>Ga0123353_10018419_pt1 | contig 10326 bp, 7 predicted proteins | sample TergutLab28metaG_3_FD_92763 | JGI IMG/M metagenome (GOLD analysis project Ga0123353, IMG submission 92763) | Labiotermes labralis P3 segment gut microbial communities from Petit-Saut dam, French Guiana - Lab288 P3 | ecosystem: Host-associated > Arthropoda: Insects > Digestive system > Gut ...
CATCGACCTGGGCACCACAACTCTGGAATGGGTTTTAGCGCCGCTAACCCCTCCGACAGACGCTGACCCCTTATCTGACGCGCTGTGGAGCGGCAGTTGCGTTAATCCCCAGATGGGCGCGGGCAGCGATGTGCTGTCCCGTCTCGCTGTCGCCCGCAGCCCTGAGGGCAGGGCGACACTGCACAAACTGACCGTAAACGCCCTGACCGCCTTGACCCGGACAGCGCGGCACCATGCGCGGACCGCCTCGCCCGGAGCGGACATCTCCGCTCTCTGTCTGGCCGGAAATCCGGCCATGACCGCCCTGACCCTGGATCTGGACAGCGCCGGACTGGCTGCCGCCCCCTACTCCCTGCCCGAACGCGGGGGCAGGTGGGCCGACCTGCCGGATCTGCCCCCCCTCTGGAGCCCGCCACAGCTTTCGCCTTTTGTGGGCGGAGACCTTGCCGCCGGATACGCTTTTCTGGCCCTGAACCCGGCAGCGCCTCCGCCCGTGTTTCCCTTTGTGCTCGCCGACATGGGCACCAACGGCGAATTTCTCCTGGCTCTGAGCCCTGACAAGGCCCTGGCCGCCAGCGTCGCTTTGGGTCCGGCCCTGGAAGGTTCCGGCCTCAGCATGGGCAGCGAAGCCCGGCCCGGAGCGGTGTCCGGCTTTGTTTTGCAACCGGGCGGTCTTGGCGCGCTGGTTCTGCGCGAAGAGGACGGACCGGAAACCGGTCGCACCGGAACCGGTGCGACCGAGCCCGCCGAGCAGGTCTCGGGCATCACGGGAACGGGATACCTCTCGCTGCTGCGCCTGCTTCTGCACAGTCGCGCCATTGACGAATACGGCCATTTCAGCAACAACGCCGCCGGGCCACTGCGCGGGCTTTTCCCCACCGGGCAAGATGCGCAGGGAGAACGCTATCTTGAGCTGCCCCACGGCCTGCGTCTGTATGCTTCGGACATGGAGGAACTGCTCAAGGTCAAGGCGGCCTTCAGCCTGGGTTTGCGCCGTCTGCTTGCGGCCGCGGGAACAGCCTCGCGCGATCTGTCACGTGTCTATCTGGCCGGGGCACTCGGACGCCATGTGGACAAAAACGCTTTGGAAACACTGGGATTTTTCCCGCCGGGGCTCCTCCCGCGCCTGTACGCGGTGGGGAACAGTTCTTTGGCCGGAGCCGCGCTGCTCCTGCGTCATCCCCCGGCGCGGGAAGCCTTAACGGACTGGGCCGCCCACGTGCAGACCGTGAATCTTGCCGCTGACCCGGAATTCACCGAATCATTTACCTCACACATGCGTTTTTCCTGGTGAAGCAGTATGCAAAGTTGTCTCGCACAAAAAAATCCGGAAAACATCCGCGTGCTTTGCCTGGGCGATATCGTGGGCCGCCCCGGTCGCAGACTCCTTCGGGAGCGCCTCCCGGCCCTGCGCACCTCCCTTGGCGCGGACATGGTCATTGCCAACGGAGAAAACGCGGCCGGAGGCATCGGCCTTTCTCCGGACACCCTGCGCGAACTGCTCGCCGCCGGGGTGGATGTGGTCACCTCGGGCAATCATATCTGGAAACACCGTGAAATTTATCCTGTTCTGGATAAAAGCGAACGGCTGCTGCGTCCTCTGAACTATAACAACGCAGCGCCGGGGCGGGGCTGCCTGGCCTTTGCCCTGCCCTGCGGCACGCGCGTCGGGGTGATCAATCTGATCGGCCGGGTATTCATGGACCCCGCGGACTGCCCCTTCGCGGCCGCTGACACAGCCCTGGCGCAGTTGCGGGAGCAGGGAGCGACCATGATTTTCGTGGATTTTCATGCTGAAGCCAGCAGCGAAAAACGGGCCATGACCCACTACCTTGACGGCAGATGCACGGCCGTGCTGGGCACACATACCCATGTGCAAACCGCTGACGCTTTTGTCAGCCCGGCGGGAACGGCCGGTCTGACGGATCTTGGCATGTGCGGCGTGGAGCGGGAATCCATTATTGGCATGGATGCGGCAAAAGTTCTGAAACGCTTTACCACCGGCCTGCCCCACCCGCTCGTCCCGGCCAGAGGAGATGCCGTTTTTAACGGCGCGCTTGTGGAAGTGCATAAAACTTCGGGCAGAGCCTTGTCTATTTGCCTGGTTCGCGGTAATACGGCAACAATATTGTACTAGGTTCAGGACCTGGTAGTCCGTATTGGGGCTCCGCCCCAAACTCTCTGAGGGGACTCTGTCCCCTCAGACTCCCCTGGCAGGGGCCGCAGTAGCACGCCGGTTGTGCCATTGCATTATCCAGCGATGTGAGCAACATGAGCCTTTATGGTAACTGCTTGCCCCCTGCACCCCTCAAATTGCGGGGTCAAGGGGGTTCAACCCCCTTGCAGGGTGGTTTGGAGGGACAGCGTCCCTCCAAAAAATCCTGAGCCTAATCTTTCGCCTTTATCAAGCCGGATGCACAGCTATGCTGATTTATTACAGTATCCTGCTGCTGCTCTGTTGCGGCGGCGTGGTTTCGTTTATTCTTCATAAGCGGACAGCGGCGCTATACGCGGCTTCGTTCAGTATTTGCGCCGCTTCCGCCCTCGGTTTCTTTTTTACCTTCTTCCTGCTGCTGGACGGGGCCACCGTGTCCGGAGCGCTCCCCCTTTCCCTGCCCTTGGGGCAGTGCACCTTCACGGTTGATCCCTTGTCCGCCGTGTTCCTGATGCCCGTATTTTTCCTCTCGGGTATCGGCGGGCTTCTGCTTCCTTCACGCATGTTGCTGCTGTACAATGACGCCGCCGATGACGCGTCCTTTGGCAAGCACGGTTTTTTCTGCTGCATCCTGGTGGCCGGAATGGTGCTGGTGCTCACGGCGTCCGACGCGGTGCTCTTCCTCATTGCCTGGGAAGTCATGTCCCTGGCTCCTTTTTTTATCATCAGCCCCAGAGACAGAACCGCCACCGAGCGCCACGCCGCCTGGCTGTATCTGATTGCGGCGCACCTTGGCGCGTTGCCCCTGCTTTATCTGTTCGCCTCTTTGAGCGTGGAAGCAGGCAGCACCGGCTTTTTCGTCTTTGCCGCCTTTGACGGCTGGCAAAACGCCGGGCTGTTGTTCCTGCTGGCTCTGATCGGCTTCGGGGTCAAGGCCGGGCTTGTGCCCCTGCATGTCTGGATGCCGGAATCTTACAGTTGCGCCCCGCCCCATGTGGCGGTCATGCTTTCCGGGGCCATGCTCAATCTCGGTCTGTACGGAATCATGCGCGTACTCACCCTGCTCGGCCTGGGTGAACTCTGGTGGGCCTATGCCCTGATGGGCGTGGGAGCGTTTTCCGGCATCTTCGGCATCCTGCTCGGCCTGGTCCAGCCCGGTATAAAACGAACCCTGGCCTATTCCAGCTCCGAGAACGCCGGTATTATCTGCCTGGCTCTCGGCGGGGCCATGCTGGCCATGCATTGCCGCGCTCCTGTAGCCGCGGCGCTGCTTCTGGCCGGGGTATTCCTGCATGTCTGGAACCATGCCGCCTTCAAGAGTCTGCTCTTCCTTGGCGCGGGCGCGGTGGAGGAACGCACGCGCACAGACTCCATCCATCTGCTCGGCGGCTTGCAGAAACGCGTTCCCTTTACCGGAAGCTGCATGGCCATCGGCAGTGCGGCCATAGCGGGCATTCCGCCCCTGAACGGTTTTATGAGCGAACTGCTCATCTATTCCGGCTTTGCCCTGGGCAGCATTGCCACCCACGGTACGGAATCGGCTTTTGTCTTCTGGGGCGGGTTTTTCATGCTCGGTGCCATCGCGGGCATGGCTGTGTTCGCCTTTACCCGCCTGTTCGGCTTGAGCTTCCTGGGCGCGCCGCGCAGCGAAGCCGCTCTCGAAGCCAGGGAACCGGACCGGGTGATGCAGGGCTCCCTGCTCTGTCTTGCGGGTCTCTGCGTGCTGTTCAGCTTGTGCGGTCCCCTGCTGTTCAAGCTCTTTACCCCGCTCCTCCATTCCTTTGCCTTCCGCCTGTCCCCGTCATTCGCTCTGACTGACGCGGCCCTGAACTTCGGAAAAATGATCCTGTTCTGGTATGCCCTGGCCGGTCTTTTGTTGGTGCTCCTCTTCGGCCTTGTTCTGCTGCTGCGCAAGCGGGCTGTCGCCTTGAGCGGCAGCACCGAAGGCCTGACCTGGGATTGCGGCTACCGTTTTCCCAGCGCCCGCATGCAGTACAGCGGCGGTTCCTTTGCCCATTCCGCCGCCGTGATGTTGCGTCCTTTGATTCGCCCAGGCCTTGAGACGCCCAAAATACAGGATCTGTTCCCGGCCGAAGTCCAGGCGCGCCTGAGCACGCCGGATTGGCCGACCACTCTTTGGGAAAAGCTGATCTTCCAGCCCATTGAATGGCTTTCAGACCATGCCAAAAGCCTGCAAACGGGACTGGTCAACATCTATATCATGTATATTTTCATCACTTTGGTGCTGGCCCTGGCCTGGGCATTGGGGTGGTCATGAGCGCGCAAATCGCGGCTTCTTTCTGCGGCCTGCTGCTGTCCCTGGCTCTGGCCCCGCTCTTTCCGGGCATCATAAACCGCGTCAAGGCCATCATGGGCGGCAGGCGCGGGCGTCCCTTGCTCCAACTCTACTTTGATCTGGCCAAACTCATGGGCAAGGCCCCGGTATACCCTCACGTCAGTTCCCTGTTTTTCCGCCTGCCCGGACCGGCCGGCATCGCTGCAGGCGTACTGGCCCTGATGGTTCTGCCCTTCGGCAATCTTGGAGCCCTTTTCAGTTTTCCCGGCGACTTCATCCTGCTGGCCGGAGTCTTTGCCCTGGCCCGTTTCTGCATGATGCTGGCCGCCCTGGATACGGGCAGCGCCTTTGAAGGCATGGGCACGGCCCGCGAGGCCCTGTTCTCCGCCCTGGCCGAGCCGATTTTCCTGTTCTGCCTCCTTGTTCTTGCCTACTATATGCGGGAGTTTTCTCTCATCGACATGTTCGCGGGCGGTCTCACGCCCTTGTCGTCCCGCGTGGACTGGGCCTTTTACCTGATGTTGGTCTGCGCTCTGTTTCTGTTGCTTCTGTCCGAAAACTCGCGCATCCCGGTGGATGACCCCAACACCCACCTGGAACTGACCATGATCCACGAGGTCATGATCCTTGATCACAGCGGTCCTGACCTGGCTCTGCTGGAATACGCGGCAGCCCTGAAACTCTGGATATTCAGCCTGCTCATCGCCGGGGTTCTGCTGCCCATCGACACGGGCCATTCCGTGTTTGCCTCCGTGGGGCTGAATTTGCTGGTTATTTTTTCCATTGCCGTGCTGGTGGGTCTGGTGGAATCGCTGACGGCGCGCTTCCGTATGGAGCGTGTGCCGCAAGTCTTTACCGTGGCCGGAGCCCTCGTCTGCCTGGCCGCGCTGGCCGTCTGGAGATAGCCGTGCTGAGCGCCTATACCGACGTTACCTCCATTCCCGGCTTGAACATGGACAGCATCCAGATCGCTCTGGGGCTGATTGTGATCACCAATATATGCCTGCTGGCGGCCGAGCGCCTGCGCCTCTGCATCCGCCTGATCGCCTTGCAGGGGGTTATTCTCGGCCTTCTGCCCCTATTGACCCATACCGGAGAGATAGATGCGCGCCTCATGGTCATGTGCGCCGTTGTCCTGCTCATCAAGGCCGTGGCGCTTCCGCTGGTGCTGCGCCGCACCTATAAAAAGCTGCCGCCCCAGCGCCCGGACAGACCCTACCTCGGCAGCACCCTGAGTGTGCTGGCGGGTTTTGTCGGTTTCGTCTTTTCCCTCTGGTTGAGCTCCCGCCTCGGGCTCACAGCCAACCCGTTGTTTTCGCTCTTTTTCGCCCCTGCCTTTGCCACCATCTTCACGGGACTGCTCTTGATTGTGGCGCACCGTGGGGCGCTTTTCCAGATGTTCGGCTACCTGGTCATGGAAAACGGCATTTACCTGCTCGGCGTGCCCATGGCCCAGCAGAACACCTTCTGGCTTGAACTGTCCGTCCTGTTGGACATCATGGTCGCGGCCTTTGTCATGACTATTGCCATCCATCATATTCACCGGGCCTTCCGTTCCACCGACGTGGATCGCTTTGCCAGCATCAAGGACTGAGGTCATGCTCATAGCGATCATAGCCATACCTTTCGTCTGCGCGCTGATCTCCTGGTGCATCCCGGCGGATCTGCCCCGGCGTATTCTGCTGGTGGCGGTTTCAGCGACGGTTCTGGGCATGGCCCTGAGCTTCTGGGTGGTGCAGCCCGAACCTGCCCTGGGAGGCCTGCTCAGTCTTGATCCTATGGGCCGTCTGGTCCTGACCATGACCTGCCTGCTTTTTTTCGCCGCTTCGATTTACGGCGTGGCCTATCTCAAGCATGAGGAAACCGGGCCGCGCAGAGATTTCCACCAGGGACTGCATTTTTACAACGCGCCGGAAGCTGTCTTTACCGCCTGCCTGCTGCTTTTTCTTTCCGCGGCAGTGCTGGCGCCTGTTACCCGACACTTTGGACTGCTCTGGGTGGGCATTGAAACCACCACCCTGGTCAGCGCTCCGCTGATCTACTTTCACCGTCACCGGCGTTCCCTGGAAGCCACCTGGAAATACCTGCTTATATGCTCGGTCGGCATTGCCCTGGCCTTGATCGGCAACCTTTTATTGGACATTTCCATGCAAGCCAAAGGCTACGTTGCCGACGAGATGACTGTGGACGCGCTGGTCAACAACGCCTCCAACATACATCCGGAGTGGTTCAAGGCGGCCTTTGTCTTTCTGCTGATAGGATACGGCACCAAGATGGGCATAGCGCCAATGCACACCTGGCTGCCGGACGCCCACAGCGAAGCCCCCTCCCTGGTTTCGGCCCTGCTCTCCGGGGCTTTGCTCAACTGCGCCTTTCTGGGCATCTTTCGCGCCTGCGAGGTCGGCATTGCCGCGGGTATGAGCGATTTTACCTCGGATATACTGATCTTTTTCGGCTTTTTATCCATGCTCACGGCAGCCATGTTCATCGTGCATCTTGGCGATTTCAAACGCATTCTGGCCTATTCCAGCGTGGAGCACATGGGTATTCTCCTGATTGCTCTGGGAGTGGGCCTGGAGGCATCCCGAGGCGGCGTCCTGCACATGTTCGGCCACTCCCTGGTCAAGGCCGCCCTCTTCCTGCTCGCAGGCAATATTCTGGCCAAATACCACACCAAGTCCAGCCACGACATCACCGGCCTGTTCCGCGTGCTGCCCTTCACCGGTTTTTTCTGGCTGGCCGGTATTCTGGCCATTACCGGCACTCCGCCCTTCAGTATTTTCATCAGCGAATTTTCCATTCTGCAAGGCTTGCTGCATCGCGGGCACGGCTGGCTGGCCTTTCTCTACCTGGCCCTTTTAGGCATCATTTTTGTCGGCATGCTTACCCCGGTCATGCGCATGTGTCTGGGTAAAGCGCCCCACGGCATACACCCCGTGCGGGAGAACCCGCTTTTTGTAGTCCCCCCGGCCTGTCTTTTGCTGCTGGCTCTGGGCCTCGGCATGATCATGCCCGGCTGGTTCAGCCAGGCCCTGGATATGGCCGCAGCCCTGGGATTCAGGCAATAGCCCCGGCTATTGCCAAATAAGGAAGTAAAAAACCGTGACCATGAACAGCCACCCCCGCCATGCGCCGGAAACCGCGACCTCCGTGTCTGCTTCCGCCCCCACTTCTGCACATGCCGCGCTGCAAATACAAAACGGCGGCGCGGCTCCCTTGAGCGCGGTTCCGCTGTTCAGCTTCTCCGAATTCTCCCACTGGCTGGCCGTGCGCACCAGAGAAGGAAACCGGGTCATCGCCCTGTTCGCCGTGCCCCTCGGCGTTTTTGGCAAAGGTCCGGCTGCCGCGCCGGGAAATCCCAACCCAAGGGAAGAAGCTTGGCGGCTCTTCGCTGTTCTGGCGGATGAAGCTTCACCCAGGCTGCTTGTTGCCGCCGCCGAGACAGGCAACCGCTACCCCGCCCTTACCCCCCGTATTCCTCAGCTACACCTGTTCGAGCGTGAACTGTACGAAAAACACGGCATCCTGCCGGAAGGCCACCCCTGGCTCAAGCCGGTGCGTTTTTCCAAGCCCCACGGCCCCCCGGTCGGCAATATGGAATTCTACCGCGTGCATGGCGATGAAGTCCACGAGGTAGCCGTCGGCCCCATCCACGCCGGGGTTATCGAATGCGGCCACTTTCGCTTCCAGTGCCAGGGCGAAGTGGTCATGCACCTGGAAATTTCCCTCGGCTACCACCACCGGGGCATGGAGTCGCTCTTGCAAGCCAGCCCCCACGCCCGTACTCTGCCGCTTATGGAAGTGTTGGCCGGAGACAGCACTGTCGCCCATTCCTGGGCCTATTGCAGCATCAGGGAAGCTCTGGCGGGCGTGGCCCCATCTCCACGGGGCCAGTTGATCCGGGCTCTCGGCCTTGAACTCGAACGTCTGGCCAACCATACCGGTGATCTCGCCGCACTTGCCGGGGACGTCGGCTTTCTGCCCACCCAGTCATTCTGCGGCCGTCTGCGCGGCGACTGGCTGAACATGAGCGCCATGCTTTGCGGCAGCCGCTTCGGACGCGGCCTGGTGGTTCCCGGCGGCAGCGCTTTTGAGATTGATCATGCTCTGGTCCGGAAACTCCAGGATCTTTTTCATCGCACCGCACGGGACGTGCAAGGCGCGGTTCAGTTGCTCTGGAACGCATCCTCGGTGCTGGCGCGCATGGTCGGCATCGGGGCGGTTTCCAGGGAGACGGCCAGGGCTCTCGGTCTGGTCGGTCCGGCGGCCCGCGCCTGCGGCCTGATGCGCGACGCGAGGCTCTTTCATCCGCTGCCCGGCCTGCCGACCCCTCCGGATATCGCCACTGAGCCGGAAGGGGATGTCCGGGCGCGTACCGCTGTGCGGCATCAGGAAATCACGGCCTCCACCGCTTTTTGCCTCCGCCTGCTCAAGGAATTCCTCGATGACGACAACAGGGAACCCCGTGAAGCGGCAATCGTCGCCCATGACTTCTCCCTGCCCACGCCCGGTCAGGAATCCATTGCCGTGGCCCTTGTGGAAGGATGGCGCGGTGAGCTGTGTCACGTCGCCCTGACCGGCGGGGATGGGCGTTTTCTCTCCTACCACGTGACCGACCCCTCGTTCCATAACTGGATGGGCTTGGCCGTGGCCCTGCGTGGACAGCAAATTTCAGACTTTCCCCTGTGCAACAAGAGTTTTAACCTCTCGTACTGCGGGCATGACCAGTAAGGACAGGGCATAGGCTATGCTGGACATCTTTTTTGAACGCTTCCGCCAGAAGCATCGCACCGTCCCCTTCCCGGCCGCGACGCCCACCCTGACGCCCCGTTTCCGGGGGCGGCCCTTTATTGACGCCGCCCGCTGCGGCGCTTTGAAAGGCAGCGTCTGCGCCCTGTGCCGCGCTGCCTGCCCCGTGGGAGCCATCCGCCTGGAAAGCAACGCGCCCGCCCTGGACATGGGCATCTGCACCTTTTGCGGCCTGTGCGCGCGCGCCTGCCCGAAAGAAGCACTGGTCTTCACCACGGATTGGCGGCTGGCCTCAACCAGCCGCGAGGCTTTGCTTATCCGTCCGTTAGAATACGCCTCCGGCAAAAACTCTCCGGTGACCCAATCCCTGCCGGAACGCCCCGAACGCCGCTTCCTGCTGCCGGAACTGCCCATCACAGCCACTGACGCGGCCGGGGGAAGCTTCAAACGTTCCTTCCGTCTGCGTCAGGTCACGGCAGCGGGTTGCGGAGCCTGCGAGGCCGATCTTAACGTGCTGGCCACCATTGTGTTTGATATGGCCCGCTTCGGCATGGACTTTGTCGCCTCCCCACGCCACGCCGATGGTCTGGTCCTGACCGGCCCCGTGCCGCGCAACATGCGGGAAGGTCTGATCAAATGCCACAATGCCATGGCCGATCCCAAGACGCTCCTGGCCGTCGGCGCTTGCGCCGCTTCCGGCGGCCTGTTCCGCACGGACCAGGGCCATGCTTCCGGGCAACACCCCGAAGGCATACTGCCCCACCTCCCCGCCGACCTGTTTATTCCCGGGTGCCCGCCCCATCCGTACACCTCCCTGGACGGTCTGCTCCGCTTTGTCGGTCGTGCCGTGCCTTGTCCTGAATAGACTGAGGGGGCTCTGCCCCCTCAGACTCCCCCGGCAGGGGCATGATGCCCCTGCACCCCTCATAGCCTGAAAACAGCGAAGCTGTTTTCAGGCTATGAGGGGTACAAATGAGAGCAAGTTAGGGCCTGTTAACGCTACAGGCAATTTTGGCTCCTGCCAAGGAAGAAAAGCTTCTTATGGAAGGAGTGACAATTCCGCAGGATAGCGGAATTGGACGTTGCCAAAGGCAACGCCCGAAGGGCGAGCCACAGGATGTGGCGA
>Ga0123353_10018420_pt1 | contig 10326 bp, 9 predicted proteins | sample TergutLab28metaG_3_FD_92763 | JGI IMG/M metagenome (GOLD analysis project Ga0123353, IMG submission 92763) | Labiotermes labralis P3 segment gut microbial communities from Petit-Saut dam, French Guiana - Lab288 P3 | ecosystem: Host-associated > Arthropoda: Insects > Digestive system > Gut ...
CGTCCGATGCGTCGTCGGCAATGATGTGCTGGATGGGAAAATCCGTTTTCTGGGCGATAACGCTTTCAATGCACTCGGCTATATATGCGGCATGGTTGTAAGTAAGGGTAAGAACGGAAAGCTTTGGTTCTTCAGCTTTTGCGCGGATCAACGGCGCGGAGAAAGGCGGATCAAGAACATCATGCAGAGCCTGTCGACAGAGACGATGCTCACGGGTCAGATAGTAGATAGGGGTAGCGTCAAATTCCGCCATGAGGGCAAAAGCGAAATCCCGGTCCAGGCGTTCGGCCACTTTGAAGGCGCTATCGATGGTCAGGCCGGTGAAGGGTTCCCAGTCCAACTCCGGCTCTGGATCGGGAAAGAGGCGTTCCAGGCCGAGTTTGCGCGCGAGCAGTTGATTGCCGGGATCATAAAAATTTCTGATTTCCTCCCGCAAGTGTGGTCCCAACAGGGAGTGCCCGGCGGGATACCCTGACTGGTGCGTAAAATGATACGCTTGGGTATACCAAGGAAAAATCGCGCCTCCTGGTGAGGCGACAAATTCATTGCAGGCGGAGGCAAAGTGCAAAAAGTCGCGCGGCAAATCTTCAGAGATCCAAGGCGGCGACGCAAGGCTGGCTTTTTGAAAGTTTTCCGGCGAAAGACCAGCAAGCAAGGCCAGCTCACGCGCCATAAGTATATCGGCATCCTGCTTGCCGGTTAGCAGATGCAGGTGTAAATGCTCCCGGCCTGAAAAATCTTCCAGCTTGAGAATACGTTTCAGGTAAGAAGGGAAATGGCGAAATTTATTCACCAATTCAGGCAAGGAGGGCGTATGCTTATAGTGAAGGAAGCGGCTGGCGGCCCATCTTGCGCAGGCTTTTTCCTGCGGCGGCAACACCAAAAAAATTTCCTGAGGACTGCGCGGAAAATGCTGGTTAAAAAAATCAAGGATTGCTTTTGTAGTCTGCCCGGCGTCAGCGTGGTCGTTCCAAGCCATGATAATCGCATTATTATCAGAGAATAGCACAACAAAATGTTTTTTTAGATCATCATAGCGCTGTTGTTCCATACTCACAATTCGAAACATGTTGTATAGTGACGTGTGTGATGAAAATATATGTTCATATGAATATGTGTTCGGGTAAGCCACTCCATGCGTCAGCAGAAATTTACGATTATTGGCGCAAAAATATATCAAAGGCTCATGCATTATCGGTATTCCGACATGAAAAATAAAACGTTTCTCTCTCATCTTAATTATTTTTGTGTTATAAATTTTCTGGTAGGGTGCCGAAAAAATAATGACCGGAAAGACTTCAGATTTATGTATTTTTGCGGGATGTGTGGCAGGAATACCGTCAACTTGCGCCGAGTGTATGGAGAGGCATCAATAAGTATGCTTAGCGGCAGGTTGCGCTTAAATAAAATGATAGGTCTGCCCGCCGCCCCAAAACACATAGGCCTGCCTTTCAGGCGGTCGGCGCTTTCTTTAAGACAATAAAGTTTTAAAAAATATTTCCACATGGTGTTTATATATCGGATTCAAGTTGAATGGCTGCTTTAAGGTTACGAGTATCTGTTCCGTCACAATAATTGCACGAGTTAATAAAATCTCGTGACAGAAGCATATTCAAATCTCTTTCATTAAGATTTTTAATTCTTAAGTTTATGTAAGCGTTTTCGTCCTCAGGAAATATCCCCAGATTTTGGCCATGAGCATCTCGTGAGCAAATGTACAGTTTCCCATGAAGCAAATGTCTACATTTTTTAGCTAACCAGCAGGAATTAAAAATATTCTTAAGTTGAGAAACGGAGCGGTTGCGAAAAGCCGTCGAACCCGGATCCCACCATATACCGTCAGCGCACCGCACAGAAAACGCGATGTGTTCGTCTTCACATAGTTTCAGTAAGTCACTGAAGCTTGATGACAGATTTCCATAATGGCTGATTAGTACTTTGACCTTCGGATGTTTTAAAGCGTTCAGCTTGTTGGAAGAAGGAAGGATAGTTCCATTAGTGATAAACTCAACCTGCTTGATTTTTTCCGAATGACATACTTTATTAAGTAGAAGATGCCACTCTGGGTGCAAGAACGGCTCTCCCCCAATAAGGCGAAATATTTTAATTTCGCTGACCAGCTTTAAGAGCGAATCAATATCGACGGACAGTTGTGTGGCGTCGAAATTTTCCGGGCGTCTATATTTATGAGCATAATAATGCGCGGTGAAAAGGCCGCAATCCCGGCATCGCAATGTACATGCGGTTGTTATGGACATTTCAATATATGGCAACACAAACTTATTCATATATTCCGCCTCTTCTTGTCTTCAAAAATACCGTCTCGTGGATTATTTTAGAATACGTCCACAACAAAAACAGGCTCTCCTTCAACAAGAAAATTGTACTGGCCATGGAGTTTTTCCGCAATTATTGAGAGGTTTAATTCGTGTGTGAAAGCAACCACTGGTAATTTTTTGGCAGATGATTGCAATTGGTTCGGATGCCTGACCGGGATGCCGTCAACGCTTTGAGGAGCAACGGGTAGGTCAGCTAGAATACAATGTGCGCGGAGTTTGGAAAAAATATGCCGGTATTTTTTGTATGTTGCTCCGCATCCCCAAAAATAAACCTCTTTTCCGGCAAGAGACGCCGCCTGTTGCTTCCAGAGATTAATTGTAAAGTTATCGGCATAATTCGAGTCTTGTAGCTTGGGATAACCTTCGCCAAAAAACTTTACAATCCAATGCCTTGAGTATTTGACCAACCTTGAGTATTTGACCAAGTAGTATGCTATGGTGTAGTTGTTATTTTTTATCAGCGAAATAATTTTGTTTTTGCCATAATTTAAATGTAAGAGATCTAATTTTTCCAACATCGCATAAATATTTTTCGCTTCTGCTTTAAAAAATGTTTTATCGGAAATGCGTCGCAAATACGCATCTAACAAGTCAGATATGTAAGCAGCCAATGCTAGCTGGGGGTTGCCATATTTTGGATTTATTGACAAAAGTAAATCCTTTGACATTTCCATTGCTTCGTTTCTTTTTTGCCAATTTGGCATGAGGGGAAAGAAAATCTTTGTTGCACTGGAATAATCCGATAAAAATAGCTCAAAAGCCTTCTGACACAAGGAATATTGTTCGATATAATTATAAAAATATTGAGCGTTGTGCCAAGTGGCAAGAGGATATTTACTTTCACGGCGCCTTGCCTGCCCCATTAACGAATTTGCCCGTGCAAAATGCATATAAAGTGCATCCTTCATAAAAAAACATGTCTCGGCTAAATGAAAACATATTGCAGTGAATACTCTGTCAAAACCTCTCATATTCTTTGTGTTATAAGGAAATTTAATATTATATTTATCAATAAAGCTTTTCCTGAAAAGTTTGTTCCATAATATTACTCTTCCTGGTTCTGATAGAGGAGCAAGTTTTAAAAAATCACTATCCATTAGTCCATAACGCGCTAAGCTGATTTTATTTGTTCTATAAATACTTACAGAACCATCTTCATTATAATAAATTGTGTTACATGCAACGAAATCAACGTTTTCTGTTGATATAATGTTGTACATTTTTTTATACATCTCCAAGGCGCACCAGTCGTCAGAGTCGCAGAAATGAATAAATTCGCCTTGCGCCTGCGACATGCCTGCGGCTCTTGCAGATTCAGCGCCCAAATTTTCTTGATTAATGACTATGATCCGCTCATCTCGCGCTTTATACTCTTCCAAAATGCTCAAAGAGCCGTCTGTCGAGCCGTCATTGATACAGATAATTTCAATATCGCGTAATGTTTGATGAACAATACTGTCCAGGCATCTTCTCAAGTATTTTTCAGTGTTATAAACGGGTATAATTACCGATATCTTCGGTGTAGGTTTTTTTTCCATCATATTTTTGTATCTACGCGCTCAAACGGTCCCGTCAGCATATTCCCGCCTTACTGTTTGATATTTCGCACAAATTTTACCTTGTGACGTTTCAAGTCATTATTCGAAAATTTTTCCTTCAAAATATTCATCTGTTGATACACAAATGCAAGGCTTGCCTGATAATTCAGCAATACTCCTCGCCTGTTGCGGCTCTGATTCAATAAAGAGTCTTGTGTTTTTTAGTTTGGAATATATTTCTGCTTTAAAGGCTGCGTGTATTTTCATTTGGCGCCTCACTTGCGCATTTGGCAAATCAAGCATGTAAAGATACTCATAGTGAACATTATTTATTTTAAGCCATTCTTCTGTTTTATTCCTATATTTTTCAAGCCTCGATGTCACAATTGCGTATATTTTATAAGAAGGAATATATAAAGGTTTTGCGTTTTCTATAAATCTAATATATTTTTTACCATCATCATTTTGTTCATGAGTTGGATCTATGCATAACACACCGTCCATATCCATACAGCTTTTGCTGTTAAAAATATGATTCATGTAATTCCATTGAAATACCCTTGGTTCAGCGATGATATGAAAATGATAATCTACGAGATTTTTAGACTCTTCTGTCGCAATTATTGCAAGAAAAATGAATTCAAAATCATCAGAATTATTATTTTCGAGTCTTTTTTTGACATCCGCAAGAGCTCTTCCTGTCAATATTGAATCATCCACAACAAGTACTTTTGTGCGCCCTTTTTTTTCAGCAACCTTAATCGGGCGACGTCCCTTGGCCGGAGTACTGTTATTTAAAAATTCGACTAACGTGCAGGCTGCTTTGTTTAAAAACAATGCGACCATATATGCTGGAATTACTCCAGAGCGAGGAATTCCAACAACTAAGTCAATGTCAGATGGGAGCTTATTAATATTTTTTCTTATATATTCTGACAGATTAGCAAAGGTAACAAAATTGAGCCTATTTTTTTCAATCTGTTTTTGTATGTATTCAAGCCAGGGGGAGTTCAACAGGGCCGATGTGTCAATGGCAGAAAGCAAGCCGGGAAAGGCCTGAAAATAGGTAGATAAAGTAGAACACAGAATCTTTTTGTCCGCTGTATTTTGCTCCAATAGAAGCTTTTCCACATCCAGGGCGACAATTTTTTCTATAGGAATACCGAAGGTGAGCAAACGGTCGATAACTTTTTCCGTTGGGCGGCAGACCACTAAAATATAGTCAAAGGCATAGTCCGTTATTTGAGAAAGGCCGATGATCGGCCTACCTTTGTAGGTCGTGCCACGCATGGCTGGTCTTTCATCAATATAAGCCATGATTTCCAAAACTTCTTGGCGAATTGCCGGAAGGACATTTTCTGCCATGCTGCCAGTGCCGAAGCATAGTGCCGTATGAGTTCGCATAGCCTCTCTATCGTTGTCGGCGAATGTGTGCGACACCTGACGATGTGCCTCATCATGAACTGACATAGGTTTGCTGCTGACCATGACCGCATATCCTAGTTAATCAAGTGATATATATTACAAACCTTATCCGCATTATAACCATTACCTAGAAGCAATATCTTCATCCATGTCTGTTCATCGGCGTAGGTCAATAAATTTTCCAATGTGTCCTGTTGCGGGTTTTGTTCATGTTTTTCATATATATCACGGCAAACTTTTCCTATTTGTAATGCTATTGTGCGTAAAGCAGATTTTTTGTACTGCTCTCTATATATATCTTTGCATTTGTTATCTGATAAATATTCATCAACAAAGTTTAATATTCTATAACACGCCACTGCTCTTCCTTTTGCTTTGTTTATATAAGCATCAGCGTCATATTTATATAGATATCCAATTGTTTCACTTCCAGCATATTTATTTGCATGATAAAATGACAATGAATTAAAGCATAGGTCATTGAAGTATAATGTTATGCTGTCAGGATAATTTATTTTTTCCAGTATATTGCAAAGTTCCCGTGAATAATATTTATTCCACAGAGGAGCCATATGATAAAAGCTGCTTTGCGCGAAAAGAGAGAAAACTTCTTCTCCATAGGCGAATTGTTTGCGTGGCTCAGTTTCGTGGTCTGCATATCCGACGAATGCTCCTGAATCGTCGATTACAGAAAAACGAAAATGCAGTATATCTGGCGTGTGACGCAAAAACAGTTCTACATTTCGTTCCATTGCACCTTCACCGCAGAGCAGGTCATCTGCATCCGCAAAAGCGATAATTTGCCCCTTCGCCGCCCGGATTCCCGCAAGTCGGGCCTGCAGGGTATAGATGCGCTGTGTGTGTTCCAATAAGGAAATGGATAAACCTTTGTCTTGCCAAGCTTCCACAAGAGGGGCGCATGAGGCATCGGAGCAGTCGTCCACCAGGATCACTTCCAGATCCTTGAAGCTTTGAGCCAGAATGCTGTCAAAAAGCCGGGGCAGCCGCTCGGTATGGTTGTGATTGGGGACAATGAGGGAAAGCACGGGCGCTGTCATATGCGCTCCCCGGTCATGTCCTGCGCCGGATTCCCGGCCATGACACAGTTGTCACGGCAGCCTTTATAGAGAAAAGCCCCGGCAGCCAGTGCATTGTCATTGCCGACCTTTGCGCCCGGTAAAAGAACGCTACGCGCTCCAAAGGCGTTGCGTGACCCTACCCGATTGTTGCTGAGCAGCAACGAGAATGGGGCGAAAAAGTTGGCGTCCCCGATGCTGCAATCATGCCCCACGGCAACTTGGCCGTTGAAAAAATTGGCACTCCCCACGGTCACATTGCAGGAAATATAGCAGTCCCTGGTAAAGATGTTCGCCTCCCCCATGACAGTATTTTTGTTGATATTGGCTGTCGGATGGATGAGGGTGAAAAAGCTGGCCCCTCTGGCTTTCCACTTGGCGTATGCTTTCATGCGCAATTCCGGTTTGCCGATGGCTATGACAAAAACATCGTTCGGCTGGATGGAATAGGCATCATCCGAGCCAAGCGCAAACTGCGATAGATCCATAAGATCGGCTTTGAACCCTTCAAAAGCTAGAAAGCCCTTGAATTTTACCCCGGCTCCCGCTTCCATTACATCCTGCAATAACCAGTAGCACTCGCGCCCCGCGCCGGAATTGCCTATGATCACCACGTCATGGAACATTCCATCAGTCCTCCGTCCAAAATATAATTCTGCCCGGTAATCCAGCGTGCGTTGTCCGAAAGCAGAAAGGCCGCCAGAGCGGAAACATCTTCCGGCTGCCCGAGTCCCAAGGGGTATCGGCGGGCGATGGTTTTTTCCGGCTCTTTTTCTCCGAGTTCTTCATTGAAGCCGTAAAAAAGCGGCGTCACAACCTCAGCCGGAGAAATACAGTTAACGCGAAGTCCGTTTGCCGAATGCTCAAGGCTGATACACTTTGCCGACTCCACAAGCGCGGCCTTCGACCCGGCGTAAAGGGCTTGCGCCCTTTGCGGCAGTGTGGCGGCAATGGATGCGATAAAAACAATGGATGCCCCCTTGCCTGAATTATTGCGACGGTCACAAAAGCCTTGGGCCAATAGGATGGGAGCGAAATAGTTCAGATAAAAAAGTTCCCTGGACTTTTCAAAGTCCAGAAGCCGCAAAGGCATGGGGAAGGCAATGCCTGCGGAACAAACAAGCCCGTAGAGCTTTCCGTATTTCAAGGCCAGCTTGCGTATCCAATCCGGCAACTCTTCCATTTTTTTAGTTAGATCCCGCGCTTCAAGCTCCGTTCTCTCCGGGGCATGGCAGGACAGGCGCATCGCCTCCAGTCTTTTCTGGTCGCGTCCGGAAGCGATGACTGTCGCGCCAAGGGCATTCAGGCGTCGAGCTATGGCAGCGCCAATGCCGGAACTGGCTCCAGTGACCAGAATAATATGTTCCGGCCTGAACGAAATGAGAGGCTCAGCCAGTAAGCAGTTCATAAAGTTCTCTCACCGTAGTCAATTTTTTCAAATCCAGAAGTGAGATTTTTTTGCTAAACTTACGTTCTGCAAGTGCCAACACAACCATAGCGGCCATAGAGTCCCATTCCGGAATGTCCCTGAGGGGCATATCTATGAAAATGGGTTCCTCACTCCGTAAGGCGTCGGAAAATAAATCTATGAAAAGGGTGGCTTCCACCTTATTCTCCTCGAAACTTCTTGTGCCAATAGGCAATTTGCTCCAAATACTTATGGACATGGGCCGGAGGCATAAAATCATGTATTCCGCAACATTTCAGTCCACTGAAATCACCAATGCAGGATGCCCAGGAGAGACCAATACCGAAGCCGCAAAGCATAAGATTCAAACGGTTTCCTGTACCGCAGGCGCTTTTGAGTTGATCGCAAATGACGCCGGGGATGGAGGCCACCGCCTGATTGCCATACCGCAACAAGCTTTGCCACGGTGTTTTTTCCAGAGGAAAGCCGGTTTGTTCAGCGATATTCTGGACAATCTGCTTATTGCCTTGGTGCAGCACCAGCCAGTCAATATCGTCAGGTGTCACGCCCAAGCGGGTCATATGATCCAGAATATGCGGCGGCACAGTCGTCATCGTGAATTCCAGAACCGCCATGCCATCCATATAGGTGTTCCCGAATCCTCCGACCGTCCAGGGTGTGCCGTTGGAATCATGCACCACGGAGTGGTACACAGAAGAATATGCGCTATCTGGAAGTTCAGGGATACGCGCTCCGCCTCCCGGTCGAATCAGGGCCTCATATCCGCTACCATCGCTGTAGAGAGAAAAGGAAAGAGGCGTGGCATTTTCCGCGAACTCCAGTAAAGTGGCGCTGCCCGCATCTCCGAAAAGCGGGGTGATTATCCTGTTGGCCGGAGGAAGAAGCCTGAACGCGCCATCTCCCGCCATCAGCAGAACACGGGAGCAGGCTCGCGATTCGATCATGCACCCGGCCATCCACAATCCATAGACATAGCCTGAACAGCCGAGATTGACATCGAAGACCGCACAGGTTTTGGGAAGGTCCAGAACATTCTGTTGTACGAAGGCAGTCGCCGGAACGGGGTAATCTGGGCTTTGGGTGACGAAAACAAGCGCGTCAATGGTATTTTTATCTATGTCCATCTCAGCAAAAAGTCGTTCCGCCGCCTGAATGCAGAGATCGGACGGGGTAATGCCTTCCGGCGCGAGCCGTCGTTTGTCCAGGCCGATCATGTCGGTGATGCGGGCAAGCTTGCGCTTGTCCCCGCCGTAATATTCAGCTTCATCCGCAAGCGAAACGGTATCCGCTGGCGCCACTACGCTGACACCCGCAACTTTGACATGGTTAAAAACGGAATAGGGCAACTCGCTTCTCCCTGCTACCTGCTAAACGATACTCTTGATGATCACGGCTATTTTCTCCACCGCGCTTTCCTCCAGTTCCGCATAAAGTGGCAGGCACAGTACGCGGCGGGACACGCATTCCGCCACAGGGCACGATTGCTTGGGCAAGGGCAGGTACGGCAATGTATTCAGCGCCGGAAAAAAATAGCGGCGCGGGAAAATATTTTTCTCACGCAAGGCGGCAACAACCCGCAGCGTTATTTCTTCACTGTCAAAAATCACGGGATAATAAGCGTAGTTATATGTGAGTCCCGGCTTGAGTTTGGGACGCCGTATACCCCGTTCCGGCAGCAAGGCATCGTAGGCGGCGCTGACCGCTTTCCGTCCCGCGATGTTGTCCGCCGTTTTGTGCAAAAGGCATAAACCCAGGGCGGCGTGCAACTCCGAAAGTTTGGCGTTGGTACCCAGCCGGATATGGGTGTCGCCAATATGCCCGCCAGCCCGCAGAAGCTGGATGGCCTGAAGCTGCTCCTCAGTATGAACGATGACCGCCCCCCCTTCCCCGGTATGGAATATTTTGGTGGCGTGGAAGCTGCACACGGCAAAATCTCCGTAGTCCAAAACGCTTCTTCCCTGGTATTCGCTGCCGAAGCTGTGCGCAGCATCATAAGTTACTGGCAAAGGCTTTTCGTTCATCTGGCGATAGCGACGCGAATAGTGCTTGTAGCTCTGTAAAATCATTGTACGACATATTTTTCTTCATTTTTTGCCGCTAATAACGACTTTGGAAATAATACAGGGACTTATTGGGCTTGTCGGCCACTTTCAGTCATTTGCTATGGCACAGCCTATTCATACGCAACAGCTTCACCGCCGCCTTTGCCCGCATTGCCATGAACATAGTCATAGAAACGACGGTATCGCGTGATTTTATTGACTTTATTTCCGTCATAATATGCCCTTGGGGTGGGTATCGAAAAAGTGTACTTTTATCGCCACCCTCCATTTTTAGTAATCGCTTGCAAGTACCTATAAGAAATTTTCTATAATTTCAAGAACAAAAAACCGTCACAGGGCTACCGCATCTAATTTTGCCCATTTGCGGAGGGTGAGTTTTGTTTGCCCTTTTGAGGCAAAATTTATGCTTTGATGCCTGTATCAGGATGTTAAGAGACTTTACCGAGGAAATTGTGA
>Ga0123353_10018421_pt1 | contig 10325 bp, 5 predicted proteins | sample TergutLab28metaG_3_FD_92763 | JGI IMG/M metagenome (GOLD analysis project Ga0123353, IMG submission 92763) | Labiotermes labralis P3 segment gut microbial communities from Petit-Saut dam, French Guiana - Lab288 P3 | ecosystem: Host-associated > Arthropoda: Insects > Digestive system > Gut ...
GAATAAATTTTCTTCTGATCTATCAGACATACAATAGGTTATTTTAAAAACCTTCTCATTTTAGTGGATCCTATTAATATCCTTGCTTCAGTCTCTACAAAAGTAAAAATTAGAAAAAAAGCACAATAAAATATCATGAAATTTAAGAATGGAGATTTATCAGAAATATTGTCAAGGTACTTCAGTTTTTGTTTCAATCGGATAGAAATGGACGCTTTACACGAAAACCGTTACACATTTCTGCGCACAGAGTAACTTGCTAATATTTAATGCGGAAATGATTTTTGAACAGAAATTAATAGGGAAGAATGACATAGAGTTTATGCCAGATATTTTCCGCAATTCTTTATATTGCTCGAGATAATTGAACAGACGTAAATAAGAGGATATAAAGTAACAACAGTTCTTCAGACATGCACCTAACCCGTATATCCACACAAAAATAAGGACATATCATATTAGAATTAACTTTGAAGAAGATGAGCCTGTTATATGTGGTGTATATATACATGTGTAGTTTTCTTCTTCTTCTTCTTTCCTTTTTCTTTCATCTTCCTTCGGTGTAGGAATAATTTCAAAATGAACACTTTTAATAACTTTTTGTTAGATTTGTAGAAAGAGGGCAACATAGTTTATTTTTGTGTGGTAAAAATGACAGTTACCAAGAAGGTAAATTTTTTTTATCTCCACAGTATTGTCCGTAACTTATTAGGCAGTTGGGCGCCAAGCGTGAATGTATTCTACAGGTTTATCTCTGCTTATAAATACTCTGAAGAACGATAAGTTATAACTTTCATAATTACTCATCTGCCGAATAAAGCGTCCGTCTTTATGGGTACCGAGTGTTCATTACTGTTGCTACAGAAGTCAGAATAATTTCTATCACTAGCCAGTTTGATTAAATTTGTACCCTCGGGAATTATTCATCTAAGATCCATTTTAATACTATTTGTACCTTTCCTGTTGCAACTTCATCACGAGGAGGACATATGTTAGGCTAGTATCTCTCTCTGTTACAACATGCCCCTTTCCGTAGGTTTGCGGCGGCTCTTCACGGCGAGAGCCTTAACAAAAATGGTGGTTTTGTAACAGGAAAGCTCCTGTTTTTCCTATTATGTGCGCCTATATGTTACAAATTCTTTCTCCCTTAAGGTTCTGCTAGTAATATATTTATTATCGCGTCTCCCATTCTTAACTCTTTTTTTAAGTTAAACGTCCCAGCAATATTCTGTGAAGAACACAGTTGATGAAGTTCCTCACTGTACGACTTTCTCCAGTGTATTACACAATCCGTACTTCGCCTTCCAACTGCTAATGCGTTAAAATGGACACACCTTTATTATCTGTGCGCACTGAATGATAGCCTACCAATTAGCAATGTTATCAGCAAATCAAGAAAGAGCGATAATATACAGTTACATGTAGTTTGTCAGCACGTCGAAACAATGCTGAAATATACAAATCGCATTCAGAATTAAGCCCTAAATTGAGGCCTTGTTTTGTGTGATAAGAGATGCGAATATGTAGATGGGTCAGTAGCTTGTCCATAACGGCTGTAGGGCTGCAGCCCTCCCAAAATTTTGATAAAAATTAAACTAACACATCAATAACGGTGTTCGTTAGGAGATATGTACATTATTTAAAATAAAATGAATAAAATCATTTTAAATTCAATTACTCGGACAAACCATAAAAGCTGTGGAAAGGGAGTTGACTGTGTCCTGCCCAGACGTTGCGCTTTGGGTCAGCACTTCTAAGCCGAGTGATGGTAAGGAAATGACAGCTATGTCACAGGGCCGGCTGCAGGAACTGAAACCCAGACCTCGTGTTACCTGTTTATGTATTCTAATGTTTCAAAACCTGAAAGTTTCGCAAGCATTTGATGTTTGTTGGACCGTGCATCATTGTGATAACTGAAGAATAAAAACCAACCAGATACCACTTATTATTTTATTGTACTTCTTATAGGCTCAACATGTTTCAGGCACTACTATGCCCATCATCAGGAGCTCACCACTATAATGTTGATTACCACATTGGTCGTTTCGTTCTTGGGTTGCTGTAGGTTGGAGGTTAGGTGAGATTAGGCTGGAGTAGTGTCCGGGCTGCAGCCCGGACACCACTCCAGCCTACCCGCACCCAACCTCCAACCTGCAGCAAACCAAGAACGAAACGACCAATGTGATAATCAACATTATAGTGGTGAGCTCCTGATGATGGGCATAGTAGTGTCCGAAACATGTTGAGCCTATAAGAAGTACAATAAAATAATAAGTGGCATCTGGTTGGTTTTTATTCTTCAGTTTGGTACGCATGTTTACTCAGCTGTTTCAAACCATGGTTGTGACTGTTGTAATTTAGATGTTGCAATTTTGAGATAAAAATAAAAACGAACATCTTTAATTATTGACAGAGCATCGACGTTTTGCAATTAACTATCGTCGAGGAGGCTCAGATGAAAAATGTATTCCGTGCAAGAACTGACTTAATTATGTCTCAGTCGTCATCCAGCATAATACAAACGTAAGGAGAGAAAATTTAACCCTTCTGTGTAGGCTAACTTAAGTTTTTGAGTGGCTGTGCTAAAAGAACACACTATTAGGCCTTCACACTTATCATATAATAGCCCTAGCCCCATTCCTGGCAGGGGATCGAATCAAGGTGGAGAAATATTTTCCGCAATCACCCAGACTGACAATGTTGCCCAATCAGACTCTTATACCGGGTCATGTCCGGGGGCACATGAGATGAAGTGTGGCCTTAACCACCCACCCATTCTACCGCAAAGGTTAAAGAAAGAGTAGACGCTTATCCCTAGGCCCTACTCCGCCTCTCTGCCTTCACGGTATGCTACAGGTTGAACTTTCCTCTTACTTTTACTCAGCCCCACCATTAGGAAGCCCCACGAACCACCGACGGTTGATAGCAAGACACAGAAGGGACCCGCATTGAATCCAAGAAAAGCCGAAATCCACTACACTTCCCTCGAACTGTTCCGCTAGCCCCCAGCATTCTTCAATATGGTCTCCTACTCCTCAAAACGTTCTATTCACAACAATGTTAGCAGCGAGGGCCACGTGATAACCCTCGATAGCTTCAAACGCTTTGGTCTGGTTGAAGTTTGCCACAGGAGAATACATCAGTAGGCAGAGGAAAGCCGTCAGTACCCCACCCATAATATCCATGCGCTTTCTTTCCTTAGCCTAATACGTGTTGTCGTGTATAATTTCGTCACGCTTACAATAAACTAATTTTTTTGTGTTGCAAAATAAATTATTTATTGAGATTGTGTTGCACTCAGTTTCATGGTTGAATGCAGTAATTTATTCTTAAAGTTTAATGTTTATTACATATTTATTCTGGCCTGTGTTCTCATCTCCATTTCAGCGTCACATTTAACGTTTATGACCAATATGATTTTATCCTTACTTTCTATAATTCAGTCCTGTTTGCAAGATATATGCGGTTTTTTTCTGGCAATTTAATATTACTGGGGGAGAGCAGGCGTGATGGCTGCAGAGCGACTGGTATGCCAGATATGCGTAGTTCTCTAAAAGAAGATTATCAAAATTTGATTCCAAAATGTCTGTTTATTTAGCCGTTCGAAGAAGGGAATTACTCCGAATTATATTTAAAGATTGATATGGTACTGCTCAATAAACACGATCCGTCTGTTTTATAAAAACCAACCAATTAATGATATATAGGGAAGTAATTTTTGTTTGTTCTGAGATTCACAGGAATCACAGAAATATACTTTGTGGGCAAAATGTGGAGTTTTTCAATGGTAAAGTTTATGGTACATAAATGAAACACTAGGCTTTAAATCGGAGGTTCTTAGTCGGTTGTCCACTGACGTTCTAAATTTCCTTGCATGAGCTTTTGGTGTGGGGGCGTGCAAGAGAAAGATAAGATTGGGTTTTACCAAATAGGAGAACTGTTACAGAGTTTCACAATGCACAGCTTTTGAGCACAAATTTAGAATAATATTAATAAGTCATGGAGATGTCGCATACTCTATTTCTTATGTTATTCTGAATTGTATTCGTCAATACAGCTGCATTCGAATCTCTGCTCCGTTGAGTACTAACACGACTCTAGTCAGTTAAAGTAATTTAAGAAAGGTCGTTATTAAGATGGGGTGCTGATAAGTCCTTAGCCCAACCGACTTCCCGATGTCGTAGGACGGAATCGATAGTGTCGTTGGAAAGAGGGGTCTGTTCATGTGCCTAATTGCAAGTCTTTTCTTGTTACAGAGACTGGAAGGAAGCATGTTAGGTGACGCGCGCGATTTCAATAACATCGACACGCGAACTGTCATCAAGTTTTTCTTTTCCTGCAAGGCAAGGCGCCAAAGGAAAATCACGCCATTCTGATAGAAACATTAGGGGAACACGCATCATTGTATGCCACCGTAAAAAACTGGAAGGCCCAGTTTAAACGTGGCGATTTTTTAACCTATGATGTGCCTCGTCCTGGACGACCCAAAACAGTGACCACACCGGAGATTACTGATCAAATTCACAAGCTAATTTTGGAAGACAGACGGATTTCGGTAAATCAATAGCTGAGCAACTGGGTATCTCACGTGAGCGGGTTGGGTCCATCATTCATGAAGATTTGGACATGCGGAAGCTCTCCGCGAAGTGGGTCCCGCAATGCCTGAACGCGGATCAAAGACGTCAACGGTGACAGTCGTATGAGCAATTTTTGGAATTTTTTCGGCGCGATCCAAATGATTTCCTGTTGCGATTGGTGACCACGAACGAAACTTGGTTATATCACTATGACCCGGAGACGAAAAAACAATGAATGGAGTGGCGGCATAGCGGCTCACCCCGCCCCAAAAAATTCCGAGTGCAAAAATCCGCTCGAAAATTTCTCGCCTCGATTTTTTGGGATCAAGACAGCATCCTCCTCATTGATTATCTTCCAAAGGGCCAAACCATCAACGTGGAGTATTACTTTTCTCTGCTGGTGCAATTGAAGGACATTTTGAAAGAAAACCGCCGTGCGAATTTCACCAAGGGGGTCTTGTTCTTGCACGACAATGCCCTGGCTCACCGGTTACTTGCAACCCAGAATAAATTGGCCTACCTTAACTTCCAATGGCTTGATCACCCACCCTATTCTCCGGATCTTGCCCCATCTGAATACCACCTGTTCCCTGGACTGAAAAAACAATTTTAAGATCGTCATTTTTCGTCCGACGCGGAGGTCATTGCTGCTGCGGAGACCTGGTTGGACGGACAAAGTTATGAATTTTTTGAGTGGTTTGAAAAAATTATAGCAACGGGCTAAGAAGTGTATTGAGCTTCGTGGGGAGTTTGTTGAATAAATCCCGAGTTTGGTTGCTGTAGATTGTTTCCTTCCTGGTCGGGGTAAGGACTTATCAGCACCACCTCGTAATGAAAAATTACTGTGTCAAACCACACCTTCATGAAAATGGCAGCTTCACTAAAATAAATACAGAAGGTTTCAGGGCTCGGTTTTAGATAAGATAATATACATGACACAGAACTTGAGAGGCGCTGAGAGATACAGGACAGCGAAAAGATTAGTGTTCCGTTACGTGTGTACGTTTTCGGATTTGTCTGCATGTTTGAATCACTATATGATGTGTTTTTTCTTCCAAGAAAAACAGTTTGATATTATGTTTAACTACAAGTACCTCCTTATTCATTAAATAAAATTCGGAAAAGAAGTGATTGAAGAAATTTATAAGAAAATAGTGCAGATCGCTAAAAGAAAGGATCATGTCTCTACTCCAAGACTTGCTACATAAATCTACGTTGATATTTTGTGAAAGCGATTTGGAACGTTTGTTCCTTTTCTACTTAAGGGTTTGTAGATTCTTCCTTTAGTGAAAGTTTGACACATTTTATTCGCAAATTGAAGATTGAAACTATTGTACTAAGGAGAAGACTTGCATACATTTTACTGATGTTTCAAGGTTATATTATGCTACTTTCAGTGGTCTACGTGTGGTTAGAGTGAAGTGATATTTTGTGAAGTTATTTGTTTTACATAATACTGTGGATGAAAAAATAGGTTGTGGTTGTACATACAGTTTTTTTTAGTTGCGAGAAATTTAAAAATTTGACACATTATTTGCATATTCAATACTCTCGATAAAAAGAAGAGAAACTATTCTAGCAACAATACTAAACGAGTGGAATGTGGACAGATGAATGTAGGTTGAATTTGAAATCAAGAATTCAGTGTGTTGCTTGTCGCTTGGACGTGCACTAACGTCCCTGTACGCAAACTTTCCGCAATGAGACAGCAAAGGACTCACGAGACAGACCCATACTTGCTGGAAAAGGTAGACGATAATGACGACGACGAAGACAAGAGTAGCTCAAGTTCTGAATACGGGAAATGGAACTGGAAAGTTCTGACTGGAATTTTTATCATCCAGGTATGTTCCTGCACCAGTGAATATCAAAATGTTACTAGTTATATACCTAGAAGGAATATACAGGCTATCGACTTTGCGTTTCGCGTTTTTTCGTGTAGTCAGTAGATTTGTAAAACGTTGTATAGACGGTTTAAATGCGTTAGTTGTGTTAGAACAATATTAAATATTATGTCTTTTATATGCACATATAACACGATGGAAATCAACAAATTAAAGTTTACACTACAATATTTAAGTTCTGAAAGTGTTTACTGGAAGGAAACATTACCCGGCGTCCATCGGATAGAAGATTTCACCCAAGACTGATTCTAATTATAATGGTCAATAAGAACTCTCTTACGTGTTCCCGCTGGAATGTTAACATTTTTCATTCTCTTTGTAGTCAGATAAGCATATTTCAGTGTTTGCACCATGTTTAAGTCAACATGATGCAAACATAACAATTGAGGCATTGTACGTATAACGTAACATTGAGGGGCGTTCGCATAACATTTGTTGCCGTGGAAAAGCAATGAGTATTACATATTCTGAGTGCGTATCTATAGCCTTATTTATCCAGTATACAACGCGCATGCGTCTTATTTTTATCGGTGACTTGTACGGCTAGACAATATATTTCCACTTTATCTTATAAACAGCGCGATTTTCAGAAGAAAAAGAACATAAAATGTGTGTTTAATTTCCCCTTAATAATTTGTCTGCAACATTTCTCATTCTAAGAAGAATTCAGCTAGATACTCTCATAAATGTACACAGACCTTCGTGCACAGTATCCCCTTATTCTTGTCAGATTTTAATGAAACATGATCCCTAAAGGCAGATTTTTTTTTAAATACTCAAATATCAAATTTCGTGAAAATCCATCCAGTGGGAGCCGAGTTGTTCAACGCGGAATGATGGACAGGCTGACAAAATATGACAAAGTTAGTACTCCGTTTTCACAGTGTTCCAAAAGAGCATAAGATGACACAATTTGGTATGGATGTTTAATTACTCTGTTGCAACTGACGTGATTGTATAGCGTCCAGCTGAATGCAGAAATATTCATTAATACGGAGTACATAAGGATTTGGAGAGAAATTGTAATGACAACTTCCGAACTACCTTCATGTCTTAACAGTAGCCAAAGGGCCCGCCACTAGCCTCTGTTTCATCAGAGCTAATAAAGACGACATTATCACATGTACCTCTCTTATTTCAACTTTAATCGTATCTTCCCACATACGTCTAGGCTTATCAACTCAATCTTTTGTTCGGATTCGTAGATTATAATTTTGCATGCTTTTCTCATCTCTCTCATACGTGCCACATAGTCCCTCCTTGTAACCCCTCTTCGTTTGATGCCCCCATTAATGTATCGTTAAGGGAACACAATATTACTCTCAAGAAAGTTCACAATCCACTTACCTTCTTCTCTTAGGTCGAGATGATACATTTTGCATCCATACAAAGCAGCCAATTGAATAAGAAGTTTGAGGTTCTGACGACCCCGAATCTGGTTATTACTTGTCCTGAAATGTGACGTGCCTGATGTCAGTTCGTGCAGCATACGGCTTTACCAGAATAAACGGCATCACAACCCAAAGGACTGTAATCGCAACGTAAAATCAGAGTCGTTATTATTTTGATCATGAAGTTTAAGAACATGAGCCGGGACTAGAAGGCTCGTAGTCGTACCTTCTGCCAAACGTCTGTATATTTCTACCAGACTGCAAGGTGTCACTTCCAAGCAGACAATAATCTCCTTAGACGCCGCCGCGAGAACAGCAAAATTCACACGGAGAGAAGAACGTTGTAAATTTGGTCGTATTTCGCATTCTACAAAATTATTCTGCTCATATTGTCTCCGTAAATGAGTCTTTCGTTTGTTTCATTTCACATATATTTGCAATTTGCCGCAGTTTTGAAGATTTCTACAGCTCTTTTACTTTTTTAAGGCTTTGCCCTGTGTTTTTTGAGGAACAGATGTGAACATGTGCACTTCATCGTTTATAAAATCAACACCAACTGTATTAACTTAATAAGTGTACGTAGGCACTTTTAAATTTAAAAAACAGAATACGGTGGAAGTAGAACAATATAAAACATACATTTAACTTCGCTACGTTTTATCCTAAGCCAGCATTTCTACCAGCATCCAATAGCCCAGCACGGTGGGACCTATTAGAAAAGTTGTTGCTTCATTTTTAAAATTTTCAACAGTTTCGTTTATTTACATATTGGACTCCTCAAACTTAAAACTTTACCTTTCACATATCTCTGTCTCAAGGTAATTGAACTCAATCTTGAATATATGAAAGCCGAAGAACTTAATATCTACCTCAAATATTATTTTCTCTTTCCAGTAAACAGACCGATTGACTAAGTCTGTTCAGAAACTTGTTCTTGCGCGATTTGGGGTTATTAGAGTGGTGGTGTTGAAGTGCTCAGCTTTAAGGCATGCAAAATAATATCGTTAGGTCAGTAGTTTCCAATTTCAAAAAGAACGTAGCTTCTTTATCTTCAGGGTCCAAACAGTCCAACAACCCTGCTTAAACATAAATGTGAAAATCATGGGTTGCTTGCCCAGGGACAAAGCTTAACATCATAGAAATTTTATTCTTCAGAAATTTGGCGTTTTCCTCCGTAAATGCAATCACAATTTTTTGAGAAAATAACAGCACTTATTAATAGTAATGCAGGTTGTATACGTAGCTAAATATTTATGCTAAAACGTCAAATTCTTTTTCCTCTTAGTTCGTGGTCACTGGTGTGCTGGCTTCGTACGGCGTGTTGGTGTTGACACTGATCGAAGCAAGGGTAGTGTCACTCAGAGTTGCCCTGTGGACACCCGTAACTTACGTAATGTCCTGCTGCTTCACAGGTAATGTAAACTCCCACAAGAATGAGGTAGGATTTCAGACATGATTTGAAATAAATTTCTTTTAATTAACACATCATGATTAAAGACATTTAACACTCTGTCTTTTTCAGTTTCTTTCCAGCGATTTTCAGCTTTTCTCGTGCTGTCAAACGTAGTATATATTTTGATCTGAAATAAAACACTAAGTTACCTGAAATTCCGTTTTCGTGTGACATTGTGGTCGAACGATTCCGTGTCCGTTATTCTTATTTTGATGTAAAAATTTTAAAATTTTAATTATTTGACTTTGCATGTAACAATGTCAATCACGGATCTCGTAACGTTTTATGGCAAGGGGCCACACCGGCTATTGCAGGCTGGTTCGTGGATCAAAATGGACAAATTGCAGTAAGCGGTATACCTAACCGCCTAAATTATTGTGTAATTTTTATAGTACATACGTATTTCACAGATGTGGCTGCGGGTTGAATAATATAAGCTGGCGAGTCGCGGGTTGGAGAGCCATGGTAGAAATATAAATTACCTGCGCTTTTATGAAGAAACGTTTAATGTGGAACGGAAAAAATAAGTCCAGAGTTTACATCTAAACATACTAGAAGAAAGAAAGAGAGACAGAGAGAGAGAGAGAATATGAGGTTTTATAAAATTAACTATATGATGTTTCGAATTATTGTACATGTTACTTGAGCGTTTATGCCTGCTTTTTCGAGAAGGCTGTCTCTTAGATAACATAAGACTCATTCCATTAAGTCACTGCATTCATGCGCTACTTAAGCACCCTCTACCTGCTCTATCAGGCATTTAGCTTTGAAATATGTGACAATATTACACATCTCTAAATGTATATAATGTGGATACAACAGCCATGCCTATTTCAGTGCTTCTGGGGTGATTGTCTGAAATACTGAGCAGAATCATTAAAAATTACATCCAACTGGTACTCCGTTTAAAAGCAGAAACATATAATTCGCAGATAGAGATTGACATGTTAGTTTAACTTTTTTAAAAGACTACAGAACTTGAAACTTGATAAGACTGAAA
>Ga0123353_10018423_pt1 | contig 10324 bp, 9 predicted proteins | sample TergutLab28metaG_3_FD_92763 | JGI IMG/M metagenome (GOLD analysis project Ga0123353, IMG submission 92763) | Labiotermes labralis P3 segment gut microbial communities from Petit-Saut dam, French Guiana - Lab288 P3 | ecosystem: Host-associated > Arthropoda: Insects > Digestive system > Gut ...
TCTCCTTCACTTGTGATTATAGCGGGCGGATTGATTGATACGGGGCGGTCCAGCACGGGCCAGGTGAACAGCAGGGCCACATAGCAGCTCCACTGGAGGACATCTATGACGGTAAGATAGACGGGCCTTGTGATTGTTTCGGGGTTAGTCAGATTAGAAATAACCATCATCAGGAATGTGAAAACGGTCACGCAGCTCAACACGGCAGCCAATCTTTCGCGGCTTTTGCGGCGTACCATCCCCAACAGCAGCCACACCTCGGGGTAGAATGCCAACAAAAACAGAGTGAACACGATCAGAGACGCCACATGGACCCCCACCGTGACCCCCTCTGCGACTACTGCCGCAGCATCCGCCGTCACGTTGCGTATGGGGCCGATCAATTCACCGGCCGCGTTGAAAATCAGGCTCGCAAGCATCATCGTGAACATCATAGGGCGGCGTATGGCTTTGTCCAGCGGCAGGAAAAATAGCAGGAGGACGCAAAGGACGGCCGCCTTGCCGCTCATCCACAGCGCGAACCCCTGTTGGGTCTTTTCCTGCATGGCCTGTTGGCCGTTCGCGCCGGTGGCGGCCAGTATCGCGCCCAGCGCCAGAAACAGCGCGGCGCCCAGCAGGAATACCAGCGCGAGCTTCCCGTGCCTGCCGGCGGGCGGCGAGTCCAACAATTTTTCCTTCCTTTTCCTCTGTATCTTCTTGGACCGGTAGATGCCCGCGTCCTTCTCCGCGGCGAGGATCGCGCGCTGCGTCAGCTCGGGGGGCTCCCAGGCGAGCAGGTCGTCGTCCGGCGCTTCCTGCGGGGCCAGGGTTTCATCATCCATGGTAGATTACTCCTTCTCCTGTTCTTGGGGTTGCAGCATCGGCCGCTCCAGCACGGGGTGCAGCCACAGCGCGGCGGCGAATAGCAGCCTGGACAAAATGATAAGTACGACGTCAACATAGGTAGAAAACCCCCACAGACTGATTTCTGTGAATATTTTCCAGAACTGTGCAGCGTTCCAAACCAGAAACCAGACCAGTACAGACAGCGCGGCGAGTTTTTCCGTACGCTTCTTTGCCAGCGCGCCGAAAAGCAGGATCGCGTACGAGCCCAGCAGCAAGGTGAGCCAGGACAAAACAATACGGCCTATATCTATGTCGTTTACATGAATCGTGGCCCGAGAAAAGGCGACAGGCAAAACTTCGGAGACCACGGAAAGCGCAACTAAACTGCCCAGGAGCACCTTCAGCCCGACTTTATAATACCTGTTTGGTATCACGAACCACACAAACAGAACGACTCCAATCAAAAAGGAAACCAGGTTCAGCACAGTTTGATACGCGGGAACGGGGCTCCTGAATTGCATTTCTATGGTTAAAAACGTCGTCCACAACATCCTCGCGTCCCACAGGAGCTTGATCATGACGCACGCCGCCGCGATGAGGCTTTTTTTCGGGACAGATGACAGCTTCATAGAGGTATCTCCCTTACATTTTCGTCAGCTTGTCCAGATGCTTCACCTCGTGCAGCTTCGAGTTGATCTTCACGCCCCAGCGCATGGGCGCGGGCTCCAGGCGGCGCGCCACGCGTCTCAATTGTTCGGGAATGGCGATGTGCTGCGGGCATTTTTTCTCGCAGGCGCCGCAGTTGACGCAGTTGCGCGCGCTGCTGCTGTCCTTCCCGCCGGCGATGTTCATGCCGGTGGTGTACTGGGCGAAGCCCGTGAACAGGTCCACGGCGTAGCTGGCGTTGTAGGCCGCGAAGCCCCCGGGGATGTTGACGTTCTTCGGGCAGGGCATGCAGTAGTTGCAGCCGGTGCAGGGAATCTTGTAGGACTCGCGGAAAATCTTGATCACCTGCGGGTAGATGGCCCGCTCCTCCGGCGTCAGGCAGCCGGGCGCGGCGGTTTCGGCGGTGCGGATGTTGTCGTCCAGCTGGGCCATGCTGCCCATGCCCGAGAGTATCACCGTGACCTCCGGCTGGTCCCAGAGCCAGCGCAGGGCCCAGGCGGCGTTGCTGCGCACGGCACCTTCGGAGCCTTTGGGGGCGGCATTTTTAAGCAGCGCGGCGGCCTTCTTCGGCAAACCCGTGGCCAGGCGGCCGCCCAGCAGGGGCTCCATGACGATCACCGGTATCCCCATGGCGGCGGCCTTCTGCAGGCCCGCCCTGCCCGCCTGGTAGTTCTCGTCCGAATAGTTGTACTGGATCTGCGCGAACTCCCAGGGGTAGCTGTCCAGCAGGCGCTCGAACTCCACCCGGCTGCCGTGGAAGGAAAAGCCGATGCGCCGGATGCGCCCGGCTTCCTTCTGCCTGGCGATCCAGTCCTCGATGCCCATCGCGCACAGGCGCTCCCAGTTCGCCATGGCGGTCAGGCTATGGATGAGGTAGTAGTCGATGTAGTCCGTGCCCAGGCGTTCCAGCTGGATGTTGAAGATCCGGTCGAAGTCCGCGGCGGACTTCAGCGCGAAAATGGGCAGCTTCGTGGCGAGGAACATCTTTTCGCGCAGGCCGGGCACGCGCTGAAAAATCTGGCCCATGGCCGTCTCGCTGCCGCCGTAGATATAGGCGGTGTCAAAGTAGTTCACCCCGCGCTCCACGGCGCTCTGGAGCAGCGCGGCGGTCCTGTCCAGGTCCACCTGGCCCGTGATGCCCCGGGGGAAGCGCATGCAGCCGAAGCCCAGCGCGGAGAGCTCGTTGCCCGATTTCGGGTCGGTGCGGTATTGCATAAGCGGTCTCCTCCTTTATATTGCTTTTAATTATGCCTGAAATTCGTCACTTTCCCTTTGTGCTGTAGATATACGGCATCAGTACGGTGGCGGCCTTTTTGTGCCTGCTCAGCCGGTTCGCGATGAAGTAAGAGGTCTGGTTGTGGAATATTTTGTTCCGCCAGCCGTCGCCGACGAATTTCGTCAGCACGACGGTCAGGTGCTGCCCGTGCTCCAGCGCCGCCTCCCGCTCGGAGATATACTGGTCCAGCGGGGGGATGATGTCCCGGTACGGCGCGTCGATCACGGTCAGCGGCACCGTGATGCCCAGCGCGTCCCACTGCCTGCGCAGGTCCTCCGTGTGCGCGGGCGTGGTGGAGATATGCAGGGCGGTGATGTCCGAGGAGACCTCCCTGGCGTAGTCGAAGGTTTTCAGCGCCGCCCGGCTCAGGTTGTGGATCAGCGCGATGCAGGGCAGCTTGTCCCTGCTCTGGCTCTCCTCATAGTGGTAGTCATACCCCTCCATGCCGATCGCCAGGCCGAATTTGATGTAGTGCCTGTGGGTGTACGACATGAACAGCATGATCAGCGGAATGACGGCGGCGAGCACCCAGGCGCCGTCCGCGAATTTCATGGCGAAAACGACGATGGAGCCGACAAAGGTGACAAGGGCGCCCACCCCGTTGATGAGGCACTTGTACTGCCATCCCCGCTCCTTCAGCTTGACCCATTTGATGAACATGCCGAACTGCGAAACCGTGAACGAGACGAGCACGCCCACGGCATAGAACGGGATCAGCGCGTGGGTGTCGGCCCCGGAGGCCAGCAGGAGCAGCGCGCCGGCAATGAAAATGAACATGATGCCGTTGGAAAAGCTCAGCTTTGCCCCGCGCTGCGCGAACTGCAGCGGCATATACCTGTCCCTGGCGAGGATCGAAAGCAGGATGGGCAGCCCGTTATACGCCGTATTCGCGGCGAGCAGCAAAATCAGCGACGTGGTGAATTGCAGCAGGTAGTACATGACCCCCTTGCCGAACACCGCGTTTGCCATCTGGGACATGACGGTGACCCCCGGCAGGGGGACCACCTTCAGCGCGCTTGCCAGGAAGCTGGTCCCGCCGAAGACGAAGATGATGATCGTCCCCAGCAGATAGAGGACATGCCGCGCGGTCCTCGTGGAGGGCGCGCGGAAGCTGGGCACGGCGTTGCTGACGGCCTCCACGCCGGTCAGCGCCGAACAGCCCGACGAAAACGCGCGCAGGAACAGGAGCAGCGTGATCCCGGACAAGGTTTCCTGCGGGATCAACGCCCGCGCGGCGCTGTAGTCGATGGGCTGCAGCCCTCCGGTGATCAGCTTGATAAACCCGGCGACGATCATAATGACCATCGTCACGATAAACAGGTAGGTCGGCACGCCGAAGATTTTCGAGGATTCGCGCATGCCCCGCAAGTTGAGCAGCGTGATCAGCGCGATGCTGACCAGAGCGATGAGCGCCTTATAGGGCGCCAGCGCCGGGAAAGCCGACACGATCGCGGCGGTGGACGACGATATGCTCACGGCGACCGTCAGGACATAGTCGATGACCAGGCACGCGGCGGCCAGCAGCGAGGGCCTGCGCCCAAACATCTCTTTTGAAACGGCGTAGGCGCCGCCGCCCTCGGGGTAGTGGTTGATGATCTGGGAATAGGAGAAGACCAGCATGAGCAGCAGCAGGATGATGGGCACGCTGATCAGCCCGGCATACCGGACGGACAGCAGCCCCAGCGCCGGGACCAGCGTCATTAAGATTTCCTCCACCGCGTAGGCGACGGAGGAGACGGCGTCGCTGGCCATGATGGGCAGCCCCCAGGTGCGCGACAGTTTTTCGCTTTTCAGCTGGTCGCTTGCCAGAGCGCCGCCCAGCAGAAAACTTTTCAGGCTTTTCATTGCGGAGAACGACCTTTCGTTGGGACACTTGATTCAAATTTAACCCATGTTATGTTAGCACAGTTCCGCCCGAAAAGCAATAGCCCGCGGATGAAAATTCGCATGAATCGGCGCTATTCACGTTACGTTCACAAAGTTGTAATTACAACAGATTGTTTCACGTGAAACATTTTGTTGTAATTACAACATTTTAAACGGATGAAAGATCTTTGTGCCTCTTTTGTTTATTACCAGCTTGACATGCTTATCAAGCGTTTGCTTTTTTCTTTCTTTTCATCTGCGAGAGCACAATCCCGAGGAACATCAGCGCGCCGCCGAGGTATTGCTTCCAGCCCATCACCTCGCGCAGCAGCAAAAAGCCGCCCAGCGCCGCGAACAGGGACTCCAGCGAGAAGATGATGGCCGCTTTTGAGGGCTCCACATGGCGCTGGCCCACGATCTGTAAGGTGTAGGCCACGCCCACGGAAAGAAATGCCCCGTAGAGCAGCGGCACGCGCCCGGCCCACAGCGCGCCAAAAGTCGGCTGCTCGAACAGGGCCATTGCAATCAGGCTTAAGGTTGCGCACACGGCGAATTGCACCGCCGAGAAGCGGATGGGCCGCACCCGGGGCGCGAAGGCGTCCACCGCCATGATGTGCAGCGTCCAGAACACCGCGCCCGCCACCAGCAGGCCGTCGCCCAGGGTCACGCGGCCCAAGCCCTCCGGCGCGCTGAGGAAATACAGCCCCGCGAAGGCCGAGACCGCGCCCAGCCCTGTGAGCAGGCCCGGCTTTTTCCCCAGGGCGATGCTGAAGATGGGCGTGAGCACGGTATACAGCCCCGTGATGAACCCGGATTTCCCCGCCGACTGCGTGAGCAGGATGCCGTATTGCTGCAAGGTGCTGGCGGCGAAGAGGATCACCCCGGTCAGCGCGCCGGTGCGCAGGGTCTGCTTGAACTCCCCGGCTGCGCCGCGCCCCCGCTCGAAGAGCAGGATCACCGGCAGCAGCGATAGCGCACCCAGAGCGAAGCGCACCCCGCCGAAGGTGAGGGAGCCCATGAACTCCATGCCCTGCACCTGCGCCACGAAAGCGAAGCCCCAGATGATGGAGGTTAAAAATAAGCACAGGGAGGACAGGGTGGTTTTGCGTTTATCGGTCAAGGGGGGGCTCCTTTTTCTTTATACCCCCTCTGTCGCTACGCGACATCTCCCCCAAGGGGGCGACTTTGGCAGTCATCCAAAGTTGCGGATACCGCCAGAGTCGCCCCCTTGGGGGAGATGTCGCACGCGGCTCCCGCAGGAGACGCAAGCGACAGAGGGGGTGAATCTCACAGTATACTATTCAAAAACTGCCTCGTCCGCGGATTCTCCGGGTTGCTGAACAGCTTCTCCGGCGGGGCCTCCTCGACGATCTTGCCCTCGCACATGAACAGCACGCGGTTGGCGGCCTCCCGGGCGAAGCCCATCTCGTGGGTGACAACCAGCATGGTCATGCCGCTGTGGGCCAGGTCCTGCATCACGCCCAGCACCTCGCCCACCAGCTCCGGGTCCAGGGCGGAGGTCGGCTCATCGAAGAGCATGATGCGCGGCTCCATGGCAAGCGCCCGGGCGATGGCCACGCGTTGCTGCTGCCCGCCGGAGAGCTTGGCCGGGTAGGCGTCGGCTTTTTCGCTCAGGCCCACCTTGCCCAGGATGTCCCGGGCCAGGGCCTCCGCCTGTTCCTTGGGCTGATTTTTGACATGCAGGGGCGCCAGCATCACGTTTTCCAGCGCGGTCTTGTGCGGGAACAGGTTGAACGACTGGAACACCATGCCCATCTCCAGCAGCAGGGCCTTGTATTCCTTCGGCTCGGCCCGGGCGGCGGTGACGCCCTTCTCCCTGTGCAGGAAGAGCCGGTCCTCGATGAAGATTTTGCCCGAGGCGATGGGCTCCAGCTGATTTAAAGCGCGCAGGAGGGTGCTCTTGCCCGCGCCGGAGGGCCCGATGATGCACACCACCTCGCCGGGCTCCACCGTGAGGCTCACGTCGTCCAGGACCTGCAGGGGGCCGAAGTTCTTGTGGATGTGCTCCATGCGAATCAATGACATAGCGGTGCCCCTCCTTATAAATGGCTGGAGGTTTTCTTCTCCAGACGGTTGAAGACGATGGTGAAAAAGGCGGTCATAATCAGGTAGATCACCATGGCGGGCACGTATACCAGGGAGCTGGCCTTGTTGGAGGCGATCATCTGCGTCTGGAAGGTCAGGTCCGTCAGCGCGATGATGGACACCAGGGAGGTGTCCTTGAGCACCATGACGAACTCGTTGCACACCGGGGGGATCATGCGGCGGTAGGACTGCGGGATGATGATCATGCGCATGGTCTGCGCGTAGGACAGGCCCAGCGCGTGGGAGGCCTCGAACTGCCCCTTATCGATGGACTGGATGGCCGCGCGGATGATCTCCGCGAGATAGGCCGCCACGTTGAGGGTGAACGCGAGAAACGCCGCAAAGAACCGGTCGTTGATGGTGAAGGCCGGCAAAATATTGGGCAGGGTGTAGTAGATGAAAAACAGCTGCATCAGCAGGGGCGTGCCGCGAAAGAAAAAGATGTAGCCGCTGGAAAGCCAGCGCACCCCCGTGCTGGCGGCGTTAAGGAGGAAGTCGTCATGGGGACGGGATATTTTCCCCAGGGCGAGGAACACACTGAGAATCAGCCCCGCCGAAACAGAGGTGGCCGTGAGCAGCAGGGTGATGCCGGAGGCCTTGATCAGCGCGGGAATCCAGCCGATGATCTGTTGGAGAGAGTCCATCATGGGTCGCCTTCCTTCAATTTAATAAGAGGAGGCAGGAAAGACCTGCCTCCCCCCCGTATTTACACGTTGACGCGCCGCTACGCGTTGGTGACAATGCACAGGGCGTTGGCCACGTAGGGCGCGGTGAGGATGTACTTCTCCTGGCGCTCCGGCGTGATGCTCACCGCGGAGATGATGCAGTCGTACTGGTTTTTCTCAAGGCCGGCGAAGATGCCCTCCCAGGCAGTGTTGATCACGTTGACCTCCAGGCCGAGAAGCTCGCCGAGGGCCTTGCCCACATCAATGTCGAAGCCGAGGTATCCCAGGCCGTCCTCAGTGGTGTATTCCATGGGCGGGTAGCCGACCTCGCAGCCTATGGTAAGCACGCCCTCCTTGATGGTTTTGAACTCCGTGGGGATGACGGGTTCCTCGGCCACAATGCGCAGATTGGCGGTGAAGTCGTCGCCGAAGTTCTTCAGTGCGATCTCGTTCATCTGTCCGGTGAAGTTGAGCATGTCCAGGGCCGCCTCAATGGCGGCGGCGAGGTCCGCAGAATCCCTGGCAAGGCAGATGCCCATGGGCTCGGGCACCTCGCTGATCCAGGTGCGCTCAAAAGTGGCGTCGTCCTTGGTGTAGTAGGCGGCCACCACGGAATCCACATAGACGGCGTCCACGCGGCCCAGCTTCAGGTCGTCGAAGCACTGGGTGACTTTTTTGTAGGGGTACACCTTGATTTTCGTGCCGGCTTTGGTCATTTCGTCCAGGGAATCTGAGGCGGTGGTGGCGCTCTGTACGGAAATTTTTCTTTTTTCGAACATCTCGGGGCTGGTGATTTTTTCGGTGCTTACCGCGCCGCAGCCGGCGAAGAGCAGGGTGGCAAGGGCGATTGCGCAGGCAATTGCGAGAATGCGCTTCATTGATGGTTCCTCCCCTGTTTATTTTAGTAATAGGGCTCCTCAGCTTGTCCGAGAAGCCTGCTTCATTTATTTTACAAAATTCGAACGGGTTTGTCAATCGGTTTCGGGGAAAAAGGGATTTATTTTACATAAAACCTCCACGCCCTCTCCCGGTCCTCCTCGCTCGCATACCCAATCCCCACCCTTGGCCCCGTTACAATCGAAGCAGGCGCAAACCCGTCGTCCTCCAGCCACAGCAGCTCCGAAACGCGCATATCGATGCCGTTCAGCTCCCGGTCGATCCCCATGGCTTTCGTCACGCGCCCGGGGCCGGGGTGGTCCTCCACGCCGCGGATCAGCGCCGCCTGGGGCTGGCCGTCCTCCCCCGTGACAATATTGAGCAGGCAGTGGATGCCATAGCACAGATACACATAGCTGAACCCGCCGGGGCCGAACATCACGGCTGTGCGGCGGGTTTTTCCGGCGCGGGCATGGCAGGCGGTGTCGTCCCGGCCGCGGTAGGCCTCGGTCTCGGTGATGCGCCGGCGCAGGACGGTGCCGTCTGGCAGGCGGCGGCAGAGCAGCTTGCCCAGCAGCGCGGGCGCGGCGTCGAGGACGTCCCGGGCGTAGAAAGCGGGGTCGATGCGATGCATAAATTTCTCCTGAATGCGATGCATAAATTTCTCCTGAAACGCTTGCATTTGTTTTAGCGGCGTGCTATACTGTGTGCAGTCCCGGTGAAACCCTGAAAGGAGGCGGTCAATATGAAGTCAATTCACATGATGAAATCAGAAATCGTGTTGTCCGCGCCGTTGGGGTAAATCGGTACACCTCTTTCGGAACTCGGGCGCCTCTGATTTTATCAGGGGCGCTAATTTATTTTGAAAGAGGGATACTCATGAGAGACAAGTCCATCCGCATCCAGATCAGCGAATACACCGGCGAAATCACCGGGAGGCAGCTGAAGCAGACCGCCATCCTGCGCCATGGCCGCCGCAGCCGAAAAATGTGCGCCAAAGACATCGATCACATGCGGCACGACCCGTTTGGCTTTACTTCCTTTCAGGTCTTTGCGCTGGCGGGCGAAAAGGTCGTAGGCTTCGCGTATTTCTGCCAAGACGAAAGCGATTCCGCGCAATGGTACTACGGCGACCTGGTCGTGCACCCCGGGCACAGGCGAAGGGGTATCGCCACGGCAATCGTCGGAGAGGGTATCCGCGCGATCAAAGAAAAAGGCGCGGCGAAGCTGTTCACCTACATTCACAGCGGCAACGATGCGTCGCTCGCGCTCCATGAAAAAATGTCTTTCATCCGCTGTGAGACGCAGGAGCCGGTCAATGGCTTTCTCATGGATGGCAGTGCTGTCTATGAGCGTGCGCTGAAGCTGTCGATGGAAAACATCACATGCCGCGCCATGACCGTCGGCGACCTGCATGTCCACATGATGGATGACTTCAACAGGCATCAGGAGATCACGCACATCCAGCGCAAAAACGGGCGCGTGAAAAAGCTGCGCAAGCCCCGCGTGGAGGATTGGCCCGCCGAGGGTAAAACGGGGTTCATCAGAAATTTTATCTACCACGTATATGTCCGGCAGTTTTTCGGCGGCGAACCCAAGGTCTTTGCGGCGTTCCGGGAGGGCCAGGTGGTGGGCTTCGCCTATTGGCGCTTCCTCCAGGACCAGAAGCTCAAAAGAGGCAAGGCAAAAGATTTCGCTATTCTGGACCGCCTGTTCATCAGCCGGGAGTGCCGCCGCATGGGATTGGGCCGGCAGCTGTTCGAGCTGTGCGCGCAGGCCGCCAAAGCAGAAGGCGCGCACACGCTGTACATCAGCACAGAGCCCGCCGTGGAGACGCAGGCCTTTTACAGGTCTGTCGGCTGCGTGAAAACCAGAACTGACTTGGGCCCTGTGATGCGCGCGCCGAAACACGACATCCCGCTGGAATTTGCGTTATAAATCACGTGCCGGGAAAGCGCAGTATCTTGCGCCGCCCGTCCTGGCCGAATCGCAGGATGCGCACCGCGAATTCCGGCGGGAACTCCACCTGCGCCGGGAAGGGAAA
>Ga0123353_10018424_pt1 | contig 10324 bp, 11 predicted proteins | sample TergutLab28metaG_3_FD_92763 | JGI IMG/M metagenome (GOLD analysis project Ga0123353, IMG submission 92763) | Labiotermes labralis P3 segment gut microbial communities from Petit-Saut dam, French Guiana - Lab288 P3 | ecosystem: Host-associated > Arthropoda: Insects > Digestive system > Gut ...
AACGGGATGACCTGCCAATTTTTGATGACACAAAGAAGTGGCTTGGTAAATATTATGCGGGCGGAAAACCGAGCTATAAAGAATTACCACTTGCTCCTGTTGGCAGCAAATTTCGACAAGCCGTTTGGAAGATTCTATGCGAGATACCATATGGTGAAGTAGTAACCTATGGCGATATCGCAAAGATAATGGCAAAGAAAATGAATATACCGAAAATGGCAGCGCAAGCAGTGGGCGGAGCAGTTGGACATAACCCGATTTCAATAATAATTCCATGTCATCGGGTAGTAGGCTCGAGTGGCAGTTTGACTGGATATGGCGGAGGCATAAAAATCAAAATAAAGCTGCTGGAACATGAAGGCGTAGATATGAACCGATTTTTCACTCCTACCAAAGGCACGGCATTGTGATAATAATTTTACTTTAATTGGTTTTAGTGATATAATTATGGTATGAAAATCAAAATAATTAACGGGAAAGAATACATCGCGACAAAAAAAGTTCGCATGAACGGTAGGGTATACCAAGAATATTGCAGTGCCAATATCATGATGCCGCATACCTTGTATATGGAAGAAAAAGAGGACAAGCTTGTCGAGCATTGGAAAACCTATTTTGCGTTGCGTGAAAAGTACGCAATTGACAGGCGGATGCTAAGCGGCAAACTTATTTTGGACGGTGCCAGTTGCAAAAACAAAGCCACAGTTAAAGAGCAAGAAGAATTAGACAAACTCTTTGAACAAGACGTGAGAGAATTCAGCGAGCGGGCGGCGCAACAATGGGGACATATATTAGAAAAACGAGGTATACAAGACCCATTAAAATGGTTTGAACAAAAGCTTCGCGGCGAATTCGGTTACCGGATTGACCCGACTATTAATTCCCCCGCACAGTGTGACAGTAACGGAATAATACTTTTCCAATCTTTGGCAATCGCGCAAAATAAATTAACCCGCGCACACGAGATGTCACATAAACTTGGGTCAGACCAAAACCGCACCGGTTTGATGGTATATTGGTCGCACATGGTGCGCGATAAAGAAACCGGCGAAGAACATAAAATCTACAGTGAAAATGGACGCGCCCTTAATGAAGGGATAACAAATTGGCTGGCTAGGCAACTAGCAAGTATGCCCAAAGATGCTACGTATCCCGCTCAAACCAAACTTGCCGGGCAAGTGGTTGACGTTGTGGGCGATGAAACGGTTGTCGAAGCCGTACTGTTTGATCCGGCTATCCTTGAATGTGAATTTAATTATCGTGCGGGGCAGCATAGATTAGCGGAACTGATACACACAATGGACAATTTCCAGCGATTAGATAAAGAAACAAATAAACTGTCAAGCGCACAAGCTGACAAAGAATCGATAGAAGAAGTACACTTGGCATGTTCTGAGGAACTTAAAAAAGCATATGCCATAATGAACGACGTTTTAATGGCGCGGGGGTTGTTGCGTTGAAAACAATCCTTGTGCAGGCGTGTTGCGGGCCGTGCGCGTGCGATCCAACAATTTTTAACGAATACAGCAAGATATTTTATTTTAACGGAAATAATTTTGATTGCCGGAACGAATACGACAGCCGCCTTCACGCAATGCGTCTGGTAAGCAAGGGCACAATTGTGGAACTTTACGTTCCGCGGGAATTTAAAACTTGTGAAGAATGCATAAAATACCGCCTTTCAGAGTGCGCCAAAACCGCTAAAGAATATGGCTTTGATTGTTTTTCGACGACGCTGACGATAAGCCCGCACAAAGATACCGCACTTGTAAACAGACTTGGAAAGGAAGTGGAAAAAGAAGTGGGTGTACCCTTTATTGAACGTGACCTGAAAAAAAATGGCGGCTACCAACGCAGCGTAGCAATTTCAAAACAAATGGGGTTATATCGCCAGAACTATTGCGGTTGTGCTAAATCTGTGCGACAATAATAGTGTGAAGGGGATTGTCGGAATATGTCCGGTCTGCGAGGACGTCGTAGTAATAAAAAAACAAATGTTGTTTTTTGGGTGCCCCCATTGCAAGCAAAAAATTTCAACAAACGAGGCTCGCACTCGGCTCAACATTATTTGTGCCGACCCGGTGGAATCGGAAGAAATGTTGAAACACTGTGTAGACCTTGAACAAAGGTACGGAGCAGAAGCCCCTTTGGAAATTCTTTTGCAGATCCAAGCCTATCATCCGCATAACGAGGCGGTTGCATATTCTATTGTTCGGATGTCGGGATACCGCTCGGACTTCGTGAGGCAGTATCTAAAAAATTTCTGTGCGGCAAGAAAACAAGTCCCGTTTGCGGAAGATTTCTTGGATAATATACTTATCCCTCAATACGCGCCGCTTGTGAATTATCTTTCACAATATATTGAAAACAAACTGCCCGAATCAAAACAAAAAAAATATCGCGAACTGCTTAATGAACTTAAAACAAATTATGTAGGGCGCTCTGTTTCCGGCGAAGGTATGGGGCTTATGTACGCCTATTACTGTGCGGGAGCGGTGCTGAACGTTGGGCTTTTGATATTGTTTATTCTTTTACCGCTAAAAATATATTTTAATCTTATAATTGCTGTTGCAGTTTTTGCGATTGAAATTTTTGTTTTATTTTTGCATAACAAAACCTATGGCAATCGTATTGAAATGAGTCCACGCGAAAAAATTTACATGATAGTTTTTTTGTGTAGCATAGTGGTGGCAATCGGCGGTATCTTTATAGGGGCGATGGTTAAAGTATGAAAACAATATACCAAGATGACAATATTTTGATAGTTTTCAAACCACAAGGAATTGAAACGGCAAGCGAAACAAACAAAGACACGCTTGAAAAGGCGGTAGGATTACCAGCATGCCATAGACTTGATGTCAACACCGAGGGCCTTATAATATTTGCAAAGAGCGCTAGGATTGCCGCGGAAATGCGTAAAGGATTCGAAAATGATTTTATTGAAAAAACTTATCTTGCACTTTGTTTCGGACACTTACGTAAAAGTCCCCTTACACTTACTGGGTATCTTGTAAAAGACGCTCGCAGCGGCGTGGTGCAAATTACTAAAACCAAAGTCCCAAATTCAAAGCCTGTAAAAACCATTATAAAGTTTGTCAAAATGGTGGGCGATTTTTCGCTTATTGAAATTAAACCGATAACAGGCCGCACGCATCAAATACGTGCACATTTGGCGTCCATTGGCCTAAGCATTGTCGGTGACGGCAAATACGGCGATTTCAAATTGAATAAAGTATACAACGCAAAAAAGCAATTGCTGTGTGCAACGTCTATCTCTTTCAAGTTCCCGGCAACATCCGCACTTAATTATCTGAATTCAAAACAAATCAGTGTTAAGCCAACGTTTCTGTGAGAGTGCCGAATGCGTGTGTCCGGAAAGTATATTTTAGAATTATTTTTTGTTCGGGGGCGGTAAACTGTTTCCGGACACACGCATTCGGCACTTCTTTTAAAAATCGGTTGAATCGTTGTCTCGTATCTTTGGCGTCGCCCATGTTATTATGCCGCTGAAAATGGCAAGGGCAATTATAAATATCGGCACATTAAGCATAGGTTTTGTAAAAAATGATCGCAGTGTCAGGGCAAGCAAAGTTATTGTAAAAACTATGCGGTACGCTATGTCATACCGGTCGCTTAGATGAACATTTTTGCTCTCAAGCGTGCCCACAAGCAAAGATATATAAACACACACCAGTATCACGCCGGCAAAAAATATAATCGGAAAGAAAGCCATGTAACTTGTTATGTCGTCTAAAAACATAGACAGGTTTTGAAAAAAGAAAAAGCAACAGCAAAAAAACAAAAGACATGCCGAAGCAATCTTAATAATGATTATCATTTTATTTGAAAACAAACGCTTACAACGCACTTTTTGCGGCTTGTTGTCCTTGTCTTTGCTTTCTTGCTTTTCCCCCATATTTTATTTTACTACGTAATTATATGCAAGTCAACTTTCACATTGAATTGTATTCTTGAATACAGGTCAGAAAGTTCAAGGGATATGCCTTTTGGCTGGAATTTTTCGAACAGATGCAGCGGGTCGGCAGCATTGAAATAGCAGTGTTTAGCAGTTTGTTCTATCTCTTGTCTCAACTTTTGTTCAAGCAAATATTTAATATTTGCAAGTTCCGCCGTAGTGGCCTGTGGATTACTTTCAAGTTCCAGTTTTGTTTTGATGGTTAGATTAATAATAGGTGTGCCGTTTATATATTTTGTTTTTATGTCCGCCTTATTGTTAATGACTTGCAAAACATGGTTTTCATAAAGTATACGTTGCTTTACAGTTTTCCCGAGCGCAAAATCAAGTGCCTGGGTTTGTGTTTCATCAAGCGACAGATGGTATTTGCCGTTCTTAAAAACGGCAATTTCTGATGGGCCTTGTGACAGGATACTTGTTGAGGTTTTGCGCATGTAATCTTTATAAAATTTTTCTAAAGTTGTTTTGTTATTTCCTTTTTCCTTCCATGCCAGTTCACAGTTATTGTTAAGCTCGGTACGGTGCAGGAAATATTTTAACAGATCCGCCAAATTTTCATCGCGCAAGCCTTCGCCTAAAACAATCAGGGTACAGTGTGCAAACGAAACTTCTTGACCGGAATCTGCGGACATTTTATTGATTGCAGCACCGACAGACGGGCCGGCGGTTTCCAAAGGCTTAGTCTCTTTTTCGCTTGTTTGGCTGCCGGGTTTTGTTTCCACCTTTTTGCCTGTCAAGGTGTATTCGTTATCTACCTTATCAATGGTTATTTCGGACAGCAAAGTCTTGGAGAGCATTTGCGCGGGACGTGATGCTGCCGAGGGCAGCAGTACAATTAAAACAATTAAAAATGCGATAAGGGCTTTTTTTTGCCAAAGTAATCTGAACATTATGCACCCCCTTTTGCGCGTCTTTGTATTCCGAGCAGTAACAACAAGACGGGTACAGCAACATATAATGCCAAAATAAGCCACGGTATTGCTCCCATAAAGCGTGTTAAATCTCTTGTGGTTGCAAAGATAAAAATACTTATCAAGTAAACAAAGATTGCAAGCGCAAAACCCAAGTATCCCGCGCGGTGTTTCAAGTGCGTTATATAGCGAAGAGCGGCAAACGCACAGTAAAAAGTAACTCCAAACCGCAACAACAGTAACAAAAGCCACATGGTAACCAAAACCCAATCAAGGCGTCCGGTAGCAGTCAAATACGATGAATAAACGGTCAAATTTGTGACTGCGGTATTTTTAATCGGCGCAAGGGGGCCGAACAGCGAATAAAACATAAATACAAAAAATACAAAAAATAAACCCAGCACGGCGGCGGTAATCATAAACTTCTTGCGAAAATGCGGCTCGATCTTGATATCACCCATAAACATTAAAAGAAAAAACGCGCTTTCAAAGTAAATTACATTAAGGTAAAACGCATTTGCGCTCGGGGACACACCGTTTTCAAATATCGGCAAAATTTCGCTTGGGTTAATGCGCGTGATAGCCGGAAAGACGGATAACACTATGCCGATTATTATGAAAACAAAAAAAACTTCGCCGCTTCGGAAAATTGCCCGTGCGGGCATAAAGCAAAAAAACAAACCCAGCAAAAGCATCGGAATAGAAAAATAATAAATAGAAACTTTGTCGAATAAATTTTGATTAAGAAGGTGAAATGCTTGATTCACAAGAATGAAAAGTTGCAACAAAAATACCGCGAGCATTGCAATAATAACGATTTTCCCCAAAACAGAGCGAACCGCTTTTGTATGTGGGTTATTACCACGCAGGTGACTGTATATATCGGTGTCTTGATTTCTTGTAAGAACAGTTAATGCAATGAATAAAATTGCTAACTCCAATATCGTTCCGGCAAGTGCGGAAATCCATGCATCTTTCCCGGCTGTTTTGGCTAGCAGCGAGGGCAGCATCAAAAACTTTATCGAGAACGAATAGATGCCGTAGAAAATTATTAACTGACGTGAACTTATTTTTTTCATGACGGGCTTGTCCTCCGCTTATTCTTGTTCGTGAAAGATTGTGGGCGTGTATCCATTCCGCGTATTTCTTTCTTTATAATGCCGTCTTTAAGGTCGTTTTTTACAAGAGGTGCGTAAGGGGCAAGCAAAGGTGAGCCGTAACTGTCAAGCGAGTTCATATAAACAATCAAAATAATCGCGCCGATGACAAGTCCATAAAGACCCAAGATGCCGCCTATTATGCAAAAGAAAAACCGAAGCAATGAAATCTGTGGTGCAAGGTTGGGGATTATATACATCATAATGCTGCTAAGGGCCGCTACCAAAACCGCGGGACTTGACAGCAGTCCTGCTTTGACCGCGGTATCGCCAAGGACAAGCGCGCCGATAAGACCTGTTGCGGTACCAAGGTGTTTTGGCATCCGAAGGCTTGCTTCATATATTATTTCAAACAGAATCAAAACGAATATTATCTCGATAAACGGCGAAAAGGGCGTGCTTCCGGTTGCATTTGTTATTGTTATCAAAGTATTAAGCGGCATAATCTTGTAATGATAAAGTTGCATGGCAATATAAAGGCCGGGTAGAACTATCGCAATCGCTGCGCCCACAATACGGATAAAACGGCGAAGTGAAACGCCTGCCGCATTTGTATAATAATCGTCACTGTTTTGAATATCTTCAAACAAAATGTAAGGCACAGACAAAACTATCGGACTGCCGTCCACAAAAATTGCGACTCGCCCTTCCAAGATTTTAGCTGCAGTGACGTCGGGCTTTTCGTCGCTTCCCACTTGGCGGAAAAGATACGATTTTTTGTCTTGCAGGAATTGGGATATATAGTAACTGTCGATTATGCCATCTATGTCGATTTCTTTTATGCGGGTTGCTACTTTTTCAATTATTTTTTGGTCAGCAATATTGTTTAAATATGCAATGGTTACTTTGGTTTTGGTGTGGCGCCCGACAGTAAAGTGTTGCATTTCAAGGTCGTCGGATTTCAGGCGCTTTACAACAAGTTGGATATTTGTGTCAATGTGTTCGATAAAGCCTTCGCGCGGGCCTTTTACCACACTTTGCGTCGGCGGTTCGGCAATAGAGCGTTTCGGAAACTCCTTTTTTTGATTGATGGGTTCACGCGGCCCGATAAAACGCTGTTGCGATTTGGATTGCTTTTTGTCCACGTTCAAGTGTTTGCAAAGTATTGAATTTTTAATCAAAGTCCTTCTGTATTGATTTTTCCTATTGGGTGATGTATAGTGAATTTAAGAAGAATTTATGGACGAAAAAGACAAAACGGAAGAAACGTGTAATCACAAGTATGATTTAGTAGTTGAAGTTGGCGCCGCAGCCACGCTGGCAGCTGGATTAGCTTCCCTCGCTGGCATAGATGTCGACCCCGAGACCCTAGCTGATATTGCGGTCAATATAACTCCTTCCGGTGAAGATAACGCAAAGAATAAAAGCGGATTGCTGCGTTTCATAAACAAAGATTTTATTTTTAAGTTATCCATATCCGCAGCAACTGCGCTAACTATCCTCACAATTGCTCATATGACAGGCATAACCCCTGCAGCAGTATTTAGGGCAATGCTAAAAAGCAACGCCATCGATACATCACCCGATACCATACGAATGATGTTTAATCTTACACGCGAAAAGCTTACCACCCAAGTATGCATGCTAACCGATAAGTTTACAGGGCATAAAGATACTCAAAGTATTCAGGAACCACATCCGTCGTGATAGACTTGGATTTGTCTTTGCCAGGAAAAACATTTGTGATATAATTAGATGATGACAAAAGGCCAAGCAAAAAAAATTATTTGCATATCCGGTTTAATGGGAAGCGGGAAGAGCACGGCAGCAGAATTTTTGCAACGAAGACTTGGAGGAAATGATTGCGAGCTTATTATAGGCGACAGTTTCAATCAAGCAGTAATGGAGGCACTGGCAGCCGAAGGTGTGTTTGAAGAAGTTTTAGGTATTCCGTTTAATCCTAAAACTTTCAGAGAAGATGGTATAAGAATTTCTGAATCCTCACCAGAGGGAAAGGGAAAGGAAAAGGTTGAACATATAAGAATTCTTTTTGACCAAAGAGTTGGCGAACTTATTAGTGAGGAAGTTGAGAGGCTTAAACAACAGTCAAATGCAGAATTCATAATTGTTGAACACCGTGGAGCAGTGAGTTTTAAGATGTGGGATCAAGCTGATAAACGCATCATTGTAGACGTTGATGAAAAAATACGAATCGAAAGACTTGCTAACAGAGAATTCAGTTATATAAGAGCAAACCCAAATCCCTCAGCCGAGGATTTCAGAAAGTTTGAAGTCAACGTAAAAAGTCTTTTGGCTGCGTCACCCGAAGAAACCAAGGCGGCAATTGATAAAATGGTCGAGAACGGAGAAGGGAGTGGTATCATTCGAAACAACGGTACCAAGCTTGAATATGAATTTGCCGTAGAGAATTGTATCGATAATTATATGCAGGAACTTATTACAGGGCATAAAGCAGAGCAACAAAAAAAGAATGAGCCAACATCCGAACCTTTCAACCGAGATGAAATGATAGCACAAACTATTGAAAGGTTCAGAGAAAGATTTAACGAAATATTGAAAACTGAGCCAAACGCGACACTTAAAACAGAGAGCAAAGATGTAAGCGCAAATAGATAATTGCTTTTTTACCGTTACTGTAGTATCTTTTTTTCATGGAAAAAACTAATGAACAAGTTCTTGATTTAGATGAACAAGAGCGCATCAGGCGCGAAAAGTTGATTGCATTGCAAAAGGCCGGTAAAGACCCTTTTGCCTGTGTTCGGTTTGACAAGACTCATAACTCTGCCGAGATAATCGAAGACTTTAAAAAGCTTGAAAAGCAAACGGTGGCCATTGCAGGTCGCATAGTTTTAAAACGCATTATGGGCAAGGCAAGTTTTGCGCATATTTTGGATGGAGCGGGCAAGATCCAATTGTTCATTGCTATCGATGATGTGGGTGAGCAAACTTACAGTTTGTTCAAAGACTGGGACTTGGGCGATATTGTCGGCACGGTGGGGACTGTTTTCAAAACTAAGACGGGTGAAATCTCGGTACACGTTAAAGAAATTAAATTGCTTGCAAAATCGGTAAAGCCGCTGCCCGATAAATATCATGGATTAAAAGACCCTGACCTGCGTTTCCGTGAACGCTATGTCGATTTAATCGTTAATCCCGAAGTAAAAGAAATCTTTGTATTGCGAAGTTCTATCATTAAATCAATCCGCGAATTTCTGGACGGAGATGGCTTTTTGGAAGTCGAAACGCCGATACTTCAAAACATTCCCGGCGGAGCAGAAGCACGTCCTTTTATAACGCACCACAACGCGCTTAACATAAAAATGTACCTGCGTATTGCGATTGAATTACCGCTTAAGCGCTTGATAGTCGGCGGTTTCGAAAAAGTTTATGAAATGGGTAGAGTATTTCGTAACGAGGGTCTGAGTTATAAGCACAACCCCGAGTATACTCTTTTGGAGTTGTATCAGTCATACACCGATGTCGTTGGCATAATGGAACTTACCGAACGTTTGTTCCGGCATGTGTTGAAAAAAACTCTAGATAAGTTAATTTTAAATTATGAAGGCAATGATGTTGATTTCAGCCGTCCGTTTCGCCGTGTAGCAATGGTAGATGTTGTGCGCGAAACCACAGGTCTTGATTTTAACAAATTAACTATAGCGCAAATCGAAAAAGAATTAAGCGGTACATATCAATGCGACATGCCCAGAAACAGGACATGGGGTGAATTACTTTACACTGCATTTGATCAGCTTGTTGAAAAGACGCTTATCCAGCCTACGTTTGTAATTGATTATCCCGTTGATATTTCGCCTCTTGCAAAAAAGAAAAAAAACGACCCAAGGTTAGTCGAGCGTTTTGAAATGTTTGTCTGCGGGCGTGAAATGGCGAATGCGTTCAGCGAACTTAACGACCCAATCGACCAGCGTGAACGCTTTATGCAGCAAATGCGTGAACGTGAAAAAGGGAATGACGAAGCCCACATGCTTGACGAGGATTTCCTGAATGCTATTGAATACGGAATGCCGCCGACGGGCGGACTTGGTATAGGCATTGACCGGATGGTCATGCTGCTAACAGGCGTCCACTCGATCCGCGAATGTTTATTATTCCCAACAATGAAGCCGAAGTAATTTCAAAACTTTCTGTCCATCCAATCTTTAGTGAATCTTCCGTATTTCTCAATAGGCGCCCATATGTTCATCTCTTTTTTCATAAATCTTGTGCCGATAAACCAAACAAGAAACCAAATGATTTGTATAGGTATCATAATAAAAACAAAAACAAAGCAGAAAAACAGAAACTTTAAAATATGCATA
>Ga0123353_10018425_pt1 | contig 10324 bp, 9 predicted proteins | sample TergutLab28metaG_3_FD_92763 | JGI IMG/M metagenome (GOLD analysis project Ga0123353, IMG submission 92763) | Labiotermes labralis P3 segment gut microbial communities from Petit-Saut dam, French Guiana - Lab288 P3 | ecosystem: Host-associated > Arthropoda: Insects > Digestive system > Gut ...
GGAAAAAAAAACTTGATGACAGCTCGCGTCTCGATGTTGTTGAAAGCGCGCGCGTCCCTGACATGCTTACGGGCTTGTTTCCTTCCTGGTCGGGCTAAGGACTTATCAGCACCCCTGTAGAACCAACATGCACCACAACTTCGTGACATAACCTCATTCTGAAGCATAAGTATCTACATTCTGTATGCAACTACTTGGGTTTTCCACAGTTAATTTTAAGACTTCAAAGGTGCGATTCTTTATTGTTATTGTGCAGGACAATACGCTTGCTCCGACGCTTCGGATAAACTTGCTGCTTCCATAGAGAACTTGATAACTGTTAAGTGCGAACAGCACACCTAACTCGGTGACGATGCGGTAAATTTGCACACCTAAATGAGGTCATGTCACGAAAAATAAAGACTTTCCAGAATGTGATATGTGTATTTTAAAAAGTGCCTAAATTCGAACACACCGGGTTAGCTCAGCCTACTATCGGCCGTTCATCACAACATACAGACTGACAATGAGGCCCTCCCAGTCTCTGCAAGATGGGCTTCTGCCAATCTCTGACACACAGCGCACCGTTCCCAGATATCTAATGAAACGTGATATAATCCTCAGACTGAAGCGCCACATAGGCATCACATCTGCATCTCTTGTTAGTGGTGTTGCAGAACTGTAGGGGATACACAACAAGCCGAGTATTATGTGCGGGATTCAATGTGGCCAGCAATGACGTTGCTTTTTGGTTGGAACTAATAATATGGGGCTGTATCGGGGTGAATGGCGGTATAGGGTGTGCACCACAGGGCGTGTCACAAATAATATACGAACAAAATATAAAAGAAATTAACCAGAAATAAACATCTTTATTGTTGCACCTTGCATTTCGCAGAGTCATTTAATCAGCACACCAACTAATGCACATACATAAATTTTTTCACATTAAAATATTTAAAATCTCTCCAACATGTTTCGATTCTAAGATCATCTTCAGGGAGCTACACTGTTCCTTGCTAAAGTCACATTTTTAAAAACACTCACTGATTAATTGCCTTATATTAACTTGGCGTTGTGGCAGCATGTCGTGTTGTGTAAGTCGTACGCTGCTGAGAATGCGCCTGACTATGGGTGTGTGTCGTGTGTCATGTTGTGTGAGACTCAACAATAAACATATGAAGCGAAACAGTAACCAATTCTGGACACGGTAATTAACCAAGCAAAAGCAGAGCTCTCACAATACACTCCATGAAGACTTACAGGGGTGGAGGTAGAGCTCCATTCATTCTTGGCCTCAGTGCTGGATGGAAGTGAGTGGTTAGCATCACATCCCGGTTGCTTTCCTACCCCATTCCGCGCAAATATCTCGCCGTAACCACTTATTGAAAGATAGGTTGGCCCCGGCGTCGGTCTGGACGTTTTGGAGGGGAAATATATCTCCTAGCCCTATCGGGGTTCGAGCGCTGGATCGTCCATCCAGCAGCGTTGTCACTATTCTGTGATATTTCGGCTCCACTAAATCACCAGCCGACAAACTAATTAATTTATTGAGTCACGTAGTAATAAATATTTAAATAGCAGCTTGGTTTAATGAACATTACTTGACACAGCGGCACGTAGTTCGATCCCCCAAGAGGGCAGTAATTTCTCTCTTCACCGGCGTATCCATATCGACTCGGAATGTCCACGAACGCATATACATCTCAGACATAATTTGGGGAAATTATCTGAACCTCACACCCAAACAACCGCAGGACTTAAAGCTGAACTACGAATTAACCTCTAAAGGACCGGGTTCGTGTTTAAATTTTTGGCCATTAGTTTCTGAAAATCATGAATATTATTTAGACAGAAAATGATAAAATTACGTAGTAAATGACATTTTGTGAACAAGAAAACAGAGATTGTGCAGCGTGCCTCAAAACTGCAGCAATTTTTGTTGTTGTTGTTGTTGTCTAAACCTATAAAATGAATTTATGGAGAGGTTTTTCGTACATGTGGTTCGTATATGTTAACGCAGGTCGTTAGGTTCGCTCAATCTGTTTATTTCTGGTTAATTTCTTATATATTTTGCTCGTATATTATTTGTGACACGCCCTGTGGTGCACACCCTGTACCCCCATTCACCCCGGTACGGACTGAGTAAGAACAGCACCTCCCCTCCCAACTTCCACATATGGGCAGAAATACATCCGATTTGCGTCACTTTGTATTCTACTTCGTCATTTCTACTTCTAAACCCCTGGACTACGGACATAGCAAAGTTACGTCGTTGTTAGCTGTTGGCTCCTAAGACAGTAAGTAATCACATCAGAACCTCGTAATGGCCGAAGCGCATTCATCACAATTCAACACACTGTAATGAATCTTTGGGCTCCAAAATATGAAATTTCTTTTCATCAATTCGCAGCTTAAAACTGCATTGCTCTGAGATTTGATGATATTTTGTTTGGCCAGCTGCTCCCGGCGTCCGAAGGGTAGTGGCGCTTTCGTCTAAAGAGACTTCTTTGATTGCTTGATCCTGAACACGAAGCACCGACTCGGTCGAAACGTCGGAAACTACACGTCGAAACAACACAACGTCTTTTCCCAGGAAACTTGAGTCTTCAAAACAGCGCCGCCTCCAGGGTCTTAAATTTCGAAACGAGTACTTATTTGCAATTCTTTTTCTTTTGTCCATTACCAGCCATTGTTCGTTCAGCACCCTTCGAGCACCCCCCCCCCCCGACCATCTTTTACTCGCTCTAATCCAAGGTCTACTACGAGAAGAATACAAATTATGCAGTCAGTCATTAAGTCATCTCTATTCTTTACCCATTTCACTTATCTTAGAAAGAACGTATGTACACAAAGCACAAAAGGAGACACATCCGCCGTATCCAGACAGCCAGCCTTCCCGTCTGTGCGACACAAGCGACATATTAACACAGAATAGGTTTTATCTCGCTCCACATCAGGAAGTTCGTGTTTTTACATCGCTTGGTCGCGTCCGTATTTCCAACTGTCACGGTATGTCCGTCTGTCCGTCCGTTCGTCCGGAGAGGCGCAGAGGGTTGGCAATATAAGTACAAGACCGTGCAGGCTTCCTGTATAGCACAAAGAACTGGGGAACACCAAAGTATATTGGTAAATAATAATAAAAAAACAGGCCAAGTGCTCGCTCCATTTTTCCTAACTCTTTGTGCTGACGCTTATGATGCAGTTCCTGTGCTGTCACTCGTCACATCCGGTCCGGAGTGTGGCGCCTCCACGCGGAACCGGAAGCAACAAGATGGACACGCCCATGTCGACACTTTCTTGCTGCACTCGAAGTGAGATTATGGTTCGTCGTGCTGAGTTAGCAGGGATTATGAAGCAAGCAGTCACTGGTTCATAAACTGCTACGTTAGTTTCTGTTTCTAGACTGTCAGAACTGCTATGGCTGTAGAGAAATAAAACCTCGACTGAATTACCTCTTCAATTAAAAAATCAACAACACACCTCACTAATTCGCAAGAAGTTTCAGTACTTCCTTATTTGATATCTTCCTCCATTTATTTGTTCTCTTCATTACTTCTTTCTCAATGTATTCCGTTCTTCTGGCATACGAAGCTGTGTCTTTGGATTTCCTTATGTACTCCTTCCATTCCTCATTTCGCTTTCCTACTTCTTGTAAGACTGCCAGTTTCCGCCTCTGTGTAGATAAGGTCTTTGTTCTCCTGGGATGTTTAGACGTTTTTGAATTGACCCCTGAAGATAAAGACCCACGGGCCGTCCCGAAACGTCTTTTAGTTACGCTCAGATTTCGTCCAGAAAGTACAAGAACATAAAGCACTCAGTCTGGCAGTAATTCGTTTAGTTTAACGCCCGTTGTTTATACACACCCGCTGCACATTGACTCGCAGGCAATCAATCCATCGAAAATCCCGCGTTCATAATGATCAATACATAAAAAATATTAAGTAATTATTTATAACTGCTGAGGGAGAGGTTCAAACTGACGGCCGACTTGCTGACACCGCGAACTCCCGACATATTACTTGTTTTTAAGGTACACTGTAAATATTTCCGGTACTCAAACGCACCTCATTAACGCAATGGTCCCCAAAATTCCCCCACGCCTCTTCCCAGTGCTGCCATATTATCAGAACGTAATGTTACGCCCCAGATTGACAGAGGCCTACCACGCAGAATTCCGAATTTTGTTTAATCTTTTCTGTTTGTACCTACTGCATGGTACATGACGTGTGTTTTAGAGGGGGGGGGGGTCTGTCATCGCACTGACCCGAAGGGGCCACATACCGTAGACTGAGGGCCACAGGCAATATATCAAGTGATGCCCACGTCACAGTACAGTCCGCTAAACCCGCACTTAAGCTGAACAGTAATCAATCGTAGAATGGAATTGCTACAGTGACAGTCACGTGACATCACAATTCAGCAACAGCCCGTAGGTGGTGGTGGCGTAGTAGTAGAAGTAGTAGTGGTAGTAGTAGTAGCGGTAGCAGTAGTAACAGTAGTAGTAGCAGTAACAGTAGTAGTAGTGGTAGAGCAATAGTAGCAGTAGTAGTAGTAGTGGCAGCAGAAGTAGCAGTAATAACAGTAGTAGTAGTAGTGGCAGCAGAAGTATAAGCTTCGTTCCATTAGGACCACCGGCCATTTTTGCAGCATCTCCACCTGACTTTTGCCCGCCAACCTCTCAACCTCGTTCCCCATTTACGACATTCACATGCTTCCTCCAAAACGGCCATTTTGCAGGTTTGCTTCGGTCTTCCTCTCCATCTGGCTCTCTGCGATTCCAATTCAATGTTTGCATTTCAATTGATTCATCGCTCTTAATCAGGGCATGGCCGATCCATCGCCACTGTCTCATTCCAGTTCGTAATATTACAGGCTTCTCTCCAGTCGCTTCCCACAGCTCGGTATTATCTACCAGCTTAGGCTATCTTGTGCGCATTATTCTTCGCAAACATCAGATTAACAAAACTTTTGTACTTTATTTGTTATTTGGGTAGTTACTCTCCATGTTTCGCACCCACACAGCAGCACCATCTTAATATTACTATTACTTACTCCATGGTGCAGAGTCCTTCTTGAGCAGCTAACTGGTTTGCAGCTAGTCAAGAAATTCCCCGCATTTCACGGAACCCGAAGGTTCATTACCGCAAGCACAATCGTCCGCAACCTGTCTCTATCCTGGGCCAGCCCAATCCAGTCCATATACCCACATCCCACCTCCTGCAGATCCGTCCTAATATTATCCAACCATCTACGCCTAGGTCTCCCCAGTGGTCTCTTTCCCTCCAGTTTCCCCAGCAAGACGCTATACACCCCCCTCTCCTCACCCATATTACTATTAAATAAATAAATAAATATGTATATCTTAGTCTTAATAAATATATGTTCATTCCTCCAAAATCGATATAGTTCTACGAAAATCTCATTTATCCTCTTGATCCATGTTGTGACATCTTGCAGTACGTCAGTTGCTCAGCCCTGTCAGCAAATACATTACTGACATTTATACTGTCAGGCGGATATACCAACATGCATACATGGATTGCTACTGAAAAGATAAGAATCCGTGTGGAAGTGTGGATGCCCCATTTCCACCCAGACCGAACTGTCCCAGAATATGCACGCAGGCACTCATCGTACCCACATTGAACTGTGGGCCCAGAATTGATCCCGTGTTGTCTAGAATACGAAGCATAAATTCTGACCGTTACAACGTAACGTCCGGTTATTCGACTGAGATGAATTACCGATATATATATATCTCGAATCGCAGACCATAGAAATGAAACAAAGTATTCTTAAACACAGAACCACTTGACCCCCCCTCCCCCCCTACGGATTTATTACCAGAATGTGGTTTGTAGCTACCACACACATGCATACATACACAGCGCCCTGGAGAGCCATAATCACGCATCATATAACTGGATGCTGTTAATCTCCTCCCCGCACTTAGACAAGTGCCCAGGTTACAGAAATAGCACAAAAACGGACTAAAATATACGCAGTTGTGTATTACAACCCAACGTGGACAGTATTCATTCCTGCAGTCAGCGGTAAATTCACTTTGACCAAGCATTTCCTATCTTAACCTTCACAGCACGCTGATTGCCACGCACATGCCATCGCACCAACTCCCATTCTGCACGCGCTGTCCGCAGATGACTGTATCGTCCTCTCATCAAACAGTAATTATTTCCCTAAACAACCTTAAAGATTGGCCTTCCTAATGGAGACACGTCGGTCCCAGTGGCCGCGCAGCCTAAGGCGTAGGTCTCTCGACTACTGAGATTGTAGGTTCGAATCTCACCGGTGGTATGGATGTCTGTTGTGAGTGTTGTGTGTTGTGCAGCTGGAGTTCTCTGCGTCGAGCCGATCACTCGTCCAGAGGAGTTCTACCGAGTGTGGTGTGTAATTGAGTACGATATAGAAACCTCAAGAATGAGGAAGTCTTCGCCCACTGGGGGTTGCTGCGCCGAAATAAAAAAATGGAGACACAGTCAATATTTTTTATTATGGATTCTGTAGACTGTGTCACCGTGTGCTCAGAAATGTCTGTTACTGCTCACGTGACCACACGTGACGCAGTCTAGAGGCAGCGAATTGTTTGCACTGAAAGCTAAAGAAGCGTCAACCAGTGTCGTTGAACATTTTAAGGGGCTGTGCAGCTCATAGTGCGCTATTGCTCTCCGGCGGTAACAGCTATTTCTGTACCCCACTCACCACTGTTGCTGGGGAAGCAACAGATTTAATTGCTGCAAACCATACGTCCCACACACAAGCTGCTGCATCTGATGACCGGTACTTGTCTTACGTCTCTGTGTTATCCAAACCCTATAAATCAACGGTCACTCAATTGCCATCTGCTCCAGCATCACAAAGATCTGCTTCTTTCAACAAAATGTGCGTATTTGTGTGTTCTCCGCGAGTCTTACGAATAATGTTGGTTGGGAATGTAGCACGTATAGGGGTGAAAAGAACCGTGTTCATAGTTCTGGTGGAGAAACCTGTAGGAAAGGGACTACTAAGAAGACCTTGGCGTAGAATGGTTGATAATATTGAAATAGATCTTGAAGAAATAAGAGGGGCGTGGATTGGATTGAACTGGCTGAGGATGGGGACTAGTGGTAGGCTCTTGTGAAGCGGGCAATAAGCTTAAAGTTTCCAAAAATGAGGGGAATTTCTTGACTAGCTGAAAAAAACATTAGGTTCTTATGAAGGAGTTTGCCACATGGAAATTCGTGAAATTTGAACAGTTGTTACAATATACAACTATAGAATGTTACATTAAAAGCCGGCCTGCCTGCAAGGCACATGCAGGCCGGTTTTAAGTGTAACATCCTATATTTATCCTGTACCGCAGTAATTTGTTTCTCTGTTACTTGAGACTGTCAGAGTTCACTATGATGTAGGACATTAGGTTTTACACATTATTTCCCTGAATCTCAGGCATGATATAATCAATTGTTACACAGCTGGGTAAACCGCATTTCAACATTTTTCAAACGCGATTTGTGATATTTTCAAATAAATTACTGGAGCTGATATTCTGTTATTGCAACTACAACCCCCCCCCCTCCCCGCACAATAAGACAAGACTTTCAGTGCTCAGTGGTGTTTTGTACTGTTTCATGAGTTATTATTAGGCTTTCTCCTGTTAAAGTGACGGTTTTCAGCTATGGTTTTAAAGAAATGTCGTGGAATAGCGCGTGAATATTATTTTAAACCCGTTATATGACGCGGCCAGTTACGGTAAAATTATAAACTGAGAAGAACGTATCAGCTGTGATCATGTACTGGGCCCGTGGTCGGTTGGTGCTGACAAGAAGGCCCCTAGCAACAGTGTGGGGCTTCGAACTCGAGATTGCTATTCGCTGAACGCTAGGGAATCCTCTTGTGACAGACGTGGTATATTCCTGGCAGCAGTTCATCAAGGGGGAGGATATGGGGGTGGGGATAAGTCCCCTAGCAAATGATGTACAGTAGGCCTACGTCCTGGTAACAGCATTACTACGCCAATATAGGAAACGCATTTAGTATTTGAATCAGATAAGCTAATTTTTTGCTTCTTCTATCGGAAATCATTCGTTTAACATAATCTTTGAATTGACCCTCAAGGATATCTACATTCCATGTAACAAAACTTATTTAACTGCACGTAGCACAGACCTTCCTGAGACGCTGCGATTTTACCTGAACCTTGAAATTTCATCACATTTACTTACTCCATGGAGCAGAGTCCTTCTTGAGAAGCTAACCGGATCTCAACCAGTCAAGAAATTCCCCGCATTTTATGGAACCCGGAAGTTCATTCCACATTCACTTGTGCCTGCCACCTGTCCCTATCCTGATTCAGCTCGATCCAGTCCACACCCTCACATCCCACTTCCTGAAGATCCGTCTTAATATTATCCTGCCATCTACACATGGGTCTTCCAAGTGTCTCTTTCCCCTCAGGTCCCGAATTTAATCACAGTATTAAAAATATCGCGGCACTGGGCCCTACTTGAGCCAGATAAATCCAACCTGCAGCAACCCATTCAATTTATTTAATACCCATTTAATGTTTTCCCCCCCATCTACTCAAAGGTCGTACGCGTGGTCTCTTTCCTTCGCTTTTCCCGTCCATCTCATTCCCCTTGATTTTGTTCGGTTAACAACGTCAGCCACAGAACTCCTCTTTATCTACGTTCGCAGTATAACTTTACTCTTCTCACTGATGCCACCCGCTTGGGTTCAAATATTTTCCCCAGCGCCTTTACGTTACGTTGCTCCCTTACAGTTGGATACCAAGTTCCCCATCCACGCAAAATAACAAACACAATCCATTAACTTTACTATTATGGACGATTTTACAATTTCTTTCTTTCTTTCTTTTTTAATTTGTCTCTGTGTTTCATTGTCACGTTATTCTATGCTCTGTAAGAACAATACCCAAATTCCTGCTGTGAAGAATATTGAATGGAAGTTAGCCATTAGTTGTTATCACTTTCTTAATCGGAAGATCCAGGATTCGAACCGAGGCCAGTTACCTCAAGTAACTATTTTTCCGCATTCCCTCAGGCCTAGGCAATGCTGCAACAATCATGACACACAACAAGACGCACTTCTTCGACGCCCTTTTCAATTGAACATTCACATTTATCTTCTCATTGGATATTACAGTCTGTATTTACCGTTTGTAAATGAGACAGTGTCATTAAATAAGAAAGAAAGGAATAATAATGCTTTATAACCCAAGGAGAATGTCATGTAAATTCATCTGAACGCTACAGCCCGTATTTAACCTATGTAAATTCATCTGAATGCTATAGTCCCTATTTACCCTATGTAAATTCATCCGAAAGCTATAGCCCCTATTTACCCTTTGTAAATTCGTCTGAACCTTATAGCCCCTATTTACCCTGTGTAAATTCATCTGAAAGGTATAACCCTTATTTACCCTATGTAAATTCATCTTAACGCTATAGCCCCTATTTATCCTATGTAAATTCATCTGAAAGGTATAGCCCCTATTTACCCTACGTAAATTCAGCTGAAAGCTATAGACCCTATTTACCCTATGTAAATTCATCTGAAAGCTATAGCCCCTATTTACCCTTTGTAAATTCGTCTGAACGTTATAGCCCCTATTTACCCTGTGTAAATTCATCTGAAAGCTATAGCCCCTATTTATCCTATGTAAATTCATCTGAAAGCTATAGCCCCTATTTACCTTATGTAAATTCATCTTAACGCTATAGCCCCTATTTACCCTATGTAAATTCATCCGAAAGCTATAGCCCGTATTAACCCTACGTGAACGAGAAGGTGTTTTTAAGTAATAAAGGAGTAAAGTAAGAAAGAAACTAACATTAATTTATATATCATATACGATGTGATATAAATTCAGACACATTAACTTTTCATCCTTTCAGATCCTTCCAGTTCATTTTTCAGGGTCATCTTTTCTTGGATGCTCTTGGCACACCCTTTTATTACCGAATATTTCCGAGCCTGCAGCCAACTGCAAGCGCCAGGCACCAGACCCGCACACTTACAACAACCCACACACTCATATCTTCCATGCGCATGCGCTGTGCGATTACTTTTAATGGATTACTTGAACATGTGTACGAGTTTTTAGGGTTAGCCCGACAGGTGTCACTAGGTGCAATCTGTTCCTGCATTAGCATTAGATGGCCCGCTTGGCTTCGCACGTATTTGCATAAGCAGGCTGCACTACACCTGTGAGTGTATCAAATAGAACTACCGCGCGTTCCAAAGCCCCGCTCCCACTTTTTACCACCCCGGTACGACAACAGTAATAAAGACCTTGCGTAAACTAATCCACCCGCAGCCACCC
>Ga0123353_10018427_pt1 | contig 10323 bp, 8 predicted proteins | sample TergutLab28metaG_3_FD_92763 | JGI IMG/M metagenome (GOLD analysis project Ga0123353, IMG submission 92763) | Labiotermes labralis P3 segment gut microbial communities from Petit-Saut dam, French Guiana - Lab288 P3 | ecosystem: Host-associated > Arthropoda: Insects > Digestive system > Gut ...
TGAGAAGCAGAAGCATGGGCGGCTGGTTGGCCATGGACCGCTGTCGGGAGGGTACATAAAGATCATGCGTTACCTTATCATCTCGGCGTTGCGGCACGTTTCCAAGCAGGTACATTGCCCGGCGCTGGATGAGGAAGTCGTTGAGTACAAAGGGAAGAAGGCGGACTGCAAGGTGCTTTCATCGGAGGCACAGGCTAATGTTGAGAAGACAGCAGTAGATGGGTATCTCGGCCTTTCCTACGCTTATGAAAAGTTAGGCTGGCGGGAAATTGCTCTTGCGCTGTTGAAGCGCGTGTGCGAAGAGATGCCAGAAGAGAGCAGGCTGCGGGAGGCGTTAGAGCGGCTAATCTCGGTTAGCAAAAATGACCGGCAAAATAACGGAGAGGATGTAACTCCTGCAGAAATGCCGGACAATGTATTTGGCATGAAGGACGTTGAGGAGTGTGGGATTACGCTAGGCATGGATATTTACGCGATTGCCGACAAGGCAGGTATTCCGCATAATAGAATAATTGATGATTATATTTGGGAAGTACATGCGAAAGAAACCCCTTATGTTAGGCACTATAAAATTGAGCCAAACGGTTTTGGTGGTGATTTTTTTATTTCGTTTGCTTCTGGAGGTTCGGGAAAAGAGGGAGATTTTGTTGTCACAGATCAGGAAGTGACCTTTGAATTCTGGACCTTTCTAGATAACCAGTCTGTCCCAATAAGCAGATATCTAGAATGTCAGATCTTTCGAGGGATTGCACCCGGTATGCGTGGGGAGGATGTATTGCGCAGTTTCTATTATTCCGAAAATACGGTCAGCGATGCGATCATCTTTGAAAATGGTAAACTAAAGCGAAATCCTAATCAAGAGAATGCTAATGTTGTTTTATATGACTTTCCCGATCAATCCGATAGAGGTCATTCTGGGGGAACTTTGTACTATATCTATGGTGCCTGCATACTGAATTATCTGTTCGTTGATCTTCCAACCAATACGACTTACTTTGTAGCATTCTATATTGAAGACGATGCATTTGTTAAGACAATCAAATGGGTTGTCAAAGAGGGAATATGCGACTGGGATGAATTTCCGCGTTGGTAGTCAACCAATATGAAAGAGGTGGTTTCCCATGCCCCGCTGCCCCAACTGCTTCGCGGCGTTGGAAGACGACAGCCCCAAATGCCCCGTCTGCGGCTACGTGGAGGGGAGCCCCGCGCGCGAACTGCATCATCTACATCCCGGCATGACGCTCGCCGAGAGGTATCTCGTCGGGCAGGTGCTGGGTTTCGGCATGGTCGGCGTGACCTACAAGGCTTGGGATACAAAGCTGAATACAGTCGTGGCAATCAAGGAATTTTTTCCCGACCGTGCAGTCACCCGTACCCCAGGTACAAAAGAAGTGCGGCCGACGCTGTCGGAGCACGAAAAATATGCGCGTGGCCTGCGGAACTTTCTAAACGAGGCCCGCTGCCTGACCAGGTTCAGCAGCGCCAGGCACATCGTGAACGTGTTTGACTTCTTTGAGGAAAACGCCACAGCCTATATTGTCATGGAATACCTGGAAGGTGTGACGCTTCAGGAAAGCCTCAAGGGCGATGACCTGCGCCCGGACAGAGCGGTAGACCTTGCGCGGATGATCTGCTCAGCGCTGTCGGACGTCCATACGGCGGGATTTGTGCATGGTGCTGTCAACGCGGACAACATATTTTTGTGCAGCAACGGCGACATGAAGCTGATTGATTTTGCCACCGTGCGCGCGATCCGCGAAGAGCGTGGACCATGGATTGATATCTATGACTTGGGGTCCATGCTTTTGGATTTGTTGGACGGTGCTGAAATCCCGGAACAGTTGGGTGATGCGCTGATGAAGGCCACTGCCGACGATCCCGCCCAAGGCTTCTCATCGGCGGCCGCGTTCGCACAGGCCCTGCCCGAAAAGAAAATTGAAAAACCGACCGTGCCTAAACCGCCGAAACAGGTCAACAAAAAACTGATCGCGATCATCGCCACCGCCCTAGTGCTTGTGATTGCAGTGGTGAGCATTGCGGTTCCAGTGTATAACAATTTCATCTATACCCATCTGCCGAAAGCGCAAATCGACGTGTGGTTCTCATTGCCGGAGGATGAGGAGCAGGCGCAGCGCAAACAGCAGGCGTTTGAGATCATCAAGAAAGCCTTCGAAAACGCGTATCCGAAGGTGACGGTTCGCTTGGTTGCCAAATCAGCGCTCAGTTACCCACTGGAGCTGCAAAAGCAGGCCTCGATGAACCGGCTACCCGCGCTGTTTGAATCCTCCGGAATCGCCGACATAGATGTTTTGAGCAAGATAGTGGCCATGGAAGGCACGCTTTCGCGGCTGCAAAAAGACACCGCCCGGCAGGAAGAACCGCTGCAATGCCTGTTCGTGACAGACGAAGCCTACCAACAGGCATTTGAAGCACGCAAACGATTGCCCCTAGGGTTTCGCGCACCGGTGTTTTATGTCAACGCCTCGCTGTTACAAAACGCTCTGCTCAAAGACGGCCCGGTCAGCGACGCGGTCTCCCTCGCTGGCCTGCTGTATGAGAACACTGGCAAGTTCACCTATGTGAGCGCCGAGCGAACGACAAAGGCGGCGTTTATGTACTTGTTCGGCAACGTCAATGCGCAGGCCATTCCGCCCGATCCACAGGGACGTGAGTTGTTCCTGCAAGGGGAAGCGGCTGCCTTCTTTTCGGACACAGCGGACTTTCCGGCGATCAAAACAATGAAGAATGTCCGGCTGTACCCGGTGGGTCTGAGCGACAGCAGCGACAAGAAAATCCCGGCCACTTTCTGCGACTATTGGAGCATCGGCAAATGTACGGCCAAGCAGCTGCGATGTGCGGAAGCATTCCTGTGTTATCTGCTATCAGAGTACGCGCAAAGCAACTTGTACCTTTTCCGCAGCGACGCATTCCCCCTAAACGAGGACACGTTCAGGAAATTCCAGCAGATACAGGGGAACGCCTGGCAGGGCTTCTTTGGCCTCAATAACCAGTATTTGAATCATTATGCATTCTCGCCCAGCGCAGAAGATTGAGGAGACACTTCATAAAAAAACTGCTTTCTCTCACCTTGACAGCCGCTCTGCTGCTGGCCCTCACGGCCTGCAGTGCGCAGCCATCGGCTATCCCCAACCCTCACCTCGTGTTAGGCGAGAAATATCTGAATGACCTGGACTATGAGCAGGCCCTGCTGCAATTCGACCAGGCCATCGCCATTGAGCCAAAGAACCCACGCGGGTATCTCGGTAGGGCTGACGCCTTGCTACACCTTGACCGCTCAGCCGACGCTGTTGAAGCTCTCAGCACAGCCGCAAAGCAGTGCCGCAGTCAACGCACAGAGTTAAACATAGCCAAGGCTGAGGTGGAGAAGTCAGCGGTGGATGGCTACATCGGCATTTCCTCGGCCTATGAACAGATGGGTTGGCGGGAGATTTCCATTACGCTGCTGAGGCGCGTGTGCGAGGAGTTGCCGGAGGAGAGCAGGTTGAGGGAGGCGCTGGAGGGGTTGGTTGGGGTGTCGGAGCCCACTGAACTGAGCGGCAACCCGATCACAACCGAGCAGCCAATCACGACAACAACGACAACGACCACTACGACAACGACCGCCCAAAAGATACAGCCCAGCACCACTACCAAGCCGATCCTCACCCCGCCCGACTGGTGGCCGCCCGATGTGCCATATTACGAGTGATAGACCTTAGCAAAACAATAGGTAACCGCCAGAATGATTTGAGGTGACTTCATGCCCTACACCATCGCCCAGCAATCCATTATAGGCACCCGCGAGGAGCAGCAAGACTGCTCTTTCTCGCAGTGCGGTTCAAACCGCGCCTTTGCCGTAGTCTGCGATGGCATGGGTGGCCTTGGCTATGGCAGCAAAGCCAGTGCCGTGACCGTGGCAAAGCTGCGTGAACTCTATTCTGAAAAGGAAACATCGGAACCCATGCCCGCGTTCTTTTTGCGGGCGGTGGATATACTGGATGAATGCGTAGTCGGCTTGAGAGACCCAAGGGGAGGCAAGCTGAACACAGGCACGACTATTGTTGCAGCAGCACTGGAAGGCCATCTGCTGCATTGGCTTTCTGTGGGTGACAGCCGTTTGTACTTGCTGCGTGGAAACGAAATTGTCCGCGCCACGCGAGACCACAACTATTTTCTCAGTCTGAGAAAAATGAAACAGGACGCCGAAATCAATACATTGCAATACAACCAGGAAGCCAAACGAGGCGAGGCGCTGATCAGCTATATCGGCATGGGCGGCATACAGATCATGGACATCAACAAAACGCCCTTTCAGCTGTTGCCCGGAGACATCGTACTGCTGACCACCGATGGGCTGACAAAAGCGTTGCAAGATGAAGAAATCCTTGACGCGCTGCAGGGCGATAATCTTGAGCAGGCACTGACTGAGCTTATTGCACTATCCACGAAAAAGTCCACCCGCTTCCAGGACAACACGACCTGTGTGGCGATCCAATTTGATTGACGGAGGCCATCATGAAAAGGCTGCTTTCACTTGCCCTCACCGTAACTCTGCTGCTGGCGTTGTTCGCCTGCGGCAAGCCCGCCGCGGCAGTACCCAACCCCGCGCTTGTGTTGGCTGAAAAGTACCTGTTCGATATGGCCTACGAGCAGGCCCTTCTGCAATTCGACCAGGCAATTGTAATAGAGCCTAAGAACCCACGGGGCTACCTTGGCAAATATGCCGCGCTGGAATTTATGGACCGCCACGACGAGGCCGTGCAGATCCTGCAGGAGACCAAAAAGAAGGTTGTAATGGCGCAACGCGGGCAGATCAGCGCAATCCTGGCCGCTGCTATGGCCTCGGCGATAGATGGCCTTGCCACAGCAACGGAAGCCTATAACGGCTTCGGCTTCAGAGATGTTGCCCTGAAGCTGCTTGAGTTGTGCGTGGAGGTGTATGACGGCGTTGAACGCTTTGTGCTTTTACGGGATGTTCTTGTCGAGGAGATAGGCACGGAGCAGTACGTCTTGTGCCCGCACGGAGAAGATGAACATGGGGTTGTTTACCATTTGGTATTGAACACACAAGAAGCGAACGCCGAGGTTCAAACCATGCCGGAAGCGCCGACAATCACAGCGATGATAACTACAACCATACAAACTTCTGCAGACGGCAATGTCATTGGTAGATGGCTGGGCGGTACCGGGGGTATTGGCCAAGAGTTTGTGCTTGCGGAATTCACTCACAACAACAAGATTATTTTCGTGCAAGGAATAGACAGTACGGATGTAGGGATTGATTGTGAAGGAACATATCATACAGATGGGAACAAGCTTTTCATTGATTTACATTACGTAGAAGAGCCTGAAGAGTGGAATAGCTTCACGAGGCGTGAATTGGACCTAACAGGAATTCTCGAATACGATGTTCAGGGCAACAGGATGAATTTGCGTTGGATAGAGGGCCAAGAGCTGAAAAACTGGTTTATGTTAGATAGCAATCTGCAATCAACACTAAGTCTTGATAGTTGAGGAGGCACCCCATGAAACTCACCAAATGCCCTAATAAGCACTTCTTCGATGCGGACAAATACCCCGAATGCCCGAAATGCAATACTGGTGCTGTAGTGCAGGCTCCAAAGCCGGGGCCTTTGCAGCAGCATGTTCCATCGGCTCAATCAGGCAAGCCCATGTCAGGCGGTCATGGGTCGCAGCAGCGAAGAGAAAAAGACGATGCTGGCGAGCGAACCGGCTCCATTTGGGATCAACCCGATCCCGAGCTTGCCGCTAAGCCAGATGCACAATCCGCTCCTGATGAACTGCCTGTTTCCGAGGTAGTGCCGGAGATCGCCAAGATTGAGGACGATTCCGCTTCTCCACCTGAACAGCCTTCGCTGCAAACGGCCGTCAATGCTGTGATTTCTCATGACCCAAAGGTAACAGGTTCCACTGAGGACGTGAAAACCATAGCGTTCTACGATCTTGGCGGCGGCGAGGAACCCGTGGTTGGCTGGCTTGTGTGCGTCAAGGGAGCCTACTTCGGACAGAGCTTTCACCTGAAAATCGGTCGCAACAACGTGGGCCGGGCTGGCAACATGGATATCGTGCTGGCGCAAGAGCCCACTGTCTCGCGCAATCGCCATTCAATCATCACCTACGAGCCGGAGAAGCGTGAGTTTTTCATCCAGCCGGGCGAGAGCAGCGGCTTGACATACCTGAACAAGAGCCTTGTCATGCATTTCCAGCCCATGCAGGCCTATGACGGCGTCCGCCTGGGCACCGCGGAGTTCGTGTTCGTGCCCTGTTGCGGCGCGCAGTTCAGTTGGGAGGATTATGTAAAATGAAGAAAGCGTATGCGCTTACCCTTATTGTGGCCTTGTTGTTGGCGATGTTCGCCTGCGGCACACCCGCCGCCATTCCTAACCCGCCCCTCATCCTTGGCGAAAAATTCCTCGCCGATCTGGACTACGAACAGGCCCTGCTCCAGTTCGACCAGGCCATCACCATCGAGCCGAAGAACCCCCGCGGCTATCTTGGTAAGGCTGATGCCCTGCTGCACCTGGATCGCCAGACTGATGCCGCGCAAGCCCTCGCTGATGGCGCAAAGGCCACCCGTAGAGAAACCCGCACAGCATTAATCGAAGCCAAGGCTGCCGTAGAAACCTCGCCAGTCAATGGCTATATCGGGCTTTCTTCTGCCTACAATAGGCTGGGCTGGCGAGAGATTGCCCTTGCGTTGCTCAAGCGTGTGTGCGAGGAGTTACCGATGGAGAGCAGGCTGCGGGAAGCGCTAGAGGAGCTGCTTGAGGATACTGATAGCGAGACCATCTCTGACCAACAAAAGAATAAGATAGGCGAAGTGCCCGAAGAAATCACGGAAAATCTCTTTACAGTGAAAGACTTTGAAGCCCTTGGCGTGCTAAAGGATAGCATTCTGGATATCTATGCAGTTGCCGAAAGATGTGGGTATTCTCGCAATGAAGTGGACGCGGCGACAACAGATGGCGAGATATTTAGATTTGATTTAACTGATGACGAAATATATGCTAATTATAAATTATCGTTAGATTACCGTGATCATTGGGTACACGTTGGCGTAGGTGATAATTTTTCCGGCTTTGCTTTTCCTAGAAACATAAAGATAGGAATGTCTCTAAATGAGGTTCTGGATCGATTCGAATGTCCTGCGGAGAAAAAAGCTGAAATTATACAAATGAGCCCAGTCGATATGCAAGATTATGAAAGCAATCCAGAAAAATACAAGGCAAGAATTTATGATGTTCATGGCAATGGTAATGGCATGAGCGCTGAGTACAGAATCGCTTTGTCAACTTGGTTTAAGGGCGGAGGGAGCGTACCATATGGTTATCTTGAATATGCATATACAACTGATAGCAGTACGTATTATTACACTTTTGAATTTCATCCCTACGAGAATACAGTTAGAAGAATAACTCTAGTGTCACAGGTTTTTGATTAGATTAAGGAGGCTCCCCCATGCTCATCCGTTGCATCAACTGCTTCGAGACACACGAAAGAGGCGAAGAAGCCTGCCCGCATTGCGACTATGTCGCAGGCGATACGGCGCTGGAGCTCAATCATCTGCACCCCGGCATGGAATTGGGGCCGAAAGGCCGCTATTCGGTGGGGCAGGTGCTGGGCTTCGGCGGCTTCGGTACCACCTACAAGGTCTGGGACAAGAACCTGCATACCGTGCTGGCAATCAAGGAGTATTTTCCTGCCGGCCTGGTGAACCGTGCGCCCGGCACAAAGGAGGTTACTCTATATGCCGCCAACCGCAGGCAGGGGTATGATCATGGACTGATGCGCTTTTTGGATGAGGCCCGCAGCATGGCCAAGTTCAGCACGCACAAGAACATCATCAACATATTCGAATATTTCGAGGAGAACAACACGGCCTACATCGTGATGGAGTACCTAGACGGTCTTACCTTGGGCGAATATCTCAAGACCGACGAGATGGACGTGGACACCTGCGTGGAGATCATCCTGCAGGTCAGCGCGGCGCTCAAAGATATTCACGCCGTAGGTATCGTCCACAGGGACGTAAGCCCGGACAACATCTTCATTTGCACCAACGGCGTCATCAAGCTTATAGACTTCGATGCGGCACGCTTTTCCCTGGATGAAGACAGGCAAATGACGATTATCCTAAAGCCCGGCTTCGCTCCACCTGAGCAATATGAAAAAATAAATGTGCAGGGGCCTTGGACGGACATCTACGCCCTCGGGGCAACGCTGTATTACATGATTACCGGCACGAAACCCGAAGAATCCACGAATCGCCGAATAGAAGATACCCTTATTCCGCCCATTGAGCAGAACGCAAGCATTCCAGCGCATATCAACAATACGATCCTGAAAGCTATGGCCATCGACCGGCATATGCGCTTTGCGTCTGTTATAGAGTTTGAAAAGGGACTCAACCACCAAAAGAAAGTGCTTGAGCCCAAAAAAGAACTCAAACGCCGCAAAACTTCACGGCTGATTGGCGTGTTGGCGGCTGTGTTGGTGGTTGCCATTGGGGCATCCATTTTCACGGCGAATTACCAGAGAAACAAGGAAGCCGAAACCCTTCCGGACTGCCAGCTGGTCATGTGGCTTCCGCTGCCCGAAGGCGAGGCAGATGCCGCCTCGAAAAAGCAGGCCTTTGAGGAAATTGTAAAGGACTTCAATGCCAGCTTCGACAACGTAAAGATTGAACTGAAGACCTTTTCACAGGAGGAGTATCAAGCGGCGGTTATGGCAGCTGCGCAGACAAAAACACTGCCAAATATGTTTGAAAGCACAGGATTGCAAGCAAATAATCTTAGTGGCTCGTTGCTCCTGACCGATCTGGTCAAGGGCATCGACGGCAAGCTGTGCTACTTTCTAAACAAGTACGACAACCATTTCCCTGTAAAGAATCAATTGCCGTTGGGCTTTATCGCTCCGGTAATCTACGTCAATACCACTCTGGCAAAGCCGGATGAAATCGACGCCGCGGAAGCAAGCGCCATGGCCGGAACGGATGCGCAGGAATTATTCTTCAACGGTGAGGCGAAGGCGTATTTCGCCAGCACGTCGGAGTTCAGCGCTGTTCAGAGGGCTATGCCCGCCCGCTACGCATTAGTGCCGGTGGGCGCGGCGCAAGCACAGGGCAAGTTCAGCGACCTGTGGTCCATCGGAACCTGCGACAATGACCAGCGCAAGGCTGCACAGAGGCTGTTGCTGTTCATGCTCAGCGACAATGCGCAGGATATTCTACATATCCGCCACCGTAGCGGCGCTGTGCCAATCAACCGGCAGGCGGCGCAGGTGTTCAGCACGGTATATAGCGACTTCGAGGGATTCTTCGAAAACATTGACGAATACACGTTTTAGTTGAATAGATAGAGGTGCTCCATGAAAAAGCTGCTTTCGTTTGCCCTCAGCATAGCCCTGTTGCTTGCTTTGTTTGCCTGCGGCAAACCTGCTGCCATCCCCAACCCGCCACTTGTTCTGGGCGAAAAATTTCTCAACGACCTGGACTATGAACAGGCCCTGCTGCAGTTTGACCAGGCCATCGCCATTGAGCCGAAGAACCCGCGGGGATACCTCGGCAAGGCGGATGCCTTGTTGCACCTGAATCGCCAAGTCGATGCCATACAGGCCCTTACTGATGGCGCGAAGGTCACCAGCGGCGAGACTCGCACTGCCTTGCAGGGAGCATCGGCTGAGGTGGAAAAATCGTCAGTTGATGGCTACATAGCACTTTCCTCTGCCTATGAGAAGCTGGGTTGGCGTGAGATCGCCCTTGCGCTACTCCAACGGGTATGTGAGGAACTGCCAGGGGAGAGCAGTTTGAAAATAGCATTGGAAGGGTTGATTGGCACTGCTGAGCCAGCGCAGGAAGAAGTGCAAACCACTAATCTAGGGAACCGAACGGAGAGACGGGATTATGGCAATGGCTACTATGAGATTCACAAGTATAATGAGCAAGGATATTGTTTCCGCGTAGACTGCTACGATGAAAATGGTGAGACTTGGTACTTTCTTTACGAGAAAAACGAACAGGGACAAACGGTGCTCCGAAATGACTACGATGCCAATGGCAAGAAAACCGGATTCAGAGCTTACCAATACAACGAGCGAGGTGAAGAAGTGCGTGAGGATATTTACGATGCCGATGGAACCCTGTTGAGTTATTGTGTTGTTCATGGCAATGAACGAAAAGACTATTACCCCGATGGCACACCGATGAACTGAGGACACTACTATACTCTAACGCTACATCAATTCTAGAAGAGGAGAAGCCGCCATGAACCGTTGCCTTGGCTGCATGGAAGAAATCAATGAAAA
>Ga0123353_10018428_pt1 | contig 10323 bp, 12 predicted proteins | sample TergutLab28metaG_3_FD_92763 | JGI IMG/M metagenome (GOLD analysis project Ga0123353, IMG submission 92763) | Labiotermes labralis P3 segment gut microbial communities from Petit-Saut dam, French Guiana - Lab288 P3 | ecosystem: Host-associated > Arthropoda: Insects > Digestive system > Gut ...
CGTCTGAATAAAAATATTGCGTAAAAAATGCCTGCCAACCCGCTGTTTAAATCAAATAACGGATTAAAAGAAGCTCCTGTAGGGAACATCAAAATTGTAACGACGCTTGCCGTAAATGCCGCTGTAAACGCCATAACGGGTCCAAACAGATATGCAATAGTCGCAATAAAGAGAAAGGGAGTGAGCGACACCAATTACACCATGCGGAAGCCTATCGATATTATAACAAACAGAAGGGAGTCGGTCAAATATGAATCAGACTAAAAATCTATCTACAGCACCGGAGCAGTTCGTCCTACGCAGGCGGATCGGCTCCACCACCTATCGGTCAAGGATATTCTTCAACCCAGGTGCAAAGGAGACGCTGGATGACAAAATCCGGCGTCTCCTTAAAAATGAGTTGCAATCAGCGCCGGGTAATGCTACAATGGAATCACTGCAAGCGGCAAATCTATGGGTCGACCTAAATCAATTATTACGGACGAAGAAATCTTAGTAGTAGAAGTTTGTGAAGATTTTTTGATGGTTCGGACTGAATCCAAAAAACAGAGCGATAATAAATAGTAGTTGCAAATCAGCGTCTAAGGCGTGAAATGTTGTTAGATATGACGTTGCAAGAAATATAATAAATAAGCAAGATTTATGTTATAATTTTATCAGGTGAGAAAGATAATGAATCAAATTGAGCAAGATTTTATAGTAATAAGAATAGAAAAATATGAAGATGAAAAGGATGAGCTAAATAAAGAATGGAGAAAAAGGCTTTTGTGGACGGGAGTGCATACACTCTTTACTATGGGGATTTATTTAATGTAGCGTTATATAAATCAAAATTATGGGTTTAATAATCCCGAAAGAACAGAAATTGTAGCTCTTGTTACTGTATTTCTAAATTATTTTACTGGTATGGGAAATTGCGTATCTATGTTTAATGCACTTATTAAAAAAGCGGGATTATCTCATAAAATAGATGAATTAAAAGAATTAATAAATATAGACGAAAAGAAGGGTTTGATAAAATAAAGAATATTGATGTTAAAGACACTATAACCTTAAGCGATAACAATAAATATTTAGTAATAAGCAAAGTTTTTTATAAAAATAATAATTATTATTACATAATCAATGAAGATAACCATGAAAGCATAAAGTTTTTCATGGAAAAAAACGAGAGTAAATCCTTAGTCGAAATTGAAGACGTTGACCTAATTCAAGCATTATTACCTTTATTCATAAAATCATCTAAGGAAAGTCTTTCAGAATTTATTTAGAGAAACTTATTTGCACTTACCAATCATTAGGGTAATTTATTTCTAAATAAGTAGTTGCAATTTCACCAAGGAAACCGTATGCGGTAATAGATACTTCAAAAGTACCATGTTCATAAAAAGACGCATTAAAAGACCAATCTATTTGATTATTTGACCTCATAGTCCATGTATCATATGCTTTGCTTCCCATTTTTGCTCGTAGTTCTACAAATTCAACCTCGACAGAGGCTTTTGCAGTTATAACTGCATTTATATCAGTGAAATCAAATCTTGGTGTCCAATTCGCAATTATCGTCAGAGGTGCTGGTGCATTTAGTGTTGGTGACGGACTTGAAGTCGATGATGGGCTTGGTGGTGGGTCAATTATAGTAATGTCATTACTAAGTATATCTGATACAATATATACCCCACTAAATACAGTAACGAAGATAACCAAATTGGTAATTATTGTATTTATAATATCTTTAGCATCTTTGTGTTTTTTTCGTTTTTTCTTAAATATATGTAAAATAATAGGCGTAAGCAGATGTATAGACAGAAATATTATAATGGTTTTTATGAAAAGTGATATAATGGTCGACATTATTCTCACATCCCAATTTAGTATCGACTGATTTTATCAAATGCCCCTGTTCTTGTCAATACATGTCGGAAAAAATTTCAGTTGTTTATCTTATTGAAACAGAATTGCTAAATATTACTTGTGTATACCAGTTTTACTGGTATTTTTTATGTTCTTAATAATAATTTTAAATATGGGGGGATTTAGATTGAATATATGCAATAGTTATTATAAAAACGAAAGTGTTGAAGTTAGAAGGAAATATTTGATAGAACTTCTATCTGCAATAATTAACTTACAAATAAAAGCAAATAAAGATATATAAAACTATTTACAAGCTAACTTTTAGTCGGTATTATTAATTTATCGAGGTTAGCTTGTTTATTTTATAAAAAGGAGGTTAATCGTGAAAGTTGCAATTTACCTATATGAAAAGGAGTTTTTTCACCTCGCCATACTCCCGATTTTACATCATCTGTCAAAATATACAAAATTCTGACACAATCATTGACTTATCTCACCCCTTCGTGATAGAATTATAATATAGTTCCACAGAGGGGAGTCATCTTATTGGACGCGAAAATCTTTCGAACTTCACCATTATCAGACCAAGTTGTGACTTCACTCGTCCGCGCAACGATGGCACAAAGTGAATAGAAAACAATAATGTCCGTCTGCAAACCTTCTGATGCTACAAAAGATTTGCTGCTACTGGTAGAGTTGTACCATTATGCTACGCATAAGGTGCTGGACTGTGATTTCAATAATGCGTTACTTGGCTTGTATACTGATAAACCAACGAATATCATATCGAAGACTATCTATGTCTTACGTGAGTGTATGCGCTACGCAAAGCACAGGGTATCAGAAACCGAAGTTTTAACGGCTGTGGATTTACTCAAGATAAACTCAGCATTAACTGATTCAGAAACAAAGGCTTTAGAGGAAGGCGACATTCCTTCTGTAGTCCTTGTTGACGATATATGGAACATTTTACATGACTTGTACAATCCGGGTAAACGTTATCCAATATTGTTGGAAACCGCAATTGCTGTTTATAGGCTGCTAACATTGCACCCTCAATGGAAAGTTGACTTATGGACTTTGTGTGTATTGCTTGATGCTGTATACCCTGAGCAAATTAAATTATCGGGAATCAGTTTGCAATGGCTTATGCTGGTCGATCCTGAGAAACCTTTGTCTACTTATGATGCGGAGAGTGCGATTGTACTGCTGCTTTCGATCTTTGAAAGCGTTTGGAGACATAATTGCAAGATGTTTTTTGTCATGCGTGAAAAAGAATTAGAGATATTGAATACAATACATGAGTTTTTGCCAAAATTGCGTGAAGATAGGATTCTGTCTGTTTTAACTAAGAGCATATGTTTAAGTAACGCGAGTTTCAGGGAAATAACGGGGGTTTCTCACGGAACAGCTGTTAATCACTTAAAAATTGCAGAAAGTGTTGAGGTATTATATTCCACTATGGACGGCAGAGAGCGGCTATATTTTAACAAGATTATTTGCGACTTCGCTCGTGAACTGTTGCGGGTAATGTGAAATGGCAAGGAAGAGCAGAAAGGGCCAACAAAATAATCCTGTGAATAAGCGGCCGATTTATGTTGCTGGTCTTTATGCACGGATTTCGGTAAATGATGATGGAGAAAATACATCAGTATTAAATCAAATAGAATATATACGGGATTTTTTGAAACAGAACGACGATATAACGGTATATGATATCTATGTTGACGATGGTGTTTCATTATTTAATAAAAACAGACCATCGTTTACTAAAATGATAGACGATGTACGAGCGAAAAAAATAAACTGTATCGTCGTCAATGATATTTCAAGATTTAGCAGAGATTATATTGAAGCGATTGAATACATTGATTATTTGTTTCCACTGTTTCAAGTGCGCTTTATTTCTATTTTTGACGGATATGACAGTTTGCATAGCGATGTTTCATAATTGGCAATAATGCTTAGAATACTCCTCGCTTATAATTATGCAAAAGAGCTATCAGTAAAGATTGAAAAACATTTCGATGATAAGCAGCGTGCAGGTACCTATACACCGGCCAGATTGCCGTATGGATATAAAAAGATACAGAGTAATGACGTTGTTAAATGGGGACTCGAAGAAAAAACGAGCTCCATCGTTATGAATATATTCGAGATGGCGAAGCAAGGGATATCAGGTTATTCAATCGCCAAGACGCTCAATTTGCAAGACATACCATCGCCGAGTGGTTCATACTGGACTGCCGTTAGTGTTAGACGGGTATTAACGAACAGATCCTATCTGGGTGAGTTTGTTACTCATAAAACAAAGACCGATCTTTTACAAAAAAAGAAAGTGACCTTTTTACCTGAGAGCCAATGGATTTACCATAAAGAACATCATACACCCATAATAGATGTGATCTTATTTGATATAGTACAGCAGAGTCTCGCCGTGAAAGGAAAATCTCTTCAGAAGGGTATCACAACGGAAGATTTTTTTCAGGGAAAACTTTATTGCGGTATATGCAGTCGAAAACTTAAACGGAAAAAGGCAAACGGTGGGGCAATTTATTATGTATGTCCTATGAAAGATGAAGTGGGTGCGGCTTGCAGTAATAAGAGCAAGCGCGCTGAAAAGCTGAAAACGATGGTTTTTTCCGCGATAAAGGGAAAAATCTATGAAGTACGGGAACAAAAGGATACGGTTGCTCGCTATGAAACTTCACCTTACCGAAAGCACAAAGAAGAACAGGACTGCATGAGGCTTATCGAATTAAAGTTGCAATCTGATTTTCAATTCAAATTATTTGAAAAACTATTAGAAAGGCAAGTTGATAACGACATACAGAATAAAGATGACTTGCGTGGATTATATCAACATATAAAAATTACAAAAAAATATATAGGCATACAAATAGAAGCGATAGAAAAGGAAAATTTTGATTATAAAGTTGCTCGTTCTTTGAGGGCTACACGGATGAGTGCGTATTTGAAGCATGAGCAAGCATCAGAGTTATCATTTGAGATGTTGGATACATTGGTGAGCAGAATTTTGGTTTTACCTGCGGAGATACAAATTGCATATAAGGTTGAAACTACAATATCGCTTAACCTCGATACTAACAATAATTTATAAGCAGTTTTGGTCTGGTATCATAAAATAATACCAGACCAAACGTCGATATGCTTACACAACAATCGCATCGCTTAATAAATTCTTTTTACTATTCTTCAGAGATATCAATATCATCAGTATTATCTTCCGACAAATCGATGTCAGTATCCCAATCGGAGCTTGTTCCGAGACTCTTCTCATAGAGCTTATTCCATTGCAACGGGTATTTACATTTTCGATTATATACCACAAGCATGGCTTCGGCGTAGCCCAGCGAACCCGGTCGCCGCTCTTTGGCTGTTCTGGCAAGCTGTTTAACAGATATGAGACCGATTCGTTCTTTAAATAGCTCATCTCTTAATAAATCTCCAAACGCACAAACAAGCCGGGCTACTCCGTTGAGAAAATTGGCTGCAAGGGAGTACATATCGCCCTCCCAAGCACTTACGCATAGACGAAGCGTACGATCTAACACATGCAAACCGTATTTGTCATAAATGTGTTCAAGTGTCGACACCGCGCAAATGATGTTGTAGTTTCTGACTTGTCCGATGGATAGGGAGTAGGACTCCACTAAGTCTCTTATGATGAGTTGTTTATCATTTCCGGCCTCAATGTTTGCCATGAATACCTCGTATGGCTTGAGTGGCTTAACAAATTTCATCTGGTTAGCAAAGATATCTGCTTCGTCCTGATAGTCTAAGTCGTCGTAGATCATACACCAAACAGGTGTATCCCGCGACCCGGAAACAAGCGCAATAATGTCTATGGTATGTTGACCGTTAAAAACGTAGTTAATGCCATTGCGCCTGCTGACCTTTACGGGATTAATCTGTCGCAAATCAAAATGTGCGGCAGTCCGTTCAACATGGCTCTGCGATAGATTCCGCTGATAATCCTGATTGGACACTAAATCTTTTATCGGGATCAGCTCAAAGCGGACATTAGGAACAAACATGTCATAGTCAGACATCAAGACTCCTCCTTCATAGCGGCGAGTATGGCCAATATCTCGTTCTGCAGTATCCCCAAAGCTTCTCTGAGCTGATTTTTTGTTTCAAACGAAACCACATTCATGTCACTCATGGTTCTTGTGCGTTCAATAGAGCCTGCCCAGGATGGGATAGTGAATGTCAGACCTTTAGTCAAACTATCCGGATCATATTCAGGCATAGTCTTGATAGCTGGTATACTGGCTGGCTTTTGTGCGGATTTTTTATCTGGCTGATGGGTCAAATCTCTGCGAGATTCGCTATACCGAATATGGGAAACCGAACCAAGACCTATCTTTGAACTCAACTCTTTCACTTCTTCCATATCCATTTCTGAAAGCGCAACGATATTATCATGAGATATCTTATAATTACCTGATAGAATTTTAGGAACCAATTCGGGCGCTTTTTCTCCAAGCGTGTCCAACGCCTGGCTGTATTTTGCGTATTTCTGTACAGCCCCAGAGGATATATGATATTTATCTCCTAATCGGGTAGCAGTACGCCGACTGCTCTCTCGGCGCGATACATTTCGGTTATCTGGTGTGTTGGGCTTCGCAAGCTTAGTATATTGATTATAACCATTGGTATTTCTATGAAAATTGATGTCTTTTTCCGCTTCGTATTGTCGACCAATCAAGTATTTGCGTGTTTCTTCCGTGATATTCCTCCGGCCGAGCTGATTTCCGCATATCCAAACGATTGCCTCTTCGCGCCCGTCGAACGACATTTCCTGTATCGCATAAGGAATGTGCAACCGGCTGCATATTTCATACCGATTATGCCCGTCTACAATGGTATTGTTCCATGTGGTGATCGGCTCACGGCAGCCATCCACAACCAGATTTGCCTCAAGTTGTGCATACTCTTCGCGGCTCAGCGGTCTGATCAGGTTTTTGAATTCAGAATCTATTTTTAACTTTTCATACCCTTTACCTGTCATCGCGCCGGCCTCCTTTCGACTTTTTTTATTGTGTTTAAGTAGAAATAGACCACACGGTTGAGCCGGTCAATTTCCCCAGATAGATGGTAACTATGCCGAAAATCAAGCATACCGAAAATCTCAAGTATTTTTCCTAACAATTCGGCACTGGTGAATTCCATATTACTTCTGTTACTCAATTCAACGATGATCTTTTTGTTTGTTCCGCCTGCTATCGGCTTGTCCAAACCGAGGATTGTCATATATAGATTTTCAGGATTTATTAGGATTTGAACAAACTTCGGATTGCCAAGGCTGTGCAACGTCGTTTTGTGTATACGGAATCTGTACCGCTTGAGATCGATGGTCATACGTGCGTTCATCGGATTTTCATTATTCATTATTCGTGCCTCCTGTCAGTCCGACGCGAGACACATCATCTGAGAGATTTTGAGTTAGCTCCTTTAAAGTGTTTTCAACCGGAACGCCGGGGTTGTCTTTGATCGTGTAAACGGCATAACCGTCAACAATATTGATCCGCATGGGGTTTTGATGTTCTTCAAAGGGCAACCCGAATTGATTCTGCCATTCTGAAGCATATATTGGGGCACGAGAATTTTTCGGTTTATCGCCATCTTTCGAAACACGCTGATATGCCTCTGATGCCGTCAAATCGAAAACGATAAAGGTTCCGTTTTTTGCTTGGATTACTTTGCCGAGAAGCTTGTACCGATAATCCGGGTTCCAACCCATAAGAGTAAAAAGGTTTGCAAAAAACATCTTACACGTGATTTGCCGGGGTTTCCTTTGCAAAGAACCCGGAATACACCAGGGAACTACATCACGATCCTCTTCACGCGATGGCCGAATCAACAAGGTTTGGCTACGAGCGTTCACCATTGCTTGAACGTAATCCACGGACTGAAATCGCTTTAAACAAGCCGCGTTGACATATACCTTATAATTTGTGAATGTCACCGAAGGCTCTTTTGTATGCGAAAAAAACTCCCGGCGAACTACCTGATACCCTTCAAAATCGAAGTCACCGTCCAATTCAATCACATCGTTGTTTTCAGCATTGTCATGATTTGATGCGGTTGACTCCAAAGCGGTATCTTCTTCTAAGAGAATCGGTTCTACAAAGTCAGCCATTGTGTTTGTGAGTTTGCCCGGCGTATTCGCTATGGCATCTTCCGGTTGATTTTTTGTGAAATCATTCATTTGTTATACCCTCCGGATGTACTTCCGCTCAACTCCTGACTGATGAAGCGTTTAAGCTCATCGATGCCTGTAACGCGGAGTTTATCTCCCATTTCAATCAGGCAACCTTCCGCTCTGATCTTCCAGTCGTTCTTATCCTGTGATTCGATTGACGGGTAAAAATGCCGGTGTAAGTAATATTCGTTTCCGAATGAGCTCGCCCACTCCGCTGGTACAATACGAACCCTGTTGCCCGAAACAGATAGCGGCTTAACAGTAATAGCCTCAGCTTCTGACGCGGATTCCTCTGAGAGCATATATGGCTTTACAAAAATCTCGGCGTTAATCGTGTTGAAAATATAGACAGATTCACTGTCCTTCTGAAAGAAAGAACCGGATATGCGATACTTGGAATCCTTGTCCCACCTGAACAGTTGAAACAGAATCTCCATATAAGCCGCGCCGAAAATATCCTTGGGATAATAGATGCCATCCGAAAGTTTGGAACATATGACGAAATTCCTGCTGTCTTTCGCCGCGGTTCTTACAGCGAAACGCATATCTAATGGATTTACCAGAAACTCAACCCGGTTCTCCTTGCCGAACTTCCTGATACAAATCGTACTGAGCTTAATCTTCTTATCTTGAAAAATCACATATGGTCGACGAATATTATCAAAGAACTCGGTACGAGCAACTTCAAAACCACGCAGATCATATTCACCCGGTGCAATCTGTATATGGATTTCCGATTCATGTTCTACGAACTCATCATGTACATCTCCGCTACCTCTTGTTTCCGGATTGATGCTGGCCGCAGCCTGATAATAATCATTAAGTTTAAAGCCGGCCCAACGGGGATTGATCGTGACAAAGCCTTTTAGCAATCCGCTGTCAATTACGCGCAATTCAGGAAGGATGGATTTATTCCCGTATTTCGCGTTATTCAACAGATGTTGAACCGCTATATAGTCATCCCTCGTTACGATTGCGGTATGGTGATTTCGGTAAATACTCTGCGGTCGCTCTCCCCGGTTTTTCCTGGATTTGTGATTCAAATAGTTCGGCGTAAATGTTTTTCTTGTCTTAACATCTCCACAGTGCCTTTCATTGCGAAGAACCTGAACGATGGAGTTTGATGTCCACTGCACATTGCCCAGATATGTCTTTTTACCGAGTTCTGTCAGCGCATCCGCAATATCCGCTGTGGAGTAGCCATAGAGATACATATAAAAGATGAGCTTAACAGTTGATGCTTCATCTGGATTGATGACCAAATTTCCTTCTGAATCATGGGAGTATCCAAGAAGCTTAGGAGTCAACGGAAGGCCGCCATCGAGCCTCATACGCAAAGAGGTTTCCATACTTCGGCTTCGTATATGCGATTCTTCCTGCGCCATAGTTGCCAAAAAAGAAAGCGCCATCTGGGAGTCATCTTTCAACGAAAAAATGCACTCACTCTCAAAAAACACCCCAACCGGATGGGCAAGCTCAGCTAACATTCGCACCATGCTGATGCAGTCGACTACATTACGGGCGAAACGGGAAACGCTTTTCGTAATCACTATGTCTATCTTCCCGGCACGGCAGTCGGACATCATTTTGTTAAACTCGTCCCGGCGCGCCAGCGAAGTGCCGCTGATCCCCTCGTCTGCGTAGATTTTCACTAACGTCCAGTTCGGGTGATGTGCGACGAAATCCTCGTAGTATTTCTTTTGCAGCTCATAGGATGAAGTCTGTTGGATATTACCGGTGGATACACGGACATATATGCCGACCCGCTGTGCCACATCGTTATCGTAATAATCAAGTTGCTTCTTTGCGGGAATATACTCATAATGATTAGGGTCTACCTCAGCGTAAACCCTTTTGTGGACACGAGCTTTCTGTTCCGCGACTCTCTGCTTTTTATGCGGATCAATCATACAGCATACCTCTCAAATCGGGACTATCGTCAGGCAGCAAACGCCAATCCGGAGCGGGCAAGAAAAACGGATCTTTCAAGTCTTCCTGATAATACGAAGCCAAAGTATAAATATCCTCAGATATAAAGTAGATACCGACGGGCTTTGAAAGCGTGGCAAGTATCCGGGCACAGATACTGAGTTCTATATGCTTCTTAGAAATATTACTCGCCTTTTGTGTGATAATTAGGTTGACTTTCTCATCATAACAATCTTGAAGGAGTTGCGACCATGCTTCGGCACTCTCCATATTAGGCGCGGTTCCGCCTTCATCGACATAAAATCCGA
>Ga0123353_10018429_pt1 | contig 10323 bp, 5 predicted proteins | sample TergutLab28metaG_3_FD_92763 | JGI IMG/M metagenome (GOLD analysis project Ga0123353, IMG submission 92763) | Labiotermes labralis P3 segment gut microbial communities from Petit-Saut dam, French Guiana - Lab288 P3 | ecosystem: Host-associated > Arthropoda: Insects > Digestive system > Gut ...
TCAGTTACGGCTTCTTGGATCTCAGCAACATCCGCAAAGTGGAGTCCTTTTAACTTCTTTTTCAATTTGGGGAACAGAAAATAGTCTGGCGGAAATAAATCTGGAGAGTCCGGGGAGTGATAAAGGGTTGTAACATTTTTTGGGTCAAAAATTGGCTAAAACCTGTAGCTTTGTGGGCGGACGCATTATCGTGCAACAAGAAAAAATCTCGAGAGCAGACCGCAGCTGGACGAACCCGTTGAATACGCTTCAGGAGGCGATCCATTACTCCTTTACAAAATTCTGTATTTACTGTTTTTCCCTCTGGTACGAATTCTTTGTGTACTACGCCTTGAGAGTCGAAAAAAAGATTACCAACATGGTCATGATGCGGGACTTTTGGAATTTCGGTTTTTTTGGCCGAGGGGTTGTCTCACCAACCCATTGAGAACTCTGTCGCTTTGTTTCGGGGTCACAGGCAAAACACAGGTCTCATCTCCCGAAATAATTTTATTTAAAAAATCTTGTCTGCATCGGCCATCGCGATAATGTCTTGGCAAGATGAGACTCGATGTTCCCTTTTCTCAGGTGTCACGGAGTGTGGAGCAAAACGTGCACACAACTCTCTCTTCCCCAAATCCTCTTTCAGAATCCGAAGATTGGGGATGTTCAAAGATTCTGTTATCGTTCTTAATGCGATTCGACGGTTATTTTTGACAAAATCAGCAACAGCAGCAGCAATGTTTACCTCAGTTCGAGTCGGTTTTTGACGGCCACCTCTCTCATCATCTTCTACTAGCTCCCTTCCATCTCGAAATAGAGAATACCACCTAAAAACGTTTGATCGGTTCAGCGTCTCATTCCCCTAAGCCCTTTGCACCAATACTAGTGTTTCTGTAGCAGATAGACCGGCTTTGAAACAACATTTCATGGCAACTCTCTGTTCATTTCCGTCATCCCCGACGTATAAAGAAAACTGACTGTACAAGACAAGTTATAACTCGTACAATCTCGAAGATAAACAAACGAAACTCGGTGTGTGAACGGATGTTGGTTGATAGTACATAGTTAGCGGGTTGGCCGATAGTTCGCTCTAGTTCTGTTATTAAAAAAATCAGCCTTAAAACTTACAGATCGCACGGTGTATATGTGTGTGTTTTTATATATATATATATATATATATATATATACAAAGCCACAACACGTCAGCTGTGTGGTGTGACCCGGTTAGTGATTTCATGTAGAAACGGAATAGCAGTGAGTGTGCATATTGGAATTATTCGTGCTGGTGTCACTACCCTACGTACATGTACAACGTTTACAACTAGAAGCACTATAGATTATATCAATGTCAACAGAGCCCGTTACACTGAATTAGATACCCAGTCAATATTCCACAAACTTACCCAGGTATGGAGTTTGAATTAGCGATGACAGGGACGGCATCCGCTACGCTTTCTCTGCTCATCTCATCAGCCATTGCCACCTTGAGCTGATGACCGAAACTCGCCAGATCCTCTCTGAAGATCTCGCTGCCCGGCGTAATGGCACCGCTTGTAAGCGGAGGAACGGGCGTCATTCCATTCTCCCCGGTTTCTCCCTCCACGACCTCGCCGGTGGCATTCACAAGCGCTTCTTGCTCATCGTCGTTGTAGATCTTGAAGTAGGCGAAGGTAAGGTAGATGACGGAAATGATGAAGGACGGGATGGGAATGGCCATGGCGTACACCAGGTTCATGTACACCTGCCACATGTCCAGCTCACTCATCACCAGTCCCGGATCTACCTTGCTATAATAACACGAAAAGTTGGTCCCTTTCTCACTGTACTTCTTCACAAAGATGCTGCAATCGAGCATAGGTGGGTAACCACACCCTTTAACATTAGGGAACAATTTCGCCTTTGTATAATACCACTCCGAATCGTTCCCCATGAGCCCGGTTGGCTCTGGTGGCACCAATAAAGCACTGTACTTCTTTTCGCCTTCACCCATCCCATCAGGGTAATCATAATCTCGGATGGCTCTCTCGGATCTCCTACTAGAGTGATCCACCCCAAGTCTCTGAGCAGTTTTCTTAGCACTCCTTATCGACCTCAGATATTCAGCAGCAATGCCATCATCTTCTGACCCCTCACCTGCCTCGTCCTCCTCGGCATTCCCTTCCTCACCTTCCTCCTGCGTAACTTTTGGTAGAATTTTGTAGTTGACCCGGATCTGGGTACATTCGTATACCTCCTTAGTGCATCCTTCTCGACATGAGCTCCAGGTGCAATTGGACGCGCCCTGTCTGGTTATGGTTTCAACCGTCTGACAGAGGGCGGCCACTGGGTCGAACTGCATGAAGATAGTAGTGAAGGCCGGATCGATGATGAAAGGCACCAGGAAGAGGAAGGCGAAGAGGCTGAAAGTGCCAAGGAGAATGAAGAAAGCAGTGGTGTAGAACAAAAGTTTCTGTACTAGTGTCTGTTCGACAGCTGCATCATCCATGACGGACGCGCGTTACACCTGAGCACGCCGATTACACTCGTCAGCACGGCAGTCTCATCGAAGTGACCTTCGTGAGTTCGTGGGACTCGACGGTCGGCGCAGTGGCAACCTCTCCTCTGCAGGCACCGCGCTCCGCATGATATCGCTTCGGACAGCACAGTCTACAGCCACCGACCAACCACCCGAACACGTGTCAGCGCTCTGCCACGCATGTACTAAGTGTCCTGAAATATGCAGTGATTCTATTACAATTTAACCCTAACGAGAATTCCATCCACACCAAGCCAAATGTTCGGCCAACAGCAGTAGCTCACAGCAAGCAACACTCGACACTCCACCCTGACATTCGCCCGTCGTAGCGATGGAAACAGAACCCAGTCCGTGCAGTAAGCGAAACCCTCCCGTCGCTTTGACAACGTTATGTTGTGGGAGTCACGACATTATGGCGCAGCACGCAAGGCGCATATCGAACTCGTTTCCTGCAACCACGAAAATCTGTTAATTTTAGTGTCAACCATGTCAGTTTGCGGTCGCATTCCAGGGGGCAAAAACTGTCCTGCACTTTAACGACTGTAGTAATGAAAAATTCCTTCCTTTGAAAGTTACAGCCTTCTGCAATGTGACACCATGCAGTCTGGTTGAAATTTCTGCCATTTTTTTCCAGAGGTCACATGCAGGTACACGGAGACCTTCGTGGTCACAGCTATTGAAACCTCAAATCCCACGCTGATCAAGACCCATATATTGCAATCTTTTGGGTTATGACATCGTTTAGTTTGGTTGACCATTCACAGAGTTTCATACAAAATAACAAGGTTAATTTCATTTTCATGGTTCTCCAAAACTCGAGTCTTTCTAAACAGCATCCGTTTAACTTTCCATTCATTCGCTAATGCTAAAGCCTGCTGCAGATCACAGGCACAAACCAAGGTAAAGGTAAAGCTCATCTTAGAAAAGGCAACGAAGGCCCAAAGGGGGAGTAGATGTATATATGGCTCGACTCTTTCTTTAATCTCGGCACTAAATGGGGTAGGTGGTCAACGCCACGCCCCGGCCGCTTTATGCCCTGGAAAGACCCGGTACCAATTGTATAGAAGGTTGGGTGGGCCCTAGGGCCGGTCTGGACGGGTGCGGAAAATCTCGGCCCCCACCGGTATTGGATCCCCGGTCCGTCCAGCCCGTAGAAAGTCGCTATACCGATTGAAGCTATCCCGGCCATTAAGCAAACCAGAGGGATGAAATTGATCAGGTGACATCAGCTTCTGATGTACGCTGATGATGCTAATTTGCTGGATGAAAGCATATTTACTGTAAAGCAAACAAGTACGTTTTAGTACTCGCCAGTAAGAAGGTCTAGAAGTGAACATCGAGAAAACTAGATACGGGTTCGTGTCTCGTGAACAGAATGCAGGACAAAGTCACAACACAAATGTGGGAAAAATACTTTGAAATTGTGACACAGTTCAAGTATTTTGGAAAAACCGCAACAAATCATAACTGTATGCATACAAAAGTCAATAGCGGACTGCACTTATGCACTGCCTGCTGTCGTTCGGTACACAATATATTTTTTTTCTTCCAGATGGCTAACCCCTAAAAAAAAAAGTAGGTTAAAATACGCAGAACTACGAGTTCTTCACAGGCTGTGTTGATATGGGTGTGAAACTTGGTCTCTCATACTGAAGGAAAAACATGGGCTGAAAGAGACTGAGAATAAAATGTTGAAGAACATATTTGGGTGTACGAGGGACGGGGTAACAGGAGTGCCGGAGACTGCACAATGTGCTTTACGATTTCAACTCCACAGCAATTAACATTCGGGTGACCAAATCAAAACCAGTGACATAGGTGGGACATGTGGCTTGCATGGGGATATGATGGGTGTGAGACTACCGGGAAGACTGGGCGGAGGTGGGAGGATAATATTTAAGTGGACCTTAAAGACATGGGATGGGAACATAGAATGGATTGATCTGGCTTGTGATAGAGACAGGTAACATGCTCTCGTGGACGCGGTGAGGAACCTTTTCGGGTTCCCTAAAAAGCGGCAAATTCTTGACTAGCTGAGAACCAGTTAGCTTCTCAAGAAGGACTCTGCTCCATGGAGTTCATTAGTTTGATACCCGATGCGATTTGTTCTTATGCACCTTTTTAGGTGTTTCGTTTGCGGGTCGTGCGTGTCGTGTTGCTGGTGTGTTGCGACAGCACTTTGATAACTTATTGCTGTTATTATTATTATTATTATTACTGAAAACTTCAACGGTTCATCTCAGCCCCAACAGACAACAGCTGTATCAGCACCTCGCACTGTGCCACGATTCGCTACACATATCGTCCTGTCACTTGGAGCTATGTAATGCGACGTTCACAGCATCGTTAAATAAAACAAGAAATAAAATATAAGCAACCAAACCAGATGTACGTGTACGGAGGCAAAATCGCCAGTACGAACCGAATCACCACAATTCCAATGAGCATGTCATTCATGCGAATGCGTGAATATTGGCCGCTAAGTGCAGCTTTTGCACAACATTTTGAGCCTACATTATTTTACGGAATATGCATAGAAATGTGCGTTTGTATGCATACATACATACATACATACATGTTTTAGAAGAATGAATTTTTACGCAATATAATACAGCAAACAACCTAACAAACTGTTGGTATTCCTCTGCTTTGTTCAACAGAACACAAAGCATACAATTTTTGTACACGTTTTGCCCGACCGGCGTTGACAATTTAAGTCATGTTAACTTTATAGCCTATTTTATTCAATATAATTAATTAATAGTTTTAAAAACCAACATAGGCGCACATATGTGCCTATGTTGGTAGCCTTCAATTCAGTAACCAACCGTTCCAAGCGCCCTGCCAGGATCACATTCATACAGCATAAAGTCTTCTGTTGCAACACTAACAGTACGTTGGAGATTCATTTACAGCGAATTCGGGTTCGGAAAATGGAGGCAGTAAGTTAACATTTCGACACGGCTGGTCATTTTGTCATTGTAACATAGGATCAAATCGAGTAACAAACACGTCCAATTGTTGCTGCCAACAGATAACACACAACACACACACACATAAAAATACAAATAAATAATTCACACACGATTGCACAGAACACCATCGCCACTGAAATACCATGATTTTTCTCTGACACTACCACATGATAATTTGAACCACCCCTGTGCTCCCTACAGAACAACAGCCAATATAAATCCCTAAACGCATCGCATAACTACGTGCAATGCATTCATTCACCATGAGTAACAAAGCCACACGTGACAAACAAATTCATGTCCCTTTCCACCGATAAGCAAAAATTTCATACGCACACGATAAACATGTACTTCGTTTGATACAACAAGCAATTACGCTGATACAGTCTGTCACACAAATAAATGCTTATATACCGTCAACGGTCGACGATGATTTGCCTGTGATGACGTTGTGCTTTAATATGGACGGGTTCGGTTTCAAATGGCTTGCATCTGTCTCTGACAGCTACTTTTGTCGAAAGCTACGTCACTGACACCCTCATGACGACTTCCCGAACTGCGACGCACTCTGCCCTGTTCCAACGCCTACACACAGAACCGTCCAGATGGCGCCAGGCGTCGTACTGGCCGACGCTACAACAGCTCCACTAATCCAATGCGGAAATTTTTGTAACCTCAACTTGCTCTTTTGTTTCTTTGAGAGTGTCGAGCTACGTACATATTTACGTTTAAGTTTGTGGGTTATGACATCGTGTAGTCTGGTAGGTGCTTAAACACAGCTTTGAGGAACTTGTTGCTTTCACTTTCAGATGCGCAGACTGCAGGTTCGCCTGAATCGTCGGTAACTAGCTCCCACAACTTACAGCGTCATAATCCTGAAACCCATAGTTAAATTTTGACAGACGTGAAAACTTTAATCCAATATGGATATTAAACGTCATAAAGGAAGATAATGCCGGCATTGCACCGGCTCCTGTTGTCTAGAAATGCCCTAACAATGACTTTACACTTAACGTCAACACGACAGGTTTCATGTACTGACAACAGAGCTATCACAATGTAGCTGCTGTACAGCTTTCATGTTATAGGTAGTTCGCGAAGAGGTGAAGACAAGTGTAGCTGACAGAGAACATGCGCCGACACTAATGCAGCACACTTCAAAACGCAAAATATGAAACATTAACAACAGGGAGCAATGGGCCCTTCTGAGACCAACACTCGCTCAGATAATAAAGAAATTCAGGTCCTTCCACGCCAGCTGACCCTTCGGTACGGCGTCCACAAGCACTCGCCAAATCCGAGGCTCTAATCAACATTTCACAACATGTCACCCTCTATCTGTTACTTGCTTCTACCCTCCCTTCAACCCCTGTCCGCCCACAATTGTTTATTCAATTTACTGGCAGGGAGACTGCAGTCCGTCTGCCGCATGCCATTAAACATGGCACAATTAGCACTTCTCTGTAGTAGCATTTAATATTTGAATGACAATATTGCAGAGAAAACAATTAATGTAAACTTAACACGTTCAGAAGCTCAATTTCGGTGTTCAAATGTGTAGTTTATTTCCTGCTCCCGTGTGTAATAAACTACTACAGCGCAGAGGTATTGTTGCACATTTAACTTACTGCTCTATAAAATCCAGACTGGAATGTTTATGGCGCCCACTAGAGAGTATTCTGAAACGTTCGTGTTCATTGGTGCACATGAAACGAGGGCAGTCGATTATGACCGTCGATGGCTGCCAACATTTGAACGCTGCGTTATGGGTTAAACGTCTTAGTCTCTGGGCAGAAACCTGCAGAAAATACCTCCACTCGGGATGGGCCAGAGTTTCCTTTACTTTAATGTTAGTCTTCCCTGAAGTATCATGTGTATTCCAGGAGCAGAGCGGTCGGAGCATAACGCTGAACACTTATCACACACCGAGGTTAAGATTTCGTAGAACTGCCACAAGTTATCCTTGAATGGCGTTCAATTAAACATATATATAATAACTTAACTGTCTTAACCTAAAGTTTAACTAGCGTGTTCATTGTGTTAAGTCCCGAATCAAACCGAAACTTCAACAAGTCTCATTACACGTCCAAATAAACAATTGCATGTAAAATTGAAATATGTGTATAAGAGGCCTAGAAATTCGAATCTGTATTAAAATCCCGGTCTTTCAAATCGTTTGCTTTTCTTCTATGTACGAGAAATTGAAAAAGGGACAATCTTATGAACATATGAACATTACAACTGGCATCCACACAGTGCAGACTCAAATTTCTGCCTCCATCTTTTAATTTTTAGGCCTTATTTACACAAACCGTATGAAATTCGAAGCTCACAAGTATAAGAAAATTTCGATGAATCTTGATACTTCAAAAGCATTTTAAGATGCATTGTGAGAGGACAAATGCACTGCTATTGCAACACAGTTGGCTGCGCAAAATCATTATTTTAACTGCTTTTGAACCATGCAAATCGTTTTTAAGAAATTAGTAGTGTATATTTCATTTCCAATTCAGTTACACAGTCAAAAAATAACAGACGGAAGTTGTGCTGTTCACGTATTGACAACAACAATTCCAACTGTGAATGCTCAAACTGAAGACGATCGCTTATACATGGTTTTCGCTAATACAACATAAAATATAAACACATGAAGTCCCTACACTCCTAATGGTAGAGTTTTCCAGTGTGCTGTACAATTACAAATAAAAGAGGGGGACTTAAAGTGGGGATTTGGGGGAGGGGGTGGTGAAAGGAAGTTAAGTGATAACGTGGTAATATATGGAAATAGTGAAATATATTTCTTCCTTCTGCGGTAATGTTGTAAATGACGTCAGGCAATTATTTTAAAGGCTGTTGTACTGCTCGGTGTTAAACTAGTGACAAGTGCATGCTGATAAACAGCAAGTGTTTTATTGCGCTACAATTCGCAACAGACGCGCACCGCCGCACACATCGAACAGGCTGGCTGTTGCGTCTTCAAGTTACCAGTCCAGTCATATTGAATGTTCTTGCCCAGCCGAAGCAACCAATCGCTGTTCTCAGCAACCCCCGCCCGCATCCTGCAGCAGCCATTACACTATTGATCCCAGGACCCAACGCCAGAATGCGGTAGATGGCAGTTGGGTTGTACCAGGTGGCCATGTTGTAATTTCCAGACTTTCATGTCTATCGAAATGTGAATATTTCTACAATTTGCACCATTTCTTTCCACGGTAGGTATCGCAGAACGATCCTGCAAGACACTGTTCTCCACACTCAGGACTAATTATAGTTCATCCAAATGTAAGTAATAACTTGAAAGTATGTACAAGTCATAACCACGCAGTGCTGCAAGACCTAAACAGCTGAATGCTACGTCGCATTCCATTCTTCACCCAGTTGCAAGGTCATACGCTACATGGCGCCTTAAGAATTAATGGTGCGGTGAAGTGTGTGCCATCTTGCACTGAAGATAAGGTAAAATATCTTTTGAACAATAGTTAAAGAGCTTCCTAAAGTGGTAAAACAACGCACTGCCAAATACAGGCTATGCAGTAGCGCTTTCCTCTACTTAAAAACATTTAAACATGTCACGTGCACGCACGTGTCTCTTTCTTTCAATTACCTACACTCTTAACGAGATAAAAGTATCTTGTAAAATTATATGACTGACGATAGAACCGTTTCAACATGGCATCTAAAGGCTACAATATAGCATGCGTCAGGATTAAGTACACACGTTCACATTTTCAATATACATGTTCACACAAATTGAAACCAACGAATGAAAACTTCTAGACTGAACTCTTGAAACTCCAAGATTTTCATGCAAAAAAATTTAAAATGTGCAAGTAGAACTGTCCAATTACGCTCTAAAAATCCGCACATTATTCACGAATATCAATTAAGAATATACAGACACAATGTGTGTTTACAGCCCGGTCCAAAGTAAGTACAGCGTGTATATTTGACATGACTTAGAGCGAAATAGAGCTGCTGTTAGACAGGTGCAGGACGGTCGCTACCTCAAGCAAAGGACACTTAAGAATCCTGACACTTCCACTGCCAGACGAACTGGACAGATACGGGGGTACTTGTTATGTAACCTGGGGACATGGAGGATTTTCAGTCCATAGCTGAAAGACACCGCGATGCACATCACATCCACACGAATTCGTGCAACTATGCATTATTAAATCCAACTGTCATGACAGCGGTCGGCATCCCTTGTAGGCGCGTTTGTAAAACTGCGAAAAGCAACTATTAGTTCGTCATGTCTGTCCGTCTGTCCGCATGGAACAACTCGGCTCCCACTGGACAGATTTTTCAAGAAATTTTACATTTGAGTATTTTCGAAAAACTACCCAGAAAATTCAAGTGTCATTAAAATCGGACAAGAATTACGGGTACTTTACATGAAGACCAATGTAAATTTTTTTATCATATCTCGCTCAGTTCTTCTTAGTATGAGACATGTTTCATACAAATTTGTAGGGGAAATCAAAACACAGATTTTCTGTGCAATATTTTTTTTTAAATCGTGCCGTTTATGAGATAATGTGGAGAAATACTGTAAAGCAGGGCAGGCCACAGATGACAATATGGCGCATGCGCGTTGCATGCTGAAAAACTACGGCTACAACCAAACGAACACAATATATAATACTTCACTGGTTGCCCAAACGCGCCTGAATGTTGCGTTGTACGTACGTTGGATGTCTTATTAACCTTTTGGCGCCGGAATTATTTTTTAAATTTTACCACATCCTGTATATAAAATGTGAATAATACAGGAACCAAATACGTTAGAATTATGAAACAAACTGCATTTTGAAGAGAAAAAAAAACGGAGAGTATATACCGTGTTTAAAA
>Ga0123353_10018431_pt1 | contig 10323 bp, 6 predicted proteins | sample TergutLab28metaG_3_FD_92763 | JGI IMG/M metagenome (GOLD analysis project Ga0123353, IMG submission 92763) | Labiotermes labralis P3 segment gut microbial communities from Petit-Saut dam, French Guiana - Lab288 P3 | ecosystem: Host-associated > Arthropoda: Insects > Digestive system > Gut ...
ACAGGTGGCGGACGCTTGTGAGTGCGGTAATGAACCTTCGGGTTCCGCGAAATGCGGGGAATTTCTTGACTAGCTGCAAACCAGTTAGCTTCTCAAGAAGGACTCTGCACCATGGAGTAAGTATCAGCCAATAGATTTTCCGCACCCGTCCAGACCGGTCTTGGAGCCCACCCAGCCTCCTGTACATCTGATACTGGGTCTCTTTACCGGGGGTAAAGCGACTGGGGCGTGGCGTTGATCACCCACCACCAGAGCCGAGGTTAAAGAAAGAGTAAAGCTATACCTCTACTTCCCCTCTGGCCCTGCGTGGTTTATTCTAGGTTGAACGCTGCCTGTACATTTGTTATCAGCCAATGTTCGACAGAAAACTTTCAGTCTGGACGGAACGAGTTCGGTCAGCTGAGCCTCCCTTATGTCTGTGAAGAATGCGTTAAAATGGAAGAGGCTTCATAACAGACTTATCTTCCTCTATCAGCTGTGCCTAACGTTGACTCACCTCATGTTTCCCTTATCTCGCTTCCCATTCTGCGTCTTCCTACAAGGAACGTTTACGCCACTTTGCACTCTCCTTCTGCGCCAGTAGTCAACTACGATTCTTTCATTCGCGCATGAGCAGTACTGATGTTGATGAGCAAGACAATAGCTCACGTATCGAAATAACTCAGATTCAATCGGAACAGCGTTTGTCCCCTCAACCAACCCGTCGTCTATTCCTTAGATTCGCGTCTTGTCTGCTTCACTTCCTTAAGAACAGCTGCGGCTCCTCGCACATTTCTCCTAATGATGGCTATTCACGAAACAAGGACGTTGCAAGATACAGAGAGACGCCTTTTTGCGTAGTGTCACCAGAGACGTCTCCATTGTTTAATTTGCACCTATTTACTGCGCGCTGAAATATACTTTAAGATTATCACGCGTCATCGGGAAAAATGAACGCAGCGAGAGTACAGGGTGGAGATCATGCCCGTCAACACGTGTGCTATAGAATGTGAAAACAAAAATTTGAATAAATTGTGTATTATCACGTGAATTAGTCCGAATTCAGATCGTTCCAAAGCGACATGCACTTTGCACGAATTTCAAATAAAATTCTACTAATTTTTTAAGTACTTTAGTGACAGCTTACACAACAGTATTACACACACACACACACACACATACATACACGCACACGCACACGCACACACACATACGCACACACACGCACGCGCAAAAACACAAACACAAAAACACACACGCGCGCGCGCATAGACACGCACGCACACACACACGCGCGCGCGCGCACGCACACACGCACACACACACACAAACACATTAATGTACTCATACATTAGGCGTTTTGAGCATCAGAATGTGTGATGTGTGTACCTGACTTTAGGCGCTAAACGGATGTATGAATGCAAGGCTCATTTGTCCGTGTGCACGCCATGAACTCGTGGAGTTACACCTTTAGTCATTCTCAGCTTCGGTACCAGATAAGGTGAGTGGTCAGATGCAGGCGCCGGCCGCCTTAATCACCCTTGGAGAAATCAACCGATACCCATTGAAGAGCAGTGCGGATCGACGTTAGAATCAGTCTAGTCACTCTGAGGAAGCGATAACATGTCCTGGCCCAGCCCAGACTTGTAACACAGATTCTCGTACGTCCAATATTTAGCGTCTTCGCAACAACGACCACGCTTTCCCGGCTCCATATCCTACCCACAATGTTAATTTGAAGCACATTCTAATATTCCGTATACCACACTGAATGAACTTAGAAATACCATATTCTCTCACTCTGCGATTTCGCGTGTAACTACAGATTGAATCCAAAGAAAAGAAACACAAGAGTAATGACGTGTGTAAAATAAAAAATAATTATTTGAGCGGTTTAAATCATAGTTAATGTTCTAACTGCTTTGCAATTTATAACAATTATTAAATACGTGTTTCGATGTTATAACTCTGTCATCTTCAGGGTGTACTCGGTTACCACCTGCTGTAGTGTAGGCAGTTACAGATTCGAAACACTTATGTAAAAATGAAGTGCCATAAAATGCAAGGCACTTGTAATACAAATTGTGATTTAGGCATTTCAAGACTCGCGGCATGGAAAGGGTGCATCTAATTCCATATGTACTGGGCCCAGTCTTCTGTCTACAATAATGTCAGAAATGTAATAATTGTTGACTGTTGACACCCATCATCAGGGGCTGGTACAGCTGTAATTAGAGCTTCTGGTATTGATTAACTGCAATGAGTAAAATACGCTGCTATTAACACTAATTTTATTTTATTTGCATTTTACTCATTGCAGTTAATCAATACCAGAAGCTGTAATTACAGCTGTACCAGCCCCTGATGATGGGTGTCAACACCCGAAACATGTAGAGCTGCCTGCAGAAATGTAATAAACTGAATAAGTCGCATCGTGTTGGAAAATTATTAAATATCGATTCACGATGCACGGACCCATGCATATAAAAAAGGAATAAAAACACTCTCTGTCCACAACATAAAGGCGTAGAGGGGGTAGTAGATGTGTAGCTCCACTCATTCTTAACCTCGGCACTCAAAATAAGACAGCGCCAAATTCGGTGGCACAATATTTGAGTAAAATTCGAGACACATACCTTAATCCTTTGGCCCTGGAGCAGGACGTTTAAATATTAGCACACTATTTATGTAAAATGCGAGTATTTATGAACCAAAAAAAAAGGTAAGAATATGATGTACATGAAATTTTGTGGAGGAATAAACGGAGATGGTGCGAACAAATCTAAAAAAATCATTAACCATATTTGTTGACTAAATATATTAAAAGCATTCTCTGGAGAGTAGCGGTTCGCCACTCCTATATAGAGGATGCCTGGTGCCTAAAGGTGAAATAAGATACGTTTTAATTTTTAACTCTTTTAATTTATTCATTTATTGAAATGGATAATAATGATAGTCCAAACGAATCAATACACTTAAACATTAACCTTTTAAAGACGAAGCGCAGACTGCTTTATTTAAAGACCCAGTCCGTACCGCGCTGTAAACACTTTTCATCTCGGTTAAACAAACCGATCAGTTTATGCTGTAAGTGGCACAAGTCGCTGTTGTTTTCTCAGATAAATACAAAACACGTAAGTACAGTGTGGACAGAGCGTACAGTTGTTGAATGTTAAACTGTTGGTGCATCACGTGACCGGTAGGCTTTAAAAGGTTAAAAATGACAGCGAATTACACGCTTTAGAAGTATCTGGAGGTACTGAAGCTTCAGCTCTGTTCAGAAACATTTTTTATTGTTGCAGATGTGTACTGTACTACTACCACCGGGTGGCTACCCAATTACAGTTAACAAATCATATCATATCATACTCTAAGCCTTCTCCCCGTCATTCCTGAATATAAACTGGATGAATATTTTCCAGATTTAGAAACTGCTTTACGCACACTCCTCTGCTTGCCAGTGACCGTAGTTTCTATTGACAGTTATTTCAACCAGCTTAAAAGAATTAAAAGAGAATTTCAAGCATCCATGAGGCAGAAGACGTTATGAACGAACTCCACATTTTCGATAGACAAAGGAAGCGAGTAATATTAATTTTTATGTACTTAAAGCATATATTCTAACCGCAACATAATTAGATACAATAATATAAGAACATGTGGTAGTCCACCTACATGTTTCGGCCTTTTTCGACTATCTTCAGGAAGGTAACTTGACAAAAAATACAATAATGGCTAATTGTCATAGATGTGCAATAGTAATGTTAAAATACACATGTTAAAAAAGTTTAAAACTAATAAAAAGCATATTACTAAATGTGTATCAAAATAGTTGTTATTTGGTTTCAAACAAACTTTAAGATTAAACTCCCGCACTGAAAGAAGGAAAACTGCAGATGTAAACAAGGTACTTTTTATGTATTTTAGTTTCATATTTTCTAAATATCACGTTAAATGTTCATTTATTTATTCATTAGTTGAGTATATATGTAAAGCTCATGAAGAAATTCTTGTCTCTTGTTGTTTATCCATGTGTCTTTTCACCATAACAACTCCATAAAATTAAATGGTGGCGCAGTTAGACATTGTCTCGTTTTTGACGTTCATAATTTTATTCCTATAGTAAAACCAACTAGCTGCATCAATGTATCAAATTTATTTTATTATGGAATGTTACTGTACATGTTTCGGACGGTCTTTCCGTCCATCATCAGGATTTCAAGACTGTACATACAGCAAGCAACAGGCATATATCAAACAGATACTGCTGTCTGCTTGCTAGCAGCAGGCAGCAGTATCTGTTTGACATGTGCCTGTTGCAGTATGTACAGTCTTGAACTCCTGATGATGGACGGAAAGACCGTCCGAAACATGTAGAGTGTCATTCCAAAATAAAATAAATTTGATACATTGGTACATCTAGTTGGATTTACTATAGAAACTTTTGTGTGTGTGTGTGTGTGAAGAAACTGCTCAGCAAACACAGGTGCATATAAGCTTCTGGGAAGTTAGAAAGTAACTTCGGCATGATCATAGAAACTACTTCTGTAGGTCTCAGGAAAATGCCCGACAGCTCACAAGGTCAGCCAGTCCCGAAGAGAGTTAACACTTAAATTTTAATATACTCTTCCTTTTTTCTATTATTCCCTGAATATTACCAAGTTTATGGCCGAAACACGTACGAAGCCAGCCTGCATATAAATTAATTTCAATAAACATGTGTACATTTTTGGTATTATTGCTGCTGCTTTATATAATATTTAACTCTTTTCGGTGAATGGAACCGTCTCAGGACTCTAATGTTCTCTAGAGAAAATTTTCAGAAGACGTTGAATATTTATTTAAGAAGACAAATTTACGAAATCTGAAATTGTTGCGAGTTTTCTTACTCAGGTACCTAAACTACTTCAAACACTGAATAAGCTTTAATTGGTAGAATCACGCAGAAAAATATCATATTAAATTTAGCTGCCTCGTCAAGGAATGTTACAGCATCAAAGTACTCTATGAACTTCATCTTTCCTGCGCTCCAAGACTGTGTACTAGGTTATTCTATACAACATGCCAAAAAGTTTTGTACAGAACTTGAAATTTCAGAGATTTCGTCACTTCAAAGCGCTGTATAAACTTTCATTCTAGAAAGTTCGCGAAGTTTAACTCGCACAAGGAAAGGTTTATATTTCGGTTGCATAACCAGGTTTCATATCGGAGCAACCACATTTTCGGCTTCGCTGAACATTTTCCTGCAGTGAGAAGCTTCTTACGTCAGACAGGACAACAGAGGAAGCTTACACTGTTTCTTTCAAAAGCAGCATAAATCACAACAGACTCTCCTGAGTTTTAAGAAATCAATGTATATGTTATTATTGCTGTAAATACAATAAAATAGCTGTGCTGACGTATGTCAATTAATATTTTAGTGTAAATACAATTTATTCCCTGATATCACTTACCTGTTTCTCTCAGATACTCAGAAATGTCAAAACATCCCATTATTTGAGGTAGTAATAAAAGATGTATTACAAGAATTTAACTTCCATATAATGCTTATACTCCTTCTTATCAAGGTCTGAACCAATAACCCTGTAAGAAATTTCATAGCCATAGTCCTCGAACATGATAATTTTCCTACATCACTTTATACAAACAGGCAATATATATATATATAAACCTTATAAAGATGCGCGTTCGTGTAACCATTTTTGCAGTCGAAAAGCAATAAGTATTACACATTCTGAGTGCGCGTTTGTAGCCCTAGTTGTACTGCATGCAATGCGAATGCGCCGTATTGTATTGTTATCTGTGTCCTGCCACATTTTTCCACATTATCTCATAAACGGTACAATTTTCGGGAAAAAATTTATTGAAAATACAACATGTGTTTCGATTTCATCTACAAAATTTGTTTCAAAATGTCTCATTCTAAGAAGAAATTAACAAGATATTATCATACATAGACATAAGTGTTCATGTAAGATAATAAGGTAAAGCAATCCCATTACAGGCCTGGACAGGCCCTGAGAATCCCAGGAGGTTGAGGCTTCTAGATTTAAAGACAATCGGCACATGAAAGTGATAAGGTTGTCAGCCCTACGCACCGGCCGCCTTTACCACCAGGAAATATTCCTGGTACTCTTTTAGAGGCTGAGTCGACCTCAGGGTCATAGTGCGGCCGGAAGGATTATGTCAATGAAAAATTCCAATGACACCATCGAGAATCGAATCCGCTACCTTCCAGCTTGTAGCGCAGTGTCTCAACCAACCGCGCCACCGCGTGTCCCCTTCATGTGAAGTAACCATTATTAATTTTTTTGTCCTGTGGCGCTGCACCCAGCGCGAGCCAAGGCCTCTTCATTCTAGAGGCTTCTAGATCACATACAACGACGGACCACAGTCGGCAGGACTCCTCAGGGCGAGAGATCAGTTCGTCGCAGAGAATTTTAACTGACAACACCCGACACTCACAACAGACAAACACCCATGTCCCCGGAGGGATTTGAAACCGCAATCTCAGCAAGCAAGCAGCAGCTGACCTACAACTTAGATATCGCGGCCACTGGTACCGGCACGCGTTATTTTTTCAGATTTTAAAGAAACTTGAGTTTTCTTGAGAGATTTTCAAAACATGTTCCAGTACAAAATTTCATGAAAATCCGTCCAATTGGAGACGAGTTATTCCATGCGGATGGACAGACATGACAAACCTAATAGTCTTTTTTTTTTTGATAGGGGCCATTTCGTTGTGTAGTTGTAAATATATGTATATTACTGTCTAAAACACAACATATGTGCATCAACACAGTGATGAAATATCAATTACATCAGGGCTACATGTTTCGACTGTAAAACAACCATCGTCAGGCCAAAGCAGAACAAGTTCTGCTTGTGTAAGTTGTGTTTTAGACGGCAATATACATATATAAACTAATAGTCGCTTTTCGCAATATTGCGATAACGCCTGTCTAGATATTACGTAGCCTACTTCATCTGCCTTCATATCTAATTAGTGCTTTCAAATAAATTCATTGTTATGCGAGTTTTGGAGTTCTCATAGTGTTTATTTTGAAGATTTATATCTTCTTGGAAATGGTGGTCTTTATTTGTGTGAGGAACCACTCACCAAAGAACATACACGACGTCACCTAAATCCCCAAATTAAGGGGTAATTTTCGCAACAAACTTCTACACACCTGACGGAAAAATTACGCAATTATATAATCTTTCATTTTAAGGCTTTGTATGACGTAATGATGACTCTTGCTAAAAAATGTCGGTTGCTTCGTTATCTGAGTATTTTATTGTTAGATAAAACAAATCGAAATAAATTCACACGACTCTCAAATTTCATAAAAAATATTATGACCAAATACGAAATACTAAAGCAAAATATGATATCTCTTTCCCAAATTAAATTCTTCAAGGAGGGATTAAAACTCGCCGTTTAAATGCACTAAGAATCAGCCTACAGCTTACTAAACACAATAGCATACTAATCAACCAGTCTTTAGTAGCTGATGTTACTAAATGTTTCTAAAGAATGTTTATGATTATACAAGGTGCGTATCGGAGGATTTTGCAAAACCATATTTTCACAAATACATGACGTTACTACCATTTGAAAGAGGAATGTTTGCTGTTTCATAGTGACCTAAATGAACACCTGCCAGGTCGATGGGTTGGTCGTGTAGCGGACACAGACAACACCTCCTGCACCTGGCCACCCCGGTCACCATACCTGACAGTGTGTGATTTCTTCCTGTGGGGTCTCGTCAAGGACAATGTTTACGTCCCACCACTTCCAAAGACACTACCAGAATTGCGAGAGCGCATCAACACCGCAATCGGGAATGTCACACAAGACATGCTTGAGAGGGTTTGGCGGGAATGGGAGTATCGCCTGGACATCTGCCGTGTCACACGAGGGGCGCACATCGAATGCATTTAAGGTCACTATGAAACAGCAAACATTCCTCTTTCAAATGGTAGTAACATCATGTATTTCTGTTCAGTATTTGTGAAAATATGGTTTTGCAAAATCCTCCGATAATTTACACGCACTCTGCATACTTTGTCCGTCATCTATTATTCCAGAAAAGGACCCAAAGTTTCAGCAACTGGATCTGTTCCCGTCCGCAGGTGAGATTTTGGGGAGATACCTATTAAGTTTAGGTCTGCAAAAAGAAGTATTTTTTGGTCTGTGGACCTCCCTGATGATTACTGCATGAAGTCGAAAGGATATTGAAGAAAGCGGTACCGAATTGTTGAAACATACGAGAATCGTTACTCATGATTCTCCTTTCCTGAGAGATATTTGTAAACATGCAAACAAACTGCACGGTGCACATCTCACAAGACCACGATGTGAACCCTCACCACCTTGAGGACCTAACAAATTTTGTCGAAACCTCATTAGTCCTTAGAATTTCTGTGGCTGGCCTTCAGTGCGTAAAACAGGCTTTCGGGATTGCTCTAGGTAGATTAATTAAGAATTCCCGAAGTTTCGACAAATGCTGAAGTTGCAATAATACGCTAAAAATGTCAACTGAAGTTTTCAGAGACTTCAAGAAATCTAATTTATTTTCTGTCTGCAGTCTCACGCCGTAAGTAAGTCCATACATGTAATTATGAAGGTCACATTTGTCCTTTGATCCTATTTCGTTATATACATAAACGGCCACTCTTCAGGTGTCGACTTTTATCCACAGCTACTAAAATTATATTATATAAGGCACTAATAAGACCGGTAGTGTCGTGTGGAGCTGAAACATGAACGTTGACGAAGAAAGAAGAACAAGCTCTGCTAATTTTTGAAAGGAAGATATTTAGAAGAATATATGGTGCTAAATATGGAAACCGGGAATGGAAAAGTCGGACGAATCGAGAACTAGAAGAGACGAGCAAAGGAGAAAATATAGTAAAAGGATAACAGGGCAAAAGATAAGCTGGTTAGGTCACCTAGAGAGAATGGAGGAGGATAGGATGCCCACAAAGATCTTCACTCAAGAACTGGAAGGGACGAGAAGAAAGGAAAGACCCAGAAAAAGATGGAAAGAGGAAGTATAAGGAGATCTTCAAGTGCTGGGTTTGAAAAGATGGAGAGAGTGGTGGTAGATAAGAAAAAATGGAAGGACATTGTTCGACAGGCCAAAGCGCACAGTGGGCTGTAGCGCCAATGGAAGAAGAAGAAGAAGAAGAAGAAGAAGAAGAAGAAGAAAGAACATAAAAGGACAGGTCAGTTTAGATCGCTTCTTCTTTAAAATATCACACTTTCGCTGCATGATACAATTACCGAAATCAAACTGTTCTGAATGCATAATTTTAAATTGGAGAACGTATGTTCACAAATATTTACTCTCACATCCAATTATTACAAATTACCAACTGTTGAATTACGTGTGTTCTATGGTTTTCAGATATTAAAGTAAGTCTTGTTCAAACTTGTATTGCGCTATTTGTCTGTGCTTGTAGAACAAGGCAATGAGAAAGGCGACTGTAATACCACTTGTACTCTGAAGAGTGTAGCTTCACCGCGAAACTGAGATCTACAGAGGAGCCCCCTCTCGTACGTTAACCAAATAAACTGTTTACTCTCCCCCTAACTTCCAATCGACGAGGAAGGATTTTAATTAACTCCAATTACTTAAATTACCTATGGCGCGAGCGAACAACTCCAATAACCGACAGTATTATACCTCAGCGCAGAGTAACCCGGTCTGCACTTCAGAAGGATGGTCCTGCTCAACCGGGAGTTGATTGCATGAAAGAGAATCCACTTGCCACTGGTTTTGTAGTATACGGCTCCCTTCTGTCAACTGTTTCGCGTATGTGCTCTAACTAAGTAAATGGAAAATCCATGTCATCACCGGGGTTTACTTAAGGATGTGTTTGCTTTAAAAATTGGGTTTGGACTGAAAGAACCCAGAGATTTTAGAGTTCCTAAGAAATGGAAAGGACAGTTTAAAAAAATACGTACTTGTAACAATTGGTACTTTCACTACTCGCTTTACAGGTCTGAGACTGTAAGTGGTTTTCCTCAGTCAATCTATAAACCTTGTCATTATATTTATCTCAGTATTTAACCAACTTGATGCACAAAATTTGTTTCACAGTAAGTTTTATTTCATGCCTCTACATGTTTCGAGCACTGCTCATCATCAGGAGGTCAAAATTGCATTACACAGCCTCTGGTATCATCACACCTACAGGTGGCACGAGACGGCAACCTATAGGTGTGATGATACCAGAGGCTGTGTAATGCAATTCTGACCTCCTGATGATGAGCACATGTGCTCGAAACATGTAGAGGCATGAAATAAAACTTATTGTGAAACAAATTTTGTGCAT
>Ga0123353_10018433_pt1 | contig 10323 bp, 10 predicted proteins | sample TergutLab28metaG_3_FD_92763 | JGI IMG/M metagenome (GOLD analysis project Ga0123353, IMG submission 92763) | Labiotermes labralis P3 segment gut microbial communities from Petit-Saut dam, French Guiana - Lab288 P3 | ecosystem: Host-associated > Arthropoda: Insects > Digestive system > Gut ...
ATGTAGATTTGATTTATTTTTAGCGTTTAAGCCATGAATTTCCAGGTTTAATCTAAAATAATCGACATTTTCAACCACAAAAAACAGGAGTGATAACAAATATTGAGATTGTAGTGGCAATATGTTCAGCCTTTTGAAGTGCTGTCTACAGGAATCTCTATTTCTTATTCCCACCATGATCCTAACAATTTTCTTTTGCATTCGGAAAGTAACATTCCTGAGGGGGGCATTACCCCAGAATATTATTCTGTAGGTCAATATTGAATGGAAATATGAATAGTATATCAATTTCAAGGAGTCTAAAGACAGGAAGGGTTTTTAGGTACAATGGCCTCAATATGTTTTTTCCATGACAGCAAATTATCCAGAGTTAAGCCAAGAAATTTTATACTGTCAACTGTAGTTAGTTCATTAACTAAACTAAAACTAAACTAAAACATGAACTAAATTTAATATGTTACTTTGTTTGTTGATTGGTTGTTTGGTTGTAAAGTTAGTATCTGTGTGAAAGATAATTTGTTGTGGATAAGAGCAGACGACTTAAGAAACCTACGTTTGTTTGATTAGCTGGTAAATTTAGAAATGTATCTAGAGTAAAAGTTGGTATATTGGAAGTGTTTAAATAGCTTGAGCAGAAGGCCAGGTCATTTGGTCCTAGTGTTGTGACCTCTACAGTATGGGGCTTCTTGCCAGAAGAAGTGTCACTGGTCTCTTTGCTTTGCTTTGCATGGGGATAATTTCCTACATCACACACCTGTTGCGTAGCATGTTATGTTTATCATTTAATATATTAGGTTTACTGAAGACATGGCTATGAGATGAAGACATGGTAAGTTCACTGACTGTATGATCATGACTATTCTGCTTCATTTACCTGATGCTTGCAGGTTGATTTATTGTTCAAGCAGTTAAAGTTGTATTGTTTTGCCCACATTGTCTTGTTTTCATGATGGTTGTTAAACTTTTAGTTGGCAGTGCTTAAGAGCATAAGTGATTCTTGCCAACATTTGACTGGCATCTGGCCAGTTAGCAACTGTTTGAAACTGTATCATGTGCAAATGGTTTTGCATGGAAATTGCACATGGGTGTTACAGCATAGAGAGTCTTGTCATCTGGCTTTGTATATGTTGTGTTTTGAAAGTAACACAGTATTTGTGTGACAGATTGTGATGTTATTTGTGCATCTTTTTTACACCTAATAATCATTGATGATATCTAAGCTGAATGTGTTTCCATGTTTAAAAGTGGTGGTGTTGTTCTCTCTGATGTACAGAAAAAGAAGAGAGTGGGATGGCACCTTACTTTGTTCAGCCACTGAAGCCTCAGGTTGTGCAGCCTAAAGAAGTTGCCACATTACAGTGCACAGTGAGGGGTACCCCCACACCAACGGTCAAGTGGTACCATTCAGACAAAGAACTGAAACCAGGTAGAAGTCGAGAAATCAAATATAATCCAGAGACTGGATTTGCAACCCTTACGATTTTAGAGCCTATGGAACAGGATCAGGCCATATATACTGTCCGCGCTACCAACACGTATGGGCGGGCAGAATGCAGAGCAAACCTCATCGTTGGTAAGTGACTGTCGGTAACAAAGTCATCTAAAAGTTAACCAGAAATATGTTATGTCGGTAGTTATAACAAAGAACTTGTCGTATTTCAGCAGAGACAGTGAGAGTACACAAACCAGAGGTGCTGCAGGCTCCCAAGATCATTCAGCCAGTTCAGGCAAAAATGGTACCAGCTGGAGATTCTGTTACACTTGAGGCAGATTTCGAAGGAGTTCCAAAACCTGAGGTACGCTGGTATCGTAATGGGAAGGAGATAACACCAAGTGATAAAGTAAATATTGTGATAGAAGAGCATAAGACAACATTACACATTCCTCAAGTGTTCCGTCCTGATGGAGGGAAATATGAAGTCCGTGCAACAAACCCTGCTGGTGAAGCTCGCAGCTCTGGCACAATTTCTGTTACAAGTAAGAGTCATTTTGGTTTTTATAATCAGAAGCAATATTCAGTTAAATGTTTTATTACCAATAATAATATTTGTGTGTAATTTTCTTTTTTGTTTTAGCTGGACCAGAACCAAAATTATCTGAAGTGGTTCCTCCACGCTTTATTGAACCACTGAAACCTCAGATAGTAGCTGAAGGAGAGGTTGTTATTATGGAGACTTACGTTGAATCGCATCCAGTATGCTCGTTCCAGTGGTTTCAGCATTCTGTTGCTATAAAGGTTAGTGATCTCTACTTACGTAAGTATATTCTTGAGTCTGTATGATATGTAATAGGAAAATTGGCATAAGGTCATTGTTGTATCTGACAATTATTGGTTAGCTTTTCATCATATTAATGTAGCCAACTCAGCCAATTGCCCACATGTGCAGTGGAAAGTGACAGAAGTTGTCAGATACAATTTGGGCCCTGCTGCATTAACAGGAGTTTTCATAATAATCGTAATACTTTCAAACAGTCGTCCCCAGAGATGCGAGTGGTGACAGCAGATAACCACTCGGTGTTAATAATAAGAGAAGTTGCATCTGAACACGATGGCACCTACACTTGTCGGGCGGAGAATGTCGCTGGGTCCGTGACTTGCACTGCAACGCTTAATGTTGTGCCAGCCACAGAATGGGAGGATGTTGCAGAACTTGTATCCCCCACCTTTGTCAGAAAACTGGCAAATGTTCGTGTGATGGATGGAGAAGAAATACATTTTACATGTCAGGTTGGTTTCTACCTTTACAGTATTTCCATACTGGTTTCGACATTAATTTGTGAAGGTGATATGGTTGTGTTTATGAACTCTGTCATGTAGTGAAGTTTATATTGTTTTTAATTTTACAGGTGACTGGTAGACCAATCCCCAAAATTACATGGTACCATAAGAATGAACCAATAAAGGAAGCTAAAGATGTTACCATATACCAGGACTCTGAAGGTGTATGTAAACTTGCCATCAGTGAAGTTTTCCCTGAAGATGCTGGTGAATACACTTGTCATGCTATTAACAAAGTGGGTGAGGCTGTGTGTGCTGCATCTCTGATCGTTGAAGGTTAGTGTTTGACTTGGTAATTGATCAAACTCAGATATTTCCCAGCTTTTCCCTCATATATTAATCTTAAGAGCATTTTGAGGGTTCAGGTCTTCTGGAATATGATGTCGTGTTATTGGGTGAGTAGTTCCCAGTGTTTTTAAGGAACATGTGCCATCAAAACTTCAGGAACCACTAACTGAACAACAGTGTCATATCCCATGAGACCTGAACCCTCATCAACATGGCTGTGAGATACTAAAGTCTTGCAGTTAGAGAATATTAGTATCCACCCACCAAAGAAGTTCGTTTAAACTTTACAGCATGCCATAGAATACCCAGATACAGTCTGATATAGACAAGGCATTAACCCTTCTGCAATTTATATTTTGACAGCATATGAATATATACCTGATGCAGAGATTGCTACTGTTACAACTGGCACTTCCCTTACTGTGGAGCAAAGTGGTTCTGAAGAAGAATTGTTGACTGAGAAGGTAATCTATTGGAGGTCTATTTATGATGCAGAGTATGGAACTTGACTTCATGCAGCAATGTTTTTGTTTTGTTTGGGCAGCTATTTGTAGATACAAGGAATGTTAAATAATAATTGGTGTTTAGCAAAGCTGGTGCTTCATGCATTTGACTCATCCTTGGCCATCCTCATTCAATGTTACAGAAATAATCAGGAATGTTCTTTGTGATACTTGATGTGACATTGATTATTTTGGCTTGCTGCTTAATTGTTTGGCTTATGTTGAATTTCTTATCTTAACATTAACAGTGTTATATATCCTGTAGACTTTTAAAATGCTTTGAGAGAAAGTATTTTTTCAGATTGTTGGACTGTAGTTTGGTGAGTGTGTATGCTGTATATTTTTGTAGTTCTACAATAAAAGCTCTTAGAAACCTGTCACAGCAGATCACTTTATGCCATAACCTGGTGCTGTATAACAACAATAAAAACACTTTACCTTTTATATTTCAATAAATAACTCCAGTCGCATATTTTGCTTCATTTTGAAATGCAGCCAAAACAGTTTCTAACTTTTTTTAGTTTATGATGTTTGATTATGCTCTCTGCTTCTTTTTTGTGATATAGGAATAAATAAGTATTGAGCGTTGGTACAATAATACTGACAGGGAACTGAAGTACTCAAAAAAACACTTGTCCCAGTGCCACTTTGTCCACCACCGATTTTACACAGACTGGCCTGGGATCGAACCCAGAACTCTGCAGCTAGAGGCTGGTGACTAAACACCTGAGCCATGGTATGGCCACCAGTCCCTTACTTTTACTGCAGCTTTGCAAGAATGCTGTGTCTGTGAAAAATGTTGCAAGGTGCTGGATACTTCTGTGATAGTAATGTAACACAAAGTTCATACACACAGCTTACTTATTTCTGTAAAAAGTATTAATAAGTTGTAGAATTTTGGGTGCTAATTTCACACAGATCTGTTGCCAGGAAAGGACAGCAGAGTTGAGGGGCAAAACATTGGTTGACAGAATTAATGGAATGTTTGCAAGTGGGAGGTGGAAGAATGTTTAGCACCTTAAGGATATGATCTGTTTGAGCATTAAAGGTACATTTAAAAGTAGAGTTCATTTATTTTTCTGCTGTAGTTGAGAATTTGGTTGACAGAGTGGCCAGTTTTAAGCTCCTGCCTAAGCAATGTAAAGGGCGGTGGCAGCATTGTAAGTTGCAAAATATTTTCATTATTGAGTTACCTTAGCTGACAATTCTGGTTCCTGTACTCCAAATTTGATTTAATTTTAAATGATTGGTGGCAGGTTGTTGCAGTAGTAATTCATTTTATATTTTAATATATAAATAATATCTTGTTATTACAGGCTGTTAGTGATCTTCATTAATATATTGTCATTGAGCCTTATTGTGAACAGCTGGGCTGCATCAGTGAGTTAGGTGTGTAGGTTGGCACGCATGCAGGCAGGCAGTCAGTTGGGAATTCTACATTCTCTCAATATTCTGATACTTACTATGTGGAAACTTTAGTCTGAGAAGGGAAGAAGCTTCCTGTGCCTCTGAGGTGCCCCTAATTTATATGGCTGACAGAGCCATTCTAGTCCTCAGCCCAAGATAGAAGTGACAAAGAGGACTCATTAAATACAGACTGGTTAAAATGGCTGTACTGCATTTTCTTAATCTTAGTAATATTAGTCTTAAACTTAATCAAAATTTGTACTGCATTTGTTTATAGTCGATATAGTTTGCTTTGTATGGATACAGTACAGTAGGGTGTGTGTGTGTGTTTGTAGGCACGCGCATGCATCCATGCATGTGTGTGTGTGGATACTACACAGTATGCTGTGTATGAATACAAACAGTATGTTTCATATGGGTACTGCATATTTTGCTGTAGTATACATACTGCACAGTTTGCTTTGTATCGATACTCTTCATTTATTAAATATTATGTGTACAGTTCCATTTCATAATGTGTTATGTTTATTCGTGTGTTTGGAGTGAAGGTGATTCATTACAACTATGATTTCAAATAACTTTGAATTTTGACACCTCAAAAGTGACTGTGAAGCCCTGTTGCACTTTGTGCTGCTTGAGGTCTGTTTGCTGTGTCAGCCCATGAACTAATGTTTATGCAGTGTAGGTTATTCTACACTTCCTGCTCCCATTATACAATTGATAGGCCTGCCAGGACTCAAGAGTAGATGTCAGAAGGAACGAGTTCATGACACTGCAAATTGTCTGTGCACTGCAGTGGGACTGTTTGCTGCATTATCAGCAAGCTGTTTGCAATCTACTGTCTTACCTCATCTGTATGTCCTCTTGGCCCACTTAAAATGCGTGCTGCAGACAACAAAGTTATAAAACCATTTTCTTAATTCCAGTTGGTGTGTGTCACTGGTGTTCGGTGATGAGCTGGTGATCTTGTTGCTTGTTTTTGTGCATGAAAAATACATAGTAAGGGAACTGGCAAAATGCCAGTACTACCATGTCTGCATGACAAATGTTAGCTAGGCTAATTCCAGTAAATCAGAAAATTTTGTACTAACAAACAGGTGTTTCTGGCTGTAGTTGTAAGGTTTGGGGAATGGCTTTGTGATCATTCTGTATTTTATGAGTGTGTAAAATGTCTTGTAATGAGAAATGGAATTTACTCTGGTATGTAAGGTCATATAGAATGGTACAGTACACATGTATGTTTAATTGTTCATATCATATTCAGATATTACATATACCTAAAAGTGCACTTTCTTTCAAAGCAATTGTATCTTAGGTATTCGTCTAACCTTTTTGTATCTTTATGCAGTCCTCTGAACCATTTTATGTTAATGCACTTATCTGTTTATATCTGTATGCATTCTTGTTAAACATTGGCATCGTTATTCACATACCTGAACCATTTGTGTGTTTCTGCATTTCTCTGTATCTTTTGTGCATTTGTCTGAACAATTTCTCCTTATCACCTGTCAGCACTTCTACTTGTTCAGTACCATTCTAGGTGGTTTCCAAATGTGGTTACAATCCAGTATTCTGATTCTCTGCAGCATTTCTGTACAATTTTTATAAGTGTGCATCCCAGTTGCCCAGCTGTTTGCATGAGATGTTAGGCAGATATATTTATTCCATACACACTTTTATACTGTGTCTATTACAAAATGACTGTTTTTGGCCTTGGTTTTGCAAAATAATGTATCATTGAGGCAGAGCATACAGTGTTGTCATGTCAAAGATTAAATGCTCAATGAGCAATGGGTTTAAATCACAACTAGTGCTCAGGATGGAGAGGTTTTAAATTTTTGGTACCCATTTTATAACCATGTGGTATGCTGAGGCTGGTGTCAGGTAAAGAATATAATGTCTGTACAGTGCACTGAGACTAGTATTGAAGGATTAAGAGGTATTTAGAACACTTCAGACCTCCTACATAGAGAAGTATTGTGTGTGGTCATTTCATTATAAATATATTTTTGTGTCATTCTGTCATTGAAAAATAGGAGTCCTCATGTTGTATCCTGCGCGGTCCAGCTAGGGAAGGTATCGTGGATGTTGTTCCACAAGGGACAGAGATTGAACTTCAGGTTGAGATGGGGAGTTGGGCAGACTGCACATGCTCGCAACAATCTGCATGTCAAGTGTACTGCAGTTTATTGTGCATGAATAGTGAATAATGCTCTTATAAGTGAATTTATTGAGTTCAACTCTAGGAATCTTGGATCCCTTCATTAACGTTAACACCGATAGTCCATCTTCTTTCAAAGGTGCTGGTCAGTGTTTGAGATACTTCTGCAGACTGCAACTGGAGCGCAAGGGAGCTACTCTTGCCCTCGACCTCACACACAGCTCGCGCAATAAACATTTAGCGCAACCACTTATGAACAAAAAGAAATAGAAGGAAACTCTATTCCTCCCATGCCTGGACTGCTTACTAAGAAATACAAGTGTAAACAGTGTTACGGAAAGTTCGAGGAGTCAGCACGATGAAATACACTTATGATTTACATGCAGTACATACTACAATCCTGCAGAAAAAAAAAAGTCTATCAACCACACAGCAATAATATCCATCAACTATAGGACACTCAGAATTGAAGTTATTTATTACTGTTTCAGGAAACTGTGTCTGAAGTTTTGGAAGAGAAATTGGATAAAGAAGTACCTCAAGAAGAAGATGGGACAGCTCCAAAGTATATCACTCCATTGCAGAAAGTTTATCCTTCTCGTGATGGAGAACTTATCAGGTAAGGTAAAATATTACATTTGATGTGTATGAATCTTTAGGTTTTATTTGATGTGTAGTATGGTTGCTGTTACACTCAAACATTTGTGGCATAGTGATGGGTATGCAGCAAATTGGTTTAAATATGCAAGTTTTCTGGGATATGACACTCTTCCATTGGATGAGTAGTTCCAGAAGTTTCAAAGCATCATAGCACCTTCATTGTCAGTGTTCGTGGATTACTTCATCCTGAAGGTGAAGGGATGATGATCCTTCAAAATGTTGGGCATTAATCTCCTGACAGCCCTATGTCCAGAAAACTTGAATCTCCAGCAGCACCGCTCTGAGAGTCTCAAATCTCAGAAATTTAAAACCCAAAACTCTTGCAGTGTTCATGAGATGTACTGTGCAGATTGGTATTGCAGTAACATTATATCATAATAAATCTGTAGTTCATGCAGTGAATTTGTGCACCTGTAAGTTTTAAGGTTTTCTCAGCAATGATGGTTGATTTTTTGGTTTTTCACACAACATATAGATTAAATATCTTATGGATGGATGTGATGTCTCCAGCTTCAGGGTGACTGAATTGATTCCGGTGGATGCTGCAATTACAGAGAGGAGAAAATTCCTTGAAACTTCTATATATATATATATCTGACATTTTCTTCAACCCCATCATTTCAGCATCAATCCTAACCACTGCAGTGACCCTGAAGATGGAGGCAGTATGTTCGTTCGTTCATTTTTTCGTTCATTCATTCAAAATGTCAGAACATTTAGTAACTATACAGCCATCATTTATCCACATATGACAGGCCAGTGAGATGATACTATGCTGTCTGTCCATCTCATCACAGGCAAACTTTTAACATGGAAGTCTTACTGTCCATAGGATTTCTTTCATATATTGCATACATTTAACACAGAAGATCTGCAAGTGAATTATTTGTCTGTAACTCATATTACAAATTTAAGATCAGACTTTCATTTTTCTTGGCTTTTATTAATGTAGTTTTGTAAGGGACAAAACTAAGTGGTAACGCAGTAAGTATAAGGGACTGTCTTTGGACAGTGTTCTTTCACACACTTCAGAGTTACAAACTAAGATTTGGTGCAATTCCTGCCCCCAAATTCCTAATTCAGAGGGTCCCAGTAAAGATATTCTGACAGCCACTCATGGTTCAATAAAATATTCTTTGTCATATTCAAATGCACAAGTTCATTACTGTACCATGCCTTGACAGTGATTGCTAGTGTGGACACTGCTAGTGAGACACTATGAAGAATTTGTGACTGGTTCTTAAGTGGAATGTGACTGTCCTTGTAGTGTGAGTTGCAGCCATTCATGAGACTGTAACTAATTTCATGTTACAGGATTTTCTGTGAAAAACAGTGATTAAGTTCCATGTTGATAAGACATCCTGTTATGTGTGTATTAGAGAGGTACAATAATAGCTCATCACTGTAACAAGTCTTGTTATTGGAATCAGATAGGAGTAATCTGGCTACATGTTGTAGCTTAATTGGTGTGATGATGCCTTCCAAGCAAGCCAAAACATGCAGCCAAATTATGCTTATCTCACTTCAGTAAAGTGAATTGATCCTTATTTGGTTCTGATGAGTTCCTTGCTTTTAAGAAATCCATGGTACATTATCATGTTCACAAAAGCCCACCCTTGTAGTCTGTTCAGAACCAGTTCAGTCTCTCCCTTTCCACCTTAGTGCTTTAAGTTATGTCCATGTTATCCTTCGACACTGAGCTGGGCCACATTTGACAGTTGGAATAAGATCAGTAACAAACTGACAGGCCATGGGCCACATGTTTGAGACCCCTGATGTATGTTGTAATGCTGTTACTATGGCAATATTTATACAGTTCTGTGTTACTGCAGGATGGAAGTGAAAGTGGATGGCAAACCAAAGCCAGAGGTTAAGTGGTACAAGCAAGGAGCCGAAGTTGTTCCCTCGAAGGATTTCCAAGTAGAAGAATATGATGATGGAACTTCTGTACTGACAATTCCTGAGGTGTTCCCTGATGATACAGGAGAGGTGACTTGTGTGGCTGAGAATGACTTTGGAGTAGCTACTACGTCAACTGAGCTTGTGGTTGAAGGTGTGTTGGGGATACATTTAGAGTTGTTTCTGTATATAGCCATGATTTGTATGCAGTAGAGTCTCAATGTTTGAGAATAATTGGGATAGATAAAACTACCATAAATGTTGGAAATCATTTTTAATATAAAATGCCTGTTTGGTTCCAGGAACTGACAGAATACCTGCAATAGAAACATAAAATAACCTCAAAAGCATAAAAAGCATGAAAGTTTATTTTTAATAAAATGCAAACACATTTTGGAAGCACTAAATATGTTAAATGATTGAAGGAGGGTGGCACTCCATGAAACCTGAGAGCAGTCGTCCTCACTAATGAAGGATGGGGCTTCACTTAGCTGAGAGTGATCTGCACAATAACAGTAGAGTGGGGGGGGGGGGGGGGGGGGGGGCCGCCCACCCACACCAGGTTTTCTCCCTGTTTTTTTTTAAAACAACAGGGAGATTTATTAATATAATACACATTTATAAAC
>Ga0123353_10018434_pt1 | contig 10323 bp, 6 predicted proteins | sample TergutLab28metaG_3_FD_92763 | JGI IMG/M metagenome (GOLD analysis project Ga0123353, IMG submission 92763) | Labiotermes labralis P3 segment gut microbial communities from Petit-Saut dam, French Guiana - Lab288 P3 | ecosystem: Host-associated > Arthropoda: Insects > Digestive system > Gut ...
GGGGGGGGGGGAGGTTCAACAAATTCAGTTGAGGAGAGAGAGAACGGGGATCTGGGGGCGGTAGGCCCCTAGTCAGGAGTTCTGGAGGCAGCTGTAATTTGGTGCATGAAATTTCATTTCATATAGTAAAATGTTCTTAATTTTTGGTACTTTAAGACTATTTATGATGACAGTTTGTCATTGCTAATGTAAAACAATTGCGAACCGGCGGTAGTTTTAGGCTTTTATCGCCTTTTTTCCAAATATCTTGGGGTGTTGGCGTCCTAAATTCAGCAATTTTTAACAGTTTTCACAATCGGGTTGAGTTTGGCACGATTTTAGCGGACCTTAGAAATTTGGGGGGGGGGGCTTGAACACCCCAAACCCCCCCCCTGGGTACGCCACTGACCAAGATACTAAACTTAACAAAACGACCCTGAACGTGTGGTACTGTAACCTAGAAATTCAGGATAGGGACATATGGCAGGACGTTGTGAGCACGGTAATGAACGTTTGGGTTCCATATAATGCGGGGAATTTTTTTTATTGGCTGAAGAACTCTCGGGTAGGGCTGTGCTGCATGGACTTAGTTGGTAATATAGAGGCATGGAATAAACGTAACTTGGCAAACGTTGACATTGTAATACGGACTGAACTATACGTCCTACGGTCGTCTTTTGCCATTATGGTTTGCTGCTGCAAATGACTGTATTCACGAACGAGGAATCGGGCTTCAATTCCCTACAGCAATAGGACATATTGGGGTTTTTATTTTCAAAGTCTTCGAGGCCCTCTCTGGGGAATACCGAATCTATTTTTCACTGGGTACTACCGGGTATTTCCGAGGGAATAAGGTGGCCGAGGCTTGAAGGTGACTTCTCACCTCCACCTATTGTCAAGGCTAAAAATGAGTGCAGAGGGACAAATTTAACTTTACATTTATTTAACCGGACGGTGTTTCACCTAATGCTAAGTAAATGGCTCATTCTGAGCGCGACATGAGTCATTGAAAGCAAAATTTACAGGAAGAACATAATCCGGGCAGTGACTTTGCCCTTTTTTTTTCAAAATAAACGTATCAGGACAACTGGTCTTAACGTAAGAGAGGTATCAGTCAAACACAACAAAACTTTACTATGCTTATTATTGTATTAGGGCAACATGTTTCGATTCTTATAGAATCATCTTCAGGCCGTTCTAAGATACAGATCCTTACTTAGCAATGTTTAAAATGCGCTGTGGGATGCAAGCGTAAGTTTTGTTGTGTTTGACTGACACATCATTGTATGTTTACATATGTGTTAAACATTTCGGGATGACAAACATTGAAAAGTAAGAGAGGTAGAGCCCAGTTGAAATGTGATGGCACACGGTGACGCACGGGAGGAGAAGTGAAGGGGAAACTGGCGAATGGAGTGGGTAGCCAGTACCCTTCACAATTCCTCGGAACATGGTGTATCCAGCATTACTACCGCTGATGCCAGTAGTCGACTGAACTGACCGATTTAAGTGGACTCGTCCGTTTCGCCGAAAGACGAAATCTGTTTTCTGCGCGTGTGCCATCACATGTCAACTGGCCTGTACAAAGGGTGATCGTGTACAATTGTTTATGTTGCTTTGTTGGGCACAGTTCTGTAAAAGTACTGTTTTGATATTAGAAAACTATTTGCGGCTTGCCGTTCTAATCTAATGTTTGCTTCTTTGTTTCAGAAACATGGCCCCAGGATGAAATGTTCTGCCTGCAAGATTATTGCACACACCAGCTGCATTAGTATCTTGGTGGACAGGGTTAAGTTCTCGTGTAAGGCAACGTTCAGGGATGTGGGGGTACGTCAGTATCGAGAGCAGACGTGCATCCATCATCACTGGGTCCATCGACGCTCGCAAAAGGGAAAATGCAAGCAATGTGGGAAGGTAGGCTCACTGACATGTTGGAGAACATATAGGTAAAGCAGCCCCGTTACAGACCTGTGGAGAGGCCCAGAGGGTTCGAGGAAGTTAAGGCTCCCAGATTTCATGACAACGGCGCAGGATGGTGGTAGGTTGTCAGCCTTACGCACCGGCCGCTTTTTACCCCCAGGAAATACTCTTGGTACTCATTTCTGTTAGAGGCTGAGTCGACCTCAGGGCCATAGTGCGATCGGGAGGATTTTATGTCAATGAAAAATCCACTGACACCAGTTGGAATCGAACCAGCGATCTTCCGATCTGTAGCACAGCACCTTAACTACTGTGCTACCGCGGTCCCCTGGAGAACATATAGAAAGGATAATTTGTCGTGTGTAATAATGAATGGTTGATGTCACTGCCGAAAAAATAGATCATTAACCCTTTAAAGACGAAGCGCAGACCGCTTTATTTAAAGACCCAGTCCGTACCGCGCTGTAAACATTTTTCATCCCGGTTACGAAAACCCATCATTTTATGTTTTATAGGGCAAAAGTCGCTGTTTGTTCCGAGATAAATACAAAAGTTGTTGAATGTTAAACCTGTTGGTGTATCGAGTAACCAGTAGGCTTTAACCGGTGAATGTTCTGTAAATGTGCAAGCAATTCTGAATTTGAAGTAATAATATAAACAGCCGACTAGATGCAACAATGATAATTTTTTTAACAATTTCAATCAGCTCAACATGTTTTGGGCGATAATTTCGCCCGTCCTCAGGAGCACTAGGCTGTGTTTACAGCTTGTGGTATAAAGCATCGTCGGTGCTTTATACCACAAGCTGTAAACACAGCCTAGTGCTCCTGAGGATGGGCGAAATTATCGCCCGAAGCATGCTGAGCTGATTGAAACTGTTAATAAAATTATCATTGGTGCATCTAGTTTGCCGTTTGTATTATTATATCAACGATGCACGGTCACACAAACATCAGATCACGAATTGAAAGATTTCTTTTAATCACATAAGTTCAGTTGTGGTATATTTCAGACTAACAGAATTATAATATGCACTACCAGACTCTTTCACGCGGCGTTCAGCCAGGAACTTTGCTTACAGAATCATGTTCCAGCCATTTATGAATGTAAAGCTTGAGATATAGACAGTGGTCTTGCACAAGATTCGAGTTGTTTTCACATTCCAGGACAACTGCAAGTTCCTTAAATTGGTTAGTATTCAGACTTCAGCAAGAAAAGATAAACTCAAAGTATAGATTTGGAGTTGTAGCAAGAGAGAAAGTTGAACATGTGTTGTGTTCCTGGTTTATTCGTTTTCAATCTCTGTTTCGATACGTCGATTTATTTGTATTAAATGCAGTGTTATTATATTAGTATTGTATTTTCTTTTCTTGTGTGCCCGGTAGCTCAGTCGGTATAGCGACTGACTACGGGCTGGACGGTCCTGGATCGAATCCCAGTGGGGACGAGATTATTTCCCGCCCGTCCAGACCGGCCCTGGGGCCCACCCAGCCACCTGTAAAATGAGTACCGCGTCTTTCCCGGGGGTAAAGTGCGGCTGGGGCGTGCTGCTGACCACTCACCCCCTTCTAGTGCCGCGGTCATGGAAGAGTAGAGCTATATCTCTACCCACCCTCTGAGCCTGTAACGGGAAAACTTTAGCTTTACCTCTATTTGCTTTTCGTACTTTCTTCAAATTTTCCTTTAATGCTGATGTTTCCAAAATTGTGAGAATTATATATCGAGATGGTACAGAGATTTTGGTTTATGTTCAGATGTTGAGCAGTTTCTCACAGTTTCGATGTTATTTGCTTCTGTCCGCTTGAACGTTGGATTCTGGGAACCAAACGCACTGTATAGCAATTGGGTTGGGCGTTAAAAACTGCTGGTGATGCATGACGTATCAGTGCGGCCGGCAGAAGCAAGAGGGGAAGGAGAAATGAGTAAGAGTGAGATGGATACGTGTTACCATGGTAACCAATCGTTAATAAGAAGTGTGGGTTGTGGGTGGAGGTGGGTAAAACCAGACCAGTCGATCGCTTGTTATTGTTAACTGTGGTAGAAATACGATGAATCAAGGAGTGAGCGATTACAGAATTAGACACGACAATGAGCTGGTTGTGCTGGGAACGAGTTTGTTGTAATTGGACGTCAGAAATCGGTTATTAAAACCGCGTAACTTGTCAAGTAAGATGTTCCCTGTTTGTTGTGTGTAGCTGAATGCCTGTTGCCTTAAAGTTTTAAAGGGTGGAACTGATGATAACCCTTATCCTGCTAACGTGGAGAAAATGGCGAGCTCCTAATAATGCCAGAAGATGGCAGATGGGATTTAACTTGGCGTTTGAAGGGTTAATTTATATATAAATATAAAATACAGTTTCTAACAGCGTAGGAAACCCTGTATCTCATTAGTAAAGAGATTAATGTTGTTTATGGTGCGAATCATGACCACATTAATACAGGGTGTGAGCAAAATGCTGAGGTTTTATTGTTTCAGCAGGTGGCGCATGTGTTTGCCTCTGTGTTCTGAAGGAGGGTTGAACAGGCAGGAAACAGAAATTGGGCAGATGTGTTGTTTACGTGGGGAAGAGAAATACATCTATTTACCTTGTGCTTATTTTTGCAGTCTTTGTCATTTTGTGCCAACGCCAGTTGGCAACATTTTGGCTGAACTGGGGCTTAAATACTGGGATTTCCTGTTTGTGAACCTGTGATCATATTAAGGACACACACACACACATACACACCAAATGCAGACACATATATGCGCGCACACCTCGCATACCACACGCCAAATGCAGACACATGTGCGCGCACACATCACACACCACACACCAAATGCAGACACATATATGCGCGCACACATCGCACACCACACGCAGACACATATATGCGTGCGCACACCACACACCACATGCAGACACATATATGCGCGCGCACATCACACGCCAAATACAGACACATATATATGCGCGCGCACATCGCACACCACACACCACACGCAGACACATATGCGCGCGCACATCGCACACCACGCGCCAAATGCAGACACATTTATTCGCGCACACATCACACACCAAATGCAGACACATTTATTCGCGCACACCTCGCACACCGCACACCACATGGAGACACATGCGCGCGCACATCGCACACCACACACCACCTGCAGACACATATGCGCGCGCAGATCGCACACCACATGCAGACACATATATGCGCGCACACATCGCACACCACACTCCAAATGCAGACACATCGCACACCACACACCAAATGCAGACACATATATTCGCGCACTCATCGCACACCACACACCACATGCAGACACATATATGCGCGCACACATCACACACCAAATGCAGACACATATATGCGCGCGCACATCGCACACCACACACCAAATGTAGACACATTTATTCGCGCACACATCACACACCAAATGCAGACATATATGCGCGCACACATCGCACACCACACACCAAATGTAGACACATTTATTCGCGCACACATCGCACACCACACACCAAATGCAGACACATATATGCGCGCACACATCACACCACACACACTCGCCAGCGCAGAGTGAACAAATGATAAGCCCATTGTACATCCTTAATTTTGACTTACAAAAATTAGCGTTTGACATTAGGACACGTGAACTGGTCGTTACAACTTTGGCAGTACGCCCCTGGCTGATGTCATTTTTATATTAGGTTCCCACATGGGAGAGATGAGAAATGCGTACAGGAAGCCCGAGAAAAATAGGCTACTTGAAAGACCAAGTTGCAAATGGGAAGACAATAGGTAGTGACACAATCAACAAAGTGTTACTGGTTAATTTTTCCAGTGCACTGTAAAAGACGATGTATAGAATAGGAGGATAATATTAAAACGAAACTGAAATAAACAGGGAGGCAGGGTGGACTTGATTCAGCTGGCTGGACGTGGGGATTCGTGGCAGGATATTGTGAATGCGATAAGGAATCGCCATGGTACGTGATAGACGAGGAATGTTTACCAGCTGAACTGTTGCGAGGTATGAAGCAATGTCTGATGGGCTACCTGTACTGGGCAGTGTTCACATTATGTGTTGCCCATTTCACATTACGTATTTGAAATTGAACTGGGGGTATGCGTGATATTGCAGGAACATTTTCATTGTTATGTTAATCTTCAATTTGTAAGACATACTTCGGTTACTGAAGTGATATATAAGGTAAAGTTAAAGGTATAGCTCCGGTTATTCTTAATCTCGACAGTAGATAGAGGGGGGGGGGGGGTTGCTCAGCTTCACGCCCCGGTCACTGTACTCCCGGGTGTACGTGGTGGCGCAGTTGGTTGAGGCACTGCGCTACAAGCCGGGAGGTCGCGGGTTCGAGTGGGGTTTTCCGTTTGATTTAATCCTTCCGGCATCACTCGGTCGACTCAACGTCTGACAGAAATGAGTACCTGGTATATATCCTTGGGGGTAAAGGTGGCCGGTACATAGGGCTGATAACCTTGCCACCGTCGTGTGCCGATTGTCTTGAAATTGTGGGAGTCTCAACTTCCTGAAGCCGTCAGGGTCACTCCAGGCCTGTAATGGGATAGTAGAGGCCCATATCTGTTTACATATCCGTCACCGTGAGACAGAGAATATGGTTAGGTTGGTACTGCCACGGTATGCAGTTGGCTAGCTTGGGCTGGTGTGTAGAGTTCTCAGTAAAAGTAACATGATATAGCTTGAACAAAAGCAGCGAATAGGCATGAAAGACAACGTATTGCAATACGTTTAAACTCCCTGTACTTAAAGTGTGATGGAACATTCAGTTTGCTGTGTGTATTGTGCTTTGACAAATATATTCTCTTCTTGCAGTCATTCCAATCCAAACTTTCGTTCAGTTCTAAGGAAATTGTTGCCCTGAGCTGTTCCTGGTGTAAGACTGCATACCACAACAAGGAGTCGTGTTTCAACCTTCAGAAGATAGGCGAGGAGTGTAATCTCGGTAAGTCGGACCAAAGAGAATGAGAAACTTGGATGCCAGTACCACCCGTCCGGCATGTTGTCAAAGCCTGTTCGTCTGTATAGCTGCACGCACTAGTAATGACGATATAAAATCGAGAAGATACGCAAAAGTTGAAAGTTTTAATGGTGACTTTATTTCAGGATGTGCGGGGGTTTGTTACTGATAAAGATCCTGAAGTTTGAATTCACCTTAAAATATGCTGAGGCCGTGGATATCAGAAAGTATTAATATATAACCGAAATACTGATAACTGAACCCCTTCAGGGCGGGAGATAGTCAAGCATGGAGTTCCGCAAGGCTTGATTCTTGGTCCATTATTTTATTCATTTTTTTATATAAATGATCTGCCTAAAATAAGAAATTAGTACGCTAAACTGGTCCTATTTTCTGATGGCACTAGCGTAATAATAACTAATCGCAACCCTGAAGATTTTAAATTTATCAAGAATAAGTACTTCTAGATATAAAGGCATTGTTCAAAACTAACTTTCTATTATTAAACTTTAAAAAAAAACCTCATTACCTACTATTTTACGACTAAGAATATTCAACAAATTAATGCAGACGTCAGTTATCATAACTTACTAACATTTCAAACACAAAGTTTCTTGGTCCAAATGTTCACGAAACGTTGTCATGGGAAAGTCACATCGATCAAATAATGTCTATATTGAGCTGTGCCCGTTATGCAGTTCGAAATGTAACAGTTGTCATGTCACAAGAAACTCTAAGGATGGTCTATTTTTCCTGCCTACACTCTGTTATGAAATACGGTTTAATTTGCTGGGGTAACTCGCTCTACAGTATTAATATTTTTGGGATCCAAAAAAGAATAATTATAATTATTACGAATCCAAGAGGTAGAGACTCTGGTAAGGAATTGCTTAAAAACCTGAAATGTTACCTTTGTATTCACAGTATATATATATATATATATATTCTCTATTATTGTTTGAAATGAAACACAAGGATCATTGTAAGTCAAATAGAGATTCATAGCATTGAAACTAGATATAGCCCTAATCTTCACCCTCCAATATCAAATTTAGCAATATTTCAAATTATAGACTACTATTTTGAATTGAGGTTCTCAATCATCTCCCATCCAGTATAAGAAGCTTGTCTAATGAGATGAAAGTATTTAGGCCTACCTTAAAAAAACTGCTTCTTTCAAATTCATTTTATTTCATTGATTTATTGATTGATTAGCGTTTCAGTTCGAGCCCTTACGGTACCTGTGCACCTAGGCATTAAAACGGGCCCTCTGTGCCCCATAATCTGATACCAGGTCAAGGTAGCCCTGTTCCTTTCTTAAGTTCAGATGGCCCCTAGACTTAGACAGCCTTAATGTCCTTTGGATCCAAGAAAAAGGAGCCCAGATATACATGTCTGAGTGAAGGCAAAGCTTTGAAATCACACAAAATTTGGGCTGAGGATTCATCCTCTTCTCCACACCTCCTACATAAGGGACTGTTGGTCAGCCTCATTAAGTGAGGATAAATTCTCAGGGTGTTATGTCCATTAAAGGCCGGTAACGACCCTGGAATATGTCTTGTTAAAGGACAGCCTGGTCTAAGCAGTCGGCTTAAGGCCCGAAGTCAATTCTTGAGCCTGTCTCTGAGTGCTACCAAGACATCGCTTTCCTGCCAAATGCTGGTTATCCATCCAACGTTTATTTTTCTTCTTATATGCTGCCTAGAGACCGCCCAAGGACGGCTCAGGTCCAACAGACTTTTGAACAGAACCGTCTCTTGTGACCCTGTCGGTGAAATCGTTTCCTCGTACCCCAGCATGTCCGGGGACCCAATACAGCCCCACGGTGTTCTGAGTAGATATCATGCAACGCCTTTTGGCACTGTTGCACCAACTGAGACGTTTGTTGACAGTCAGAAGAGCTTTCAGAGCCTCCTCGCTGTCGTAGCAAATACTAATGCATTTCTCTGGTCTAGCATTCGTTTGAATTTCATAAGCAGAAGTCAAGATAGCATGTATATCGGTCTTAAAAACTGTAGCATACTTTTCTAGAGAAATACTGAGCCTCCTTCCCACAGAGTACCCATCGACTCCAGCCACGGTTCCCTCCTTCGTCCTAGACCCATCTGTAAACCAGACGAGCCCTTTAAGTACAGGATGAGTCTCAGTTCCTCTGGTCCATCCTTCTCTAGTCACCATAGTAACCCTATATTTGGGTTCAAGATTAAATAACATAACGTCGGCCCCTGTGTTAAATATTGACTGCTGAAGCCTTAGCAATGTGCTGCTATGTCCTCGATTGGGGTGAAGGTAAGACCAACATCCCGGAGCCCAGAGACGATGCGCAGCTGACTTTGCCTCTCCCTGAATCACCTGATCCAGCGGGAGGAAGGCCAGTGAGTGCTTCCATTGCACCAGTAGCAGTAGTGCGCTTTTGTTCCCGTTGTCACTCAGCACGCATGTCTTTGTAATCTGCTTAGTGTTTTCTTGGCATTGGCCGTCTGACAGCCAGACCACCAAACTAAGGATATAGGGCCGAATGATGAAGACATAGACCCAGTGGACTGCCTTGGGTCTGAGGCCCCACGTCGCACCATACGCCCTCCTACAGGCCCACAGCACATTGTGAGCCTTCCTCATCTTGATATCCACATATTCCCTCCAGGTCAGCCGAGAATCCGGGACTACCCGAGATACTTGACAGACAAAGAGCGACGTAAAGTTACCCCAAAAAGGGTGGTTCAAAGAAACAAGGAGGTTTCCTTCTTCTTGTAAATACAACGAGCCCAGTTTTGTCGAGATTAACCGGCATCGCGACCTCATCGCACCGCGTCTCAGTAGTATGAAGGGCCCAATGCATGAGCCCCGATCATTTGATTCCATAGATGAATACTTTAATTGCAGGGACAGTTAATGAACTTGGTTTCATATAAGGTGTTTTACTTCCAATTATTGTATTGTACTATAAGTTTTTATATTTATAAATAATGTGATATTGTACTTCAGATCTTTATATACAATTCCAAGTATAATTTATTGCCTTCTGTCTCACATAGCGTAGCGTAGTGCAGCCTGTAATCGTAAACTGCCAAACACCTGATAATGCTGACATGTAGTTATGTTTGTAATTATAATTATGAAAATTGCTAATTATTAGCAGCCGTTTATTACTGATTTGATGTTCAGGTGACCGTGCATCGTGATAAATTCTTATAATAAAACCAACTAGATGCACTAATTTCTCAAATTTATTTTTGGAACAAAACTCTACATGTTTCGGACAGTTCCTCTGTCCATCATCAGGCACTCTTTACTGTACACACAGCAATGGTATATGTCATAATAGGTTTGCTGACAGCTTGCGAGCAGGATCTCCGACCTGATCCTGCTCACAGGCTGTCAACAAAACTATATGACATATACCATTGCTGTGTGTACAGTGAAAAACTCCTGATGATGGACA
>Ga0123353_10018435_pt1 | contig 10323 bp, 7 predicted proteins | sample TergutLab28metaG_3_FD_92763 | JGI IMG/M metagenome (GOLD analysis project Ga0123353, IMG submission 92763) | Labiotermes labralis P3 segment gut microbial communities from Petit-Saut dam, French Guiana - Lab288 P3 | ecosystem: Host-associated > Arthropoda: Insects > Digestive system > Gut ...
CACACAGTACAACAAATACACGTAAGATGACAACAATACACACAAGACAACTACAACAATACACACGGCCAACCAACAAAAATTACACACAAGACAACTTAAAACTAGCGACAATATACACGAGACAAATTAGAATACAACATGTACAAAAGGCGAAAACACCAAAGTAAGAGAGTTTTGTTTCGGATTTGTTGCGGTCAGAACAGCCGTGAACAGGCAGTGCAGGTGGATCGACTGACAGTGAGGCCACAGACCGAAGTTCCACGCATTGACAACCTCTTAATTTCCCTCGAGTTGTTGCTTTTCGGCCTGTAGCAAACTTTGCTGCATTTTCTACAGTTTAGTTATCCTGCTTGAGCCCGGTTCCCACAAATGTGCAAATAATCATGCGTTGTGTAAGGAACATGATGGCAACTACACACTCTTCCTGTAGAGGCGCGTTAATAGGCTCAGAGGGTCAGCTAACGTCTACGTAATAAGCGAGCCGACAGGATTAACGGACAATATGCGTGAGATAAGGACCCGGTATAAACGAGTGGTGGTAACTCAGCAAGTCTAGCAAACTTACAGTCTAGACTAAATCACAGGGATTCCTTTGACTTGTGCAACAAAAAATGCCATAAGGTGAGAAACGGACAAGTGGCCAATGTATGTAAAATTGCACCGTCCCGACGACGGGACAAGTATGCACAAGTAATAAATGTTGCGTTGGTAGTTATTATTAAATATCCTATAACATGTATTTCAATTGGATGTTCAAAATAAAAATTTTACTTGCTAATAAACTAGACTACATATCTATCAGTGCAAAACATAAGAATCGAACCTACGAAACTGAATCAGTCGTGTTGATGGTAATTATAAAATTACTCGAACATATGTCTATCAAATACACCAGTCGTTGGAAAGTGTCCTTACATGGATGGTGATTTGATGATCACGTCATTCGTAACAAGCACTTTTGGATTAGGTGGTGTACGGTGAAGGAAGCTGGAGGGAAATATGTCACTATGCAGGGAGAGGAAAACTTGATGTCTTTTTATTCCCGCTATTCCAGGCAGTGTTTTCCGTGTCATCAGTACAGACGTCTTTAATCCACAATTGTTAAATTCCACGTTCCAGTGCAAACACAGAATCTCAATTTCGTAAGCAAATAAGTACGAAACGAAAGGAAAGGTACCTGATACGGACAGGAATCCTTATTATGGGCTACGTTACATGTACGTTGTAGGACAATTTGTGTCAGTTCACCATCAATAATGTAACTGAAATGTGGACTGTGAAATGTAACTTTTTGCTCTTCAATGAATACCAGTCGGGCAGATTCCCCGACGAAGAAAGCAACTCGAATTAGCCATTCAAGCTCACTGACTAATTAAAAATATGGACGGTACTAAAACATCTCAAACAATTCATGCCTTCCGCTGCACGCACGCACATGTACTCACTCACGCATCACAAGATGTTTGACCGGGCTGTAGGGGTCACCGTGTGGTCACACCGGATTGTTGCCCTTCGTTGCCTGGGTGACGGATCCCAAGGCGGCATATTTCAGATGACCCGGGAGTTCGGCACCTATTGGCCTCGAGCGATGACGACGGTAACTCACCGCAAGTGGCCATCGTTGTTGCAAATACAGGTACAATACTATGGCGAGAATTCTCCCACAAACTGTAATTTACATCATTAGACAACACCTTCTCGAATTAACAAGCCTAAAGGTAAAGTCTTGAAGCTTTCCCGGAGACAGAATTAAAGGAAATGTTCTCGGGCAAACAGCCGCTTCGAAATGTGAAGGTTCTCCGACGTTTCAGGAAAGGAGTAAGTTCCTGAAACGTCGAAGAATCTTCACGTCTTGAAGCGGCTGTGTGCTCGAGAACATTTCATTGAAGCCTAAAGATTAACTTGTGAATGTTTTTTTTTCAGAGTGGTAACGATGTAGATTACTGCCTTCTGGGATATGGCGACGTGTAACCCCAGGGAAGTGTCCAAAACTGTTAGAAGATTTTACCGACTTATTATCAGGGTGGGTGGTGATACAGGTAGCAGGATTTGATGGCACGAATGTACCAGACTACACGGCGATAAAACCTGACAAGTAACAATTTTCAAGTTAACTGCTATTCCCGCCATTAATCATTAATTATTCGCATATAGTAACTAATGCGTTTTATCCTCAGAGTACTATTTCATCTATGTGGATAGTGGCGTTAACAACATAGCCCGTCTAGCACCGAAGTTAAAGAAAGAGTAGAGCTATGCCTGTACTCCCCTTCTGGGCCACATGGCCCGTTAGAAGGCATAATTTACCTCTTTTTTTTTTTACTTTTACTTCATGTGTGAAAGAAATCAGTTTTATCAGTTCTGTCATATCTACGGAGGGTAACTGACCTACAGTGTTAGCGTATTAGTTCGTCTTTTGTGGAAGTTCATATCAACGGTTCTCGTGTTAAATTATTTTGTAATTTCGACTGTCCATTTCGGTGAATAGTAGCCCTATGTATTGTTTTGGCCATAATACATGTAGATACCAGAATACACTCAAAAGAATAGAAGCCGGGCTGGTCTTGTAGCACGTGGGGAAGTTGAGAATTACATGTAACTGTTAAAAAAACTGAAGGCAAGTTACGAATAGTGAGAGCTGGCTATAGATGGAAGTGTAATATTAAAATTGATGTTGAAAGAATATAAGTAGAACAAATTCAATCACCACAGAACATAATTGAATTGCCTGCATTTGTGAATACCAAATGGACATTGGTTTTTATAACTCGCGCTGGATTTATCGGGAAATTCGGCAGCTGTTGCTTAAGAATGCTTATGCTTTATGTTCTAATAATTGAATAAATACTTGAAGAATAAAATACCAACTTGGTGTCACTAGTTATTAAGTTTTATTTAACTTCTTCTATGCTCAACATGTTTCGGACATTAATACATCCATCAACAGGAGCTTGCGACTTTTCTATTGTATCACCACATTGGTCCTGTGTTCTTTTTTCGATGTGTGTTGGAGTTTCGGTGTGGCTGGGTTGGGGTGGTATCCGTGTAGCAGGCTTCAGCCTTATTCTTCAAATATCAAAATAATGCACTGTCCAATATACACAAGAATAAATACTTGATTCAAGTTAAGAAAAGGAGTAAATAAAATATTCAAAAATCTAAAACCTATGTCTTCCGCTACTTAAATTTCGGAGTTGGGCCTGTTATCGACATTTCCGGTGCTGCTATCTTTTCTTCTCTCCGAGATATCAGCTTCCACTTGTCCCTTTTTCCAATATAATTCAAAACTACTGGACAAAAGGTATCATGGCCAGGAAAGGGCTTAGAAAGGTAAGTTTTTGCGTATCCATCAAATCTTTGTCTGTATGCATATTTCATGCAAGAAACAAACAACCATTTTGGTAAAAGGGTATATTCAGCACAAAAGTGGCTTATAGGACTCGGTGAGCTCAGCGTAATAGTTCTTGTTAACCTTTCTTAGTAATTAACCAACTTAATGCACAAAATCTTGTTTTATAAAAAGTTTATTATATGCCTCTACATGTTTCGAGCACTATGTGCTCATTATCAGGAGGTCAAAACTGTATTATACAGCATCTGGTATCATCACACCTGTAGGTGGCCGTCCCGTGCACCTGTGCACCGGACGGCCACCTACAGAGTGTGACGATACCATATGCTGTATAATACGATTTTGACCTCCTGATGTTGAGCACAATAGTGCTCGAAACATGTACAGGAATATAATAAACTTATTATAAAAAAAGATTTTGTGCATTAAGTTGCTTAGTTACTAAGACTGTACTGAGATGCGCGATCAGCAGAACATCAGAAGGTTCTTGTTAACGTCACAGAAAATTATTAAAACTATTTTGAGAAATAGTTTTGAACTATGTTCTGTAGGAGTGAATGTGAAGAATATGTGCAAATGAAAGATGGGAGGAATGCTGATTGAATTAATTACAGTAGACTCTTTTGACTGCTTACACGCATATTTTCATGAATGAATTTGAATACGTACAGTAAAGCAGGTAAAGCAGTCCCATTACAGGCCTGGACAGGCCCAGAGGATTCCAAGAAGTTAAGGTTCCCAGATTTCGTGACAAAGGCACAGGATGGTGGTAGATTGTCAGCCTTAAGCACCAGCTGCCTTTACCCCCAGGAAATACTCCTGGTACTCATTTCTGTTAGAGGCTGAGTCGACCCCAGGGCCATAGTGCGATCGGAAAGATTTTATGTCAATGAAAAATCCACTGACACCAGCTGGGATCGAACCAGCAACCGTCCGATTTGTAGCACAGCGCCTTAACCACTGTGCGCGGTCCCCGAATACGTACAGTGCTTGGGGAATATCTTATTCATGTTAAGAAGAATTGAAATTTGTTGTCTACTTATGATGATTACACAGTCCTAATTGGGTGCTGCGCTGTTGTGCGTATCTTGTTGACTCTGACTTGCATTCATTGTAGACATACACATATTATCAGTAATCTGGCAACAACACTAATGTCAGCCTGCTTAGAGACAGAGAAGGGTGGAGTTGCGGCAAAATTCTACAGTTGTAATCTGGAGGTACATTTTCCCAGGTAATTACTGGTAAATTCTGCGATATTACAAGGATTAACAAGGCGAGCTTTGCTCACACCTTTTCCAATTCGTAATTACCCACTTGTCTTGCTATTAACGCTATACCTTGAATTACCGATAGAGTCGTGAAAGAAATCACAAACCACAAACTGCTGAATCATAAATTATTTTACTTGTATTCCGTTAAACATTAAACGCATAGAAAAATACTTCAAATGAATGTTACGTTTCCTAGTGACACCCATATTTTATTACGTAGCAAATTAACTTCCTGTACACCTCCTGCGGCCGAAGCTTGCAGCTGGGAACGATTAGAATTCAAAATAAGGATAGTGGATGGGAGCGGTGTGTGGTGTAAGGTGTGCCTGTTTCAGAAATATTAACTAAACGCGGACTGCATCCAGCATCTCACACTGTGTTATATGTGACGTTACTGCGAGGTAAGTGCTACAGAAGGCAATCCACTGCCAAGTGCTCTTTTGAAGAAAGTCCGATTAATTCAATCTTGATATTCGCCTCAAATTATCAGTTGTATTTGATCAGCAAGATTCAAAATTAAATTTTATGTGAAGGTATGTGCACATTCTCCAAAATATTATCTAAATGACTTAGCAGAGGACATCCCTTTGTGTTTAAAATACAGTATTAAAATGAAACGAAATATGTACTCCGCATGTCACAACTATCTTTTTATTTTATGGTTGTGACAGACGGAGTACATATTTTATTTCGTTTTAATATTATCTAAATGGTTCCGGTTGCTACGGAGATGAAACTTGTACACAGAGGGTCTGAAGCGGTGGCCAATCTCTGCGAATATTGTGCGAAGAAAAAAAAAATTACACTTGGTTGTAACGGCTGTATTTTTATTGAAAGCGTTTGTGACTTAGAACCTTTTTGAAATACTAGCTTGCTTGTGTGTAAGGTAGGAACTGTATGACTTAGGGTTGTGGATTGTGTTGAGTTAGAGGAAGAACAAAACAATGTCATACCGTTTGGTTGATGTGATGGATGTGTGGGTGGTTGGTTTGGATCGTCAGCAGAGATATGTGTGACTATGCACGGCTTTACGTGCGTCTGGAACTAGCGAGTGACTACGCTCACATAACTCCCATTGCCAGCTTTGTCTGTTTCTATGTCTGCTGTCTGTCTCTCCACCCTTTAACAAGTGGCTTACCTCCAGGGCACAAGTTTCCCTTTATTTTGTGTACTTGTCTGCTAATTTCAATTTTTATGTTATCCTTTTCTCATCATAATTTTCCGCAGTTTTCCCAGTCTCTTCTCCCTTTCCTAAGAGAGAAGAGAAAAGTCTGCAGTCTTGGTGGGGAACTTGAAAGCTAGACTTTGATTAGAAGATCTAGAAGTAATATCAAAATGCTTTCTAGAGAAAGAGGAGGGGAGAACGTGGACTGGATTTCTTTGGCTCAACACATGGCTCAGCATTCGCTGGCTTGCCACTGAATCAAATTTACCAGTTTCATTATGCCACTTATATTTTTCGAATTTAAATAAACAAAGCGGAATTTTACAAAACTTGCTGACCCCGGGGATGAGTTATGTAATGTAGTCAGCAATGTTGCACATTAACAAACATGTGGCGTATTTTTAAATTCATCATTCACGGGTCCGTGCATCGCTAATATATTCGCAGAGTACAACCAACAAGATGCAACGTTTCACAATTTATTTATTTCTGTAAGACGTTCTACATGTTTCAGACGGGGTTTCCGCCCATCACCAGGAGTTCAAAACTGCACATACAGCGTCAGGTATTTGTCAGACCAATACTGCTACCTGCTGCTAGGCTAGCAGCAGGTAGCAGTATTGGTCTGACAAATTGTGAAACGTTGCATCTTGTTGGTTGTACTCTGCGAATATATGTGGCTTATGTTTTTTATTATTTTTTTATATTGCATTCTCATTATATTTCGATTTTTTGTTAAGGCTGCTTACCAGTAATCAATGGTTGGCGTACCAATAGTAGTACGTGCGCCACAGTTTGAGAAACCAAGATATAGAGTAAATATAATAATAATAATAATAATAATAATAAAGGCCTGGCTTATAAGTGAGCGTGTGAATTGAAGGTTGTAAGCAAACATTACTGTGATAATATTATAGAATTTTCATCCTTAACCTCTTAATGCTGAAAATGAACTTGGGCTCCAGTCACAGATTACGATACAATGCGCGGCATGCACACTGTGTCCGTTGTTAAAAATGTTCATTTATTGCCCTGTTGGAAAAAAAAATTCTCTTTTCGTTGTGACAACGAAACGAAACACACAGGTGCATTTTGTGGACTTACTGTACAACTTTTTAAATATTAAACCTGCTTATACTAAAGTAAGCCCTGAACGTTCATAGTTTTCCATTTCACAGGTTATACAATATAATATGGCATACAACCTATTTAAGAACCAACATTCCATTCTGCTTTGCAGTTTTACTGAATTTAATAACGTAACAGCTAATGTATCTTGTTGTATAGTGGCAAGAGAGTAGAGCACAGGCGTTAGTCGCTCAGCTGCTCAAGAATTACCTCCGTTCGTTACAGCTCAAGACTTTTCGTCATCTCGTTCCATATACTCGCTTTCTATTCACAATCCAGCCATCTTCCTTTAAGGAATTTGTGGCTTTTAAAAATTTCAATGCTGACCCAAAATAACAATTTTTTGTCTACACTCAAAACGGGAAGGAATAATACCAATTCCAAATTTTCGTAGTTCATCCTGTTTTATGCAAAAAGGTTGATTACGACCGAGTATGAAATAATGAGCTGCTTGCTGGGGAACATCATATTCTTAAGCAGAAGGATTCGTTACGGTTATTTGTATTTGTATGCCGTAGTAACATGTTCTCTCAAAGTTATTCTGAACGTAGACGAATTCGCTGGGATCACAAGCTTGAACTACGCTCTGATATATCACCTACTGATCGGATGTTCTACATACTTTTAACGCTTGGAAAAAGATCAGAATACTAAAATGTGAAAGTTCGTCAAATATTTAGGGACTTCAGCTTATCAGACGGTTGAGTTACAGAACAAAATTCTCTTATTATTCATATAATGCTATACAAAAACAGTTAAATAGGTAACATTTATTGTGTATCTCATGGTACGCATTGCCATACATGTTTCGACTTAAGTAAGCCATCTTCAGGGAGAATCAAGGACAAAGGAAAAACGTCGAATATGGACATAAATAAACGTCATCTTCTAATAATGTAAAAACACGCAGTGTAGGTTATGTCATCAGGATATCAATATTTTAAATTATTTTTAGTATCTGTAGCTAGTACATGTAAATTTGCTATTATTGAAAATTACATAATAAAACTTGCACTCATTCTTCACCTCTTCACTAGACGGAGGCTTGTCGTTAGATTTGGACTTCGATGACTTAACCCCTAAAGGAAAGAAAATCATATGGATAGATAATGTCTTTTGAACAAGAAAAAAATTTCAGATATTTATAAATATGGGTATCAGATTCCAATTTTATTTTCGGGAACATATGAAGAGTTGATTGAATTTGGATATCGCTGTTAATTAAAGTTAGGCCTAAAAGTGCTATTGCATTAATCGGCGAAGTATCGTGGATAGATCACATACTCTTTCACAGGTAAGTTTGACACATATACCTAGTTTTGTGAAGTACGGGGAGAAAAATTACACAATTTTGACACTCTGAAGCATGAGAATTATTGACATAATATTTTAAAATTTGCTTTTAATTCGATAGAGATTGCGTCCCCATTCCGCTGACAGTTTGTTCTCTTTAGGACATTTTCTGTTACCTATTCGGAAAGTCGTAAAATACAAAAATGGACGTATTGTTGTTTATGATAGGGTTACCCCAGCTGCACTTTTCAGGTGTAATTTTCCGCTACGCCAGAACGAAACACGCCAGCAATCTTCATTCAGTCAGTTCGTATTGAAGCAGGTAGTTAGTTGCCTTGCAGCATGCGGGAAGATGTACTGCAGGTACACTCACCCGACACACCTTCGGCAGCCGTAACCTGCAGAAGACGTAAGGTTGTACCAAACAAAATATATGCTACGTATTCTGGGGTGGGGGGGGGGGGAAGATGGCATCTAAGAGTGATATGTAGTTAGAGATAATCTAGCCGGATGCGGCAGCGCAGTGGCTAACATTGTGGCGGTGTTATTTGGTTTGCACTATCGTGCCTCTATTAATGCAGAGGAAGAACTAGTTCTTCCGAAACATACGTCATTTTTGGTGACAAGTAAAGGGGAAAATGCAGATGGATCTGCTTGTATGTGGTAGCGGTTTTCTTTCTACGAACATTTATTAACTCACTACAAGAAGGAGGAGGTTTAGGTAGTATAACTGAATACAACAGGTAAATAGAATGCTTCGAAATAGATTACACAGCGTAATGAAACACTACTCCCCAAATGGCAGAAGGGATCATGGTAGAACTTTGAAGAGACTTCTGGATACGTGAGACTGGAACGGGTCAACAAGTGGCCCAATTCCATGAAAGACATATGATGATGATGATGATGATGACGACGAACTGAATAGAATTGAATAGAATTTAGAATTGTTTACTTTTTGAACTTGTATCCAGCATTCAGTGTATAAATAAGAACAAAATACTGCTTTCCGGGAAGAGGATTTGTTTCCATTCTCGGGCGAAAGAAATCCTCCTTTAGACCTCATAAGCAAATTTATTTTAAACCTCTGGGATTTTCCTCTCGCGCCGAACTGAAGAGGCGCTTCTCTTTTGTCTGAGGAGAGGAACCAGTTCTGTCTCCAAAACTTAGTGATCTAAGTTTTATATTAATCATGAGATAATGCGCAATGTCCGAAGATTAAATGGTTCCAGAGAGACTGATACAATTATTATAACACAACTGAATTTTTGTGTGAAAATCAGATAGAGGTAGATTGAGAATGAAATGTGAGGATAATATTTAAACTTATGGTAGGAAAGTAAAGGGCAAGACTAAGAAAATGACGTAATAACGATAATCGTACTGATGCTCTTTATTAATAATGTTAGGATGTTAAAATGAAGGAGTGTGAGTTGGGCGGGACATGTAGCACGAAAAGACGACATGAAAATACATACAAAGTTTCAGTCAGAAAATCTAATGCCACCCTTTCAGCTACCTTGGCTGCTGTCTGGCAGTACGAAGTTCTGCTGGTAGTATATGTTGTTACTCTTATTTGTAGAAGTGAAGGTCGCATAATTATTCAAATTCTCAAATCAATTTAGACATTGATCTACTAAGATATATCTGTTTCAGATAGAAATTATTGCCATAATTCTCCAAACATTAGGCACTTTTGTGTTAATGTAAATTCGAATCAAATGTTGCGATACAATTATTCGTTTGACTATTTTAAACACGTATTTAATATGGTGATTACTTCGCAAAAATTGAGTCTGTACAAAAAGAGTCTCCGCTCTTCCGTTACAAATACCTACAGGTTAATTCTGTTTAAGGAAATAATTTGGCTTATTGTGAAAAGCTTACAGAACTATCACATACACTCCTAGGGTAAAATGTAGGTTTTATTAGTGTTAAGCAGGACGTAGTTTAGTTACTACTGTCATTTATATAGAGATAAAGAAACCCAATTACAGGGCTGGACAGGCCCTGAGGGTTCCAAGAGGCTGAGGCTGCCAGATTTCAAGACACTCGGCACAAGAAGGTGGTAAGGTTGTCAGCCCTACGCACCGGCCGCCTTTACCCCC
>Ga0123353_10018438_pt1 | contig 10323 bp, 6 predicted proteins | sample TergutLab28metaG_3_FD_92763 | JGI IMG/M metagenome (GOLD analysis project Ga0123353, IMG submission 92763) | Labiotermes labralis P3 segment gut microbial communities from Petit-Saut dam, French Guiana - Lab288 P3 | ecosystem: Host-associated > Arthropoda: Insects > Digestive system > Gut ...
ATATGTTGCGGGCGGCTGGCACGCCGCCCCTACAGGTGGTGCGGTTTTTATCGGTTTCGGTAGCAAGCTTATCGGTAGGGGCGGCGTGTCAGCCGCCCGCAAGCGAAATATCACTACTACCGTCTAATGCAGCTATTGTTTTTCACAGCGGGATTAGTATAAAACATCTTTTCCGCCATGGTTCGCATTTGAGTTCAACAAAACCGATTTTTTCCCCTTGCATTTCCCTCCCGTTTCCTTTATAATAGACCTATCAGGAAGGGGGAAGCATCAACATGAAACAACTCGCCGACAACATATTCGCCTGCGGCATCCTGAACCCGAACCTGCGCGTGTTCGACATCGTCATGCGCACGGACTTTGGCACGAGCTACAACTCCTACGTGGTCAAGGGCAGCGAGGCCGCCGCCATCATCGACGGCGCGCACGCGCGTTTCGACGGCCTGTACCTGGAGGAATTACGCGAGGTCCTGGGCGACGCCGCGCCGGATTATCTGATCGTCAACCACACCGAGCCCGACCACAGCGGGGCCATATCCGCGCTGCTGGAGGCCTGGCCGGACATGCGCATCGTCACCAACGCCGTGGCGGCGAAAAATCTGCGGCAGATCACCAATTGCGAGGACCTGCCCCTGCGCGTGATCAAGGACGGCAGCACGCTGAGCCTGGGCGGCAAAACCCTGCGCTTCCTCGCCGCGCCGTTCCTGCACTGGCCGGACACCATGATGACCTGGCTGGAGGAGGACCGGACCCTGTTCTCCTGCGACGTGTTTGGCTGCCACTACTGCGAGCCCGGCGCCGTGGATACCTACATCGCCTGGCCCGGGGACTACGAGGCCGCGTTCCGGTATTACTTTGACGGCATCTTTGGGCCCTTCCGCCCCCACGTGCAAAAGGGCCTGCAAAAGCTCGAGGGCCTGGATATCCAGTGCGTGTGCCCCAGCCACGGCCCGGTGCTCACGGCAGGCTGCCGCCTGGAAAGCGCCCTGGAGAATTACCGCGTCTGGTCGCTGCCGCAGATCAACTCGCAGTTCACCGTGCCGGTGTTCTACTGCTCCGCCTATGGCAACACCGAGCGGATCGGCCGGGCAATACGCGAGGGCATCCTGGAGGCCAAGCCGCGCGTGCTGTGCGAGCTCTACGACCTGGTGGACTGCGACATGGCCGCCATGGGGGCGCTGCTCAATGCCAGCGACGCCTTTTTGCTGGGCTCGCCCACCGTGAACCGGGGGGCCGTGCCGCCTGCGTGGGTGTTGCTGGCCCACGCCGACGCCGTGAACATCGCCAAACGCCCCTGCGCGCTGTTCGGCTCCTACGGCTGGAGCGGCGAGGCCCTGCCGCAGCTGGCCCAGCGCCTGGAACAACTGAAATGCAAGGTCTTTGAGGAGCCGCTGAAGATCGTTTTCGCGCCCTCGGAGGAGGATTTGGCACTGGCCCGGGCCTTCGGGCGGCGCTTCGCGGAAAGCCTGTGAATTCCGCGTTTCAATAAAATATAGTGCGGCCCCCTTGCTTTTTTTCGCGGGGGGGCTTATACTTTGATTGGACAAAGCTATAAAAAATTTATTGAAAAATTTTTCGGAAAAGTGAATGGAGCGGCCTGCGTTTTCGTTTAAGAGTCAGAAGGCAACGGAAACGGAGGTGAAAGCATGTTGGATCAACTGATCCGGGCGGCGTTGAACGAGCGCGCGGGGCAATGTAAATTCCCGGTGGCTGCGGCGGAGCAGCGCGCACGCGCGGCGGACGTGTTCGCCTGGACGCAAAATAGACGCGTGGGTGGTTTGTGACATGGACAACAGGGAACGGATCGCGCAGCTGGCGCAGCAGGCGGCCCAGGGCAATCCTGATTGCCCCAGCAGCCGGGAGGCCTTCAACGAGCTCTACCTCCTCACGAGGGACAGGGCGTATTTCGTTGCGTTCTCCATCACCGGGGACGAGGAGGACGCCCTGGATATCGTCCAGGACAGCTACCTGAAGGCCTGGCAGCGCATGGGCGAGTTCCGGCCCCCCTGGGAGTTCGCGGCGTGGCTCAACCGGATCACCGGCAACACCGCCAAGGACTTCATCAAGCGGCGCAAGCCATATCTGTTCCAGAGTGCCGGGGAGGACGAAACCGGCCCCCTGGACCTGCGGGAAGAAAAAGACGGCGCGTATATTCCCGACGCCGCCATGGACACCGCCGAAACCCGGCGGCTGATCATGGAAATCGTGGATGACCTGCCGGAGGACCAGCGCCTGTGCGTGCTGATGTACTATTACGGCGACATTCCCCTGGGCGAGATCGCCGCCGCCCTTGAAATCCCCTACGGCACCGTGATGAGCCGCCTGGCCCTGGCGCGCAGGAAGATCAGCAGCGGCGTGGAGGCCCTGGAGAAGAAGGGCACAAAGCTCTATGGCGCCGCGCCCATCCCGCTGCTGATCTGGCTGCTGCGCAACGCAGCCGGCGAGAGCGGCACAAAGCTGCCGCCGGTGATCCTGGGCGGTTCGGCGGCGGGCGGTACAGCGGCGGCGGGCGGTACAGCAGCCGCGGGCGGTACAGCAGCCGCGGGCGGCGCGGTACTCGCGGGAGGCGCGGCGGCAACGGGCGCTGTGGCGGCGAAAATCGTCGCGGGGGTCGCTGCGGCGGCCATCCTCGCGGGCGGCGCTGTGGCGGCCGCGAAGCTCCTGCCGAGGGAGCGCACCGCCCCCGAACCCATCACAATCGAACTGGAGCCGGAAACCGCGAAGGTATCCGCCGCCGCAGAGGGGGTTCCCTTCTCCTTCCAGACCACACCATCCGCCGACGGCGAAATCACCATGCCATGGACGCAGGCAGACTCCGCGCGTAAAATTCCGGATGCCGGGCCAACGGCCCCCGCCGCGCAAACCAGCGGCCATACGGCCGCGTCCGCGCAAAAGACCGCGGCGTCCACTACCACGACAACAGCCGAGATCATCAAAACCACGACGACAACCGCGGCGAATAAAACCACAACCACGGGTATTGCGTCAACGTCGACCGCGAAACCTGCCACAACGACAACGACGGCAGCCACGACAAAGCCCACGGCAGCCACGGCGACGACGACGACCACCACCACAAAGCCAACAACAACCACCATCAAGCCGACCACCACGACCACAACCACCGCCGCGCCGGTGCAGATCACCAAATCAAGCAACGGGGTGTTCCTGCAATACCGGACCGGCGCGTTGCCGGATGGCATCACCTTCAACGTGACCATCGGCGGGGGCGGCACCACGACGCTCTACAACCCGGCCACAAGCACGATCGTCGCGCGGTTCACGCTGGATTGCAAGCTGGACGGCGCGCCGGTGCACCAGGTGGCGCAGGGCCGCGTGACCGTCTTCCTGCCGGTGCCCGCGGCGTCCCTGGGGGACATCGCCCTGCTGGAGGCGCGGCACTTTACGGGACCCTACACTCTGACGACCATGACGACCCGGGTTGTGGGGGACTATCTTGTTTTCGAGACCGACTATATCTAGTGACAGAAAGGATTTTACCCATGAAACTCAGACGAATTTTGGCTATACTTATCCCCACCCTGCTGCTGGCCGCGTTCGCCCCGATTCTGTTCAACAGCAACGCGGCGGTGGGTGACCCGCCGGTGACCTACGGCATGTACCCCCAAGCCCAAGTGACCAACACCACGACCATCTCCCAGCTCAATGCCCTTGGGCAGGGGGATGACGTGGCCCTGGCAGGCAATCGTTACGCCTATAAAGATAGTAAATGGTACCTTTACGAGCCCATCCAGTGGCGGGTTTTGTCAAACAACGGCAGTACAATGCTCCTGCTGGCGGACAAGGTGCTGGACGCGCAACAATATCATAGTACAAATCCTTCGGGTGGCATCAGCTTTACAAATTCTAATCTATACGCATGGCTGAACGGCACCTTTACCCAACGCGCGTTCGGCGCGACCGGCCCTACCGTTACGCTGCTTACGGAAGCGATGGCAAGTAACGCAACCTATGGATTCACGAACGACCAGAGCCGCGTGGCCGCATCCACCGCATACGCGGGAGGAACCTCCACGTGGTGGCTCACTTTCACTACTGGCACCGGCTCCTGCTACGCTGTTCCCAAATCCGCTACGCATGTGGATCAAGGCGCACTTGCAACTGATACAACTGGTTCCGGCGGAAGCTGCAAGTATACAACCATACGGGGCGTGCGCCCGGTGATTACGGTAAACGCCAGTGTTGTAACCTACACCGTGACCTACAACGCCAACGGCGGCACGGGCGCTCCGGCGCCGCAGACGAAAACAGGCACTATGTCTCTGGTCCTCAGCACGGTTGAGCCAACGTACGCGGGGTATACCTTCAGGGGCTGGAACACAACGAAATATGGCGCGGACACCGGCGTGGTGCAGTACGCGAAGGGCGCGACATACAGCGCCAACGCCAGCGTGACGCTGTACGCTGTGTGGCAGGCAAACTCGAACATGTACTACTTCATCACCTACAACGCCAACGGCGGCACCGACGCACCGGCCCAACAGGCCAAAATCCACAACGTGCCGGTGGGCCTGACCTCTTTCGCACCCACGCGCGCGGGGTATAACTGCATTGGCTGGAACACAAACCAGGCGGCGGCCAACGCCGGCACGGTGCAGTACGGCAGAGGCGCGACATACTCCTACAACGCCAATATGACGCTCTACGCCGTGTGGCAGGCGGCGTCCAACTACACCGTCACCTACGACGCCAACGGCGGCTCCAACCCACCGGCGGCGCAGACCAAACTCTACAACGAGGATTTGAAAATCACCACAGCAAAACCGGGACCATCCCCTATCGGCCTTGGCTCATCGTACACATTTTCCGGCTGGTCCACCACCAGATACAGCCCGACGGACCCTGACAGCGACAAAATTGTGCAATACCAGGGCGGCGATTGGTATACCGCCAACGCCAACGTGACGCTTTACGCAGTGTGGAGCTTCCCCCTCCCAACTACATATAACGTCACCTTCAACGCCAATGGCGGTACGCTGGATGGAGCAGCTGGGCATTTGTTGACCAAATACCTCGATGTCGATACGGCCATCCGGCAGACAGCGACACGCGACGGCTACGCATTTCTTGGGTGGGCGGCCAGTAGCACGGCAACCTCTGCGCAGTACAAATACGGCGATTTATACACCGACAACAAGGGCGCGACCCTCTACGCCGTGTGGGGTTATACCATCTCTTACGACGCCAACGGCGGCTCCGGCACAATTGCCCCGCAGGCCAAGCTCGAAGGCGTTGATCAGCGCATCACCACGGCAAGGCCGACATGCATCGGTAATAGTTATACGTTCGCCGGTTGGTCCACCAGCAGACTGCCAACACCAGCGCCAGGTGGTACGGTCGTGCAATATCAGGGCGGCGATTTGTATACCGCCAACGCCAGCGTGACCCTTTACGCCGTATGGGTCGAACCCAACAGACCCATGTGTACCGTCACCTTCAATCCCAACGGCGGTTCGCTGAATGGGCCTTATTCTATGCAAATACCCCAGGGTATAAGCATGGTCATCAGGCAGATACCGGCGCCGCGCGGCAGCGACTATACATTTTTGGGATGGTCGCAGGGCAGCCCGTCAGGTTCGATTATACCGTACGGCGGCACATTAACCGTCAGCGGCAACGTGACCCTCTATGCCATGTGGCGGTATGAGCTGCGTCTCAACTTCAACGACGGCACAAGCGGCCGTATTACGATGCCCAAAATTACAAATGTTCAAATAACCCTTCCCTCGCCCACCCGCCCGGGCCATACCCTCCTCGGCTGGGCAACCAGCCCCACGGCCACGGTTGCGCAGCATGCGCCCGGAAGCAGCTATAACCATTACAACGATACAGTTATGGATCTCTACGCCGTGTGGCAGGCCAACACCTACACCATCACCTTTGACGCCAACGGCGGCACGGGCGCGCCGGCGGACCAGACCAAAACCCACGACGTGCCCCTGGCGCTGACCAGTGACGAGCCGACCTATGCGGGGTATACCTTCCTGGGCTGGAACGACAACCAGGCGGCGGCCAACGCCGGAACGGTGCAGTACGCGAAAGGCGCGACGTATAGCGCCAACGTTGGCGCGACGCTCTACGCCGTATGGGAGGCGCTTCCCGCCACGTACACCATCACCTTTGACGCCAACGGCGGCACAGGGACGATGGCGGACCAGACCAAAACCCACGACGTGGACCTGACCCTGGCGGCCAACGCGTTCACCCGCACGGGCTTCAGCTTCCGGGGCTGGGACGAGGACAAAAACGCGGGCGTCCCGCAGTACGCGGACGGCGCGACCTACACAGCCAACGCCGGCGCGACGCTCTACGCCATATGGAAGGCCGACCGCTACAACATGAACTTCTACGGCAACTCCACCGCGGCGCCCTTCACCCTGCCCGCCTGGCACGACCAGAGCTTCCCCTTCAGCAGCGTGCTGCTCATGCGGCCCTTCACGCGGGTCAGCTGCGTGCTCACCGGCTGGAAGGACGCCGCCACCGGCACGGTGTACGGCCTGAGCGACGTCATCACGCCCAACCGGGACGCGGACTTCTACGCGGTGTGGGTGTTCAGCAGGGACGTGGAGGACGACGACTACGGCACGACCGAAAACGTGACGGTTTCCCCTGCCGACGCCTTCGATGAGGGCACGGAGCTGATTGTTACAAACGGCTACGGAACCCTGCCGATTCCCGGCGGCGGCGGCCCGGCTGTGGTGTACTACAAAATCATCTTCAAGCGCGGCGGCGTGGAGCAGCAGCCCAACGGCTATGTGACGGTGCGGCTGTCCGTTCCGGATAGCTTTACCGGCGACGTGAGCAAGATGGAGATACTGCACATCAAGGAGGACGGCAGCGGCCTGTTCGACGTCCTTCAAATCACGGCGCACGGGACAGATCCGGTCACTGGCAAGCGCTGGATCGAATTCGTGACGGACCACTTCAGCCTGTACGCGCTTGTGTACGATGAGCAGGGCGGCGGCACGGACGGCCCTGACGGCCCCAATCCGCCCGACTGGAACGGCACGAGCAGGGTGTTCACCTACAAGAAGGGCAACAGCTTTACGCTGGCGCTGCCCCAGGGCGTATCCGTGCGGGAGTGGACCACCAGCAACGCGAAGACCGCCACGGTGGACGGCGGCAGGGTCACGCTGCGCGCGCGCGGGAACGCCACGATCACGGTGAAGCTCACGGACGGCACCGCATGGACCTGCAAGGTGACGGTGAAGTTCAACTTTTTGCAGTGGCTGCTGTACATCTTCTGCTTCGGGTTCATCTGGATGAATTAATACTACTGCGCAACAAGAATCATTGCGCACAATGCTGCGCAAAAATCATATATCGAAATTTTTGCTTGCATTCTGCTATGTTTCTAGCCGCGGAGCAGTATAACCGGCCAATCGGCCAACGCGAACCCTCCTCTCAGGAACCCCCGGGGACCTTTACGGGCTCCCGGGGGTTTTCGTTATGTAGAGACGCACGGCTGTGTATCTCTACTCTTTTGCCACACGCACGAAATCATGACCGCGGATGCTGTCTATCTCCGTGATGCGCTGGCCGGGGACGCACAGGGGTACGCCGGGCGGGTATTCCACGATGTATTCCGCGCACACGCGGCCAGGGGCCTGCCCAGCGGGCACGGATTCGCAGAGGTCAGGGATCAGGAGGCGGGTTTCGGGGGGGATCGGCGCGGGGCGGGGGACGGGCGCGGGGGCGGGCGGACAGTCCCGGTCGAGCTCGTCCAGGGCGGCGGTGAGGCGCGCCATGGATTCCTCCGTGTCGCAGCAGGAGGTCAGAAGCAAAAGCAAGTTTTTACGGGCGTATTCAGGCTCGATCTTACGGGCCCGCAGGAAGGCGGCGGCGTGTTCGGCGTGGCAGCGCAGGAGCAGCTTGCCGCGATCGTGACCGGGGGCGGAGAACAGGCGCAAGTTGCGCCATCGGCGGGCGTGGGCGTAGAAGGCGTCCAGGCGGCGGTCCCAGGCGGCAAACCATTCGCTCTGATGGGCCTGCAGCAGGTCAAGGCAACGGGCCACGGAGGCCAGCAGGACATAGGACGGGCTGCTGGTCTGGAATGTGTTCATTGCCCGGGAAATCCTGTCCCTGTATTTATCGGCGCGGGGGCCCTGAGCTAGGAGCAGGGCCGTCTGCGTGAGGGCGGGCAGGGTTTTGTGCAGGCTCACGGCGGCGAGGTCGGCCCGGGGGAGGGGAAGACGCGCACCGCGGTCAGCGAGGACCGCGGCTCCATGCGCGGCGTCGACGAACAGGGGGATGGGGCAATCGACGGGGCTCAGGATGCCCTCGTAGGTGGGGCTGGTGACGATGCACAGCGCGGCCTCCGGGTGCGCGCGCAGGGCGGCTTCCAGGGTTTGCCGCGAAAGCGCGCCGTAGATGCCCCAGTCCGGCAGCCACGCGGGCTCCAGGAAGACCGGACGCAGGCCGCACAGCTCGATGGCGTGGAAGACGGACATGTGGCTGTTTCGCGCCACCAGCACGGTGTCTCCCTGGGATGTCATGGCGCGGATGCCGGCCAGGACGGCCCCCGTGCCGCCGTTGACGCCGACCCAGGCCGCGTCGCATTCCCAGTGCGCGGCGGCCCGCCGGGACAGGTCCAGCAGGATGCCCTGTGGGTTTTGCAGATTGTCGAAGCCATCGATTTCCGTGATGTCCAGGGCGTAGGGCAGGGCAACGCCGCCGGCGGCGGCGTCAAGGGCGGGATTGCGCTTGTGGCCCGGCATGTGGAAGGGCGCCCAGCCGGCAGAGGCGTAGGATGAGAGGGCCTGGAGGAGGTTTGTGTTGTTTTCTGTGTTGTTCATGGGGGCATTATAGCATGAAATGCGCAGGAAGGCAATAAAGAGAAAATATTACTTTTGCGCGCGGGCGGCCGGCACGCCGCCCCTACATAAAAAGCGCTTTTAGACAATTGTAGTGACTCTAATTATTGTGTTTCGGCGCTGCAAAGCCGAAAACATCAATACAATTGCCTAAAAGAGCAACATAAAAAGCGCAGCAATAAAGCGAAGAATATTACTTTTGCGCGCGGGCGGCTGGCACGCCGCCCCTACAGGGAGTGCGGCGCGTACGTACAAAACCGGAACCTCGCCCCGTCCTCCTCCATCCATGGCGATTCCTCCCGCAATTGCCAGCCGGGCAGGGCGTCCAAATTGGGCATATAGGCGTCGGCCTCCCGGTCGGCGTCTATTTTTGTGATATACGCCAGGCCGCAGTCCTTCAGCAGAGCGGCGTATATCTCCCCCCCGCCGATGAGGAAGGTCTCTCTATCCCGCGCAAATGCCCGGGCCTGGTCAAGATCGCGCAGCACCGTCACGCCCGGCGGCGCGAAATCCGGGCCGCGGCTGAGCACGGCATGCGCCCGCCCGGGCAGGAGCCCAAGCAGGCTATCCTGCTTCGACAGGTTATCCTGCTTCGGCAGGTTATCAAACGTTTTGCGGCCCATGAGCAGCGCGCGCCCCATCGTCAGAGCCTTGAAGCGCCGCAGATCGGCGGAAATATGAAACAGCGGGGCCCCGCGATACCCGATGCCCCAGCGGTTGTCCACGGCTGCGATGAGAATCATAGGATTACCTGTTCGTGTTGTTTTGACACCCTCATTATAGCCGGCAATGGCAAATTTGTCAAGGAGCGCTTGTCCTCCCCCGCGCCCGCATATCAGATAACACCCTCCTACGAACCGCCCTGGTAGTTTTCCGCCTGGCGGGTGAACATTTCGTGATATTTGCCCCGGGCGGCCATGAGCTCCTCGTGGGTGCCGCTTTCCAGGATCGCGCCGTTATCCATGTGGTAGATCATGTCGAAATCCCGCACGGTGGACAGCCGATGGGCGATCATGAGGGTGGTGGCGGTGTTGGAGGCGTCCAGGATGATCCGCATGAGATTGTACTCCGCCAGGGGGTCGAGGGCCGAGGAGGGCTCGTCCAGCACCAGCAGGCCGAAGGGCCCGGTGAAGAGCCTGGCCAGGGTCAGGCGCTGGGCCTCGCCGCCGGAGAGCGCCACGCCGTCCTCGGTGAACTCCCGGGAGACCATCTTGTCCAGGGTTTCGGCCTTTTCCAGCACGCTTTCCAGGCCCAGCTTGTGTATAACCTCCAGGAGCTGTTCGTCCGGCATGTCGTGGTATACAGTCAGGTTGTCCCGCAGGCTCATGGCGAGCACGCGCACGTCCTGGAAGGCCACGCCGATGTGCAGGCGCAGCTTGTGAATGTCGAACTCTTTGATATCCACGCCATTGACCAGCACCTGCCCGCCTTTGGTGTCGTACAGGCGCAGCAACAGCTTGGTCAGCGTGGTTTTGCCCGCGCCGTTTTC
>Ga0123353_10018439_pt1 | contig 10323 bp, 12 predicted proteins | sample TergutLab28metaG_3_FD_92763 | JGI IMG/M metagenome (GOLD analysis project Ga0123353, IMG submission 92763) | Labiotermes labralis P3 segment gut microbial communities from Petit-Saut dam, French Guiana - Lab288 P3 | ecosystem: Host-associated > Arthropoda: Insects > Digestive system > Gut ...
TTGCCGCTGAGGCAGGGTCGGTCGTGGCTGTTGCTCATCCGCGTCGTCGATTTGATGGGCAACACGAATCTCATGGACGTTCCCGGCGGCCTGGAGAAATGGTGGGACGGCACGGAGGGCGGCGCGGGCAGCGGCGTGGACGGCGATCAGTACGTGGATTTTGCGGGGAATACGCCGGGGACAGGCGATCAGCGGATTTTGAGTCGGCATGTGGTGTGGTGCTACTCGCCAACGAATGAGTAATGGAGAGTTCGGTTTTCGTTTGGCTTCGCTCGGTTTCGTTTGGCTTCGCCCTCGTTGGGCGACGCCATAGCAGGCACACATAGAAAGGATATGGACATGAGAAGGTTTTCGACGATGGCTGTGATGGTGACGATGGTGGCGGTGATGTCGATGTCGGCGATGGTGTCGGTGCCGACGTGGGCGGCGGATAACGCGGAACTCCGCAAGGGGATTGAGGACGCCCAGCAGAAGGGCAACCTCCAGACGGCGATGAAACTGTCGCGGGAGTTGGAGGCGTCCGAGGTTCACGATGGCGACTGGGGCTACAACGGCAAGTGTATGGCAAATCTGTTGCTCCAGACCAAGGGCCCGGCGGCGAAAGTGGAGTATCTCCGCTCCGCGTTCGAGGACGCCGTTAAACTGGAGGGCACCGTCGTCACGCATCGTAAGCAGATGCTCAGTTCGGCCTGTTACGATCACTGGGCCGGCGACGTTCATTCGGTAGCGATGGCTGAACTGAGTATTCAGTATCTCGGGGCGAACGATCACAGCGTCGGGTTCTTGTATCGGGGTTACTTCGGCCTGAAGAGGTACGAGGACGCGCTGGGTATCCTGGACAAGTACCCCGATGTACTGCCGAAAGACCTGTCGGCGTTGCGGCGGCTCGATGCCCTTGTTGCCCTCAAACGAACAGACGCCATCGGCGGTGCAGCGTTGGAATATGTAAAGGTTTCCGCCGATCCGATCAAAGCGGCCAATGCCCTGCAATACCTGCTGCCCGGCGACGACGTGGCCTTGTGTGTGGGTTTGACCGCCCAACAGGTCCTCGACGCGCGAAAATTCGAGCTTCGCCGCAGCACAGGCCGCCTTGCCCCGGACGTGCTGGTTGCCCTGGCCAACCAATTGACCAAGGGCGGCGACGACCGGCCCTTGCGTGTCAGCGCAGAGGCCAAGGCTCTGGCCAACGAACTCGACGACACCCCGCTGGCCGGCTACCTCCAGCCGCTCTTGCGCGGCGACTACAAGGTCGCGTTCCGCTACGCCTACACACAAGCCAAAGCGTCCGAAGCCGACGGTGAATACATCCTGTGGATCAACGCGGCGACTGGCGTGATTCGATGTGCCGACCAGTGTTACAACGGCCGGGCCCTGGCGTTCATCCAGTACATCAACGGCACGACGGACACCAACCCCGTCGCCGACATCGAGGAGGCAAAATGAGCAAACGAGTAAAGAAAGCCCTCGGCGTTGCCTGGCTGTCGGTGGCGGTCCTCGCGGCAATTCTGCTGGCGCAGTGGGCAGTCGGTCAGGAGCGCCCGCCCGTGCCATTCGCGGAATCGCCAGCACCATCCCCGGCCCCACGCGTCGTCGAGGTGGAGAGCATGGTGACGTTTACCGAAACGACCATCGCTGCGCAGGTCCATGCCGCCGCACCTGTCGTCACCATGGTCCCCGATCCGGGCGTCATGTCCGTATCGCCGGGCAGTCTGGTGGATGTTACGGAATTCACCGTCGCCACGGGCGTGACGAACATCAACGGCCAGCAGCAGGCCGCCGACGCGGGAGTAATGATGATGAACGCGGATATTTATGCCATCGCCCGCCACGATCCGGGCGTGACGGCCCCGTGGGTGTCGCCGTGGGAACTCCGCGACAACCAGTTCGACGGCGCGGTGGTCAATTCTGCCCGCGCGACGGCGCTGTTGCAGTCCTGCGATGATGAGGCTGCCCTTCGCGAGTATCTGGCCGGCGAAGGCCTGACCCTCCGTCAGCCGGCCAACCCGACCCGGCCGTTGTCGGAAAATTTCCTTGTTGGCGTAACGGCATACGAATACGCGGGCGCGTACTGTCAGGCCGATCAGGACGTTCTGGAAACCATCGACCCGCCGGCCGGCGTGACCGTGCTGCGGTTCGTGGACCGGAGCGACCTGGCCGTGGCGTTCGCCCTCGCGCATCCCGATCGGGAATTTCTCGTCGTCGCCGACATCAACGGTTTGTCTATCGACGCTCTGCGTGTTCTCGCCGGTGGCAACGTGGTCGGCGTAGTTGTCGGTCATTATCGCCATGCCGATGACGAGCCGGTAGATTTCGCCGCGTCTGCGGCGGACGTGCTGCGGGTCACGCGGACGGTCCGGCTGGTCAGCGACGCGCCCGTGTTGCTGGCGGTCGGCGCGGTGAACATCCACACGCGCGACACGGAACGCGGCTGGGCCGACGCCTTCGGTGACGACCTGAAAACCTTCGATGGCTTCGCGATCTACGGCCTGGCCCGTTTCCCTGCCATCCTCGAAGCCGTCGAAAACTCCCGTGAACTCATCATGCAGCGGATGGGGTTGCCCGACCGCCCGTGCCTCCTGATCGAGTTCACCGGCACCAGTCACCAGTACGCGGCCACCGACCGCGAGTATGTGGAGAAGGTCTGGAACACCAGGGCCCGCCCGTTGCTCGCGGCCTTGCGCAAACAGCAGTGGCACGGCTTGGTCACATGGTCCGCCACCATCGACGACGCCCGCATCAAAGCCGACGCTCTGCGGAGCGTGATGACGACTCAACCGCCGGCCCAGCCCCAGAACTCGCCCCAAGGGTCGCCGCGATGACCGGGGGCGTTGGCTTTGATTTCAAATTGCAGTTTTTCGACCGGGCGGCAATAGCCAATCAGATGGATACGCGGGCGCGTTCCGCGTTGGGCAAGTTCGGGGCTTTGGTGCGGAAAACCGCCATCGCCAGCGTGAAGGAAGCCCCACCCTCGCGACACGCACCGGCGGGGTCGCCGCCGTTTTCGCACATGGCCGCCCGGCGGCGGGCGATTAACCGCCGGCGGAAGGCAGAGGGCAGGCCCAAAGCCAAGCCGGGTTTCAAAGGGATCAAGCACATTTTGTACGCCTACGACCCGGTGAAACGCTCGGTGATTATCGGCCCGGCATCGAACCGCAAGCGGTCAATCACGATCCCGGAAATTTTGGAATCGGGCAAACTGAACGTTTCGGCCAGGCCACTGATGGGCCCGGCGCTCGAAAAGGCCAAGCCGTCACTCTCGTCGATGTGGGCTGGCAGCGTCAAGTAACCACATTTTGAAAGGACCATGTATGGCAGTTTTTATCCTCGGTAAGGACGGCAAGCTCTATTTCGGCGTCGCCGGCACGACGGCCTCGACGGAGATGGGCAACGTGCGCGACGTGACGTTGACGATGGAGGCGGGCACGGCGGACGTGACCACGCGGGCAAACTTCGGCTGGCGGGCGACCGCGCCGACCCTGCGCGAGTGTACGTGTGAGTTTGACATGCTCTGGGACCCGGTCGATCCGGGGTTCAAGGCCATTAAAAACGCCTTCCTCGCGTCGGCGTTGATTGCCTTGAAAATCCTCGACAAGGTCAACGGCCAAGGCCCCGACGGCGATTTTTCCGTTACGTCGTTCTCGCGAAAAGAGGCCTTGGAGGAGGCGATCATCGTCAGCGTGACGACCAAGTTGGCAAATTTTCGAGCCTGGCTGGAAGGCTCAGGAACGTAGGCCATTCGGCGTGCAGCTCGTTGGCGTAGTGGCGCCCTTGGCGCGGCAGTTCTGACGGCGCGGTGTTTTGAATTTTTCCCAACAAAAACCCTCCAAAACCATGCGGAAACCCGCATAACCCAAAAAAGGAAAACCCGTGAAAACATTTACCGATAACACAGGCCGGGCGTGGTCGCTGGCGATCAACGTGGACGCCGTCAAGCGCGTCAAGGCGTTGGTCAATGTCGATCTCCTCCAGGCTGTCGAGGGCAAGTTGATCGAACAGTTGGTCGCCGATCCCATCCTTCTCTGTGATGTAGTTTTTTGTTTGTGCAAACCCCAGGCCGACCAACTCGGCGTCAGCGATGAAGATTTTGGCCGCGCGATGGCGGGCGACGCCATTGAGCAGGCGACCTCCGCCATGCTGGAGGAACTGGTCGATTTTTTCCCGAGTCGCCGCCGGGCGCTGCTGACCAAGGCGGTGGGCAAATTCAGGACGCTCCAGGAAACGGTGTTGACGGCGGCGGAGGCACGGTTGGACAGCGGGTTGATCGAGAAGCGGCTGGCGGTGGAACTGGCGGCGCTGGACGCGGAAATCACGGCGACGTTGTCGCCGCCCCCGCGTCGGAACGAAACGGCGACAGTGGCGATTCAGCCGCTTCTGCCTCGGCGAAACGAAGCGGAGCCGGTGGTGGAACCGCTGTCGCCGCCTGGCGAGCGGTCTGGCAACTCGCCGGCGTCGTTGGCGTCGCCCCCGGTCCGCTGACGTTGCGGGAGTTGTTCTGGCTGGCGGAAGCCGCCCGGCGCGAGGCGTGGCAACACACGGCGTGGCTGTCAGCGATGATTGCAAACGCCAATCGCGACCCGCACAAGAAACCCTCGCCGTTCCAGCCGGATGATTTCAATCCGCTTGTGCAGCGTGACCGCAAGGCTAGCGCCGTCGTCGTGGACGAACACACCATCGGCGACCTCCGGGCGATGTTCGTTGGCGGTGCTGGCGGAATTCAAGAGGAACAATATGGGGCCCAGCCCCAAGAAAGGCAGTGACTATGAGTAGGTATGTAAGTCTGCGAGGCATGATTCTGGTGTTCGTGGCGGTGGGTGTCATCACATGTTTTTCCGGCTGCGGGAATGTGTACCTGCGCGGCGATGCCCTGACGGCGGCGGAAACCTCCGTGATGGACGCCTACCAGGCGGTGCATCGTTCCGGTGCGATTGAGGCGCAGCGGGCGGGCACGACGTTGACGTGGGAGCAGGCGTATTTCCTAAACAATTTTCAACAGTGGCGGTTCTTCGTCCGTTCCGACCGGAAGTCTCCGTCGTGGGGGCCGACATTGCCAAACGAAAGGGCTGGTGAGTAAATCATGTCTGACCTACAAACACAAATCAGTGAACTGTTGTTGAAAGTGCCCGCGTCGCAACGGCAGGCTGCCGCGTCGCTATTGGCGCAGTACGGGCCTCGGTTTTTCGCGATGGCGCACACGGATGCGTGGGCGTACCTTCGAAGGCTCATGGCTGGGGATTTGGACACGGTGGCGGAATTGGACGGGTTGTTAAGTGACGACCAGTTCATCGCAAAGGTGAAGGCCAACACGGCCCGCTGGGAGGCCGTCGCCAACTACAACGTCATCCGCGCCAACCTTCGCAACGAAATGCTCCTGCGGCTGGCTCCCATCGTGCTGAGCCTTCTCGCAGGCTTGGTGTGCCTTTGACCGGGCAAAAAAACGTTCAACGAAAGGAGAGTCTCAAATGAACAGGGTGCGTGAATTTCTTCGTGGAAAAAAGGCTTATGCCTGCGCCGTGATCGGCCTACTGGGTGCGGTTATCGCATGGGCGGATAACGAGATCAGCGGCACCGGCCTTCTGGCGGCAATCTGGGCGGCGGCGCAGGCATGTTTCATCCGGGCCGGCATCGCCAACGAGGCGGCCAAGGCGGAAGGGTAGGAGGTCACTATGTCCACGGAACCGTTGATGATGAAAACACAGACGAACGCGGCGTATTGCATCCAAGTCCGGTGGTTTGCGAAGATGTTGCCCATGCCAAGGCTGTGTCGCGCCATCGGGAGGATTCCGACGTGGGCCTATCGCGTGCAGCCCTGCACGATGGGCTGGCGGCAAACGGAACTCCGTCTGTGGCTACGGTTGTTGCCGCGTCCCGTCAGGCAGTGGCTTGGCGTTCGCCTGCCGGGGTGGCTGGTGGAAACGGATGTATCCCCAAACTGCACAGCCTGTGCCCGTTTCCATAGGGCGGCTTCGTAGAGGCAGGTCGGCCCGAGGCCTGTAGTGGAGCCATACCTTGTATATATAAGGTATGGTTCCACTCCTCCGCCCTCGCACGTTGAACGTGTCATTCACCTCCAAAGGAAAGCATATAGACAATGTCAGCCCCCTCCGGTGCAATTCGAGCAGGCCGTGCGTTCGTCGAGCTGTTCGCCGACGATAGCAAACTCGTGCGCGGACTGAAGGCTGCCCAGGCCAAACTCAAGGCATTCGGCGCTTCAGTCCGCGCCATGGGTACGAAGATGATGGGCCTCGGGGCGGCAGTCGCCGCGCCGATGGTGGCGGCGGCGAAGGTGTTTTCGGACATGGGCGACAGTGTCGCGAAGATGTCGGCCCGCACGGGGATCGGCGTGGAGTCGCTTTCGGAGTTGGGTTACGCGGCGGAGATGTCCGGCACCAGCATGGAGTCTTTCGAAAAAAGCGTTCGAACCATGCAAAAGACGCTGGTGGCCGCCGGCGGTGGCAGTGCGGCGGCGGTTGGCACGTTACGCAAACTCGGCTTGACCGTCGCCGACCTGGCGGGTTTGTCGCCCGAACAACAGTTCAAGTTGATCGCCGATCAACTCTCCAAAATTGAAGACCCCGCCGCCCGCGCCGCGGCGGCGATGGAGATTTTCGGCAAGAGCGGTGTGGAACTCATCCCCATGATGTCCGCTGGGGCGGCGGGGATTGAACAGTTGCAGCAGCAGGCGCGGGACTTGGGCTTGACCATGTCCATCGAGGACGCCAAGGCGGCGGAGGCGTTCAATAGTGCCCTGGGCAACCTTTGGAAAGTGCTCAAAATGGCGGCGTTCACTATCGGCTCCGCCCTCGCGCCCGTGCTCCAGGAGACGGCAGAGTGGATCACCCGGTTGGTTGTGTCGGCCAGCGCGTGGATCAAGGAAAACAAAGGCCTCATCGTGTCGGTGTTCAAAATCGCGGTGGGCGTCGTTGCGGCGGGCGCGGCCATTGTTGGTTTAGGTTACGCAATCAGTGGTCTGGCGGCTGTGTTTGGGGCGCTGGTGTCCATCGCGGGTGTTGTTCATGGGGTGTTGTCGGTCGTGATGACCGTCATCGGCGCGATGCTCACACCGATCGGCTTGGTGGTGACGGCCGTTCTGGGGCTGGGCGCATACTTCCTCTACACCAGCGGCGCGGCTGGTGAGGCGATGGACTGGCTTTCGGAAGGGTTCGCGGAATTGGCCGACGAGGCCAAAACCTCCTTCGGCGCCATTGGCAAGGCGCTGGCGTCGGGTGACATCGCCTTGGCGGCACGGGTGCTCTGGGCGTTCTTGAAAATGGAGTGGGAGAAGGGCTGTGCCCTGCTGGAAAAGGCGTGGCTGAACTTCCGCAACTTCTTCATCCGTATCGGCTATGACGCCTTTTATGGCTTGCTCGCCGTTGGTGAATATGTGTGGTACGGCTTGGAGGTGGCGTGGATTGAAACCACCAGTTTCATGTCTCAGACGTGGACACGGTTCACCGCGTGGATGGTTAAGGCGTGGAACTGGTGCGGTAACGCTTTGACCAAAGCGTGGAACAAGATCAAAGGGTTGTTCGATGACACCTTTGACGCCGATGCCGCGAATGCGGCAGCGGACCAGGCGTATGAGGCGGGCATTCAGCGGATCGAACAGGAGAAGGACGCCAAACTTACCGAGCGGGAACAACGCCGGGCCTCCGAGCGGGCGCAGGCGAAACAACTTCATGAGGCGACGCTGACGGAGATCGGCAAAGAGGCGCTGGCGAAAGAGGCGGCCCTCGACAAGGAGTACAACGACCGCATCGCCAAAAGCCAGGCCGCCGTGGACGCGGCGAAGCAGGCGTGGCAGTCGGCTATCGACGAGGCCAACTCGCCCACCGGCGACCGTAAAGGCCCCGGCGGGTTGAAAGATCCGAATCAATGGCTCAAGGACGCCCAGGCGGCGTTGGAGGGGGTTGGCGATTTGCTGGCGAAGGCCGGGCCCAAGGATGCCGTGCGCGGCACGTTCAACGCGGCGGCAATTCAGGGGTTGCAAACGTCGGCGGTCGATGAGCGGATCGCGAAAGCGACGGAGGCCACGGAGAAGAATACGAAAACCCTTGTTCAACGGGCCAATAACGGCGGGCTGACCTTCACAGGGCCATGAGGCAGGTGTAACTATGTCGATTTCATTTTACGAAAAATATGACAGCCGAACGATTGTAACCGACAGCGATGGCGCCGCCGAGTCGGCGGAGTTTTTGTATACACTTCGCGGCGTGTCGAGCGAAGGCGACGCCCGCGTGCTGGCGACGAATTCCACACCGGCGGCGTATGGTGTTTTGTCGCGGCGGCAGATTGAGGTCAAGCCCGTCCACATCGACACCACCAATGCCGACGCCTGTATTTGGGACATCACGGTACAGTATGGTGTGGCGGATGAGCCAGAGGCTGGCGATGAACCTACCTTTTCGTTTGACACCACCGGCGGCACACAACATATTACCCAGAGCAAACAGAACATAAGCAAGACGGCGGCCAGCGGAGCGGCACCTGATTTCAAGGGGGCCATTGGTATTACGAGCAACGGTGTCGAGGGCGTGGACATCACCGTTCCGATGTATGCGTTTACCTATACATATTACCTCAATCCCGAACAGGTCACACAGTCCTTCCGTATGCAGATATTCGCCTTGACCGGCAAGGTCAACAGTGGCTCATTCAGGGGTTTCGCGGCTGGGGAAGTATTGTTTTTGGGTGCCACCGGCTCAGTCCGTCGTGGCGAAAAGTGGGAGATTACGTTCCGGTTCGCGGCCAGCCAGAACCGTACGAACATCAGCGTCGGCTCCATTACGGTGCCGTCGAAGAAGGGTTGGGAATATCTCTGGGTTCGCTACGCCGAACAGGAGGACACCGCCGCTCAAACGCTTGTGCAACAACCCGTGGCCGCGTATGTGGAGCGAGTGTATGACGAAGCCAGTTTCGCACCGTTGGAGATCAGCGTATGACCCTCCGTAAAGTGCTGGCTGGTGAGCAGTTCGTCGCTCCCGCCGCGACGTGGAACGCCTTTATAGATGCGGCTCAGGATTTTAAGGACCGCACGGCGGATATTGGTCGCCAGCCGGTGGCGGGGTTTCGTTCGTCTGGAATCGTCACCGTGAAAAACGAGTCCGGCGGTGCGAGGCGGCAGTTCGATATTCTTGGCCTTGGTGAACCGATCTTCCTGCCGGGCGGCGGTGGATCATCTGGCGAAAACGCGGAACAATCGTTTAGGAATTTCGTCGCGTTTCGTGGCGTCATGCCGGTGGAAGATGAGCATGTGGGCAAGTTTGTTGTACTGATCGAACCGCTGGCGGCTGGTGCTGTCGGCAAGGGTTGTGTCTCTGGCGTTTGTCAGGTTCGCGTCAACGTCACCGACGAGGATCACGAATTCGCCGAGATGGCCGACAGCAAAACGGACATGCTGGAAAGCGGCGACACAGGCAGCGCGAAAATTCTGTGGAAAGAGGAAGGAACCGGCCAGAAGTGGGCCGTTGTTCACCTTGGCGCATCGGCTTCGGTTGTGGCGATTTACGCCAGAATCACGTCTGGCGGCGGCGATGGTGGCACCTATACGTCGTGGCGGGAGGTTGAATTTGTTGACGGTTCCTGGGCCACGAAGCAAGGTGGGTTGACGGGGCCTGGTGACGGCACGCTTCGCGAAATCAATGCGGCGAAAAACGTGCCGGCCAGCACTATTGTTCACGCATTCCGAAATCCCGGCCAATCGTCGCCGGTTGAATGGTTGTTTCAGTTTTCGGTGGTCGCCTGGATTTTCGGACGCATCACGTCGTCGAGTCCGGTGGCGGGAACGGGCGACAACAGATTCGTCTACCAATTCCAACAGGTGGCGAAAACGTCCGCCGGTTACGGTGGCTGGTCTAACGTGAGCGGCGGGATCGGTGGCGAGGCGTTCAATCTGATCGAGGATCAGAATGCCGCGTTCGGCACGCTCGGTAATGGTGTGAAGGTTGAACATCTCAACACCGATACCGCCGAGTTCAAACTTCAGCCCGTGCCGAACGGCACACGGGTTCAGTTGTTTCCGGTTGCGGTTGGAAACGATGAAGTCGAATGGTGGTTCAGCTACGAGAACGGTGTCACAGGGGAGTGCAAGCAATGAGCGGGATTCTGTTACCATCCAAATGCTGCTGCGAACAAAAACCGTTTACATGCGATACGCCCTGGATTGGCGGATGCCAGGGGTGTAACTGTATTCGTTCGCGGTCGTATCTTGTCTGCCTGAATGGGGCCACGGGCGACGCGGCGGTCATCAACAATCCCAGCAACCAAGGCTGGACGGTGTACGATCAGGCCGGGAATACGGGAATCTATACATTCGAAAACGATAAA
>Ga0123353_10018440_pt1 | contig 10323 bp, 5 predicted proteins | sample TergutLab28metaG_3_FD_92763 | JGI IMG/M metagenome (GOLD analysis project Ga0123353, IMG submission 92763) | Labiotermes labralis P3 segment gut microbial communities from Petit-Saut dam, French Guiana - Lab288 P3 | ecosystem: Host-associated > Arthropoda: Insects > Digestive system > Gut ...
ACAGGAAAAAGAGCAGTAGATACTTTTCTTGGAACCAACAGTTCAGCATACAGTTCAATACAATCAGGTATCGATTATTTTGGAAATGCAATTATACTTGGGAAAGATTATTTGACCGCATACCGGCCATTATTTGCTCATAACTCCAGTGATGTTATTGGTATACTGTTTATTGGTATAGAAATGTCATCTATAAATGAATTCATTATCCATGAAAGGAATGTTAAAATTATTTCTGGTACCATTGAAGCAGTGATCATTCTTATAGTAGCAGCAATCATCACCTTTTTTCTTTCCCGAAGCATTGTCAAACCAGTTATCAACGTAACTCTTACTCTCAAGGATATTTCCGAGGGTGAAGGCGATCTTACCAAAAGAATAATTAACAATTCAAATGACGAGGTGGGAGATCTCTCCAATTACTTTAATCTTACTCTGGCAAAAATAAAAAACCTTGTAATCAATATCAAAGAAGAAGCGAGAATACTATCTGATATTGGAACTGATCTTGCCAGCAATATGAATGAAACAGCAGCAGCAGTGAACGAAATTACTACCAATGTTCAAAGCATAAAAGATCGTATTATAAACCAGAGTGCGAGTGTTACAGAAACCCATTCAACTATGGAACAGCTTGTTATAAATATCAATAAACTCAATGGACATGTTGAAAACCAGAGCAGTAATATTTCCCAGGCTTCAGCTGCCATAGAAGAAATGATAGCCAATACTCAATCTGTTACTAAAACACTTATCAATAATGACCATAATGTAAAAACTTTGAAAGAAGCTTCTGAAATTGGCCGTACAGGATTGCAGGATGTAGCTGCAGATATTCAGGAAATCGCCCGCGAATCAGAGGGGCTTTTGGAGATCAATTCAGTTATGGAAAATATTGCCAGTCAAACCAATTTGCTTTCCATGAACGCAGCAATTGAAGCTGCCCATGCAGGTGAATCCGGTAAAGGCTTTGCAGTAGTTGCTGATGAGATCAGAAAACTTGCAGAGAATTCAGGAGAGCAGTCAAAGACAATAAGCACTGTACTTAAAAAAATAAAGGAATCCATAGATAAAATTACCAGTTCCACAGAAAACGTACTCAATAGATTTGAGGCCATTGACTCAAGCGTTAGAATTGTCTCTGAACAGGAAGAGAATATCCGTAATGCCATGGAGGAACAGGGAGAAGGGAGCAAACAGATACTTGAAGGTGTTAGCAATGTGAATGAGATAACCCGTCAGGTAAAGAGTGGTTCCGATGAAATGCATGAAGGTGCGCTTGAGGTTATTCGGGAAAGCGAGAGCCTTGAAAAAGCTACACAAGAGATCACTGCAGGTATAAACGAGATGGCTTCAGGAGCTCAGCAGATCAACATAGCTGTTAACAAGGTCAATGAAATTAGTATACAGAACCGTGAAGGTATAAATATGTTAATAAAGGAAGTATCGCGATTTAAGGTTGAGTAAGATACATTAAACAATGTTAACGCGGAATATTTAACCAATTTTTTACTTCAATCAATATTTTCTCCACATCTTTCAGGAACTCGTCATTTTCATCTAAAACACCTGACAAATTCCCTTCCTTTGCCATTAGTTCAAGTTTCTTTGCTCTAACGCTTGCATACTCAGCGCCAATCGTTGCGCATACGCCCTTTAAGCTGTGTACATCAATAGCATAACTATGTAAATTATCTTTTGTAACATTTCGCAATTTTTCTATTGTTTCGGAAGTGGTGCCTGCAAAAGATTCCAGCGCAAACTTGTAAAGTTCCATTTCTCCACCCACAAGAATAAGCCCTGCTTTTGTATTTACTCCAGGAATTTCAATTTCATTATTTTTAGATTCTTTCTGCAGCGTATCACTATTTTCCTGTTGTAATTCCGAATGGATCTCCCCTTCATCATGAGATTTTTTTCTGACCCATTTTCTCAGGATCGAATCAAGATTCATTATATTGATTGGTTTGGATAAGAATGCTGTAAACCCTTTTTTCAAAAACTTTTTTTCATTTCCTGCAAGGGCATTGGCTGTTAGGGATATAATGGGTATATTCCTCGCATAATCTGAATCCAACTTGCGAATTATCTGCGTTGCTTCTATTCCATCCATTTCAGGCATCATGTGATCCATGAATATGGCATTGTAAATCGGATTCTCTTTCTTTATAAGATCTATAGCTGCTTGTCCTGAGGTTACACAATCTACCTTCATTTTGTACTTGCGTAACATACCTGCAGCTACATCCAAATTCGTTTGATAATCATCTACAACCAACACCCTTGCATAACTCATATCTATCCGCACAATTCCAACAGAAGTATTCTGCTTCTCTTCTGTATAACGGAAATTGCGAAGATTTTCTATTATATCTTTGGTAATGGTTTTATCATTCAAAGAACCTTGTCTTATCCTTATATGAAATGAACTACCTACACCGTACTCGCTTTCAACTGTGATTTCCCCATCCATTAACTCTGTAAGTTTTTTTGCTATTGGCAGACCCAATCCAGTCCCTTCAATTTTACGATTGGCTTTTGTATCCACCTGATTATAATTGGAAAATATTTTTTTAATATCTTCAGCCCGGATACCTATACCTGTATCGCTTATCGTCATAGACAACCATGTATCATTTTCGTCCTTTTGTTCACATTCCACACGAAGAGTAACTTTCCCTGTTTTTGTATATTTGAAAGCATTACTCAATAGATTATTTAATATCTGTTTTATGCGAAGTTCGTCTCCAAAAAGATCTCTTGGCAAATTTTCGCTTATATCAACTATGAAATTGATTGGCCTGCTCCGAATACGGATTATATTGAGTGTAATAACATCATTCAAAAGACTTGCAGTGTTGTAATCTACTGGTATCAATTCAACCATACCAGCTTCTATTTTTGATATATCAAGAACATCACTAACGAGGCCAAGCAGTATCTCTCCTGCACTGTTAATTTTTTGAAGGTCTTCTTTTATATTAACAGGAAGATCCATTTCCTCCAGCCGCAAATCAGTAAGACCTACGATTACACTTAAGGGGGTGCGCATCTCGTGGTTCATATTAGCAAGGAAATTGCTCTTGTACATTGAATTTGATTCAGCCAGCTCTTTTAACGCCGCAATTTCTTCATAGGGCTTTTTAACGAAATTCGAGCCAATTATTGCAGCAATAACACTAAGAAAAAACCCTACAAACCCTACGATAATAAGTCCATTATCAATATCTCTAAGTGGACTTTCTGGAATAGGAGCAATAACTCCAAGACACCACCCTTCTTCTGATCCATGAATTGGCATGAATGCACATATACGTGGAACATTGGCAACAGAAAAATATCCTATTCCTGATTCACCGCCAATCATCCGTCTTATTACAACTGCCATTTCCTCATATTGCTTATCTTTTTCTGCCATAAGTATGAAATTGAAACGTTCATTTATCCATTGTGGGCGTATGTTGGCAATTATATAACCTTCAGAATCATCAATAAAAATATGTCCTGTTTCCCAAATAACAAAACTGGCAAGTTGTTGACTAAAATACATTCCGGGAAGTGTAAGTACCAATATTCTTCCATACTCCTCCAGGAAAGGAACCGCTAAATAAAATACCACCCCATCTTTTAAAGGATAAGTAGAAGAAAATGATTTTTTTCCAAGAAATGCCTGCTTAATGTATTTATCATCAATAATACTATGAGGTGCAGGAAAATCTCCAGATGCAACAATAGGACCATGGTTGAGATCAAAAATGGTCATTCCAATAAATTCCGGATATATGTCTCTTTGGGTTAATAGCATTTCTGGCCATTTTGATTCTGATGACAATTCCAGTTTTTGAACAACTGAAGTAGCTTTTTGTTTTAAACCCTGTATTTCACTGCTGATAAAATGATCAGCAATATTGGCTATTACCATCAGGTCCGTTTCCTGCGCTTTTCTGATGTTATTTCTTACATAGATTATTCCAGCTGAAAAGCTAAATGTAATAATCAGCAGAGTAGTTATAACAATAACAAAAATAACCCTTAAACGGATTGACATACATTAAAACATATACTCTATATGCTAATAAATCAAGAGGATATTTGTTATCATCACAATTGAAATGCTTGACAATCTAATATTCTGATGATTTGAGCCAGTTTAATATATTTTCTACCATGATCTCAGCATATTTCAAGAAGTCGTTATTTTTAGCTAAAACACCTGATATATCGCCTTCTTTTGCCATTAATTCAAGTTCTTCGGCTTTTTTACTCATCTCATCCGCAGCAATTGCAGCGCTTATGCTTTTTAATCCATGCACTTCTACAGCATAATCCTGTAAATTCTTTTCTGTAACATTTCGCATATTATCTAAAGTATTTGGGGTGTTTGTAACAAAGGATTTTAATACTGACTTATAGATATTCATATCTTTATTGTATAGCTTAAGTCCTTCATCTATGTTTATTCCAGGTATTTCAGACACAGATATTTTATTTTCTTTTTCATCCTGAGTTTTATTATGGACCCATTTTTTCAGGATCGCATCCAGTTTCGTCATATTGATTGGTTTTGATAAAAACGCATTAAATCCTTTTTCCAAAAACATTTTTTCATTTCCTACAAGAGCATTGGCTGTTAAAGATATAATGGGTATATTCCTGGCATATTCAGAATCCATGTTGCGAATTACCTGCGTTGCTTCTATTCCATCCATTTCGGGCATCATGTGATCCATGAAAATAGCATCGTAAATTGGATCCTCTTTCTTTATAAGATCTATAGCTTCTTGCCCCGAAGTCACACAATCTATCTTCATTTTGTATTTGCCCATCATTCCTGCTGCTACATCTAAATTGGTTATAAAGTCATCTACTACCAACACTCTTGCATAACTCATATCTGTTCGTACAATTACATCAGAAGTATTTTTCTTCCTATCTGTATAACGGAAATTGCGCAGCCTTTCTACCACATCGTTGCCAATAGTAATATTATTAACAGAACCTTGTCTTATGGTTATATGAAAGGAAGTCCCTACACCATACTCGCTCTCAACCGTAATTTTTCCATCCATCATCTCTACAAGTTTTTTCGCTATTGGCAAACCCAATCCAGTCCCTTCGATTTTACGATTGGCTTTTGTATCTACCTGATTATAATTGGAGAATATTTTTTGCATATCTTCCGGCCGTATACCAATACCTGTATCGCTTATTGTTATAGACAGCCATGTATCTTTTTCGTCTTTGCTTGCACATTCCACGCGAAGAGTAACATTCCCCTCCTGTGTATATTTAAATGCATTACTCAATATATTGTTAAATATTTGTTTCAAGCGCAGTTCGTCTCCATAAAGTTCTTCTGGCAAATTTTCGCTTATGTTAACTATGAAATTTATTGGTCTGCTCTTTATGCGGATTATATTGAGCGCAATAACATCATTCAACAGACTTGAGATACTGAAATTTACCAGTATCAATTCAAGCTTGCCTGCTTCGATCTTGGATATATCCAGAAGATCATTCACAAGGCCAAGCAGGATTTCTCCTGCGGTGTTGATTTTTTTAAGGTCATCTTTTATTTCACGCGGCAGTTTATGGTCTTCCAGTCTAAGATCTGTAAGGCCTACAATCACATTCAATGGGGTGCGCATCTCGTGGCTCATGTTTGCAAGAAAAGCAGATTTGGCACTGGTGACTCTATTCAAAGAATCAACCATATCTCCTATATGGTTTGATAGAATTCCCAATTCATCCTTTCTGTCAATGCGGATCGGATAGTTTAAATCTCCATTTGCAATTTTCGTTGTTGCTTTCTTTAGTCCTGAAAGAGGCATCACTATTTTTTTTGACATAAAAATAGAAACAAAAATTGAAAATAATATTATAATTACTGCAACAAAAGATTGTGTAAAAACTATTTTTTCTGAATAAGCTGATAATATATCCGAGTTTATCTCAATATAGTCAATAGACATTTCACGAAGATCATTTAATAAGGTGGTCATCTCTGTTGCAACGTTATATTCTTCAAGTAACCATTTACTAATTTTGGCATTATTCGATTCAAGTATTCCGTTCCTGATTTCATAATAACAAGGTTTAAAACTTCCAATAAACAACTCTTCAATTTTGTTTATATATCCCATTTGGTATAACATTGTATCGGAGGTTATATTAAAATCGCTTTCTAAATGTTCTTTATAATTGTCCAAATGTTCTAAAAAATCATCGCATAATGGCTCATAGTCAAGTCTGCGTAAATATAAAAGCGATTGTGAAATTGTATTATCTACCGGATATGCAGTGGAAATATTATTAAGCCTGAGCATTGACAGAGTATCGAGCGCATCAGCTAAATCAGTTTGCCGCCTTGAGGTAGCTCCTGTTAAATTATTGTATTCTCCAACTATGCTTATAAGCTGTACTGCAGAATAGATAGTAAAAATGATCATAAAGAATATGAGCATACTAAATGATAAGAGAAGTTTTTTTCGTATCTTTAGATCATTAAACCACTTCATTTAAAATGGATTATGCCTGATTATTCATCAGCTTATTCTCCATAGCTATCAGCCTGGAAATTATTTCATGATCATTTTCCTCTATTGCCTTAACAATGTCTGATGACATGGCAGCCAGGAAATTTATGTCGTACCGAAGTTTATCTGTTAGAGAAAGCATTTGATCATAATCCATTTTAACAGAGGAACTATTCTCCTTCAGACCACTGAGCGATGAGGTTATTCCAGTACTTTTATCAGCCAGGTCGCCCAAGGTATCAATAAGTTCTGACATAGTGCTGGCAAAACCATTGATCTCTTCTGACATTTCATTGATCAGACTACCGGTCTCACCTGTGCGCTTTGAAGTAGCGTTGATCCCTTTTATAATGTTTGAGAGAGTTTGGGATATATTCCTGGAATTTTCCCTTGTAGACTCAGATAGACGCCTTATTTCATCTGCTACTACTGCAAAACCCTTGCCTGCTTCACCTGCATGTGCAGCTTCAATTGCAGCGTTCATGGATAAGAGGTTGGTGTTTGCCGCAATAACACTAATGATTTTTATTGCAGATCCTATGGCATCTATGGACTGGGCAATATTTTGAACTGCCTGAATAGTCTCTTTCATGGCACCCTGACCATTGGTAGCGTTATCTATCAACTTCTTGATACCTTCCCTTTTTTGTAGTGAAAGATCAGAAGTTTTCCTTATGGAATTTATTATTTCTTCTGTAACTTCTGATGAATCATTCACAGAAGCTGACTGTGCGTTTATTTTGCTGTTTAGTTTTTCAACCAGAGTAGTGATCTCCTCAATTACTTTAAGAGCCCGATTAATGTGTCCCTTAAGCTGTTGGTTGATATACACAGTAGTTTTTTTCTCATCCCCAAGAAGCGCAAGATTGAAATGCGCGCAATTGCTTGGTTTATTGAGTTTATTAAAAATTGCTGTTGCCATTGACTCGCAAGTTCCATAACCGCAGCTTGTGCAGTCGTATAAATCTGCAAGGGTGAACTTTTTCATCGACTTGTAGATTTCTTTTAACTCATCTTCATTGGGATGCTTTATTGTATTATTTCCGGAATAGTCATGATATGTCCGTTTATATAATTCTTTACTCCAGTAACGGTTTAAAACTTTGTGATAATTCTTGTAAAGTTTTTCCTGGTGTTTAGGATTTAATTTATTTTCAAGATCAGCGCTTCGTTTTCTAATCGGGCTTTCAATTTCATCCAGTGTTTTTCCTGCATTTCCTGTTCCAGGTCCTCCGTTACATCCATATTCACAATTCAGACAGTCAATGAGCAAAGGGAATTCGATATCCTTGTTATCAATCGTATGCGAAACGCCCTGTAAATAATGGTAGATCGTATGTATCCCTTCGATTTTACGGGTTTTTCTTCTTATACCTGGAACAAAACGCTCTGCAGTATCCAGTAAACCTCCTGGAGAAGAGAATGTTACTCCCCGCTCCGCAGGCGCTCCAATATATTCCACAGCAGAATATTTGCTTAGGTCAATGTTCTGCTTTTTGAGCATATCTCTAAGTGCAACCATGGTTACATTATAATCGCCTAATCCTGTTTCGATAAATTCTCTTTTTTTGGCAATACAGGGAGAAATTATAGCAATGCTATGATTTTCATATTCCGGATAATATTTCCGAATCATTTTGATAGTGTGCAGCATGGGGCTGTCTGCAGGCGCCAGATAAGATAATAAGTTAGGACAATAGAGTTCAATGTAGTCAACGACCGCAGGGCATGGTTGAGAAATTACCATCTTTGGATTTTTATCTTTTATATGATTGACGTAAGAAAGAACAGTAAGTTCTGCTCCGAAACTTACATCAAACACTGCTTTAAGTCCCAGAGATTGCAGGTATCCATTTAACTTTAGATAATTACCAGCAAATACAGAAGCCACAGCAGGGGCAGCTATGGCAATCATTTTCTTCCCTTGTCTTAAATCTTCGAAAAATATTTTAATATCATCTACTGGTCTACGGGCACCATGTTTGCAAACAGCTATACAATATCCACAACCTATGCAAAGGTCATGATTAACTGTCAGTGTTTCTCCGGAGCCATCCATACAATATTTGACAGGACAACCAGTAATACAAGCATAGCAGTTTATACATTTTTTTAAGTCGATTTCAATTACTGGGGCAAGTTTACCTACATTATGCATTTTTCCCCCTCACTAAATAACGTGATTATTTAGTATAAGTCTCTCAAGAGAATCAAATTATTTACTCTGCCATAGCGAGAGCTTTTTCTATTGATTTAATCAATGCTTCTGATTCTACAGGCTTGCTTATAACATCAGCAGCGCTGGAATTTCTGGCCTGCATAAAAAAATCTGCTCCGGTTTTTCCGCTAACAATAATTATTGGCACTTTCATGTATGTTGGGATTTTTCTTATATCAGCAAGAAATTCAAAGCCACAGATATTTGGCATTTCAATATCCAGAAGAATGACATCTGATTGCATCTTGTTTAGAAAGCTCATTGCTTCAGAAGCGGATTTAACAACCCTAAGATCATATTTTTGAGTTAAAATAGCTTTAAATATATCAAGTTGCGTTGGATTATCATCAATTGCCAGAACTATTTTTTTATTTTCCATACCTGCCAGTTCCTTTTATGCCACTATTTTTTCCTTTTATTATAATTTAGAGAAAAATAATTAGCAACAATATTATTTTTGGCATAAAATTTATGAATTTTTTGGCAGTTTTGGTTTATATATTTCTGTTAGTGGTCAAATCCACTAAATATTTAATGTATATATGCTTCAAGGCAATGGCTTTTGGAAGCTTGCTGTAATCTTTCAAGAGCTTTTTTTTCTATCTGCCTTATTCTTTCTTTTGTGAGATTATATCTATCTCCTATTTCTTTAAGAGATTGTGGAGATTCTCCATTCAGACCAAATCTTTGCTCAATAATATCAGCTTCTTTTATGGATAATGTTGATAATAGTTTATTTATATCTTCTTTTATTGATTTATCGACCATGTATTCATCAGGTTGCTTGTACATTGTATCTTCAATATAGTCCCCCATTTTTGAGGATTCTCTGTCAAAAGTAATAACAGGAGACTCAAAAGAGATATGTTCCCTTGATATACTGATCATTTCTTTTATATGTTCTTCGGAAAGACTGAGATGAGATGCAATATCTTTGATTTCAGGTTCTGTTCCATTAATAGTGAGATATTCTTTTTTTACTTTTTCAATTTGGACAAGCTCGCCTACTCTGTTAAGCGGAAGGCGTATTATTCTTGATTTTTCTCCAATAGCTTTTAAGATTGCCTGTCTTATCCACCATACTGCATAGGAGATAAAATGATATTTTCTTTCAACATCAAATTTTTCTACTGCATTAAGAAGTCCTATATTCCCCTCACTAATCAAATCAGGAAGATCTATTCCGTAATTTCTATATTTCTTTGCAATATTCACAACAAATCTAAGGTTGGATTTAACAAGCATATCGCGTGCTTTTTTATCTCCTTTGACAGCACGACGGGCATATTTTTCTTCATCTTCTCTTGATAAGAGCGGAATTTTATTTATTTCTTTGAGATATACCGCGAGTATGTTTTCATTTTCCGCTTTTGTTTTTCTTGTCTTTTGTTTTTCTATTTCTGACACTTAAAAACCTCCAAAATAAAGTTAAATACACTAAATAACATGCAACATTTGTGCCAAGTGCAAATAATATTTATTTCCTTATAATATATGGAATTATTTCACTGATAAAAATTTCCATATTTTCTTTTATTTATAAGTGTGTCAAAAGTATACAATCCTTTA
>Ga0123353_10018442_pt1 | contig 10322 bp, 13 predicted proteins | sample TergutLab28metaG_3_FD_92763 | JGI IMG/M metagenome (GOLD analysis project Ga0123353, IMG submission 92763) | Labiotermes labralis P3 segment gut microbial communities from Petit-Saut dam, French Guiana - Lab288 P3 | ecosystem: Host-associated > Arthropoda: Insects > Digestive system > Gut ...
CGAAACTTTTGAACTCAAATGAGCAATTTTTGCCGTTCTGTTTTCGGCAGGGTTGTTCTTGTTTTAATTCCATAGGGTAAATGATTTAGGTTAAACTTGGTCAACCTATTTCGGGACGACACACGAAATGCCATTGCGCACAACGTTCCGGCGGCTTCGCGAGGTGGCGGCTTCCCAACACATTTTCAACGCGAGCCACGCCGCGAAAATAGCAAAATATTTGTCCACGCGAGGTAATGCCGACATCTTGCGAAACCGCTCGTTATGGGCAGGTTTGTTCACACATCTGTTTTATTTTCATTATCTTAGGGTAAATATTTCATAAGTTGCGAAAAGAACTTTATCTATGATACAATTATTGACAAAACATTTCATGTATGATATTTCGCAAATCAATTATTTCACTTGGGGATAATTGTCCAAAGGAATTTGATGTATCCAAGCGGGTTTTATCCACAGTTCTAATTTGGTCAATAGCTAATTCTCCTTTCTTTCCGGTAACAACACATTGAACACGAAAAGGATAGTTTCGTAATGTAGAAGTAAGAGGAACAATAACTACTGTGTTTAAATAGTCATTTAATTCACTGGGACTTATGACAACGCAAGGACGTGTTTTTGCTATTTCACTACCTTGTGTTGGGTCTAAAGTAACCCAGTAAGTATAATATTGCTCTATTTTTCCCATGTCCACCAGTCAAGATTTTCGTTATTAAATTCAGTAGGCATAAGTAAAACGTCATCGCCAAGTTGATGCATTTGTTTAGCAGCAGTTGCCCAATTATCTCGTGGCTTAATTTTAGACGGTGTTATTGCTTCATTTATTGGCAAAACAAGTACTTCTACTTCATGACCATATAGGTAGCTCGGAATTGAAACGAGATAATTTTGTTCATTCGGGATAAATATTTGTCTGTACATAGCATTGTTTTTTTGAATTGCAAAAATAGTATTTTTTCTCATCAGTCGGGCAAATTTGCAAAATTGTCATTAGAAGTAAAGTAACGGCGTTAGCCGTTTTATAAAAATAATTCCTTGCGCCGCAGGCTCTTCCGGTTCGACCGGAGGGAGAGGAATATAATCACATAGATACCTTATGCTACCGAACAAACTTCAAACTCTTTCAGGAGCGTGAGTTAGCCAAAAGCAAATAATGGCGACAAATATTGCGTAGGGCATATTGTAATTTTTCTTGTACAATATTTTTGCAGGGGATTTGCCGACATTTTTTGCGTGCGGTTGTCGTTGCGGTATGAGCTTGCGAATACGGCAACGACAACAAGGGAAAGCGACCGCTTGACATTATCATTTTTTTATTGATAGCAACGGTTTAGTTTTCTTTAATTTCAAAATTCTCATCAAAAAAATCATCAAAAATAAATTTACTTTTCTTTCTTTTTTTATAAAACCCTTTTTCTCTTAGTATATCATAAAAATCCTCATAATCTATTTTCCCTTTACCTATTTGTACTAATGGCTTTTTACATTCACTAACAAAACGTTTTATTTCAACTATTTCTGACGGAGTTAGGTCTATTTTTTCATCTTTTACTAATATTTCAGGATTCTTCTCGATGCTCATTGGTATCATTTTACTGTAATCGGTATCGTAATTATTATTTGTTTGAAATAATATGATTTTTTTACCGCATAAATCTATCCATCGATCATAATCATCTATATAAATATTTGCCGGAAGATTACTCTGTTTTTTAAAGATATGCGACACCATCTCCCAAAACTCATTTGATGTATCCCTTATATATTCTAAAAATCTTTTGGCTTCTTTTTCTTGTTCCTCTGTCATAGAAATGTATTGTTAAAGAGTGTGTTTATAAAGATAATAATCTTCAATAGTACATTTTCCGCTGCCAGTTACAGTTACACTTCTGTTTATCCCACCGGGATATCTAATACTTACCCAGCTCTGTAAATTTCCTTGTCTAAATGCAACCATCTGAGATTCATTGATTAGCCTTTTTTCATTAACGGCTACAGTTTGAATTCTTTTCCCATTTTTATCAAAAATGTCAACCATACCTTTAATCGTGATAACTTTTTTTCCCTTAATCAACTCTTTGTATTCTGATTCTTTCGTTTTTTCATAATATTCTAACAATTTTAAGGCTTGTTTCTTATCGTCTGCTCCTTTTATGATGAGATCAATGAGTCTCCTAATGATTTCTTTTTGTGTACTTTTAATTTTATCCATAAAAAAATGTTTGAAAGGTTTTATCTACATTGCAGGTTGATGTTTCTTTGTTGGACTTTTTGAACAAGAACCACTAGTTAAACCTGATAGACTTGAATATTTGCTTCCGCAATATTTACAAACATACTGGGATTTTTCACTTCCCTCATACAATTCATGTTTTTTGCCATTTGGATTTTTTGAGCATGAACCTGAAGTCAAACCTGATATGCTAGAATACTTACTACCACACCACTTACAATAATAATTTGCCATAATCAATGATTTTTATTTTCCTACTCTTACGGCTTTGTAGGTATTGCCTTTATTTATCCTTTTCTTCTCTTAATTATTTTAACAATTATAAAAATAACAATTATTACTCCTAAAACCGCAAGTATCGGTTTTATATATTTTGCTGTGAGAAAGAATAAGGCTACGCATATCAGAAGAAAAAATAGGATTTTTATAATAACAACTACCTTATTTTCAGCATTTTTAGTATTTCCAGTATTTTTCTTATTCTTATAACTTTCAATATCATTGTTGGACTGTTTTAAAAGAATGTTTCTGTAATAATCTAATTGTGGGTCTTTAGGGGATATGGATTCAAGTTTAAAAATGGATTGTCTATATTTTTCACAAAGAGCCTCAAAATATTGATTTCTAATTCTACTTTCCTCATCGTCATTCGTACTCAACTTGTTTGCTTTTACAAGTATTGATAACTCAGACAATAAATGAAGTAATTCATCCTTGTTGTTTGGAATACGAATACTTGCAATTCTTTCAATTTTCTTCAAAATCTCGGAGTGAACAGATAATAGTTGTTTTTTCTCTTGTTTTAAATTGATTTGTGACTGTTCAACTTCTAATTCATTGAGAGCATGTTCTTCATCAAAAGTGTCATCTTTTATAAAATGTGATAAAAAATCTAATTTTCCCATTGTTTCAATCTTTTAGTGTATTAATTAATTTCAGACCCTATTTCGTTAGTTTCTTCTATATTTTCCATATTGTTAATAGAAATTTCCATCAAAGGCAAAAGTTCTATAGGTAGTGTTGCGCCACTGGGATGCTTTAGTTCAATAATAACTTCCCTAAAACCAAGTGTTTGAAACATCATTGTTAGCTTTTCTATTGCTGTATTTTCAGCTAATTGAAGGATACCTGATTCAAGGGCATTTTTTTCGATAATGTCTCTTGCTTCTTTTTTATATTCAGTAATTTCCTCAAACGACCATTTTCCGCTTTCTTCATAAGTTTCATAACCAGAGGGGTTGGTAATCACATCAAAAATTTTCACTTGTGGCAAGCGTAACTTAATAGTTTGAGAATAAACAATAATATCGTCATTTGATAAATTTGACAAATCAAATCCAACTCGTACCTTACCTTTAATAATCAATACAAGTTCATCTTTCTTTTTTGTTTTATAAATAACATCTTCTTGATAAAAAGTAGCGGTTGTAAATTCCCCTATTTTATGTATTTCTTCTACAACATTGAAAGTTTCATCAATAATTAAAGGGTTATCTTTAAAAAGATAGTTAATGTCATCGCCTAAATTACGAAGTCCGTAAACAGCACCGCCAATTATAGAGAGTACCATAGCAATACAAGCAATAATTGCAGCATTTTTTGATATTCCAAAAATTTTTGAAAAGATTGATACGAATTTATTCATAGCCTATTTGTCTTTAAATGAAATATTGATTATTTTATATCCTGCATTCCTTAAAAATGACTCTAAAAATGATTTAGCATTGACTTCTGCATCGTCTAAAATTCCAAATTCCGATACATTTTCTCTTATGCTCTTTTCCCCTTGAACTAAGACACTATTCCTTTCATCATTTGAAAAAGAAGAACGAAGTAGAGTTGTCTTTTCATATACCAACATAATTTCTTCGGGTTTGATATTGAGTGTCATAAGTTCGGCTTTAGGTAATGTTATGCTAATTGACTTCTTTCTAAAATTTGTTTTTATGTCTTCGTTTGTCAGTTTGCTTAAATTAATTCCTGCCTTTAAACTTGCCTTACATGTAAAAAGGATTTTTCTTTTTCCGAATTTGTACCAAGTTGCTTTGTGATCGGCTTTTATCACTTTTTCAACCACATATTCCACTGTCCCCAATTCGGGTAGAGTGGATAGTTTTCCTGTCCATTCTTCTAGTTGGTGTCGTGCCGATTGTTCTTCTGCGCTAAGAAATGGTACTTGATCACATGAAATTGCCACAAAAGTTGCGAAAAATCCAATCAGAACAGCTTTTATTCGATATAATAATTTGTCCATAACTATTTCTTTTTATTTGATAATGAGTGATTTATTTTTCTTTTTTTTAAGAGATGGGGTACGCTTTCCAAAAAACTTGCCCATAACGTCCCTGGGTATTGGCGAGGTTGCGGCTCTCACACACTTTCCAACGAGCAACTCGCGGCAAAAATAGCAAACTTTTTCAAACGAGGGTAGTACCGCAATCTTGCCAATACCCCCGTTAGCAGAAGTGGCTGCCTTCCCAAGTGCTTTCCTGTAACGGTATATTTCTGGTTAAGTCCCAATGTCTTTTTTGGAGCGTGTGGCAGCCTGAAGCCAAATAATGGCGGTAGCCATTTTTTGGCTGTGCGGTGGGCAAGGTGGTGTTTTACGTTGGATTTGTGTGTTGGAAACACTACCTTGCCCACAAGGGAAAGCGACCGCTATTACTCTTTCACAATCTTTCTAACTGTCAAACCTTTTTTAGTATGAATTTTAAGAAAATAGATGCCCGACGATAACGTAGATACAGATATTTTTTCCTTAAAGTTGTTTTCCAATATCAGCAGTCCGCCCGTTAATGAATAAACCTCTACCTTTTCTATCTGCAACTCCGATTGTATGAAAATTTCGCTGGTAGCGGGGTTGGGATAAATTTGGATTTGTTGTGCAAGGTTTTCGTTAATTTCTGACCAGTGTTCAATTATTAAAAATGGATACCCGTTATTAATATTGTTTGCCGGATCTTTATTCCAAATATTTGTAAAATCCCACTCCGTATAATTTGATTGAGTCTTCATCTCGGCAGTGAGACGCCCGAAAGAATTATTAGTACCCGTACCACTCGCAACTCCTATTGATTTTTCTGTTGTTTGCGTATCCCAATAACTATTTGAAATACTACAACCGGAATTTAAATTGCCGACCATACCACCACCAATATTTGTAAATTTCTCAGTACTTGCCACATAAGTCATGTTAATAGTGGAAATACTTGACAAACTTCCCACCAAACCGCCTTTATTATTTGTAGTTGTACCAATATGATTGAGATTACCATAAAAATATGAATTTTGAATTTTAGAACTATTCGTAAGGGTTCCAACTAATCCGCCTAAACTCATGTTATTATCATTTGAGGTGTTGATGTTTACTTTTGAACTACTTTTAGCTATAAATGATTTTTCAGAATATCCTACCAATCCTCCTAAATCCGATGCATAACCGGATATATTGCCGGAAACAGAACAATCAATAATGGTACTGGCTTCAAAATAAATCTGACCTACTAAGGCTCCTGTTTTAGCGCTTGTATTATTACTTGTTATAATCACATTGGCTAAGTGAACATTTTGAATAGTAGATTTCCGTATAACTCCAAATAAGCCAATATATGAACTTGTACTCGCGATATGTAAATTACTGATAGTTTTTCCGTCTCCATCATAAACACCCCAAAAAGCACCATTTATAGAGGTACCATTTCCTATTGATTTAAAACCTTCACCTCCATTCCAAATAGCTGTCTCAGACGCATCTATATTTGCTGTTTGTTTATAATATACGAGTGAGTTGTTACTCCCCCACCATGAGTTACTCGAATGCCCTGATACCCATCTGAGATTTGCAAGAGTTGATATTTGGTAAGGATTTGAGGCTGTGCCTGCACCTGCGGGCTCTATTGCCTGTGTTGTTGTTTGTGGCGGTCTTAAATGCGGGTAGCCGTCATTAGTCGAAGAATTTATATTCCATATTCCAAAATTAGCATTAAAATTATAGTTAGAATATGATGATTGTTGCTTCATCTGTGTTGTATTAAACCCTATGGCATTGGCATTGTTCCCTGCACTATTAGTATGGTAAAAAAGTGGTCTTTGGGTCGTTTCAGTATTCCAAAAGCTGTTTGCAATGATACTATTGTTAGATATAGTCCCCACAATACCACCTCCGATAGTGTTTGAAAATTCAATAGAACTTGTTACATAACAAAAAGTAATAGTAGAATTTGATGATACATATCCCACCAATCCTCCTTTATATTGTTGAATAGTGGAAGTAGGATTTGGAGCATTATATTGAAGATTTCCATAAAAATAAGAATTTATGAGTCGAGAATTGTCAAGTGTTCCGACTAATCCTCCTAATCTCATATTATCATAATCCGAGGTGTTGATGTTTACTTTTGAACTACATTTAGCTATAAATGATTTTTCAGAATATCCTACCAATCCTCCTAAATCCGATGCATAACCGGATATATTGCCAGAAACAGAACAATCAATAATGGTACTGGCTTCAAAATAAATCTGACCAACTAAGGCTCCTGTTTTAGCGCTTGTATTATTACTTGTTATATTCACATTGACTAAGTGAACATTTTGAATAGTAGATTCCCGTATAACTCCAAATAAGCCAATATATGAACTTGTACTCGCGATATGTAAATTACTGATAGTATTTCCATCTCCATCGTAAACACCCCAAAAAGCGCCATTTATAGAGGTACCATTCCCTATTGATTTAAAACCTACACCTCCATTCCAAATAGCTGTCTCAGATGCATCTATATTTGCTGTTTGTTTATAATATACAAGTGAGTTGTTACTCCCCCACCATGTATTACTCGAATTCTCTGATACCCATCTGAGATTTGCAAGAGTTTCTATCAAATAAGGATCCAATGGTTTACCAGTGCCTTTTTCAGGTTTTACTGGTGTTACTCCTTGTGCAAACAACGACACATTGAACAATACCAAAAATAGCACAAGCAAAACTTTTGTTTTTGTCAAGGTCATTACGGTTGTTGCTAAAAACATCTCATTTTTTGGCTTTGTTTCATTTTTCAAAAAGTTTTCTGTCTCCATTGCAGCATTGTTGTTTGCTTCTGCTACTAAATTTGTAACTTGTTTATACATAAATTTTTACTTTTTTAATTTGCCTCCACTTTACGGCTATCAGCATCTCCGATATTTAGAGGTGCAGGCAAAACGAAAAAAAAACAGACACAAATATTGTCTCGGTTTCACTATAATTTACTTATACGGAAGATTTTGTCCGCCATTGTCTGCTAACGTCCCGGCAGCTTGGCGAGGTAGCGGCAACGATGTACTTGCGGCGGGGCAGTAACTTTCAAATACTCTATTCATTTCCAGCGTGTTAATGCCGCTATCTTGCCAAACTGCTCGTTAGAGGCAGGTTTTTGACGTATATATTTTATTTTCAACATATTACACCTGCATTCTTCCCTTCGTTGGAATATAAATTCCTTCGTTTATCGCTAACGCTTTCAGGAGCGAGCGTTTGCTCGAAGCAAAAGAATGGCGTTAGCCATTTTTTCGCTGTGTGGTTGTTTTTGCGGTGTGAGGCACGAACACGGCAAAAACAACGGGAAAACGACCGCTTAAAAAGTATTCTTTAAACGGTAGTAATCTTCAATCGTGCATTGTTTAATTGTTGTAACGCTTAAACTTCTCGATATTCCACCCGGGTAATTTGCATTTACCCACCCCTGCAAATCTCCAGTAAATGCCACTCTTTGAGATTCATCAATTATCATTTCTTTATTAACCGATATAGATTGACATCTTTTGCCATTTTTATAAATATCAACCATTCCTCTAATTCTGATAACTTTTTTCCCTTGTATCAATTTTCGTTCTTCTTCTTTTCTTTTTCGTTCAGTTTCTAATTGCATTTTTCTTTTTTCGTGTTCCTCTTTTTTTCTTTTGCACTCTTTTATTTCAGGTTCTATTTGCACTCTTTTATTTTCTTGACTCCCTTGCTTGTGCGAGTAATTCTTCTTCGATTGTTTTTCAGGTTCTAACTGTGTTTTCTCTTTCTGTATTTTCTTTATTATGAGTGGAACACCGACTAATAATCCTAATGTTAATATTTTCCCAAATCTACCCATAATTATTTATAATAACTTACTCTTTTGTTTAATCAGTTCTACTACTTTCTTAATTCGTTCTTTTTCTGGTTTTGCTGCTTCTTTAGTTTGCACCTCTTCTTTTTCAAGCCTTTCTTTTTCTTTTTTCTCTTCTTTTTCTTTCTTTATTCGTTCCGCTTCTTTCTTTCGTTCTTTCTCTTTTCTTGCTTGCTCCTTTTCTTTTTTAATTCGTTCTTCCTCTTTTTCAACTCTTTCTTTTTCTTTTTTCTCTTCTTTTTCTTTCTTTATTCGTTCCGCTTCTTTCTTTCGTTCTTTCTCTTTTCTCGCTTGCTCCTTTTCTTTTTTAATTCGTTCTTCCTTTTTTTCAACTCTTTCCCTTTCTTTCTTTTCTTCTTTTTCTTTCTTTATTCGTTCCACTTCTTTTTCTCGTTCTTTTTCTTTTTTCACTTGCTCCTTTTCTTTTTTAATTCGTTCTTTTTTCAGTTGAAGAAAATGGTTATACATTGGATTGTTGGAATCCACTACACTCAACAATTCTAGTCCTATGTCAAATTTGGACAAAGCCACACCTAAATGGCTGTCATAATTATTTTTACTCGACCATAAGACAATATAAGACGAAAGAGTTGTTAAGTTTTTTATAATACTATCTATATTTGTTGAATCAAATTCATCATTTAATACACGGTCAAGTAATTCTTGGTTTTTCTCATATTCCATCGTTTTTATTTCCCGTGCATCTGTCTTGTATGCAATCAATTCATTTACTAATGACAACCCTGTCGTTGCTATGCCCGGCATCAATGTTGGTGCTACTACATCTACCACTGTATCAAGAAGCCCTTTTTTTGGATTAAGTTTTTTTGTTGGCATATCTACAATTTTAACTCGTTCAGCAATAATTTATATATTTCAGTCCAATTATTTTCGTAAAGTTTGGTTTCCTTAGCGGCAAGTGTTGTAAAAACGTTAGATGAAAAAAACTTATCCGTAGCCATTAATTCGTCAAAGCCAAAATCGGTTACAAGTTTTTCAACGATAGGCTCCCCTATACGCGACAATAAAGATACTTGTTTTCTATCTGTATGCCGCAAGGTTAGTAGCGATTTAACCGTGCAAAAACAAATCTGGTGCGTATCTTCGTGCCATTTCAATTCTTCTAGAAAATCAGGTTTACTAATTAGCCCGTTCAAATAATCATCTATTTTGTTTTGCACTTTATCATCAGCAACAGGTCCCTCTACGATATCGAAATCGTGCATTTTACCAAACGGACTACGATTTTCAACTACAAAGTCCAGCCATTCTTCATTATAAGCATCAAAATGTTTAACCTTACAAAGCCGCTCTGTAAATTCTGTATCATAAAAGATGAATTCTGTTACAAATCCTTTTGTTTTATGTCTTTTCCCAATAATTTTTGCCCAACTCTCAGCATGTTTGCGGAATTTTGTTACATAAAATCCCTTCCCGAAATCTTTGTTCGGGATTGCTTTTGAAAGGTCTATTTCCTCTATCTCAATATAACTTCCATGATATACATTCATCGTAAACCTCCGTTTTCATAACAAACTTCATATAAATCGTCAAGGGTGTATAGTACATTATCGGTATGTAATGCCCACCAATGCTCGTTGAGAAATTCCCACCCACCATATTTTTTGAGATAAAAATAAGCATCTTGAACATTCATTTTATAAGCATCAGCAAAAGCAGGCACTATGTATGTCATAAAACTTATTTTATCACTGGTAGCTTTATCTATAGTTTTACTTTCCATTTTTTGTGTTATTTAAAATGCAAAAATATAATTTATTATTCAATCCTCTATTTTTTGCTTCATTATTTTTATTGTCGGTACTCCCTTTCCAAAAAAAACTTGCCTCTAACGTTCCGGCATATTGCCGCAGTTGCGGCTTCCAACACACTTCCAACGCGAGCAACGCCGCGAAAATACACTAAATTTGTCCACGCGAGATAATGCC
>Ga0123353_10018443_pt1 | contig 10321 bp, 9 predicted proteins | sample TergutLab28metaG_3_FD_92763 | JGI IMG/M metagenome (GOLD analysis project Ga0123353, IMG submission 92763) | Labiotermes labralis P3 segment gut microbial communities from Petit-Saut dam, French Guiana - Lab288 P3 | ecosystem: Host-associated > Arthropoda: Insects > Digestive system > Gut ...
ATTTTGGGCGCGGGGCTCGTGGAAGCCCTCGGCGTCATCCGGGAAGGCGGTTTTTCCATCGAGCCGCTGAGCCTCCTCATCGGCTTCCTTGCCGCGGCCCTTTGCGGCGTGCTTGCCATCCGGTTCATTCAGCTGCTGATCAAACACAACAAGTTCTATCTCTTCGGCATCTACTGCCTGGCCGCTTCCATATTCGCGCTGCTGGTGGGGCTGGGAGTTGTGGGGAGATAGCGTATTGCGCTGCGAAACGCAATCTGTAGGGGTGGCCTGCGGGCCACCCGCAAGCTTTGCTGCGCCTTTACTTAACAGCGGGCAGCCCACAGGCTGCCCCTACGTGTTGTATCAAGGGTTCCTTTCATTCCCCCTTACCGCGACGAGCTTGACTGCCGCGCACTCCTGTTTGGCGGCGACGACGCCCGACTTCACGCTGACCAGCTGCGCGCAGGGCAAAAAGCCCGGGCGCTGGACATGCAGCACATACTGCCCGGCGGGCACACTCTCGAATACAAACTTGCCCTCGCCGGAGTAGCCGATGGGCTGGGCCCGGGTCCGCAGCACCTCGTAGCCCTCCAGGGTGCGCAGCCGCACCGCGGCGGCGTTGGCTTCCAGGTACGCCGGGCCGCGGCTCCACGCGGCTTCGCAGTCACCGGGATCGAACGCGACGGGGAACACCGTGCCGGTGATGATCGCGGTGGGGCCCTCGATGACCACGGCCGCCGCGGTGTCGGCAATGGGCGTGGCGCACGCGAGGCTCGGGCCGCCGTTCTCGCACCTTTGGCTCGCTAACATAATTTCCCCCGGCGAAAAGCGGATATCCGGCGGAACGCATACCCGCCAGGCATTGTTGGGCTGCACGTTTGTGACGGCTTGCTTGCCGTTTGGGAATGTCACAATAACGCGCCTGCCCGCCCTGCCCGCGCCGGAAATGACGGCGTCCTCCACATAAACGGGGTTGATCGCCGGGGCCTGGCCCTGGTTCGGCAGAAGCGGCATGCTGGTATGCGTCAGCTCCCGCGTCAATTTGCCGTCCACAATGACGCGGCCGTTGGACACCAGTATTTTATACACAGCGGCGTTTGCCTGGTAGCCGGGGGGCGGGCGGCTTTCCTCCAGCCGGTAAATGCCGCCCGGCAGGCCCGCAAAGCGGATGATCCCCTTTTCGCAGCAGGTTTTCACGGCCCTTTGCCGCGCGCGGTTGGTGATGGTATACCGCGCGCCGGGCAGCGCCTCGCGGGTTTCGCCGCATATGTTTACGATGGTAAGCGTTGCGAACGTATTGCGCGGGAGCATGGCCTCAACCACCTTCATCGAGTGTTTCACGCCATTTATATGCGAGATAGGCTTTAGATATTAGACTTTAGACATTAGACGCGAATCAAATCTTCCTTCATTTGAATCGCGATGCAGCTCATTTTAGGCTCCCGGGCGGCTCACAAGCCGCCCCTACAGGTTCTGCCCGGGACAAAGCGGGGCATGCTGCACCTGTAGGGGTGGCCTGCGGGCCACCCGGGCTAAAAAACGACCGCTCGTAATTGTAATCGCTACAATTTCGATTCACGCGTTAACATTAGAATTTGTTTGACTTTATGCTGCCCTAATGGTATAATATAGGGCAGTAAATTGTTAGGAGCGGATATATGGACAATGAGATGATCCAACAGGAGCTGGGCGAATACGAGGTGCGGCTGCGCAAATACCAGGCCATCGCGGCGCGCGACGGCGTGGTGTTCAAAAATAAGTTCGCGCGCACGCATACAATCGCGGAAGCGCAGGTGTTGCCGGAGGAGGCGGAAGCTGCCCTTTGCGGCAGAATTACGGCGCTGCGCTGGTTCGGCAAGCTCGTGTTCGGGCGGCTCTACGACGCGGAGGGCAGCATCCAGTTTTCCCTTTCCAAAAACGAGCTGGATGACGAGCAATTCGCGTTCTTCAAAGCAAACGCGGACGTTGGCGACTACATCGGTATCAGCGGCACGATGTACCATACGAAAAAAGGCGAGTTCACCATCAAAGGCTTTGAGTTCATTTTACTTGGCAAGGCGCTGCGCCCTTTGCCGGAAAAATTCCACGGCATCACGGACGCGGACAAAAAATTCCGGCAGCGCTATCTCGACGTCATCATGAACGAGGATACCCGCAACACCCTTGCCATGCGCGTCAAAATGCTGCGCTTCATCCGGGAGTTCCTGCACGGCGCGGGCTTCCTGGAGGTGGAAACGCCCATTCTGCAAAATGTAGCAAGCGGCGCGGCCGCGCGGCCTTTCATCACGAAACACAACGCCCTTGACGCGGAGTTTTATTTGCGCATCGCACCCGAGCTCTTCCTCAAGCAGGTGATCGCCTGCGGCTTCGACAAAGTATTCGAGCTGGGCAAGAACTTCCGCAACGAGGGCATGGACGCTATGCACCTGCAGGAGTTCACCATGCTCGAATGGTACGCCTCCTACTGGGATTTTAACGACAACATCGCGTTCGTGACGAAGCTCATCCAGGGGATTTTGATAGAGCTGCGGGGCACGCTGCAAATCGAATACCAGGGCACGGCCCTTGATTTTTCCGAGTTTATCACGATTGATTATATCGCGGAGCTCAATCGAATTCTGGGCACGGATATTTTATCCTATGAAAACGCGCAGGACTTGGCTGACCACATCATCGCAAATAATATTTTTGACGAGGAAGATGTAAGCCAACTAAAATCCCTGCCGGCGCTGGTGGACTATGCCTTCAAGCGCAAGCTCCGGCCGGCCCTTGTGCAGCCCACGGTGATGGTCAATTACCCGGCGTTTTTGATCCCCCTCGCGCGGCGCAATGACCGGGACCCCCGGGCCATCGATATGTTCCAGGTGGTGGTGTGCGGCGCGGAAATCGTGAAGGCGTACTCCGAGCTGGTGGACCCCATCATGCAGCGCGGGGCCTTTGAGGAGCAGGCGCGCAACAAATCCGCCGGGGACGACGAGGCCTTCGACGTGGACGAGGGCTTCCTGCTGGCCATGGAGCACGGGATGCCCCCAATGTCCGGTTTGGGTTTTGGGATCGACCGCTTTCTTTCCATCGCCGCGGACCAGTCCACGTTGCGGGATGTGATTTTCTTCCCGCAGATGAAAATTTAGAGGCACCCCCCGGCGCATTCGCGCCACCCCCCGCGCAACGCAGGGGGCTTTTTCAACGTCATCACTTACTTAACAACTTCTAATGTCCAAAAAAATTGATGATGCTCAAAGCCCCCTGCGTTGCGCGGGGGGTGGCGCGAATGCGCCGGGGGGTGTAAAATAAACCCCCTTCGTTGGTGAAAGGGGGTTGCTTCTTATATCTAGTCAGCTACCGAGACATTAAAACACCGATTCCGTCACGCGCTCGCAGCCAGGCGGGGAATAGACCCAATGGTCGATGTGGTCTTCCTGCACAAAGTAGTTCAGGGCCTTCACGGGATAATCCGCCGGGAAGGAGTCCACAATAATGAGCTTAATCTTCATGCGCTCGGGCAGAATGCTCTTGATGTAGACGGAGGCGTGGTAGCCGTCGGCCACATCCTCGCTGAATTCCGCCAGGCCCGCGAGGTTGGGCGTCAGCTCCACGAACACGCCGTACTTTTCCACCGAGCGCACAATGCCCGGCACGGTTTCGCCCGGCGCGAACAGGTCCGCGTTCTCCTGCCAGGTACCCAGAAGCTCCTTGTGGGAAAGCAGCAGGCGGCCCTGGTCGTCGCGTCCCTTCACCACGGCGCGGATCATCTGCCCCGCGGTAAAGCGCGCGTTGGGGTGCGGAATGCGGGATACCGAAATCGCGTCGATGGGGAGCAAAGCGCTCACCCCCGCGCCCACGTCGGCGAATACGCCGAAGTTTTCCATGTGGCTGACCCTGGCGTCGATGATGTCCCCGGGCTGCAGCTGGTTGATGTAGCTTTCAACGCATTCCCTTTGCACGCTCACGCGGCTGAGCAGCGCGATGACCTCGCCGGCTTCGTTTGTATCAAAACCCGTGACCCGGAACATAACAGGCTTGTTCACGCGGGAGATCAGCGCGATGTCGCGCACCTCGCCTTCCGCAATGCCAAGCGCGCCTTCCACGCGGGGAACCAGGCCCTGCATCGCGCCCAGATCCACATGCAGGTTGTGCTCGTTGTCGCACAGCAGCACGCGGCCTTCCAGGATGGCGCCGGAGGCATAGGCCTCCCGGATGCCTGCCTGGGAGGACAGGTAGCGGAGATTCTCCGGGCTCGACAGCATTTGCCCTTCTGGTGGGAAGCGATTCATAAACTTCATTCCTTTCCCTTACGGCTTTTTTACTCCTGTTATTTCTATGGCCAAAGGCGATTTATTATTCATCAAATTGCTTCGCGGCTGAATTTGTTTTGACATTGCGCGCCAACTGTGATATAATATGTAGGCGCGCGGCGGATGTCGCAAACTCAAATTCGCGCTTTCAGAAGTCAGCATATCAACTTAATAAAACCGAAAAAAAAGCTGCAAACCGAAAGAAACAATCTCCTTTATTGAAATGATATCATAAAAAAAACGGAAAGTCAATACTTGTTGTAAAATATTTTTTATAAAATATTATGATTTCACGCGCGTCTTCATTTAATGAGACAAATCGCGAACGCAATTATGAGCTAATGAGACACATTGTTAAACAGAGGAGTTCTCAATGTTAGAAAAACTACGGCAGGTGGAAGAAAAATATGACCAGATGCAGGCGCAGCTATGCGACCCCGAAGTGATTGCCGATATGGGCCGGTACAGAGCGCTGATGCGTGAAACAAAACGCCTGGAGCCCGTGGTGGAAACGCTGCGGGTCTATCAGGGCGCGCTGCGGGCGCAGGAGGAGGCGGAGGCGCTGCTGGGCGACCCCGAATTCCGCGACCTCGCGCAGGAGGAGCTCACACAGGCAAAACAACTTGCCGAGGACAGTTGGAGCCAGCTAAAGGTTCTGCTGCTGCCAAGGGACCCCAACGACGACAAAAGCGTCATCGTGGAGATCCGCGGCGGGGCGGGCGGCGAGGAGGCCGCGCTCTTTTCGTCCGTGCTCTTCCGCATGTATAGTATGTACGCAGAAACGAAAAACTGGAAGGCGGAACTGATCAACGCCAACGAAACGGAGCTTGGCGGTTTTAAAGAAGTCAGCTTTTCGATTGAGGGCGACGGTGCGTTCTCAAGACTAAAATTCGAGAGCGGCGTACACCGGGTGCAGCGCGTACCGGAAACCGAAAGCCAGGGCCGCATCCACACCTCCACTGTCACGGTCGCCGTGCTGCCGGAAGCCGAGGACGTGGACATCGACATCAACCCCACGGACCTGCAGATCGACACGTTTAGAGCATCCGGAGCAGGCGGGCAGCATATCAACAAAACGGAGTCCGCGATCCGCATCACGCATTTGCCCACCGGAACGGTCGTGGAATGCCAGGACGAGCGCAGCCAGCATAAAAACCGTGAGCGCGCCATGAAGGTCCTGCGCAGCCGCCTGTTACAGGCAGAGCAGGAAAAGCAGCAGGCCGCCATCGCGGGCGAGAGACGCGCGCAGGTGGGCACCGGCGACCGCAGCGAGCGCATCCGCACCTACAATTACCCCCAGGGCCGCGTCAGCGACCACCGCATCGGGCTGACCCTATACAAAATCGAGGCGATCCTCAACGGCGACCTGGATGAAATCATCGACGCGCTGATTACGGCGGACACCGCGGAGAAACTCAAGTCAAATGAGAATTGAGAATGCAGAATGCAGAAATAGTATGAATACAGTAAGATTAAGTGCCGACAACCAAAACGACATCGCCTGCGCCGCTGATTTATTGCGGCGGGGCGAGCTTGTTGCCATTCCAACCGAGACCGTCTACGGCCTGGCGGCGAACGCCCTTGACGAGGCTGCCGTGGCAAAAATTTTCGCGGCGAAGGGCCGCCCGGCGGATAACCCGCTCATCGTGCACGTACTTTCGTTGGAAGATGCCGCGCCGCTTGTGAAAGAAATACCGGAACAAGCGCTTTTGTTGGCTAAAACTTTTTGGCCCGGGCCGCTGACCATCGTGCTGGAGAAATCAGGTTTGATTCCGGATATCGTCAGCGCGGGGCTTTCGACCGTGGCGCTCCGCTCGCCCTCGCACCCGGCGGCGCGGGCGCTGCTGCGGGCCTGCGGGCTGCCGCTGGCCGCGCCTTCGGCGAACAAGAGCGGCTCCCCCAGCCCAACAAGAGCGCAGCATGTATTGGACGACCTTCCGGGCATTGCCGTGCTGGACGGCGGGGCCTGCGATGTGGGCCTTGAATCGACTGTGATTACGCTGACCACGCCAACGCCAATACTATTAAGGCCCGGCGGGGTTTCCTTGGAAGACTTGGAGACCGTCCTAGGCAAAATCAACATTTCCGGCGCCATTACGCGGGAGCTGAAACCCGATGAGCACGCGCACTCCCCAGGGATGAAGCACCGCCACTACGCGCCAAAGGCGGAGCTGACCCTGGTGCACGGCTCGCCGGAAGATGTAACCAGGTTCGCAAAAGAGCAAGGCGCCGATGGCGTACTTGATTTTGGCGATAACCCGGAAGAGCAGGCGCGCCGACTCTTCGCCAAACTGCGGGAAATTGATCTGCTTGGCCTGCATAAGGTCTTCGTGCGCTGCCCTGAGCAAGATGGCCTTGGCCTGGCGGTGTATAACAGGCTGCTCAGAGCGGCTGAATTCCGGGAGGTGCATGCCGATGTTTCCGAATAGCGGCATCCCGGTGATTGGGATCACAGGGCCCAGCGGGGCGGGCAAGAGCACGGCCGCGCGGCATCTCGCCGCGCTTGGCTGCGCCGTGATTGACGGAGACAAACTCGCCCGGGAGATCACACTGCCGGGATCGCCCGTTTTGGAACAGCTTGCCGCGCGGTTCGGCGAAGATATTTTGAACGACGGCGTCCTGAATAGGAAGCTACTGGCGGAACGGGCATTTAGCTGTGCTGAAAGCAGGTTCGCTTTGAATTTGATCACGCATCCGGCCATCACGGCGCTGGCAATCAAGCAGGCGGCACGACTTCCATCCACTACGCCTGCTATTGTAATTGACGCAGCCGCCTTGCCCGAAAGCGACCTCATACAATTTCTGGACCACATGATTGTAATCGAAGCGCCCGAAGAGCTTCGCCTGGCGCGCGTCATGGCGAGAGACGGCATATCCGAACAGGCGGCGCTCCATCGCGTCGCGGCGCAGCGGGACATCCAATATATTCCACCCGCCGGATTGGGGTATACTATCCTCAAAAGCGATGAAAGCGAGGCCGCGTGGTCAAATGTATTTGGAAAAATTATGGAGGGACTCCTTTAGCGGGTTTGGCTTGCAGGGCATCCCCGGCGTGAATTTCCTGCTGCCCATGGCGATGGTGGTCCTTTCGGTGCTGGGAATCTGGCAGGACATCCAGCAAAAGCTGTTTTACCCGACGAAATATTCCGCCTACGTGGAACAATATTCCGATACGTACGGATTGGACCCCCTGCTGCTTTACGCCGTGATCCACACAGAAAGCAAATTTCAACCCAAGGCCGTTTCAGAATCGGGCGCTTTGGGGCTCACGCAGATCACGCCGGAAACATTTCAATGGCTTCAATCAAAGGCTGGCGAAAAATTGCCCGCGCGGCAATTGCACAGCCCGCAGGTTTCCATCCGCTACGGCGCGCTGTTTTTGAGTATGCTGCAGGAGGAATTCGCCGAAGTCGAAACCGCTTTGGCGGCCTACCACGCCGGGCGCGGCAAAGTCAACAGCTGGCTGCGCGACAAGCGTTACTCCGCCGACGGCAGCGCCCTCGGCCGCATCCCCTCGTCCAAAACCGCGCACTATGTCCGCAAGGTCATGCGGGCGTATGAAAAATATCAAAGCCTATATTAATGGAGGACACACAATGGCAGAAAAAACACAGGCAGACTTGCTCAAGGAGCAGCTTTGCCGCCGCGACAAGCACGCCTGCGAGGCGCTCGGCACCGAAGAAATCGCCCGGGGCGACGCGTTTTGCGAGGGCTACAAGGAATTTCTGGATACCTGCAAAACGGAGCGCGAATCGGCGGCCTGGCTGATGGAGCAGGCCAAGGCCAAGGGATTCGCGCCCTTTGAGGAGGGCAAAATCTATGCCCCCGGCGCGAAGGTCTACGTCAACAACCGGGGCAAATCCGTCATCCTGGCCGTGCTCGGCAAGCAAAGCCTGGAGGCCGGGGCGCGCATCGCCGCGGCGCATATCGACGCCCCGCGCCTTGACCTGAAGCCCCAGCCCCTCTATGAGGAAAAGGAGCTGGCCCTGTTCAAAACCCACTACTACGGCGGGATCAAGAAGTACCAGTGGACGGCGATCCCCCTGGCGCTCCACGGCGTGATCGTGAAAAAAGACGGCGCGGTGATTCAAGTGGCCATCGGCGAGGATGCCGCCGATCCAAAATTCTGCGTCACCGATTTGCTGCCGCACCTGGCGCGGGAGCAGATGGAAAAAACCCTGGCGAAGGGCGTCGCCGGCGAGGATTTAAATATCATAATTGGAAGTCGTCCGCTGGTTCTTGACGAAAAGTCCGAAGGCGTGAAGCTAAACATATTGCAAATGCTGCACGAAAAGTACGGCGTCGTCGAGGAGGACCTCATCAGCGCGGAGCTGGAAGCCGTGCCCGCGTTTGCCGCCTGCGATATCGGCTTCGACAGGGCCATGATCGGCGCCTATGGCCACGACGACCGCGTGTGCGCGTACCCCTGCGCCATGGCGGCCCTGGCTTGCGAGCGCCCGGAATACACTGCCATCGCGGTGTTCGCGGACAAAGAGGAAATCGGCTCCACGGGCAATACGGGGTTGGAGGCGAATTATCTCTATGACTTCCTGGTTGGCCTGGCCGCGGGGCAGGGCGCGAACCCGCGGAAGATGTTCTCCGCCAGCAAATGCCTTTCCGCCGACGTCAACGCCGGGTTCGACCCGACGTACGCTAGCGTCATGGACCCCAACAACTCGTCCTACATGAACCGGGGCGTAGTGCTGACGAAATACACCGGCTCGCGTGGGAAAGCCGGGTCTTCCGACGCGAGCGCGGAATTCGTGGCCTGGGTGCGCAATTTGCTCGACGAAGCGAACGTCCTCTGGCAAACCGGCGAGCTCGGCAAGGTGGACGAGGGCGGCGGCGGCACCGTGGCGATGTACATCGCGAACCTGAACATCGACGTGGTGGACGTCGGCGTGCCGATCCTCAGCATGCACGCGCCCTTCGAGCTTGCCGCGAAGACGGATATCGCGATGCTGAAAAAAGCGTGCGAGGCGTTTTTTTCTTAACTTCCCCCGGCCCTCTGGGCCACCCCCTTCATAATTGAAGGGGGCGTTGTAGGAGGATCGTTATGCAGGCGCAAAATGATCATGCTCCTGCGGCGGGTGATCCCAGCCCGGGCTGTTCGAGAAGGTCCTGACGGGGTTGTATCAATGAGGAGAGTACGATGTTCCACGAAATCTGTATCTATGAGGCGAAAATCGAAAAGCAGGACGAAATCGAGGCCCTGATGCGCGAGGTCGCGGCGTTTTACCGCGCGCAGGAGGGCGTGATCGACGTCAGCTACATCAAGCGAACCCACCGGCAGAAGGATTTCAACGCCGTCAAGGCGGGGGAGCCGCCCATCCGCCTGACCCGGCAGGTCGGCAAAGTCACCTATGCGTTGCATCTGGTTGTCGCGGACGAAGCCGCCCACGGCAATCTGGCGCTGCTTGGGATGGATCGCTTCTACAAGCGCTGGGCCCGCTGCTTGCTGGCGATGCCGAAAATCATACTGGGGGAGCCTGTGATATGACGCAGCCCAGAAATATTTTGCTCACCCTACGGTTCGACGGCGCCGCCTTCCACGGCTGGCAGATCCAGCCCAACGGCTTCACCGTGCAGGAGGCCCTGCAAATCGCCATCGAAAAAATTACCGGCGAAAAAGTCAACGCCGCCGGCTGCTCCCGCACGGACGCCGGCGTGCACGCCGCCATGTTCTGCGCAAATTTTAAATGTCCCGGTAGCCTAAGTTGTGAAAAATTGCTGTTGGCCATCAATTTTTATCTGCCGGAACAAATCGCGGTGCTCGACTGCCGCGAGGCGCCGCCGGAATTCCACGCCCGCTATGATTGCAAAGAAAAAACCTACCGCTACCACATCCGCAACAGCCGCGTGCGGGATCCATTCCTGCTAAAACGCGCCCTGCTGGAATCCTTCCCCCTGGACGCGGATATGCTCCGCGCGCAGGCGCGGGATTTTGTGGGCGCGCTCGATTTCGCCTCGTTCTGCGCCGCCGGCAGCTCGGTGAAAACCACGGTGCGGACAGTCCATCGTTTTGACGTCACGCGCGAGGGCGAAAG
>Ga0123353_10018444_pt1 | contig 10321 bp, 4 predicted proteins | sample TergutLab28metaG_3_FD_92763 | JGI IMG/M metagenome (GOLD analysis project Ga0123353, IMG submission 92763) | Labiotermes labralis P3 segment gut microbial communities from Petit-Saut dam, French Guiana - Lab288 P3 | ecosystem: Host-associated > Arthropoda: Insects > Digestive system > Gut ...
AGCCTTATTCCGGCCGTAAAGTAAAACTGTGTCCTTGCTCCGTCTCACCATCATATTCACTTTGCCATCAGCACCATATGACAGTGTGAACCTCTTCTGAGCTTACTTGCCCACACTAAGTACTGAACTAAATTTCCATCAATTAGATAATTATAACAAAGCTTACATTCTGTAGATCTGTTCATGACATTACTCTCCCATTAAAATCTCTCTCAGTACTTGGCTATTTTATCATAATTACCCAACTTGTAGGTCTGCACTTTCAGCGATGCGCCAGCCTGGCTGTTTCGCCACTTTCAATACTAAGTGCTGTTGTGTCACGTTGCCAAAACACGTCCATCACTTCGAGACTTTAGTGACCAACCAAAGGAAAGAGCTTTATACATTGAAATAAAGTGAAATGCCAACTTGATGCAACTAGGTAATTTTACTGATGTATTCTTAGCTCGACATGTTTCGGTTACATACGCCCATCATCAGGATTATTAGATTTTGAGTTGCAGCATATGGTTTTCTGCACCGGGTTTTTGGATGGGTGGTGGTCTTGAGAGCCGCTGCGTAGGTCATGTGTACGGTGCGGATGGTGCGGTGCATTTAACTGAGGAACCATTTTAATATAACCCCTCATATTTCGGTTCGTTTACGATTATTTAATGATGCTGCCGCTAGCTCAGTCTGTATAACGCCGAATGGTAGGATGACCATTGAATAATAAAGTGGAAGGGGTGTAGAAAGAAGCAGTCGTATTGTCATACGGGGCGCAATAATGGCGTTTCCTTGGAGGCAGTAAAAACCACGAGGAAATCCTCAGGATAGCCAGGCTTTGAATTCTGTATTTCCTGAATATGATGCAGGTCTGCCTGTACTCGATCGCGAAGCACAAGCAAACCAGGTAGTCTTATACCCCCCAGGATTTCGGGTGAAAATGTTGTGCTGCATCTCTTCTGCGTTACGGTTGCTCTATGCCTCGCACATTCCTCCAACCACCACCACCCTTGATTTCATTATCGGCAAAAATACAAAGGACGAAACTGCACATTTTATTTTTCCACCATTTTCCTATTACTTTCTGTTTCTTATTCGCAAACAGGCTGTCATGAAAGCACTTATTTCTACCACTCGTCTTAAGAATGCATACGAACCTGTTATCTGCGTAGCCACTTTGTGTGCACAACAGGCAAGGAAGCACAAAGCTATTGCAGTGTAGGTCACTATTTGCCTTCGTCTTCGATGTGTGTTACTCTCCGAAATGTGTAATGGCTTCATACTGATAAATGTATTGCACTACCTTGCATCCAAACTTCACATATTCACAACACGGTGATTTGTAGCCACTTGTTTGCCAGACTGGAAAGAAATGAAATTACCTAACCGAAGTTATACCTGAGGGCATCCAACATCACAACAAGGAAAATGGTCACGTGGGATTCGTGAGGCCTAGTTCACATGATAGTGTAATTGTTCGTGGTTTATTTTGCGGTGCTGTAGTCTATAGCATCGATGGTAAATGGACGAATCTGTAAATTGAGCTTTGGTTAAATGGCAGTTGACATGGGAAAATTTGTGGTTTTGCGTACAGAATTTTCAATTTGGTCTTCCCGTTATGTGACATTGAATAATTCAAGTACTGAGGATGTTCCGTACGTAAGGTTTCCTAGCTAATAAAAATGAAATTATGATTCTTTACTATGGTAAATGTAGCTCATGTATTTCGCTGAAGTATCGTTGTTTTTCGTTATAATCCCCATGCACCGTAATGCATTGGTCTCATTTTGGCACGAGTTTAAAAATGTCGTCGCTGTAGGAATGGAACTGCCATGAACGCAACCGTTCACAAACAGAAATTTCCACTTATTCGTCATTGCGAAAACAGCGACCTCGCAAGTGTTGTTTCTGCTGTCCAAACAAAATAATATTATGAAGGGCAATTTTAGAATTATAGGGTGGATTGTCTTTGAGTCCCTGGTGAAACGAGTGCAACAGTTCCTCCATCCGACATGCCGAATGGTCGCACCTCGCAACGGATGTCAGGTTTTTCTTGCTAAAAGCCTCACACAGTCATCGTATCGTGTTGCAATTGGCTGTCGCACTGATTATTTGCCTCGAGACATTAATTCAACGTAGATGGCTTCTTCTACATGACAGAATACAAGCACTATAACTTTTCCGGCAGGTGACACACTTGTAATTTCCGGCCGTCGAAGAAATTGGGCCTTTCCACTTCAGTCAGGTTTGTTTTGTTTGAGGAGTGAAATGATGCATCATTTTCTCACCGACCGTCACTATGAGTTCCATGAACTTTATTCCTTCTTTAGTGCAGGAGTAATCTTTAAACGTCGATGTTTTTGCTGTTTTGTCAGCCATCTTGGTGTCCAGCGGGCAAACGCTTTGCGGTATTCCCGTTCTTTGCGGACAGCGCTGTATAAATTTCAGACAGACAGCTCCAGTTCAGTGGATAAATCTCAAACTTATCCCACGATAACATCTGACCGACGGACTGTGGTGCCCTCTGTGCATGTTACCCCTCCTAAAACTGCTGCCTTTTCAAAGAAAGAAAGTTTGATTAACGCAAAATTTGTAGGCTAGAGAACCCTACTTATTGAACGCACCTCGTAGGAGCACTTTTAATTCAACGCAAATCGTATATTACGCAACAAATCGGCTGCTTGTTTCGGATTTTATGAATACGTCATCAGGCCCAACATAGAATGATGCAAGGAATAGTTATATCATCGACGATGACATTAATTTGCCTGAAAACAGTGTTTCTTAAATATGCAACACCATATTAGGGGGTGTTCTGTGTACACTGACATCAAAAAGCGTCTACGTAAACATGGACGCTTCTAATTTGAGTTATGACTCTTTTATTGTGTAAGGAAAAAGATAAAAATAAAGTGTAAACCCCGTCCGGAGGAAAATGTTTATTTACAAATCGCCAATTCCGTATTGCTCTTTCACTAACAACAATTTACAGAGAATTTTTTTTGTGTATGTTTTGGTGACCGTGCATCTCAGTATAATCTTAGTAATTAACCAACTTAATGCACAAATTCGTGTTTTATAATAAGTTTATTATATGCATTGTATTGTGTATTAAGTTGGTTAATTACTAAGAATTTACAGAGACGTTTAATTTCTGTTTCTACACAGTTCGTCGCCTCTTATTAAATACTATCTCACGCCTTCGATAATTGTAGACTTATTACGAATCGATTCTCTCCCGTCTTTTACCTGGGGTTGCAATTGCACTGTGTACAAATTACCATGACGTACACAATACTTTTAAGGTGACACCATATATAAAAGTCTAGCAGGTTGAAGTCAGGTGAACTTGCGGGTCATGTAATTGGTCCGCCACAATCTACCGATCTTTCCAGTTATTGCTTATCCAGATATAATTGAACATGACAGGGAAGGGTCTCGTAGAAAGAACCTAGCATTGCGAATATGGGCACTGCAATCCCCCATTGCTTTTCTTTTCAAATGGGCCATACCTGGAAAATGAGCGCGCGAAGGATCGGTCAAGATAGTTTTGTTTTTTGGTGCTGTGCGTAGAACACGCCTGTCAGTGACGCCTTGTATATCATAAACATGTGTATTTGTGGTGTATTGCTTGACGCTGTCAGTAGACTACATACATGAATATTGGACTAATTCCTGTGAATGTAAAACATTTATGGAAAGATAATTGACAGAAGACCGGTGAAAGTACTTGAAAATTAACCTGTCGCAGTGTCATTTTGTCCACTACAAGTCAAGCATGAACTGTCGCAGGATCCAAGCCTTGCCGATACCTTGTTGAGAAGTTATCGCCCCGGCGCTTGGTGTCATGTTGAAGCACTCTTTAAACATTCATTATTCATAGTTCGCTTTAGAGACGGTGATGTGGACTTATATCTTGAGCACCGTCTCTCCCGTGAGTTTTGCGTAATTTCTGTGAGGCAGGTGTTGGAGCCACGCCTCTCTGTCCTTCCCTGATTCCTGTTTCCAGTCAACTTTTGGTCTAATGAAGTCTGGAGAAACATCTACGACTGATACACGGTATTGTCTGTGTTCTGTGTTGGAACAAAAAGAGAGAGTTGAACAAACAACAAAGAACCTCACTTCTGGCAACTGGGCACGTCAAAATATATGACTCAGCATGATCCGTCGTTGCTGAGTGGACTTCTCTGCGGGACAGATTAATTTGCGAGATGCTGTTGTTCGTTCAGCTGGCTAATAAATTCCGCACAGTTGATGGAACAGGAAGGATCATTACCGTATTCACAGGTTAAAGCCACTTGATCCTGTCCCGTGCCCGATTAATTCAATCTTCATACTAGGTCATTCCCAGCATTCGTCCGTGGCCGTGCATAACACATCGAAACATTCTGCCTTGCCATGTGTTGGGGGTTTCTTTTAGTTCCCACCTGACCTACAAACTCGAGCATCATCCTTTGTCAGTTGTCCGTTACTGTGTCGTCATTTCTTCCAGCCGCAACTGGAGCGCGCCAGCCCTTGATGAAAGGAAACGCTGTGAATAATTTTCATTTTTGAAGGGGGATATTTGCTTAATATCACTGAAAACAGAGATATAAAAAAAACACGATGTCGGGATGACCTGCAGTGGCATGAACTTCTTATCATCCTCATCTGATTCAACAATTTTGGGTACTGGCTTAAAGCATCGCGCCGTATAGGTGTCTCTCGTTAGGACACTGGTCTGTAATACGAATGATGTTTCGCAGAGCACTGAGACTGCTTGAACAAAACGCGCTGATGTGAAGTGGCTTTAATATGTTTTACGACAACCTTCGAACGTGACGGTCATCCTGTTCCTCTTCTCCTTCTGTTGGAACTGCTTGAAGAAGGGAATAAGTTGTGCGAGGGGCGATAATTAACTCTGGGAATCCCCAGATTTACTGGGCGCTTCATCCGGTTCTGCGGCTGGTTTCTTCCGGCTCATTGCAGTCAGTGTTGTGACTACGGTTTGGTCAACCGAAGAGTCTTGGCTCGATTCCCGGAAGAGGCAAGATATTTGTCTTTTTCCCAAAAGGCTCAGACCGGACAGTGGCACACCCGTCCTCCAGTTCAAGGGGTACCGGTCGTAAAGCGGCCAGGGTGTTACGCTGGCCATTCACCGCCATTTGGTTCAGATGATGAGAATTGGTGGAGCTGCACAGCTGCTTCTCCATATGCTTTCATGGCTTGCACAGGGGCAGGTGTATATTTACCTTTACACTTCTCTAGTTGTAGTGGTGAGCACTTTGCTACCTTGACAACTGTTCAGGTTTGATCCTCGGCCGTGATTTCGGCTGTCCTAAGTGAGATTTCCGTTTCATTCCTCTCCAGAAAAACGCTTAATAGTATTCTAAATTTGGCAACCACATTATTTGCTGTTCATTATTCAGATCATTCGACGCACGGTATCTTAGACAATTGAGAAGGCGTCTTAAAAAAAAAAAAAGCTAAATGCCTCCTAATGTTGTGCTTCATTTGGATCGAATTGTCTTTGTAGCTAAATTTTTCAATTAATAGTTTTGTGTTATGAATTTTTCAATATCCTGGTGTGTCAGCAGCAGAGTGCAGAGATCCACGCATTTAACTGGGCGGTGAAAACGAAAGAGGCCTCGAACTCTGGCAGTTCTTGTTTGCACTATCGTCATTTTTTGTGCGGTTTATCTTACAACGCTTTCAGTTCTTCAAATTATTTACACGCAGCGGTTATCCGAGTTCATTGAATAATGAATTGCAGAACTTATGGAAAGAAATGTTGTAAATTGAGTTAATGTCATATTAGTGGACGCAGTCCTCTGTACAGTTTGACTCAACAAAGAAATAATATGAGTAAATAATGTTGTGTCCCAGCATATCTTTGGTGAGATGGAGGAAGCATCTTCAAAAATCTCAGTCAAGACAGCCGGTCTCCAGACCTCTATCTGAACTCGGGACCACCGGAACACGAAGCAGGATTGCCAGTCACTCTGTCCTGAAGGTCGGTTGCAAAATCTTCAAATCCTAAATCCTTTGTTGAAAGTTTGGTTTTAGGTTGGTATTCATAAATAAGCTATGTACACAAGAATTCTTCTACTGCTTTGCATCCAATACCACTGCATTGAAGTTTCCACTGAAATAGAGTAGGTGCAATTTAACATTACTGCGTTAATACGAGTACCTTCCTTACCTGATAATGACTCGCTACGAGCTGAAATGTCCGGGAATCGAATCCAGATGGGGGCGAGATTTTCTTTACCCTTCCAGCCCGACCCTTGGGTCCACCCACCTTCCTGTACAATGGGCACCGGGTCTCATACTCGGCGATAAAGCGACCAGGGCGTGGCGTTGATCACTCACCCATATCTAGCGCCGAGGTTAAAGAAAGAGTACAACTATATCTCTTCCCCCACTTGGGGGGTCTTCATGGCCTGTTCTATGGTGAACTTTACCTTACTTACCTGTACATGTACCATTTGGCGCTACAAGCAATTGGATCCGGCATCTCCTGTTTTTGCGACTTTATAAATCGCCTGCGTGGGATGTAGTGAGAATCGCTGGAGTGGGAGTGGCCTTTCGTAAGGCCTCTAATCACACAGGGCAAAACAAACACGGAAGAGTCGGTTTCCATTTTACGATTCAAGTGTTCTAGCGGTTGCGCGTTTCGTGTTCGTCAGTTCTGCTGAGGGCTATGTTTCCGATCTTTACATAAGAACCAACCAAAAAGCTAATGAAATGTGTCGTTTGGTCCATTAGATCATTTCCCGCGTACGAAATGCATTGTCAGTCTATGACACCGAAATCTTAGAAATATGACAGGGATTGTACATACGGTAACAGATTTACCGTCTTTTCTGGAGCCTTGACGTGGTCATACTAAAGACTTCTGATACAAATTCCGGTGTTGGGGGTAAATGGGGAGTAACTTTGGTTGTCTGGATGTACGATCATGGGGTTAGAAATCACAGCCCGTGGTCTCATAGTAGGCTGAAGGCCTGACCTTGGGGAGAGTCACGTTGGCTGAAGGCCTCGACCATGTCTTGGGGCGGGGGGGGGGGGGGTTTGTGGGTCTTTTAACAAGTTTTTTAATGCCTTAATGTGTGCTGAATCAATTCCATTTATACCCAAGGTCTCCCACGATCTACATAAAGGAACCCTGTCACACAGTTCCGTGGTTTAACGGATGTTGTACCTATAGCACTTCGACAAGCTGCTCTAGGAGAGCAGCACTGAAGTTTTGTCAATACATGGAAAACGGAAGACTTCTTTAAACCCGGTCTGCTTTCTTCCCTTTTTGCGCGCTTTTAAGAATTTGTCATATGTACGCCGAAAAGGTGGGCCGGGTAGCGTAGTCGGTATAGTGACTGGCTACGGGCTGGACGGTCCGGGGATCGAATGCCGGTGGGGGCGAGATTTTCCGCGCCTGTCCAGACCGGCCCTGGGGCGCACCCAGCCTCCTGTACAATGGGTACCGGGTCTTTCCCGGGAGGAAAGAGTGGCCGGCGCGTGACGCTGACCCCTCACCCCCTTCAAGTGCCGTGGTCAAGAAAGAGTACAGCTATACCTCTACTCCTCCTGTGGGCCGTACGGCCTGTACAGAGCCTCAGTGTCTGTACAAGGGTACACTTTACCTTACCTTTTTTTACGCTGAAAGGAGTCCGTGAAAGTCTTCCCTAGTAGTTCCTATATGTAGTATAAATATGTATATTTACTGTGTGTAGTGCCACGTAATCTAAATTCAAAAAAAAAATTTGCACTTTGCTCACAGTGTGTTTATGTGCTTAGTATGATTCTTACAATCAACAGCAGTTGTTTAGAAGATAAAAGACATCTGGGACGTGACACCATGGTGTCTGGTAGATACGTGGTAGCACGAGGTGGACAACTCTTCCTATCTTTAATTATTCATGTTATTATCGATATTCGCGAAGTATTTTTATATAGATGTTTCTTTCTTAATTTTGACCTCTTTTTACCTACTCATTGTAGGTGCAGGGGTTTATTGTTGCCCTTGATCACACTCAATCGCACACATTCTCTGTAGGACTCCTCTGGACGAGGGATCAGCCAGACTCAAAGAACTTTACCTGACAACACTCACACGTGACAGACATGTATTCGTCCGTTGGGATTCGAATTTGTAATCCCAGCAAGCGAGCGGCCGCAGACCCACGCCCTAGACCGTGCGGCCTAAGGGATCTGCGTTCTGCATAGGTATGAGAAATAATATATGTGTGCTGTGGCTATTGTAACGTCACTACACACGTTTCTGTCTCAGGCGATTATGTAGAGACATACACGGTTTTGGAAATAAAGTGTCAGGATTTTTTTTTTGTGTAACACTTTATTCACAGCTACAGTGGTTGAAACATGTTGTAGGCTACATATTGCGACTTTTTTGTCTTCTTCAGGCACGTTCCTACTTTACAGTAATGTCGCACTCAACATTTATCCACAGTATCACATTTAACTTTGGATCCTTGATTATGTGTAGGATAATGCTTCCATTGAAATTCGTTTCTAAAATATATAATTAAAACTAAGTTTCTCTTTGTCTTTTTATGTTTGTTCGTTGAATGTTTATATCTGCGAGTATATGCTCATAAATAAAGGCTTATTCAGAAAGTAAGTACCGCTTCGCTGTAAAAAAAATCGAGTAAGGTTTCGTATAATATTTTATTGTTATCAGATTCTACATTCTTCAAACTATTTTTCCACATATTCGCCGCCATTATTGAGGCACTTATCGTAGCAGGGCACAAGTTTTTGTATAACCTCCTCATAGAATGCGGCCGCCTGCGATGTTAGCCACTACTGACAATGTCCTAGAGTAGAGTCCTTGAAATCTGAGGAAAGTGCAGGGACAGATCAGAAATTGTGAAACGTCTGTCGTCACGCACTCTTTCGTTGGCCTTACGCACGAAATCATCATTCACCGAAGATGGACGCCCACTTCGCGCCTCATCGTGCACGTTCTCTCGTCCTTCATTGAATATCAGAACGCATTTCCTAACCATGCTATCACTCATCTCATTGTCACCATACACTTGACATATAGTGATGAATCTCACTTGGTAGCACATTCCCAGCGTTCAAAAAGCAAATTGCAGACCGTATTTCACAGTCGGCGGCCCCTTCGATTGTCTTAAATATGTTTAACGCACAGGAACAAACATAAACATAACACGAATTTCACAAAATGGCGTCTGTGGCTTCTCAGCTGATAGAGGAAATCACTGCACATGCGCAAAGTGATAGTCTTGAGGATGCGCGAGAGATATGCGCAGACGGTACTTACTTTCCGAATAACCTACGTATACTTCCTGATCTGGATTGTATTATGGGAAATACTGCTGGATGGTGTTAGTGAATATGCGCAACATTTTGGGGCGATTGTAAAGTGTTCGATGATTTATCAGAAGTCATTAATTCCCATATTAATTACGCTTATTGTGGAGAATGTTTCTGATTTGATCTGTACGTTGGGGTCACTTAAGGTCTGTTCCTGGTTGATGTTACAAGATCACATCACTCATGGTTAGCGTTCTGATTATTCTTGTTGTAACGTTCATGCAAGTGGCTGTGTGTTAAAATCGGTATGAAAGTCGCACAATTTGAGATAAATTTAGGGTTACTCGTTTTGAAACCACCTTGTAGCTCCTGAATATAGGTCTGCGTAGAGCAAACTTTATTGCAATTGGTCTGCAAAACCCTGCAGGGACCGCAAACCAATTTTAACAGCAAAAACCTTACTTTTTCAACACAATTGTATTTTATATTGAAAGATTAAAAATCCTTTATTACTGTTATTAATTTGTATCATTTCGATAGACGTTAACGTATTATTTGATGTAACTTAATATTAGGACTTACATTGTTTTTAAGAGGATAAAGGCAGCTTAACAACCGTCAAAAACACAACTTTATAAAAATAATAAGTTAACCAGCTACATGTTTCGACCCTCTAGGGGTCATCTTCAGATTGATATTTGAAGCATACTAGGAAGTAGGCAGATCATGTGTGGAAGGGAGATATCGCTTCTTACGGGTTTTTGCTGCAAGTCTGGTCTTCACATATTATTTGATTTGAAGATTAAAATTGAAGATTAAAATTACAAGATTAAAATTAAATTGAAATTAAATTAGTGATTGCAGTTATTAAAATCTTCAGTTTTTTAAAAATTAACGGTTGTTGGTAATGGAATTTTGCTGATAGATGTCATGTGGTTTCGTACTGGTTGTATAGAAGTTAAGGTGTTTCGTACTGGTTGTATAGAAGTTAAGGTGTTTCGTACTGGTTGTATAGAAGTTAAGGTGTTTCGTACTGGTTGTATAGAAGTTAAGG
>Ga0123353_10018446_pt1 | contig 10321 bp, 8 predicted proteins | sample TergutLab28metaG_3_FD_92763 | JGI IMG/M metagenome (GOLD analysis project Ga0123353, IMG submission 92763) | Labiotermes labralis P3 segment gut microbial communities from Petit-Saut dam, French Guiana - Lab288 P3 | ecosystem: Host-associated > Arthropoda: Insects > Digestive system > Gut ...
AGGCACAGCATGTACAGCCACACCTGAGCAACTCACGGTACACAACAGGCACAGCATGTACAGCCACACCTGAGCAACTCACGGTACACAACAGGCACAGCATGTACAGCCACACCTGAGCAATGCAAGGTACACTACTGGCAGAGCATGTACAGCCACACCTGAGCAATTCATGGTACACAGCAGGCACAGCATGTACAGCCACACCTGAGTAACTCATGGTACACAACAGGCATAGCATGTACAGCCACACCTGAGCAACTCACGGTACACAACAGGCACAGCATGTACAGCCACACCTGAGCAACTCACGGTACACAACAGGCACAGCATGTACAGCAACAACTGTGCAATGCAAGGTACACTACAGGCACAGCATGTACAGCCACATGTGAGCAACTCACGGTACACAACAGGCATAGCATGTACAGCCACACCTGAGCAACTCACGGTACACAACAGGCACAGCATGTACAGCCACACCTGAGCAATTCACGGTACACAACAGGCACAGCATGTACAGCCACACCTGTGCAATGCAAGGTACACAACCGGCACAGCATGTACCACAACAACGCACGGCCATAAATTTTAAACCACATTGCACCAGTATGGCGTCCGAAGGTGCACATGTGAGAACATTAGTGGACATTTCCCACAGTGACAGACACTACATCTGGACAGTCAAACCAATAGGAAGAAACACTGCATCAGTACAGCACACAAACATGAACAGCACGTCCGGTACAACGGATGTGTATGGCAACTTATCCAAGAAGGAAGAAAGGGCTGCTTCAGGAAGACACGCCATGAAAGATGGTCAGTACAAACGATACTGAAAAATGTTCATGACTCACACAAACATGCATTCCAATATGCACCACTTTATTACACCAGTCTGCACCTTGTCATACTAATAATTCATCTTGTTACTCTGCTCTCAGATTTTGTGCACCTGCAAGCACAATATCTGTCCAAACCGTACAGGATTCCACTAACTTTTTTGGGTTTGTAGCCACAAGTTTACATTTCACTGACGGTGCTGTTCACAGCCTGATACTATACCAATACAATTTCTGTTGCAATTGGTCTGGCCTGCCACTATATATTTGTACTTCCATGCCAAATGACATACATGTACATTACTTTCTCCACAAACAAACCCCCACATGGTACACCTTTGTGCTACCCATGCTGCATATCTTGAATGCACATAGAATTCCATACCGTTAGAGCATTATACACTTTTATGTACTTTGCGTTAATAATGCTTTCTTTAAATTTTAATAATTTAAAAGGATATAAATGCAAAATATGTAATATTGTTTCTTTTGCAATACACATCAATAGACACAAAACACTATTTTTTGACCTCAGCCAGCAGACACCTGATGCGTTCCTGTGACAATCTTGAACGGGTTAAAATATTCAGAAGAACTCCTGCACAAAGGGATATGGTTCATCAGAAGAACTCAATCTGTACAGGACAGCCCCAGAAAAACTGCAGAAATACATCACTATAACAGGCAAACCTTAGTGTCATGGCAATTTGAGAATGTGTTCAAATAACATTTGATAACGGTATGCTACTGCTCCTGGCTCACTCTCTTACCTAACATCTTTCAGACACTGCACTGCAAAATTTCGGACAGCCTGATCCGCATAAGCGTAATCCAACAATTCGAGTGCCTTCTCCACAGCAAGCGTAGGCCAGTGCTGCAGCAGAGATGTTGCCTCAGCTACCTGCAATTTGCATACAGGAAGCATATTAACAGGCTGTTCACCTTAAAGTGGATGCTGCTTGCCAGTACACACAAACAGTCTGTACTATGCATATTGCCACTGCACAGTTACCACCATTCTGCACTGCTCTTCCTGCACTATGAAGGCACATGAGGGAAAATAAACTTAGCATATCTTACCAAATATAAGACAGACCTGCATATAACATAAAACCTGTCACGAGCTTAAATTTAAAGAAAACAGGTACAACTTTGCATGTAACTATAAAGTGACCACCAATTTTTTTGGGTGGTACGAAAAGAAAAAAAATTCTCATTTCATATCCAGATACATATACATAAGTGTTCAATTATACATGGTAAATCATGCTGCAGCAAGTGGCCTTTATGGCACACCACTCTGTACCCAAAAATTATATGATAAAAAGGAATATGGCATATGAGGACAGGAAAATATGGGCAAATACTGCAGGTCCACAGACCAAAGGAATTGGGAATAAAAAGACAATACTGCATAACTTTAAAACATATACAAATATCACAACGTTAAGAAGAGGTACAAATAGTCCAGAAAAACTCTACTGGCAACAAAGTAATTGAACAAATAAAAAATTTATCTACTTGGGACATAATGTAAATAATTATGATGTATGTAATTAGCTAAGAATATTTGCTATGCATATATAGAAGAATTCAATGCACATTTAAAACAAGCTATCAGTGACAGTACATAAGACAGTGGCAATACCAACGGTCCGGTATGGTTGCAAGACGTGCAGCCCATCCTGTAAACAGACATTCAGTGGAGCTGTAGACAGAAAGTGTAAGGATACAAAATAAGGTAACAAACACACTTATATCAACAAGTTTATTCCACCTTCAATGTGTACATGGCACATGTGTAGCAGATGGTACACACCAGACTTCCACAGTCACCACTGATATCCAAGCACTTTTCCCAGCATGACAGTGAGGCTTGTATCCCAGCATACAAAGAATCACTGTCAGGTGTCTGTAGCTTTGGGGGCAACAGCTTGATTGGAGTTGGTGTTGGCTGCACATCACTTGCCAGCCATGTGTTTTTCTTCAGAGGTCCAAAGACATGGAAATTCCCAGGCCCCATTCTGCCACCAGACATGTGATTGGTTACGACACTATGACTAGGGGTTATGAACCACCCTCCTTACAGTCCTGATCTCACACCCAGTGATTTCCATCTCTTTGAACCCCATAAGAAACATGTGGCTGGCTAATGATTTGCATTAGATGCCAACACGAAAAAGCTGTCACATCCTGGATGCAAACAGTTGACACTCATTTCTTCTATGTTGGGAAACAAGTGTTGGGACTAGAATGGGACAAAAGTTTAAATATCAATGGTTCTATGTGGGTGTCTTATGTGTACCATCTGCTACACATGTGTCCTGCATCATGAATGGCAGAATAAAGTTCTCAGCATCAGTGTCTGGTACACTGTTCTATAAAACATGCTGCTGTGCATACCAGTGACAGTAACAGTGTACCTCTTTGTGGTCATTCCATTCTACACAGTCCAATAATTTGGGAAGAAGATGTGGCATGTGGTACAGACAGTCAAAACGATGCTTCCAGATATCTTTACGTTCCTGGTCATGCATCTCATGTAATGGATCTCGTTCAGCAATCTGACGCAGGAACTCTGAATGATCCTTTGCCTGGCCAGATGGTGCTGCCTGCACTTCATTTCCTAACGAGTTTTGACTAGTTGAATTTTCCAGTGATGGCAAAGAGTACATCACTGTGCGTTCTGCATGATATCTGTATGATGAATTCACACAAAGGAATTATAAACAGACACACTTTGAAGCTCACACAGCTGTACAGTAACAGGGATTTTCTATTCCTTGAATCTGAGTTTTCTTTAATTCTATGCATGTTTATATCAGTCCTGCTAAAACCTCCATTTGAAAAACACTGAATTGTCCTTGCATATACATCTGTGCTTCCAACTCAAATCCCTGACTACACTTCAAACTAACCATAAATTGGTATGTATGTATAAGAAACCAACTGTATGTCACTTTTGTGTTATCCTTTATTTCTCCTTTACAAGTTGCTCAACATGTTTTTGGCAACCATGTACCCATCTTCAGGAGCTGACAACTGTGTAGTGTTATCGCCACGTGTTGGCGTTGTGCCGTGGCTGCAGGAAGGCTGTCAGAACCGGTTAGCAGGTAGTGTGTCCATTGAGGAGTTGGACACCCTCCCTACTAACTGGTTCTGACAGCCTTCCTGCAGCCACGGCACAACGCCAACATGTGGCAATAACTCTATGCAGTCGTCAGCTCATGAAGATGGGCACATGGTTGCCCAAAACATGTTGAGAAACTTGTAAAGGAGAAATAAAGGATAACACAAAAGTGATACCTAGTTGGTTTCTTATACATATTGAATTACGATGCATGGTCAACCACACATCAGATTTATAAGCATAAACTGGTCTAGTGTTATTGTTTTAAGCAATTTACAATGAAAACATGCATAGAAAAGCTTCAGTACTACAATTTCCTGCATCCTCTATTGTGTTCATGTCATATGCATAATGTGGCTAAGCTAATGCCACTTGTCTGTTCTTACAGCACAGTGGTGAGGCCTGGACCAGTATTGGCAGCACTGCCAAGTTACTGCAATGTACTACAGAATGTATTACACAGCAACAACTGACTTTCACAGGCATTCAAAAGAAGTCAACTGGATCGTATTTTATGCGATCCAACGATCTAGATTATATTTGTTGTATTCTTTCTTTTGGTTGATTCCCCGGCGTCTGATTTTATGTGCCACCGTTTCGGAACACTCTGTCTGTTCCATCTTCATATGCGGCTTACAATGCCTAGATGGGACAGACAGGGTGTTCCACAATGTCGGTACATAAAAATTCATACGCCGGGGAATCACCCAAAAGAAAAAATACAAAATTCAGAACATGGAAAAAGTTTGAAATCAAGAATACATGATGTTTTTCATATGGTATTAATCTAATGCATTTGATTTCACTAGCTACATTATTTTTTATGTCCTTGGTTTTCCATTTTGTGTGACAATACACTTAATGTAACTGATCCCTTCAGACATGTGAGATCCAGATTTCACTGTACTTCCAACCAGCAAGAGCTTTGTGAGATTTTAATATTTTTGTGGCAGTAACTACAACAATTATTGTCCTCCGGAATGTAAAGTCATGTAGTCCAGCAGCTATTTACCAGCAATTATCATTTAGATGTATGGGTGCACCTGAGTTTAGCAAGGCGACTTCATTTGGGAGATCCAACAGACTCCCTTCACTGCTTCTCTTATCCACCTTGTTGACTGGTCAGGTATACATGCACCTACATTCAGTGCAGCTGCCCTTTCATGTGACCTGGTCCATCAACCTACTGGATTGCCTGACATTTTTTATCAAATCCATGTACCATCTGATCTCCCTGATTTGCATTTCTTCATTCTTTTCACCTTTACTCTTGCTGTTTTTCCATACGATGTTTTGCTCCAGCTCCCTATACATCATCATCTCCCATGGTATGCTCAAAGTCACGTCACTCCCTATACCTGTACCATGTTTTTGTCTTCGGTGTGTTCCTCCACAACATTGGTACCCCTAATGACTGATGAGAACAGCTGGACATTGGCAGTGGTCAAACTGTCAGGTATTTATGACCAGCAGCTGACAATTTACAGATAGAATATATTGTGGTGAAGTGCAGTTATGTCTTGTGCATGGGAGTGAACACTCTTATTTTCTGCTGCGTTCTATATTTCATATTATTGCTGTCACAAACTGAATGCCAGAAAAATGGCAACCTGTGGAAAGTGATAGACACAGAGACAGACAGACTTATGTTTTTGACAGGACTTGTAGGTTTTCTCTGCAAGGTTAGCCCAGAGATAATGGACCCTATCCATGCTGTCAAGGTCAATATTGTTCTTATCAGGCAATGATAGGAAATAGCTACCAGACCACACTGCATTGCATCTTGGAAGACATGCCTGTATATTCTAAACTCCTGATCTTATATGGATAAAATCTGGTATAGGAAATGTCCACAGAAATGTAGAGGGCTGTGAGTTTTATGAAAAATGATACAGTAAAAACCACGCTTTACTTGTGGGTATAAATAAATTCCAGCCAAAGTTTTCACATTTACTGCCCAATTTGGGTGACATATGATACAAGTCATCTGCACACAATGCTGCTCAGCATTTGTGAGCTTCGCGAAAATCAGCGCAGGGGAGGCCGTAGTTTCCTTATGGCCTCAATAAAATTACATTTCTGCTTGTACTGTTGACACTGTATGATACTTTGAAAGCTACTAAGACCTTGGTAAAGTACGTGCGCTACATCAGCTACATCGTGTTACCTGTGGAATGTAAGTGTTAGTGCGGTAGCATGCTCCATGTCGGGATTAGAAACCACAGTTCCTAACGGATGTAGAATGTCTTCCGTCTGAATATCCTCTGCGTACGTCCACATGTACAGCGTCATAGCACCGGTCTTCAGCTGACTCTTAAAGTCATAAACCGTTGTGTTGACCCATGCCAACGGATTAATATACAGCTCTTGTTTAAAGTCCTTAACTTTCCTTGATTTGACACCTTTCGCAGTCTTGGAGATCTCATATACCACCAGACACAGACGAGCCATCCGTGGGATGTTACACACTTGTAGATCAAAGGTCAGGTCTTCATCCCACTCACAGCTCCCTTCCTTTGACACCTGCTTCTCTGCTGTCTTTTGTGTTTCACACAGAGACTTTCCGCCATGGAACAGACCGGCTTGGACACCAACCTGAAAGACAGCAGTAAAAGCTGAGAAAGTGGCTGGCTGTTACACCAATTTCAAACAGCAGCAGTGCTACTGTCATACAGTGCCCTTCTATCAAAATTCCTTCTGAGTATGCTACATTACTATAACAAAGGGAGAAAAGCCTGCAATAAACTGTTCTCCGGTACGCTGCAAATTAGATTTGCACAAAACACGAAGCGTTACCAGTATTATCTGTGTACCAAGCATGTTCAACCAGACAGCCAAAAGAGAGTCTTGTGAAATGTGTTTTTCCTGAACAGTGGAGTCTGGCTTAAATATCAGTGTTGCAGACTTTCTATGATACTACCTGAACATTCATTACCATGTTTATAACAGCCCACCACTTGACCCTGTTAGGAGCCAGATTAATCCATTTCATGCCTCTCCATTCTAATACTATCCTCCCACCTAAAACAGGGCCTTCCAAACTGGGTCTTCCCTTCAGATTGCATTCTCCCCAATATGTGCCACATGCCCAACCCTTCACTTGATCACCTTATAGCATTTCATAAGAAGTACACATCATGAAGCTCCTCATTATGCAGTTGTCTCCAGTCTCCTGTCACTTACTCCCTCTTAGGGCCAAATACCTTCCTCAGTACCCTATTCTTGGACATCCATCATATAAGACACAACATTTCACAAAGTAATAATTAAACTGTAAACACCAAACTGAAAAAATTACAAGATAAATTCATTGTAATTCTAGAACACTCAGTACAAGTGTAGACTTAAAAAAGTGGTTTATGTACCTCCACAGGTCGGTTGACGTCACAGTTCAGTCTGCAGATTTCGGTAATTCTGAATGTAAAATTCTCAGCTATAGTCCAGGAAGACACGTGTTTCCCCTTCTTACGTGATGTTAGTGTAGAAGGTGAAGGACGGGGGTGTTTGATTTCATCTTCTGGATTCTCATACACATTGTCCACATCAACTAGAAAAGTAAACAAATTAATATTTTACAAATTAAACATTTTCATGTCCAATTTTTTTTTTTATTGTTACGCCGTGCATGTTGTCAAGTTACTCAATTATTATACCAACCACTGCACATATATAAAATGTATAAAATGTTACACATTAAAACACTGAAACATTAAAAACACTCTGACATGTTTCGGTCCTAGGACCATCATCAGGAAGCCATATCATCCTTGCTAAAGTCACACTATAAAAAGTCACATTAATTTCGCCGTACAGGTTGGGTATTGTGTAATGTTATGTTGCGAAGAGTGCCCTGCTACGGATGTGCATTCTGTGCTTCGTTGCAACGCAACGAAGCACAGGGCACTCTTCACAATATAACATTACACAACACAGCATGCTGCCACAATACCCAACCACTACAGCGAAATTAATGTGACTTCTTATAGTGTGACTTTAGCAAGGACAATATGGCTCCCTGATGATGGTACTAGGATCGAAACATGTCGGAGTGTTTCAATGTGTAAAATTTTATATATGTGCAGTGGTTGGTATAATAATTGAGTAGTTTTTATGTCCAACTGCAAAAACTTTTTTATGGTTTGAAGACAGGACCAACAGACTCTCAAATGCTCACAACACAGCGACCGTAGCGATTATTATTTGTTTATCCATTTCGCTTTATTGTCACAACATCAACATTTCAAGTCTGCCTAAACTGTGTTTCAGATCCTGCAAGCGCACTTGAGGAGGTGAATACTTGAGTGTTCTGGGATGTGGTGACATGCGGTACCACTGGGTTTGTTGTTCCTGCTGTTCTGAAGCAGCACACTGCCTTCACTGTCTGGATCAAGCCATCAAAGACGTGTGCTAGACTGCCCGACCCTGAAGAAGAGGGTGTCATGCTCCTTTGAAACATCAGTAACTACAAGCCCAAGGACATGGCATCACAGCCCAGAAGTCCACCGAGTTTCAGTAGCAGAGATGAATTGCAAGAACCCCATATCTCACAGAAGGACAGGATATTGTATAAACTATAGTACAGAGGGTGTCATGCTCCTTTGAAACATCAGTAACTACAAACCCAAGGACATGGCATCACAGCCCAGAAGTCCACCGAGCTTCAGTAGCAGAGATGAATTGCAAGAACCCCATATCTCACAGAAGGACAGGATATTGTATACACTATAGTACAACTGGATAAAGTCTGTCCTCACCTAGCACACTGTTAACAGAAACTGTAACCAGTGTAGGCACACCATCTCTGGCCAGCATGTCCTGCACATACTGGAACTGTGTCAGTGGGTAATTCCCCACCAGGTATTCTTCTTGTCCACACACTTTCAGAACAAAATCAGCCGCTTGCTCACCACGTGAGTTGAGGGTGATAGCTTTCTTGTTGAGGATTGTCTGAAGAAGTTGATGTGGTTTCGTCCCGTGGTGAACATTGAACGTAAAGGTTGTCTGCAAGTAGAACACTTTCACTGTAATGTTTACTGACTGGGTATAATCAAAATGACAGAACTATATGTGATGTAAGGGAGTTCATGCTACAGTGCATGATTACATGACAGTGTTGCAAAATACTGCAGTTACAGTTTAATGATTTCTGACAGAGTTTCGTTAGCATGACTAACACTGTCAGTTGATATGATAAAAAAGCACTGGTGACAGACAAATGCATGAATATTGTGCATTGGTGGAATGATAATGACACGGGAAAACTGAGGTTCTCCAACAGAAACCTGTTCCAGTGTCACTTTGTTCACCACAAATCCCACATGGACAGACAACCAACTAAAAACCTGAACCAAAGCACAGCCCCTAATACAGTTCTAATAAATAAATATCATTAAGTACTAACAAATACAATAATACCAGACATAAGACTTCTGCGACTATACACTTTCTACTGGAAACTCTGACTAAATAAATGGGGGGGGGGGGAATATAATAACATTTATCATTATTTTACACGTTTTCTTCAACTGTACATAAATGTTTGACAACAAATACCAGCATTCATCTTTAAATGACCACTTGCATAGGTGAATGCATATTAATAACCACTCACATCAGTTAATTTTATACAAGTTGGCAACAACAAGATCTACTGCATTTTTAAGACATGCTGTATAATCTCTTATTTTATTTCCCACAAAATGCAGTTTACTGCATTATTTTATCCTTTTCTGTTTTAAATAATAATCACTCTATTCCATACGCTGTGTGCTAAAATTTGAATACCAACTCAGTCGTTCAAAGGTTAGTGGCCTCTATGACATGATCTGGCATGGTAATGAAGGAACAATGTCAGGCTGCGACCCACTCAAAAAAACATTCCTGGTGCCAGGTTTAAATTATCATCTATATTAATAATGATGATATTGTACCTCTGTGTTCTCAAACTTTACAACAAGTACAAAATGGCCGTCTCGCAGTCGGGAGGTGATGACAGAAGACAGAACTGGAGTGGCTATGAGTCGGGGAGGGAACTGGTAATGCATCTTCTCCAGCCACGTCTTGTTTTGCCTCTCTCTTGCTATCTCATCACCCAGAAGACGCATCTTCCATCGAAAGTCATTCACTTCTGGATTCTTCAGCAAGTCAAACTCGTGAAGACCTGCGGGGTTATTCACATACAGTAACGCTGTTATGCATGAACAACAGATCGACAGAGCAGAGCCTATCATCTTGTGACACCGATATACAGGGTGTTTCACGACTTTAGGGCATAACTGCAGGAGGTGATTTCCTAGGCCTTTGTGATCAAAAAAGTTCATATAAACATGTGTCCGATTTTGGACGGTTA
>Ga0123353_10018447_pt1 | contig 10320 bp, 2 predicted proteins | sample TergutLab28metaG_3_FD_92763 | JGI IMG/M metagenome (GOLD analysis project Ga0123353, IMG submission 92763) | Labiotermes labralis P3 segment gut microbial communities from Petit-Saut dam, French Guiana - Lab288 P3 | ecosystem: Host-associated > Arthropoda: Insects > Digestive system > Gut ...
CCGTTGCGCTGACCACGTGACACCCCTCTATCCGCAAAAGTTGGCACTAACTTCGCCGACCGGCGGCGGCCGCTCTGTCGGTATAGTTCGCGTGCGGACTAAGGCCACGGAGTTAGTTATTAAGAAACGTTAAATATACGCTGAGCAATACTTTAAACCCATCCTTTCTTTATAGGACACGAGACCCATTTTCCGTCTAAAAACGTCAAACGCTTTTCATGTTACATTTTATTTTTCCAACATCTCAGAACAGTAAGACAAGGAATTTGGGCCCGACGACTTGGGTTACACGTTGAAGCAGTGGCAGGGGCAGGATGTCAGAAATCGTAAAGTTTCAGTGCGTTACAGAAGGCTGTGACATACCGACAGGATGCACATCGCAGGCTTCAGACTGACAGAGCCCTGTTAACGGGGCAATGAGTTGCATGTGTGTATTTGTGTGCGTGCGCGATCGTGTGTGCATGCGTTTCGTGTACATGTGTGAAGGTGTAGGGCGGTGGCGGCACAGGAATCCCTTGGGAAATTTAGACAAAGCTACAGTTGTACTCGTATGGCGGCTGGAAGAAAAACAAGCTGGTTGATGCATAAATTCGAATATTGCCAATAAACAAATTGTACCAAAATAATTTCACAAGTTTCTCTTGTGGCAATACATAATTCTACTAACTGTGACTGAAAATTTCGTTTTGACGGACCCAATTTGGTATTAAATGTGTGGAATTAAAACTGACCAATCTAGTGCGATGGAAGCTGGTTGTAGCATGACGTCATTATGTCCCTATTTTGAGCTACACCTACCAACCTATTTTTTTAAGATTCATCACAGTATTATCCTCCTGTTAACGCCAGGATCTTCCAAGTTTTTTTTATATTTTCACGTGCCCCAAAATTTGTGTATGCATTCCACTTCTGTCCCACTGAGTGACACACGTCCCCTCCGTCTGGTTGTAATTCATTTTACTATCCCAATAATACTTATATAGGGTTGCAAATAACCTCCACTTTTGTCCTGCTTACCTGCTATTTTCTCCCTTCTGTACCCAAATATCTCATCCAATTACACTCGAACAACCTTAGTTTATAATTACAGTCACCAACAGATGCACACACAATAGGATTAGAAAATGTACATACGTTATAAAAAATTTTCATGTTTCGACGCCGAGGCGCCATCCTCAGGAAGTTTCAAATACAAAAGAGTACATGCACCAACACGTCAATCTGGGAAGTAGGATGCATGTACAGTTTGAAATCCTATTGCGTGCATCTGTTGGTGAATGTGATTGATTGTAAGAATAATGCACGAAATGCATAATATCAAACCTCAGTATATATTCCTCCACTAACGTGAGAGACTAAATTTCACACAAACACGAAACTAAAGGCAGAAGATAAGTTTTGCTCCCATCAGCCTTCTTGTTTCGAGGTAGAAAATGGAAAGAAGATTAATTCTGAAACGAATGGTAACACGTATTCTGTCATTTTAACCTTTTCTCAATCTCTTTTTCAATATAAGTTTGATTTATTAACGTCAACCTAAAATATCTGGAGTTTGCTGGTAATATACATCTGGATAAGTATGCATCTTTCGTTTATGATTTATTTGTATAAGGTACGAGACCAAGTTATGCCGCAACTGGCTATCCCTATTCGTCTAGAGAATGTAAGTGTTCAAAATCTTGTAATAAAAAAATAGGAAGAGCTGGACTATCTGAAAATACTTTTGTAGAATGATAATTGTGCTTACCACACACTCCCATGACGCAACAAAATACAAGAAATCTTAAGTTATGAATATTTTTTATGATGTATAACAATTGCATTCTTTTTAAATTTCCTATATACTACGTATTTCATAATTAGGGCTGAAGAGAATCGATATTTAGCTCCTGGTTTGATGTCAACAACTGAAAAATGGAAACACGGAACAAATATATCTGCTTCAAAATGAAGCTTGTTCATATTTCAATGAATACGTGAAACGTGACTTGCATAACTACGCTACGTTTATGCAGCATCCTATTGAAAGCAACGGTTGTTATGCATAGTGGATGTAAAGGATGTGACTAGAATCAACAGTGAGCTGTTTGTAGACCCTATTCCGGGCTTAGATTTGAAGAGCTAGCATAACTAACAACAAATTAAACAGAATAATCGGTCCTCTATAAATGTACCTTACACTGAACTACCTTGTAGAACTTTTTAAAACTTTCTCTACGTCAGAATTTCAAGTTAGCAGCAAGGCTTAAGAAAAGAACAGGCGTTCATACGGTTTTTGTGAGTAAAGAAGCATTCGTTACGGGCAACGAGCATAGTATTTCATTATACTCTACCACATGAGTCGGTGGTGGGTGACATATGAGTGCAAGTGCGATCTCTTTTAAACAAGCAGAAAATATACATACGCATGTGAGGTTAATCACCATTTCAAAGTTCAGAAGATTTGTGAGAACTAATGGTTTCTCCGCTTCCCTTTCAATATTATTCCCAAAAGCCCATTTTCAATAGGTTTGTTACTCAACATCGTAAAGATATTCTCCTGGGTCCAAGTAGGGAAACATCGAGGATTTCCTGAATGGATGGCACACTAAAACATTGGTATGTATGCACAAATAAGAATTCCGTCGGGTACAGTGACACACTGCAGGTGATGTGGGTTTTTTTTTCACATACTTAACAGAGTGTTCAATGCCACAAAACACAATATTCGCGTTTTATTGACTACTGTTACGATCACTCTTTGAAATGTGGGTTGGATTTGAGAGCAGCTGGTTACATCAGTCAACCGTGGCTTCGACAAAAATTCAAAAATTCCATTCACAATTAACAGTATTTCCACTTGCTTAGCCATCAGTATTATGGTACTTGCGTAACGCTTAATTAACTCAAAATTTATTATCTAAAACTAAGTTTATTATGTAAAATAACAGTCATCACAACTAAGTATATAACCTTACAATAAGAACCAACAGGATGCATTATTTACTTTCAATTTATTTCGATAATTAACTTCTACAAGAGTCGAGAAACCTTACTGCACATCATCAGGAGGTACTACTGTGTACATACAGCAATTGGTACAAGTCATGCGTTTATGTTGACTGGCTGTTGGCAGGATCCTGCCAACAGCCAGTCCGCATAAACCCATGACATAAACCAACTGCTGTATAAACATAGTAGTACCTACTGATTATGAGCAATAAACCTGCGCGAAACATGTAGAGATTAATTATTGAAATAAATTGAAAGTAAATAATGTATCCTGTTGGTTCTTATTGTATGGATATATCAAGATGCACGGTCAACAAAACATTAAATAAGTATATAACGTTTATTGCAACAAGTTTCGACATTTTAAAGATCATCACCGTGTTAAAATACTTGTTACAAAGCATAAAAAAGATTCAAAAGTGCTTTTTCATGAAACTGAGATGGAGTGTGTATCCTTTTCACGTTTTATAGCAAGTATTTTAGCTTGATGAAGACCTTTTAAAGGTCGAAACAAGTTGCAATAAACGATATATATTTACTTGTGTTGACTGTTAATGTACATAATAATTATATGACAGCACAATGCGATGTCCAACCTCTAACTAACACAAAGGCTGTAAACCTGTAACACCAACAAGACACCGAGCCAGTATATCCCACCTGACATCCTGAAAATCTTCTCCCTAGAATCCATCCTCGCATTGTCACACATTACATTATTAGTCTTCCAAACTCAGGTTTTACAAGAGGTCCCCCACTAAAATCCCATACACGATCACGTCTTCTCTACAACCCAGCTACACACCCGGTCAATCGCAGTTAACATATACGTCACTATCACATCAATATCAGGCGATCTGCACAGTTTATCAGGTCAAAAAATATATTATTTTTTCCCCAGTTTTTCTTTTCCTCAAATTCCGTTTTACAGACACTAAAATTTACATCCTTCGAACACAGTTTAAGACTACATTCTATGTCAAAACGAAAACACCGCTTCGTACTTACTGAATTTCACATTCTGGAATAAGACAGAACGATAATTCATTTAAAACCGAGTATAACAGACATTCAATTAAACTATTCAAATTACACCATTAACTCCGACACTATTAGTGGTCCTCTCATATGTATGTAAAAACCAGACTTATTGAGAAGGTAAACAAACATTGTATTCTCTATCATTCCCTATCATTTCAGACCTGTAGTACTGAAGAGTTCATTGATGTCAAATGTTGGGCAATATTGACAATTTAATACTTGGAATTTTCTCTCAATATTCACGAGGTGTATCTTTCCAGGTAAACGAGCGCACATTCATGTAAATACGTAAAGTACATTAAGTCATTTTTTTCTTTTATTTGTCGCAACAAACTTCCCCGGTGAGCCAGAACCTCCTCATTCACGAGGCTTCTAGATCAAACACAACGACATACCACAGTCGGTAGCACTCCTCTGGACGAGTGATCAGCTCGTCGCAGAGACCTCTACCTGTCAACACCCAACACGCACAACAAATATCCATGACCCCGGTGAGAATCGAACACACAATCTCAGCAGGCCAGCAGCCGCAGACCTTAGACCGGGCGGCCAATGAAACTGGCTATTAAGTCCTATTAGTGGTAATAATTAACAACTTCATTACATTAGCCAGTATTTCCGCAAATGTGTGTATGTGTGTGTTAAAATACAATAGGTTCCGAGACGTAGGCCTTTCTAAGACGCTGACAGTAGCTAAGATACGCAATTAATATCACCCTGTTTTATGAAACCAGAAGGACCATCGAAGCGTACCCGAAGAACCCGTCACTGAATAATTAAATAAGGCGCCCGTAACCAGATCTTACCTTTACACAATATTTCTGTTAGTTTCTTATTTTCGTTGTTACACCGTGCATGTTGTTGAGTTACTCAATTATTATACCAACCACTGCACACATATAACATTTATAAAATTTACACATCAAAACATTAAAAACGCTCCGACATGTTTCGGTCCTAGGACCATCATCAGGGAGCCGGATCGTCCTTGCTAAAGTTACACTATAAAAATTCACATTAATTTCGGTATACCAGTTGGGTGTTGTGGCAGCATGCCGTGTTGTGTAATGTTATGTTGCGAAGAGTGCCCTGCTACGGATGTGCATTCTGTGCTTCGTTGCGTGATACGTATCACGCAACGAAGCACAGAATGCACATCCGTAGCAGGGCACTCTTCGCAACATAACATTACACAACACGGCATGCTGCCACAACACCCAACTGGTATACCGAAATTAATGTGAATTTTTATAGTGTAACTTTAGCAAGGACGATCCGGCTCCCTGATGATGGTCCTAGGACCGAAACATGTCGGAGCGTTTTTAATGTTTTGATGTGTAAATTTTATAAATGTTATATGTGTGCAGTGGTTGGTATAATAATTGAGTAACTCAACAACATGCACGGTGTAACAACGAAAATAAGAAACTAACAGAAATATTGTGTAAAGGTAAGATCTGGTTACGGGCGCCTTATTTAATTATTCAGTGACGGGTTCTTCGGGTACGCTTCGATGGTCCTTCTGGTTTCATAAAACAGGGTGATATTAATTGCGTATCTTAGCTACTGTCAGCGTCTTAGAAAGGCCTACGTCTCGGAACCTATTGTATTTTAACACACACATACACACATTTGCGGAAATACTGGCTAATGTAATGAAGTTGTTAATTATTACCACTAATAGGACTTAATAGCCAGTTTCATTGGCCGCCCGGTCTAAGGTCTGCGGCTGCTGGCCTGCTGAGATTGTGTGTTCGATTCTCACCGGGGTCATGGATATTTGTTGTGCGTGTTGGGTGTTGACAGGTAGAGGTCTCTGCGACGAGCTGATCACTCGTCCAGAGGAGTGCTACCGACTGTGGTATGTCGTTGTGTTTGATCTAGAAGCCTCGTGAATGAGGAGGTTCTGGCTCACCGGGGAAGTTTGTTGCGACAAATAAAAGAAAAAAATGACTTAATGTACTTTACGTATTTACATGAATGTGCGCTCGTTTACCTGGAAAGATACACCTCGTGAATATTGAGAGAAAATTCCAAGTATTAAATTGTCAATATTGCCCAACATTTGACATCAATGAACTCTTCAGTACTACAGGTCTGAAATGATAGGGAATGATAGAGAATACAATGTTTGTTTACCTTCTCAATAAGTCTGGTTTTTACATACATATGAGAGGACCACTAATAGTGTCGGAGTTAATGGTGTAATTTGAATAGTTTAATTGAATGTCTGTTATACTCGGTTTTAAATGAATTATCGTTCTGTCTTATTCCAGAATGTGAAATTCAGTAAGTACGAAGCGGTGTTTTCGTTTTGACATAGAATGTAGTCTTAAACTGTGTTCGAAGGATGTAAATTTTAGTGTCTGTAAAACGGAATTTGAGGAAAAGAAAAACTGGGGAAAAAATAATATATTTTTTGACCTGATAAACTGTGCAGATCGCCTGATATTGATGTGATAGTGACGTATATGTTAACTGCGATTGACCGGGTGTGTAGCTGGGTTGTAGAGAAGACGTGATCGTGTATGGGATTTTAGTGGGGGACCTCTTGTAAAACCTGAGTTTGGAAGACTAATAATGTAATGTGTGACAATGCGAGGATGGATTCTAGGGAGAAGATTTTCAGGATGTCAGGTGGGATATACTGGCTCGGTGTCTTGTTGGTGTTACAGGTTTACAGCCTTTGTGTTAGTTAGAGGTTGGACATCGCATTGTGCTGTCATATAATTATTATGTACATTAACAGTCAACACAAGTAAATATATATCGTTTATTGCAACTTGTTTCGACCTTTAAAAGGTCTTCATCAAGCTAAAATACTTGCTATAAAACGTGAAAAGGATACACACTCCATCTCAGTTTCATGAAAAAGCACTTTTGAATCTTTTTTATGCTTTGTAACAAGTATTTTAACACGGTGATGATCTTTAAAATGTCGAAACTTGTTGCAATAAACGTTATATACTTATTTAATGTTTTGTTGACCGTGCATCTTGATATATCCATACAATAAGAACCAACAGGATACATTATTTACTTTCAATTTATTTCAATAATTAATCTCTACATGTTTCGCGCAGGTTTATTGCTCATAATCAGTAGGTACTACTATGTTTATACAGCAGTTGGTTTATGTCATGGGTTTATGCGGACTGGCTGTTGGCAGGATCCTGCCAACAGCCAGTCAACATAAACGCATGACTTGTACCAATTGCTGTATGTACACAGTAGTACCTCCTGATGATGTGCAGTAAGGTTTCTCGACTCTTGTAGAAGTTAATTATCGAAATAAATTGAAAGTAAATAATGCATCCTGTTGGTTCTTATTGTAAGGTTATATACTTAGTTGTGATGACTGTTATTTTACATAATAAACTTAGTTTTAGATAATAAATTTTGAGTTAATTAAGCGTTACGCAAGTACCATAATACTGATGGCTAAGCAAGTGGAAATACTGTTAATTGTGAATGGAATTTTTGAATTTTTGTCGAAGCCACGGTTGACTGATGTAACCAGCTGCTCTCAAATCCAACCCACATTTCAAAGAGTGATCGTAACAGTAGTCAATAAAACGCGAATATTGTGTTTTGTGGCATTGAACACTCTGTTAAGTATGTGAAAAAAAAACCCACATCACCTGCAGTGTGTCACTGTACCCGACGGAATTCTTATTTGTGCATACATACCAATGTTTTAGTGTGCCATCCATTCAGGAAATCCTCGATGTTTCCCTACTTGGACCCAGGAGAATATCTTTACGATGTTGAGTAACAAACCTATTGAAAATGGGCTTTTGGGAATAATATTGAAAGGGAAGCGGAGAAACCATTAGTTCTCACAAATCTTCTGAACTTTGAAATGGTGATTAACCTCACATGCGTATGTATATTTTCTGCTTGTTTAAAAGAGATCGCACTTGCACTCATATGTCACCCACCACCGACTCATGTGGTAGAGTATAATGAAATACTATGCTCGTTGCCCGTAACGAATGCTTCTTTACTCACAAAAACCGTATGAACGCCTGTTCTTTTCTTAAGCCTTGCTGCTAACTTGAAATTCTGACGTAGAGAAAGTTTTAAAAAGTTCTACAAGGTAGTTCAGTGTAAGGTACATTTATAGAGGACCGATTATTCTGTTTAATTTGTTGTTAGTTATGCTAGCTCTTCAAATCTAAGCCCGGAATAGGGTCTACAAACAGCTCACTGTTGATTCTAGTCACATCCTTTACATCCACTATGCATAACAACCGTTGCTTTCAATAGGATGCTGCATAAACGTAGCGTAGTTATGCAAGTCACGTTTCACGTATTCATTGAAATATGAACAAGCTTCATTTTGAAGCAGATATATTTGTTCCGTGTTTCCATTTTTCAGTTGTTGACATCAAACCAGGAGCTAAATATCGATTCTCTTCAGCCCTAATTATGAAATACGTAGTATATAGGAAATTTAAAAAGAATGCAATTGTTATACATCATAAAAAATATTCATAACTTAAGATTTCTTGTATTTTGTTGCGTCATGGGAGTGTGTGGTAAGCACAATTATCATTCTACAAAAGTATTTTCAGATAGTCCAGCTCTTCCTATTTTTTTATTACAAGATTTTGAACACTTACATTCTCTAGACGAATAGGGATAGCCAGTTGCGGCATAACTTGGTCTCGTACCTTATACAAATAAATCATAAACGAAAGATGCATACTTATCCAGATGTATATTACCAGCAAACTCCAGATATTTTAGGTTGACGTTAATAAATCAAACTTATATTGAAAAAGAGATTGAGAAAAGGTTAAAATGACAGAATACGTGTTACCATTCGTTTCAGAATTAATCTTCTTTCCATTTTCTACCTCGAAACAAGAAGGCTGATGGGAGCAAAACTTATCTTCTGCCTTTAGTTTCGTGTTTGTGTGAAATTTAGTCTCTCACGTTAGTGGAGGAATATATACTGAGGTTTGATATTATGCATTTCGTGCATTATTCTTACAATCAATCACATTCACCAACAGATGCACGCAATAGGATTTCAAACTGTACATGCATCCTACTTCCCAGATTGACGTGTTGGTGCATGTACTCTTTTGTATTTGAAACTTCCTGAGGATGGCGCCTCGGCGTCGAAACATGAAAATTTTTTATAACGTATGTACATTTTCTAATCCTATTGTGTGTGCATCTGTTGGTGACTGTAATTATAAACTAAGGTTGTTCGAGTGTAATTGGATGAGATATTTGGGTACAGAAGGGAGAAAATAGCAGGTAAGCAGGACAAAAGTGGAGGTTATTTGCAACCCTATATAAGTATTATTGGGATAGTAAAATGAATTACAACCAGACGGAGGGGACGTGTGTCACTCAGTGGGACAGAAGTGGAATGCATACACAAATTTTGGGGCACGTGAAAATATAAAAAAAACTTGGAAGATCCTGGCGTTAACAGGAGGATAATACTGTGATGAATCTTAAAAAAATAGGTTGGTAGGTGTAGCTCAAAATAGGGACATAATGACGTCATGCTACAACCAGCTTCCATCGCACTAGATTGGTCAGTTTTAATTCCACACATTTAATACCAAATTGGGTCCGTCAAAACGAAATTTTCAGTCACAGTTAGTAGAATTATGTATTGCCACAAGAGAAACTTGTGAAATTATTTTGGTACAATTTGTTTATTGGCAATATTCGAATTTATGCATCAACCAGCTTGTTTTTCTTCCAGCCGCCATACGAGTACAACTGTAGCTTTGTCTAAATTTCCCAAGGGATTCCTGTGCCGCCACCGCCCTACACCTTCACACATGTACACGAAACGCATGCACACACGATCGCGCACGCACACAAATACACACATGCAACTCATTGCCCCGTTAACAGGGCTCTGTCAGTCTGAAGCCTGCGATGTGCATCCTGTCGGTATGTCACAGCCTTCTGTAACGCACTGAAACTTTACGATTTCTGACATCCTGCCCCTGCCACTGCTTCAACGTGTAACCCAAGTCGTCGGGCCCAAATTCCTTGTCTTACTGTTCTGAGATGTTGGAAAAATAAAATGTAACATGAAAAGCGTTTGACGTTTTTAGACGGAAAATGGGTCTCGTGTCCTATAAAGAAAGGATGGGTTTAAAGTATTGCTCAGCGTATATTTAACGTTTCTTAATAACTAACTCCGTGGCCTTAGTCCGCACGCGAACTATACCGACAGAGCGGCCGCCGCCGGTCGGCGAAGTTAGTGCCAACTTTTGCGGATAGAGGGGTGTCACGTGGTCAGCGCAACGG
>Ga0123353_10018449_pt1 | contig 10320 bp, 7 predicted proteins | sample TergutLab28metaG_3_FD_92763 | JGI IMG/M metagenome (GOLD analysis project Ga0123353, IMG submission 92763) | Labiotermes labralis P3 segment gut microbial communities from Petit-Saut dam, French Guiana - Lab288 P3 | ecosystem: Host-associated > Arthropoda: Insects > Digestive system > Gut ...
TGTGTGTGTGTGTGTGTGTGTGTGTGTGTGGGCGCGCGCGCACTCCCGCGCATTTCTCCGTGACGTACGAACAAGGACTTGTGGCGTGCAAGATCTTAGATGGGTTACATATGTGGAAATGAAGCACGATCCTAAGAATATAGTGTGAACAAGCGTCGGAACTTCTAGGAGGGATAGAACATTCCTGTGGACCCCTTTTAAGATGTCTGTGAATGTGGAAGAGATACCGTGGGCGCCGGGCAAATCGAAGTAGAAATCATTTTGAAAGTTTTTGTAAATAGACGTGTATATTACAATGCATTAAGATATACTTTTAATAGACTTATTTTTCATGTTTTAAACATTCTTGAAATAGATTTATCTCTACATGCCGAGTTTTAAAAGTAAAAACAAGCCTGTTCTTACTTTGCATGTTTCCGCGATAGCTTACTGCTGTGGTATGGGCTTTATGTCACCACCTCTGTGAAAAAAGGAAAGTATTTATATCTAAATACAACAGTGTTTGAAATCATTATATATATATATATATGCGTGCGTGTGTGTGTGTGTGTGCTGTATGTGTATATATATATATGTATATTTTTATTAATATTACACTTTAGCCGAGACAGAATAAACTGCTTGAGGTGTGACTACGAATTAGGTAGAAATTTACATTATAATGTCCTAAGGTACATTTTAATATTATCAAACCGTGTAAAGATGTATTTTTTCAAGGTGTAATGACATCGCATTGCGAAGCTTCGGAGTAGTTATTTTCTTCTACTTTTAAGGCATATACCAATAGCTAATTCTTTCTTAACGGCGGTCCACAAGCCTGTATTTTATTTGTTTCGTTTGTCTTGTTAAATCTGCCACCTACTTCGCTGGTTTGGACGTCATTGCGTCTGCCAGCGATTGACGTGACAGGAGAGGCAGACACCAAAACTCGGTCAAATCACTCACTAGAAGCTAATGAATTATGATGAGGAACATTGGACGGATAATTTTAATGTCAAAATTGACAGTCTATTTTTAATCAATAAACTGACATAACATTGAAGTTTACATGGGCAGACTTTCAGAAAGAAATATATTTGCTGTTAAATTACACGAAATTTTAATAACGTCAACAATTTTTATTATTTGTTTAGTAACTGACGTTTTCCTGAAATGCTGTGTGTGGTGTAAACGTCCGAAGAAATACTCTGTATTGTTAATATTGACTGAAGCTTGGGTTTTTACAGCTACAGCCCGGATAGCGTTGTCGGTACAACTGTGCCTGGACGGTTGAGGAAACGCGGTTCAATCCGTGGGAGGGAACAATTTATTTATTTCTCAAAGCGTTCACATCGGTTGTGGGGCCCACCTAGCCTCCATTCAGGGGCTGCCATAGCTGTTTCCGCGGGGGTAAAGCGACCGGGACGTGAAGCTGTCTACTCACCCTTCCAGTGCCGGGGTTACGAGTGAGACGATGGCCATCACCACTGCCCTATGTGCGTTCATGTCGTGGGCGTGGACAGCTTTTATTTACCTTCTGGGTCATGTCATGGCTCAGGCGGTTAATCGCCGGCCTTTCATCGCATATGCCTGGGTTCGATCTCATCCCAGTCCGAGTAGGATTTATGTTGATCAAAGTGATACTGGTAGAGGTTTTTCTCCTAATACTTTGGTTTTTCCTGTCCATATAATTCCACCAACGCTCCATTTCCGTTCATCTAGCACCAGCGTTATATAATATTGGCTACTGGAACACACACACACACACACACACACTGTCTCTACCTTATGCATAAAGCATGGGCCTAGTATCTTGCTCTGAGAATCACCTTTCTTTCGAAAGCACAATAAAACGCAGCAGTGAAATTTTCTGCGGTTCTAGCCCTCGGTTTTCGCGGCTGGATTTCAGTGCTTTGGATCGACATTCGGGGTTAGCTGTCGTCAATGACTGAAATTATCCCTACACTTGGGCTAAGATGTCGCAACACCTTGAGTATTCTTAACTTGCGCAGATCGCGAAAGCCAATGCAAAAAGTTTCTGTTGTGTATTATACCGACTTCAGCTGCAGAGATTCGTGTATCTTAATTGCACGATAGGTATGAAATAAATGCATAGTTAACGGAGAGCCCGTATATGTCGTACTGTGTGCTTCCGAAACTGCTGAACAGATTTCAACAATGTGCTGTTGTTGACCTAGTACGAAAGTTGTTGGGCGAATACTATTCTGTCCTCTTTTACTGAGACGTTTTCGCCCACGCATACCGAGCGCCTAGGGAACCGCTTCGTCCATCCATCAATCTGTATGCATGAAAAAACTCGCGAAGTAGTGTACGGAGTTTTATAAAATCTGATTTTGCGGAATAGTGTAACTGAAATTTTACGGATCATACTTCTTACGCCATAACATTTTCTTCCTGACGGTGACCACTTAATAGGTTGAAACATGAGTTATATTTTGGCCTGTTAGGGACACGTACAAACGTAAGCCACGTTTGAAGGTCTTTTGTTTTACAAATAAAAACCAAGCTTACACGCCAGAATTGTTAGGCCGTCTTTACTTTTCCTAACTTGTTTCCTCCGTTGTTTTGTTTCTGTTCCGTACTTGTTTTATTCTTTCTTATTCCTTTGTTCCTCGCCTTCTGTCTCTGTCGGAGAGCAGGCGGCCTAATGACTAGTATATACAGTTGAAGTGTTGCTCTTCCCCACTACCAACCACGTGACTATGAACATGCAGTGCATTTTGTTGCACGTCGCACTATGTCTGTCTGTAAGTGTAGCCTATTTGTCACGCACATTACAATGGTTAGGAATGTCTACTCCTTCTCTGCATGAGCTTTTGAACTCATTTTGATTTAGAACCGGACGGAAACTCCGTAATTTTGCACACAATTTCGACTAAGCAGAATCGTTCGTGACGACGTCTGTCCCGTTCTTTTAGATTATCTTTTGAGATTAAAGTTTTCTGTAAACTACGACAGTGGAAGGAGGAATACGTAATGGAGCAGACATCCAGGTAATACGACGCCAGGCTTCTATTGTCTGGTGCGCATTGGCAAGAAACGAAAATGTCACTGCTTCGATTTAAAAAAGTCGCCATTACTTCATTACATCGCCTGGATAGACAAAATTATACCGGCACTTTGTGTTGTGTTGTATCTCGAAAAGAACCATACATTGAGAGACGTTTATGTTTAGCAGCAGAAGATGCCAAGGTCAGCGTTTCGGTTTCTTGAAGAAATGAATTCTAAGAGCCATAATATGAGTGTCGACATCAAAATTTCCCTACCACTGATAAAAATAAATTTATTGTGATGGAACGCACAGACTAACGAACAGCACACCTTGTACTGTCAGGCTGCTGTACCTTCGTTAACCAAAGTGAAATGAGTCTCCTACATTTTTATATACAGTTCAGTGAACACTCCGACGTTTCCAGCTATCCAAATTCCATTTCGTAGGAAAAATGTTATGTCTTTACTAAGTTTTCCTATCCAGTTTTTACAGTCAGGCTGTTTAAAATGTCTGATTTAGGCTATTGAATGCGCTTACAAAACGCCATATGTCACAATAAACAACAGTTTGTCCATAAAAGTTAACAGAGATGCAGTCTGGTTAGTGCAAGGTAGGAATATAAATTTGTAAATTTATTTAGAGGACTCGGTGAACGCCCAAGTAGTAGAACCTGTGGTTTGAACAAACCTAAGCTCAGTAAGACGTACCAAAGCCCGCGACTGGCCACGATCCTGAATGAGTTCCACCCCGATAATGAATGTCATGCTTGAAAGTTTTAAATGTACAAAGAGCATACGTACTAAACTTATTAGGCGATGAAAGACACACAGGCATAGACATGTGCCTACTTATGCGGATGTTTTCGCTTGAGACTGATTTTTTAGTTATTTTCAGCTGCAGAGACAAGTTGATGTAGCATAGGGTGGTAGAATGGTTATTGTTGATGACTCGGAAGAACTGGCGGCGCAGCCTGCGGCAAAGGAATAGTGTTAGCCTCTATTCAGAATATTAGAAAAGGGGCAAGCACCCCCGTTTCTCCCAGAAACTTCTTAAATTGTGCACAACAGTAAAATATACACGGACAGGAAACACGGAATTCGAAATAGGTAGGTTTTCACCCTTTTTTATAAGTCACGCAGACCCTTAGGGTGAGTAGAGGTATGGCTGTACTCTTTTCTAGGACCTCGGCACTAGATGGGGGTGGAGGCGTCAGCCCCACACCCCGGCCACCACTACCTCCAGGAAAGACCCGGTACCCATTGTACAGGAGGCTGGGTGGGCCCCAGGGCCGGTTGGACGGGCGGAAAATCTGGTCCCCACCGGGATTCGATCCCGGACCATCCAGCCCGTAGTCAGTCGCTATACCGACTGAACTACCCGGCCCACGGAATTCGAAATTATCTGTTCTAAAGACTACGAGGAAGTCACAAAGAACTAACACTGAACACAACAGTTATCAAATAAACGACCCCAAAATGTTGCGACCAATTTTACATGATCATTCTCGGGGAGTATTATTTCACAGAAATTTAATCAGATACCAAGTTTTCATTAATAAATCTATGTCGCTAGCCACTCTTTATCCCACGAAGATTATATATGATAATCTCACATATATCGACGTGTGAGTATATCTTAATGTAATAAAGAGTGGCTAGTCACTTGTTAATGTCAACTTCGGAATTTTATTACGTGTTTTGGAAACAACACTCCCTGAGTGTGACCATGTAAGAAGGGTCGAAACGTGTTGTAGTGGTAGCGAATGGTTGTTTATTTGACAGCTGTGTGTACTGTATTTGCTGTTTGGGAGGTATGCAGTCAAGTCGGAATATTACATACATTTTTATAGTTTAAAGATTCCAGTACTAATATATATATATATTTATTTATTTATTTATTTCATGGCTGTGCATCCGTTAGTGGGCCAAGGCCTCCTGACTGTCGAGGCTTCACGATCACAATTAGACGCACCACAGTCGGTAGGATTCCTCTGGACGAGTGATCAGCCCGACGCGGAGACTTTTACTTGGCAACACACAAAACTTACAACAGACAGATATCCATGCCCCTAGTGGGATTCGAAACCGCAATCCCAGCAAGCGAGCGGCCGCAAACCCACGCCTTAGACCGCGCGCCCACTGGGATTGGCCCCTTACTAATCTAGGCCTATAAACCAGGTTGTGAATGCGCATGCATAAGGTGAGAGAAACTTATGTTGAGTACAAATGACCATACGGACACGCGGTACCGGTGTCTAGCAGAGGGAGATATCCAGTTCGCTATGTCAGTGGTCGTACCGCAAGGAGGGTGGCGGTTGTCGCTGGAAACCTTGTCTGTAATTTCACCACCACTGAATGAAAAGAACGTGGAAAGAAGTTGTCATGTACTTTTTTAAGCTAACATGTTTCAGTATTTTCCCGGAGAAACTAAGAAAAAGCACCAAAAAATTCAAGATTTTCCTTCTCTGGGCTGGGATTCAAACCCATCATATCTGAAACACGAAGCGTAAGTGCTTAGACGAAGTTTTATTCATTAAACAGGCCTACAAATGCCCTTTATTTACAAACTAAGGGAAGTGAGATAATAAATTATGGGATATTCGTATGCTAAACTTGGAAGTAATGGCCTTTTAATATTCAGATACCACGATAGATCTTTGGCTTACTTGTTTCCATAGTTTAAGAATTCTGAAATGCTTGAGAGGTGCAGGGCTTTAGGAATATATTACGTCTGCTATAAAATTGCCAGACTTTACATCACGTTGATTTAGGTTCTTTGGTTGCTCGAGTTATGTTTCCTATCAGCAGCCTCAATTGGTATTAGAATTTCTATGTCACGGCATATTTTATAAGACCCTTGTCTCGAACAAGACAATTTAATAAAGTAACAGGGGTCTCAAAATCTCTGTCTCTCTTACGTTGAGCATGCGTTGGCTGAGTATTATGCACCTGTTCACTCGTAGAACACGGCAGTGGGTGTTTCTATGTGCGTTTTATTCTTCTACGTTCTAACACTCCTTGATACATTTTGAAGTTCCGAAGGGTTAGACACTCATTCATTCGTTCAGTAGTTTGTCTTACGACAGGTCCAGAGTCTCCGCCAAAGCCAGTTCTCCACACAGTGCTCTATAGTGCTTCCTCTTTCAGTTTCCAGTACCTTCTCGTTTTCTTAAGGTCGTCTAGTAACTGCTTCCGTCTTCTTCGTCGTCTCTCCGTCACTTCTATCCTTCCTTCTATCTTTCTTTCAGTGACGTGTTTTAGAAGGCAGTTCCTACGCCAGTTGTGACCCTTCAAGTTATCCTTCCTTTTTTTATTGGATGGAGGATATTCCCTTCGTCCATGAATCTGTGTAATATTTCTTAATTTTTACGCCATCGATCCAGCTGATCTTCTCCATCCTTCTCTAGCACCACATTTCAAAACTTTCCAGGTATTTCTGATCCATTTTCCGAATTTCCCAAGTAACAGCACGATACAAAGCTTTGTTCCAAATGTAGCACTTTACTAGTTGATTCTTTAGTTATATACTGTATGTTTGTAAATCATTCGCACAACTGGCGGATGTCTTTTAATTTGTCATCTCACACACTCCACATTTCAGTCTCCAATAATCGTCAGTTATTGTCACCATGGCGAAATATTGCGCCTAACTACTCTTACCCTGTTTTTCTCTACACAGTTTTCAAAAATGCACCTAGAAGTTTCACGCCTAGTCAGTACCTGTGTCTAAGTTGCTTCCCAGTCGAACAGTCGCTTTTATTTCTTACTCGAGCCTTCTATCCACCAAAGTAACCAAGCACATAGTAAATACTTGTAATCAACCGAGTGCCTTAGTGAATTAGTGGATGGCCCAGGACCCCATTGAAAAGATAGAAGTCATTCAGCTAGTCAAATCACGCACTTCCCACCATGTTGCCAGGTTCACAAGGTAAAAAATACAACCCTATTCTGAGCTCGTTAAGTATAAACCTATACACCCGATTTGTATAAGAGCAATTTTACCTTTTTCTCCTATTTACATCCAAGTCTCCCAAGTGGTATTTTCCCGTCAGGCTTTATAAGATCCTTTTATGCATCTCTAAACTCCCATGTGCGTTATATATAACCCGCCCCACTTCATCGTCATCAATTTGATCATCCTTCCGATGTTTTGTGACCAGATGTTGTTGTCGAGATGGTGGCATTGCTACCGTATTTTAGGAAGGTCCGAAGTTCAAACCATGAGACCGGCTATTCTGGCTGTCGTTCTTTTGTTCTTTCGCAGTCTCTCTAAGCAAGTACCGGGATAGCAAATTAAGACGCGACAGATTCCTTCTGCTTTCTTTCCAATTAACTCTTCGCTTTCATCCTATAGTTCGACTCTGTGTAGCCCGAATTAGCACCGGAGTAGTCAGACTATACGTAAATAAATAAATAATTAAATATTTTTTGAAGCGTGAAAATTATGAAGTTAGTCCTTGTAGAATTTTCTTCTTTTTCCTGTTCCATCCTGTCTCTCAGAGACAACTAGTCTCCTCAGGTGTCTGTTCTCAGACACCCTTAATGTATATTTTCTTCTGTGAGGATAAAATAATGTTTCACGTTCGTTTAGGCTAACACGGCAAAGAAAGTTAAGATTTTATCTACTTAATATTAGGCGAATACCGATCTTGGTGGCCGCGCGGTCTAAGGCGTAGGTCTGCGGCCGCTCGCGTGCTGGGATTGCGAGTTCGAATCTTGCCGTGTGTATGGATGTCTGTCGCTTGTGTGCGTTGTGTGTTGTCAGATACAGGTCCCTGCGTTGGGCTGATCCCTCGTCTAGAGGAGTCGTACCAAGTGTGATGTGTTTGAGTGTGATCGTGAAGCATCGATAATGAGGAGGCTCTGGCCTACTAAGTGCCGTTGCATCATAACTATATATATATATATATATATATATTAGGTGAGGATTGAAAATCCTCATTGCATAGCCCTTTATGCTCTTATTTAGGTCCAAGAGACCGGATATACCTATATATGTACAGATACCAAGTTGAGAGCGGCCCGAACTGAAATTTGAACCCCTGGTCTAGAAGCAGTTTGTGACAGTTTTTTTTTTTGTATTTAGTATGGTCTAAACAGCCATAGCGGTTATCAAATAAGCGGACAGACATAAAGTCTTGTTTCACAATGTTATCCGTAGTGAATATCAGCGCTCGTAAACTGAAGGAAACAAGCCGTATCTCACCCCGGACCATTGTCTTCTTTTGTTTACATCGTGCAGTCCAGACAATCCGAGTAGCTGTAATATGGGACACACTAAAAGTTATGACGCAGGCTGGCTTATAGAAGATAATTTTACTTTAGTCTCCCTAACTCAGCGTAACTAATGGAGTTAGGTTTTCCCTACGTCACGAGAGGTCAGCACGGGTCAGTTTGCTATGAAGACAGCAGGTTTATTCGATGTTTATGAAATAAGTAGGCCTTCGTTATGGAATGTTGTATCTGTCTATCTGAAAGTTTTATCTTCGAAACTTCTCACCGGATTTCTATGAAATTTGATAATGGTGGTGCACTTGAAAACCTGTCGTTCGAATTTAAGTTTTCTTCTTAACCTTCAGAAGCAGAGTACGTATACTTCGTACGGCGTTTGACTCATTTCCTTAGCAGTGTCACGCTACATTAGATTCTCGAAACTTTAAAGACGGAATGATAAGTATTGTCTGTATTCAGGCTGTGCAAAAGGATGTAACGGAATACTGACAAATGAAATTTGCAAACCAAAGAGGAGGGAAAGAAGGGATGTAAAAAATAAATAATTAAGTATTGTCGAGCAAGAATACAAAGCTCACATAGGTAGCACCAATTTCTGACTTGTGACTTGGAACGTAAATGCAGGAAATACCTGTAGCCGTAGAAGTTATATGTGTTGAACGAAAGGTAAGGTTAAAGTGTAAATTGAAACTAATTTAAAATTTGTTTTAGTTAATCACCACGCTATGAAGGCATATGTTGGAATGGATGAGTAGCGCCATGCGTTCTTAACATAGGCAATAGATGGGAATGACTCTGAGCCTCACGTTCCCTCCGCTTTAATGTTGGAAAGAGCACCTGGTTCCTACTGAGTCGTAGGCTGGGTGGGGCCAGAGTCGTTCTGGACGCTTGTGAGAGGAAGATGTTCTCTTGTTCCTACAGGACATCGAACCAAGACTCCTCCATAACGTAGCCCTTAGCTCAGTTCATTTACTGAATGAGGTGTCCTGGCTCTATATTAAACGGAAGCCTATATGAAAGTAAGTAATGTTCAAAACGTTCGGTGTGCCGTTATAAAATATTCAGGTCCCTTAGTACTGCATTATAAGCAGGGTTTTGCCGACAATCGATGAACTATTATACGTCGTCCTATTTGTCTTATCGATCGCGTGATTGAGCATGAACATTGTAGTTTGAAGATTCATTTTTTTGTGAAACATGCTGAAACCCAGGATTAACTGAACCGCTGGCTGGGGAGGAGATTCTGGGAAGACAATTAATGGAAACCTGTTCTAATTTACGATTCTGCAGCAGTGGGGTCGGTGTCTGTTTTTCACACCAATTACATGCGTGCATAAATTGACACCTGCACTATCGGGCGGTAAACAACTGGGTTAAGCCTGCACAGACGTATTCCTTTGTCCAGATGTATGGAAATCTGCTACACACACAGTGCGATCCATACGTTCTAGCTTTGATTTTTTAAAATAACAAAACTAGAGCGATCTGTCGGCCAAACCACTAAACAATATCAACCAACATCCGTTCACACACCGAGTTTTGTTTGTTTATCTTCGACAGTGTACGAGTTACAACTTGTAAAGTCAGTTTTCTTTATGTCATGGATGGCGGAACTGAACAGAGAGTTGCCATAAACTTTTGTTTCAAAGCCGGTCTATCTTCGACAGAAACACTAGTATTGGTGCAAAATGCTTGTGGGAATGAGGCTGTGAACCGACCAAACATTTTTAGGTGGTATTCTCGATTTTGAGACGGGAGGGAGCTGGTAGAAGATGATGGGAGAGGTGGCCATCCAAAATCGACTCGAACTGAGGTAAACATTGCTGCTGCTGCTGCTGCTGCTGATTTGGTCAAAAGTGACCTTCGTATCGCAACAAGAATGATAGCAGAATCTTTGAACATCCCAAAGACTGTAGTTCTTTTGATTCTGAAAGAGGATTTGGTAAAGAGAAAGTTGTGTGCAAGTTTTGTTCCACACTCTTTGATACCTGGGCAAAGGGAAGATCGAGTCACATCTTGCCAAGACATTATCGTGATGGCCGATGCAGACAAAAATTACGGGAGATGAGACCTGGTGTTTTGCCTATGACCCCGAAA
>Ga0123353_10018450_pt1 | contig 10320 bp, 9 predicted proteins | sample TergutLab28metaG_3_FD_92763 | JGI IMG/M metagenome (GOLD analysis project Ga0123353, IMG submission 92763) | Labiotermes labralis P3 segment gut microbial communities from Petit-Saut dam, French Guiana - Lab288 P3 | ecosystem: Host-associated > Arthropoda: Insects > Digestive system > Gut ...
AGGCAATACGCCTCCCTTTACGAAACCGCCCTGACGGCACTTGAACAGTTTAAACGTGATGTTGAAAATGGTGATTTTTAACCGTTTCAACCAATGCAATCACGTTTTCAACCGGTGTTTGCGGGAGGATGCCGTGGCCGAGGTTGAAAATGTAACCGGGACGATGGGCGACTTTTTGCAGAATGGCGGTTGTGTGGCGTTCGATGGTGGCACGATCGGTCAACAACACAACCGGATCGAGATTGCCCTGCACGGCGCGGTCGTGGCCGATCATGTCCCACGCCGTGTCGATGGGAATGCGCCAGTCAACGCCGCTGACGTTTCCGCCTGCCTCGCGGAACAGCGGCAGCAGCATCGGGTTGCCTGTGCCGAAATGAATCAGCGGTGTGTCAGGACAGGCGTCGCGCACCATGTCGAACACCTTACGACTGTGCGGCAGAACGTACTCGCGGTAATTGTCACACGAAAGGCAGCCGGCCCAACTGTCGAACAGTTGCAGAATCTGTGCGCCCGCGCGGACTTGCTCGATCAAATACCGCGCGACCGAACCGGCGATCTTGTCGAGCAACGTGTGCCAATGCTCCGGCTGCGAATACATCATCGTTTTGGCGATGCGGAAGTCGCGGCTGCCGCCGCCTTCGATGGCGTAACCGGCCAGCGTAAACGGTGCCCCCGCAAAACCGATGACCGGCAGGGGAGTGCCACCAGCACAACAACTCTGGTCGAGTCCCGCACGGGTTTGACGCACCGTCTCAAACACATAACCGAGCGGCGAAACGTCGGTCAGCTCGCGAACACGACCAACATCGCCCGCCGAACGGACCGGGTTGTGAATGACGGGACCTTCTCCGGAAGCAAATTCCAGTGAAAAACCCATCGGTTCGAGGATCGGCAGCAGATCGGAAAAAATGATCGCCGCGTCAACGCCCAGCCGGTCAACGGCGGTCAGCATGACCTCGGCGGACAGGGTGGGATTCTTGCAAAGTTCGAGAAAGGTCGTTTTTTCCCGGACTGCACGGTACTCGGCCATATACCGCCCCGCCTGACGCATGAGCCACACAGGCACCCGTTCCGTCGGCAACCCGCGCGCCGCCCGCATCATCACACTGTCGTCCCATTTGTGTTTGTTGGTCATATAAACTCCTTATATCAAACCACTTGACCAGAATCATAAAACAACTTCGGAAGAAATCACGGGGAACCGGAAAAATGAACGCGGCGCCAGATTATAGTTGTCAATATGAAAGCCAGGAGCACTTTTTTCCCGTTTCCATTGGTTGCGATGCCAGAGCAGAAAGAATCGTTCCAGCCAGGCGACCAGTTGTACTTTCGAGTGATTTGTATATTTTTCTTCGAGCCTCGCGAGAATCTCCGATTGTGACATCCGGTCGCGCACGAACCAGCCTTCAATCGTGTTGAGTATCTCATACGGCATGAGGTCGGTTTCGTCCGTTTGCACTGCCGAAGCCGGTCGTAGTTCCGCCGTCGGTTTTTGGTCGTTGATGGCCTTGAGAGCCTGTAGTCGCAGGCTTTGCCCCGGTTTCAGGCTCGCACCGTTATGTTCCATCCAGCGCAACCAACCTCGCAAAAAATGCTTGTCGATTCCGGAAAGCGGAGCCAGTCCCCCGCAGGTGTCGCCGTCCATAGTCGTATAGCCGACAGCCGCTTCAGAGCGGTTGCCCGTCGAAAGCAACAACGAGCCGGACAGATTGGCCAGCATCCACACGCCTGGCACGCGCACGCGGGCCTGAATGTTCTGCAAGGCGATGTCGTCCGTTTTCCAGGCAAGCGTTCGCCCGATCTGCTGTTCGACCATCCGCGTGTAAGCCTGCACGACCGGCTCGACGTTGAACTCGTAAAACGTCGCACCAATAGATTCAGCGAGCGATTTTGCCGCTTTGAACGTCGTGTCCGAACTGTTTTGCGTTCGTTGATACATGGTCGTCAGCAAGCGGGCCATGATCTCTTGGACAGAGCCGGCGGTGTCGATGTTTTTGACGTTCTGAAAACGCGCGATGAAGCCATCCAGCCCCAACTCCTGCACGGCGAATTGCACACCGAGCCAAACGAGCGTCGCAATCGCGGCGGAATCCGCCCCGCCGCTGAGCGAAAGCGTCAACCCGCCTGCACGGGTCTTCCGCATGTAATCCAATAAACCGAGCGACACAATATGAGCGAAATCATCGAAAACGTCGTGATCGGGGATTTCGTTGGTTTTGTTGCCCGTCATGTCCGCTACGGCCATTCGCATGTCGGAAAACGAAAAACGTTGCGTTTGTGCAAAAACTTCACCGCGTGAAATGACGAACGCACTGCCGTCGTAAATCGTACCACACGATTCGACGCCGAGTTGGTTGGCCGTCACACAAGCAGCATTGAGCGTCATGGATCGTTGTAGCAAAAAACACCGTCGTTTGGAAAATTTTTCCAATTGACAACACGAAACCGATGGATTGATGACGATTTCGCAGTTTCGTTCAGGTACGAGCAGCGTTTCGACAATATCACCGTCAGGCAGATCGCAAAACTCAACACCGAGTCGCACGCCATCGAACAGGAACGTTAAATCGCCGACGGGATAAGATTGCGCGGGTTGATTGCGCTGGTGGCACACCAGTTCGAGTTCAAAACGCGAATGCGCCGGCCATGGGGCAAACCATCTTGCATCATAGTTCGTGCCGGAAAAACCGCTGTGCTGCTTGCATACGAAGCCGAGCAAATCGCCATCCGCAACAACGGCCACCGCATTAAACGTCGAACCTCCGACTCGCAGCGGCAACCCCAGCGTTGTGACAAGCCCCCGCGTTTCCGGCAATAAATCGAAAAGCGATTGCAGCGACTTGTTCCAAGTATCGCGATAAAGAAACATGTCTTCGCAACCATAGCCCGAAATCGCAAGTTCCGGCAAAGCCAGCACGTTGACGCCCTTGTCTCGCGCAGCGAACATCGCCCGGCGGATGCGTTCGGCGTTTCCCCGCCAGTCCAGCGGCGTTTGGTTCAGTGACGCGGCAGCCAAGGTAAACGTCATGATGTCATCGCTCCATGATTTTGATATTGTGAATCATCCGTCGAAAATACACCATGACTGTCAACGGGTGAAGCTCTGTTTGATCGTTTCAATCACTTGGCCCAAATTTTCCGGCGTCAAATCGGACCCGCTGGGAAGACACAAACCGTTTTGAAAAAGCGATTCGGAAATTTCACCACCACGGTGTCGACAATGGGCGAAAACCGGTTGCATGTGCATGGGTTTCCAAACGGGGCGTGATTCGATGTTTTTCGCTTCCAGTATCAAACGAACATCTTCGCGGGATTTGCCGAACTTCGCGGGGTCAATCGTCAAGACGGTCAACCATCGGGTTGAAAAGAAACCTTGCGGTTCCGGCATGAAATCAACACCCGGCAAATCATCAAGATGATTTTTATAGTAATCGAAGTTGGCACGTCGTGCGGCAACCCGTTCGTCAAGCGTGAGCAATTGCCCGCGACCAACGGCGGCACACAGATTGCTCATGCGGTAGTTATAACCGATTTCCGAATGTTGGTAATGCGGAGCGGGATCGCGTGATTGCGTTGCCCAAAAACGCACTTTTTTCGCCCATTCTTCGTTATCGGTGACGAGCATTCCACCGCCGCTTGACGTGATGATCTTGTTGCCGTTGAACGAAAAACAACCGATTTTACCGAACAATCCCGCGTTTTTACCGTGGTATTTTGCGCCCAATGCTTCAGCGGCATCTTCCAATACCGGTACGCTATACTTTTGACAGATTTCGACAATGGCATCATAATCGGCGCACTGTCCGTACAAATCGACGGGAATGACCGCTTGGGGAAGTTTGTTCTTCTTCGCACAATCGGCCAGTTCATCCGCCAAAAGTTGCGGATTCATATTCCAGGTCTCACGATTGGAATCAATGAAAACAGGCGTAGCCCCGACATAAGTCACCGGGTTAGCCGACGCGGAAAACGTCAGCGACGAAACGATCACTTCATCGCCGGGGCCGACTCCCAGCAATTTCAGACCAAGATGAATCGCTGCTGTCCCGCTGGAAAGTGCGACGGCATGTTTTGCTCCGATAGAGGGAGCATTGCGACCCGCAACTCTGGCTGCGAACTCTCGTTCAAAGGCATCAACATGCGGTCCCAGCGGCGCAATCCAGTTGGAATCGAACGCATCCAAAAGATATTCGCGCTCATTGGGTGACATCACATGAGGAGAGGAAAGCCAAATACGTTGATTATCAGTCACAGCATGTTCTCATTGATTCTGTTCATCGTTGATTTTTCGTATGATTTTTGCAGGAGATCCGACGGCGACAACCTGGTCGGAAATCTCCGCAACAACAGTCGCGCCGGCACCAATAACAGACCAACTGCCGATGGATAAGAGCGGTGTGACGCAGGTACCGACACCTAACAAAGTCCCTTCACCGACATGGACCTTACCGCATAACCGGCAACCGGGAGCAATATGCGAATAATTGTCAATGGTGCAATCATGATCAATTGAAGCCGAAGTGTTGACAATGACGTGATTGCCGATTCGTGAGTCCACTTGAATCACGCTTCCGGCAAAAATCACCGTCCCAGGACCAATTTGTACTGTCTGATCAATCACAGCCGTCGGATGGATGATCGTTGCCCAATCACACCCCAATGATTCCGCCAGTTTTTTTCTTAACACATTGTTACCGATGGCAATGACACTTTTCCCTCCGTTTTTATGAATATCGGCAATTTTTCCTTTGACGGGAACACCGCATAGCATCGTACCTTGGTGGGAAATATCGTCATCAAACACGGCGATCGGCTCAAAACCTGCCGCCCGGGCCGTTTGTATCACGACTTTGGCATGGCCGCCCGCACCAATCACCTGTAATATTTTCGATCGGTTATTCATGGCTGTCATTTCCCGTAAAAAACGGCATGGTTGCGTTATCGTCGGCACTGATTCCGTCACGTTTGACAACTTTCCAAACGGTCAGGAACAGGATTTTCATGTCCAGCCAAAAAGACTGATGATCGACGTACCAGATGTCGTACTCGAATTTTTTTTCCCAACTGATGGCATTGCGTCCATTAATCTGCGCCCAACCTGTAAGCCCCGGCTTGACTTCGTGACGTCTGGCTTGTTCAGGCGAGTAGAGCGGCAGGTACTGCATCAGGAGTGGTCTTGGACCGACAAGGCTCATCTCCCCTCTGAGGATGTTGATCAATTCCGGAAATTCGTCAAGACTTGTTTTACGCAAAAATTTCCCAAGCCAAGTCAAACGCCGCTCATCAGAAAGCAATTCGCCGTTTTCATTTTTTGCATTGGTCATCGTGCGAAATTTCAGCATGTCAAACGGTTTGCCGTGTAATCCGGGACGTTGCTGTTTGAACAAGACGGGGGATCCCATTTGAAAGCGGATCAAAACGGCAACGATCAACAGGACGGGTGAAAGTAAAATCAACCCGAAAACTGCGCCGACAATGTCGGTTCCCCTTTTGACAAACGCATAAAACCGCATGCGTAACACATTCTCCCGTACTTACCTGTTATATGCAACGACCCGCCTGAACAAAGCGTCAATTTTATCAACCGCCATATCGAAACAAAGGTGACTCATATAGTATTCACGTCCTTTCCTCCCCATTTCAGCGAGGCGGTCGGCAGGCAATTCCGACATGCGAACAACCGCTTCAGCCAGGCTTTTTGCATTTTCCGGTTCGAAACAAACACCGGCTCCGGAATCTTCGACCATTTTTGAAGCGTCACCGCGTACTCCGCAAAGAATCGGTTTGCCTGCATAAAGATAGGCTTGAATTTTAGAGGGAATCGTGATTTCGAATAATTTTTGATCTTGCAAATGAACCAAAAGAACGTCCGCTTTTTCAAACTCCCAATGAACTTGAGTGAGAGGGACAGCAGCCCCGAATTCCACGTTTTTCAGATGTAATTTCTCTTGATATTGCTTAAGGCGTTCCACTTCGACACCCTTTCCGATGAAACGAAAACGGATGTTTCTTTCTTGCTGCCGTAAAACCAGTGCTGCATCCAGAACAGAGTCAAGTGCTTGCGCTTTTCCCATATTTCCGGCAAAGAGGACTGTGAAGGGCTGATTCGCATCACGCAATTTCGAATGATCCACAAGAGTCATTTCCTTCTCGTTACACCAGTTATAAACAATCTCGACTTTATCCTCAAGGACTCCTTTGGAAATCAAATTTTTCCTGAACCCCGGTGACAGGACGGTCAAGGCATCAACTTTACGGTAGAACCTCCGGCATTGCCATGCAAGGATTCTATTCAAAAACCCGCTTTTCATCATGCCGGATTCCGTCACGGATTCAGGCCAAAGGTCTTGAATGCTAAAAATGATTTTACTTCCCCGGAAAAAACGGAAAAGCGAAGCCGGCAATCCCAGGGTAGGCAAATTATAGCCAAAAACTATGTCCGGTTTTGACAACCCAAATTGTCCGATCGTTGCTGCGCTGAGAGAAAACGAGACATAATTGACCATTCGTTTCAAACCGGAACGATCGTGGCTTGGAAATAAAGGGACACGGACGACCTTGATTCCATCCATCGACTCAGTTTGCCGAAACCGAATTCTATAACCAGGGTAAACCTTGCCTCCGGGGTAGTTGGGAAACCCTGTCAAAACTTCCACATGATGACCGCGCATTTGCATCGCTTTGGCAAAGTTCAATCCGATCATCGTGCCTTCAGGATCAAAAAACTGGGTAAGCAGTAAAATGTTCATGGTTGCATTTTTCGCCAGACGACATTGTTAATATAATTCGTATAGCTCAAAATTATCCTCACGACTTTTTCCGAAACATTCGGCACGTCATAATCGCGAACGATTCGCAATATCCGTTCTTCGCCGCGAGATTGTTTTTGCAGAATGTCGATGGCTTCCTCAATGCGGTTCCATTCAAGGCCGGTCATCATCACCGACGCTTCTTCCATACCCTCGGGGCGTTCGTGAGCATTGCGGATATTCAATGCCGGGAAGTTCAATATGGACGACTCCTCCGTGATCGTTCCACTGTCGCTCATTGCGACAAAAGCGTTCAACTGCAAGTGATTGTAATCGTGAAAACCGAGTGGTTTCATCAACTCGACAAGCGGATTCAGCGTCACACCGTTCGCGTCGATTTTTTTCCGTAACTCGACAAGCGGATTCAGCGTCACACCGTTCGCGTCGATTTTTTTCCGTGTTCGCGGATGCGTCGAAACGATGATCCGCCTGGAAAATGTTTCGGCGAGGTTGTTAAGCACCTGAATCAGTTTGCAGAACTGCTGTGGGTCATCGATATTCTCTTCACGATGGGCACTGATGACAAAATAATCCTGCGGTTTCAGATTCAGGCGTTTCAAAACACCGGATGAATTGATCCTGTCCCTATAGTGATGTAGCACTTCAAACATGGGACTGCCGGTTTTGATCACGCGATCCGGCGGCAAGCCTTCGCGGAGCAGATACTCCCGCGAAATTTCACTGTAGGGCATGTTGATGTCGCTGATATGATCGACGATTTTGCGATTGATTTCTTCGGGAACGCGTTGATCGAAACAGCGATTGCCGGCTTCCATGTGAAACACCGGAATTTTACGACGCTTGGCTGAAATCGCTGCAAGGCAGGAGTTCGTGTCACCAAGAATCAAGACGGCATCCGGTTGAAGTTCACCGAGCACTGCATCGGTTTTGGCAATCACCTGCCCGATCGTTTCAGCAGGAGTTTTTCCAGCCGCTTCCAGAAAATAGTCCGGTTTGCGAATCGCCAGGTCTTCAAAAAAAATCTGGTTCAACTCGTAATCATAGTTTTGACCTGTATGGACGATTTTGTGATCGACGTAACGATCCAAAGCCGCCATGACGCGTGAAAGGCGGATGATTTCAGGACGTGTACCGACAATGGTTGCAACTTTCATGACGATTCCACAGGTAAAAAGTACGTGTCAGGGTTGTTTTTGTCAAAAATTTCGCTGGCCCAAAAGAGCGTAATCAATTCCGCAGTACCGACATTCGTGATATTGTGCGTGTAACCCGGTGGGATGTTGACGATGCGGTAATCTTCCCCTTGGACGGGAAATTCAATGATTTCACTGCCTGAAATGTGACGGAAACGAATCATCGCCTCACCGCTGATGACCATAAACTTCTCCGTCTTGGTGTGGTGGTAATGATTGCCGCGAGTGACACCCGGTTTGGTTCGCGATACGAACAGTTGACCAAAAGTTTGCGATTTGACAAGTTCCGCCAGATTGCCGCGTTCGTCGGTACTGATCGGCGGACTGTAACTCCACTGCTCATGGGGAACATACGACAGGTAGGTCGTGTATAGCTGTTGATTGAAGCGGTCGGACATGTCGGGAATCATCAACGTTAGCGGCATGTCGTGAAAAAACCGAATCCTGTCTGCCAAATCGCCAAGTGTCACCGTTGTTGCCGGAATATTTTCACATGGCTTGACGATAGCGCAAAGTTCAGAGTTCAAAGTGCAAAGTGATTTGTTCCCCCCACTTTGCACTTTGCACTTTGAACTTTGAACTCGTCCTTCATCCATTTCCTTGAGAAACGCATCGACGACATCATCGACATACGCCAATTTGACAATATAATCCGGGTTACTAATCTGTATCGGTAAGCCGTTGGCAATATTGTGACAAAACGTGGCCGTGACCGAATTGTAATTCGGGCGGCACCATTTGCCGAACAAGTTGGTAAACCGGAAAATTGTAACTGGCGCACCTTCCTTTTTCGCCCAATTTTCGAGAATCATTTCGGCATGTCGTTTGCTTCGACCATAAGGATTGTCAAGTTCCGCCTGGGTTGAGGAACTGACGATGATATGAGGTTTGTGGTTTGCCTGGTCGAGCAAATCCACCAGCGTTTGCGTAAAACCAGCGTTGCCTTTTTCAAAATCTTCGACGTTTTCCGGACGATTGATCCCGGCAAGATGAAAAATGACATCCGCTTCTTTGACGAAATTCCTCAATTCCGTCTCAGGCGTGTCAACGTCATATTGGTTGACGACGACATCATCGCGGCGCATCAGGTGTACGCACAGGTTTTGACCCAAAAAACCGGCGGCTCCGGTCACGAGAATATTTTTCATGATGACACTTTTCCTTTTCGCATGGGAACGGGAAGTTCCTCTTGAATCTCGTGTAACGCACAAAGCAGTTCAATCATTTGTTCTTCGTTCAACTGCGTCGTGTTGTGCGAATGGTAGTCGTGCAGTTCACTGACGCGTTCGCTTCCTTCGGAAAAATACTTGGCGTAATTCAGGTCACGGGTATCAAGCGGCACGCGAAAATAGCCGCCCAAGTCTTCGGCAACCAGTTTCTCCTCTCTTGTCAACAACGTTTCATACAATTTTTCCCCATGCCGCGTTCCAATGACTTTGATCGGCGTATCGACGTTAAAAATCTTCTTGATGGCCGAGGCCAGGGTGGCCAATGTTGCGGCGTGAGCTTTTTGTACGAACAAATCGCCGGGCTGTGCATTCTGAAATGCGTAAAGCACCAAATCCACAGCGTCATCAAGACTCATCATGAAACGGGTCATGGCAGGGTCGGTCACCGTAATGGGAAGCCCGTCTTTGATCTGTTGAATGAAAAGCGGAATTACCGAACCGCGTGACGCCATGACGTTACCATAGCGCGTCGCACAAATGGTGCAACCGCGTTGAATGGCAACCCGTGATTTCGCAAAGGCTGTTTTTTCCATCAAACCTTTGCTCATTCCCATCGCATTGATCGGATAAGCCGCCTTGTCGGTACTGAGGACGACGACGTTTTTGACACCGTTGTTCATGGCCGCGTTGAGAACATTGTCCGTCCCAAGAACGTTGGTTTTGACGGCCTCAATGGGATAAAACTCGCAAGAAGGAACCTGCTTGAGTGCCGCTGCGTGAAACACGAGATCGGCACCGGTCATCACGTCGGCAAGTCCTTCCTTGTTGCGAACGTCGCCAATATAAAATTTGATTTTGTGATTCCGATACTGATGCCGCATGTCGTCCTGTTTTTTTTCATCGCGACTGAAAATGCGGATTTCATGGATGTTCGTGTCCAAAAAGCGGCGCAATACGGCGTTCCCAAAGGAACCCGTGCCGCCGGTGATGACGAGTGTTTTGTTGTTGAACATGGTTGTTTCCAGATTATTATTTACTCAAACTGTAAACGCAAAAGCGTACTAAAATTCATGGTTCATTTTTATGGGTGTGGCCGCGATTTTAGGTAGCGGTTATGCAACATCAATGGGTAGAATAGGTGCTTTGGGATTCAAGGGGAATGGTGAGTGAGCGATTTTTATAACGACT
>Ga0123353_10018451_pt1 | contig 10320 bp, 5 predicted proteins | sample TergutLab28metaG_3_FD_92763 | JGI IMG/M metagenome (GOLD analysis project Ga0123353, IMG submission 92763) | Labiotermes labralis P3 segment gut microbial communities from Petit-Saut dam, French Guiana - Lab288 P3 | ecosystem: Host-associated > Arthropoda: Insects > Digestive system > Gut ...
CATGTGTATCGTGTGTATCATGTGTATCATGTGTATCATGTGTATCGTGTGTATCATGTGTATCATGTGTATCGTGTGTATCATGTGTATCATGTGTATCGTGTGTATCATGTGTATCATGTGTATCATGTCTATCATGTGTATCATGTCTATCATGTGTATCATGTGTATCATGTGTATCATGTGTATCAAATGAACACATACGTGGGGAGGTACAGTCTGTGTCTCTGCCCGTCTACAGGTTCCACGTAACGAAATGCAAATAAATATTGTTTAGATGTGCATTTTAATTCATGAAATTGATAATAACAACTGGTGAACGTACGAACTTCTGAGGTGGAAGTGACATTAGTTCAGAATTCAGCCAGCATAGTAACCATGGTTATGGTAGTAAAAAGGACCACGTAGAAGAACTGCAGTAAGGAAAGTAAGGATTGTTTAAGGTTTGAAACATTTAAATGCACGCAGATGGAAATTGTCTGTTGGGAGGGGAGGGGGATAAGCTCGTACTGTAAATTTAACATCTAGTGAACCAGTTGGATTATATCGCATGAAAGGGGCTAAGATGGAATAGTACATTGATAGGCTACGGGATGGACGACGGAAGGATCTTGGTTCATTTTTCGGAAGGGGCATGAGACTTTTCTCAGACCGGCTAGACCGGCTGGGGGCACGCCCTCTCCAGTCTCTGATTCATTGGGTACAGTTTATTGAAGCTTTGTTTTTGTTAAGATCTTTTCTGCATTTTCCTCAGTTTCCTGTCAGTCATTTCCCAAATTTGAGGTCATCAGCATTAAATTATCAAACACCCTGAAAATATATTAGTTTCTTAGAGTGGGGATTAATTTTAACGTTCAGAAAATGCAGCTTGAAACAAATTAAAATAAAAAAGTTAGTTTCCGCCATTTTCGCCTCACACTTCGTTAGCTGCGCGCCTTTCATCCTCGGCAACTTCTGCTACTTGTTTGTACTGCGTGCCGTATAAACATCGCGCCTTATGTGACCTTCAATATATACTGTATGCTGCTTCGTACGGAATTCTGTCTCAATATTTTCTTTTTGTGCGGCCCCAGCTGGACGCCGGCCACTTATAGGAAACTGTTACTGAGAAATTCAAAGCATGGAATATTTATTTATTTGTTATTTAAACTATATGATATGTTGTGATATGATATGATATGAAATATTTGTTAATTGCAATTGGGTAGCCACCCGGTGGCAGTAGTACAGTGCACATTTACACACAAACAATACACAGAACGACACAGAACAAACAGTAACACAAAACAAAAAGTAAGCACAAAACAAACAATACAAAATTATTTTTATACATGCTTTGGTTTTGACGAACAGTAATGTAGGGCACTTCGAACGCTGTCAGTCGGTAAAACGTTGCTCAAGTACGAACTTACATTCTGTTTTGAGCACTGGATAGGCTCTTATTGCGTCATAACTGCCTTGCAAAAATATGCGTGTCCCACCTTTAATTAAGTATTTATGGATTACTGAACCAGTAGAACTAAACATATTTGTGATGTTATTCTCCTCCCGCCATTCAGTTGTCAGTGACGGACACCATCTACTGCCGAGGTTAAGAATGTTACTGCTGTAGTATAGGTGTTACTGTTGTAGTATATGTGTTACTGCCGTAGTACACACGTTACTGCCGTAGTACACGTGTTGCTGCCGTAGTACACGTGTTACTGCTGTAGTACACGGTTTACTGCCTTAGTACACGTGTTACTGCCGTAGTACACGTGTCATCGCTGTAGCACACGTGTTCCTACCGTAGTACACGTGTTACTGCCGTAGTACACGTGTTACTGTCGTAGTACACGTGTTACTGCTGTAGTACACGTGTTACTGCCGTAGTACACGTGTTACTGCCGCAGTAGTACATGTGTTACTGCTGTAGTACACGTGTTACTGCCGTAGCACACGTGTTACTGCCGTAGTACACGTGTTACTGCTGTAGTATACATGTGCTTCATAGGTCTCAATAGCGTTGCGTCAATGCGTAATTTAAGGGTAGAACCATTGTGAAACGCTAATGGCGAATCGGCGGTTCGTGAAATTCATTCCCCGATAAGGGACGGAAATGTTCATTGCCGTGTTCACAAGTTCCTGTCATTGGAACCCTGTAAGTACGAGTCTGTTACAGATTTAATCTGTTATATTAGAGGAAATATGAAATAAAATATTATGAATAAGTTTTCATACACTTAAAACTTCTTTTACTCCCTCTTTCTCTGCACAAAGGAAACTTTTTCCCGGTCTTGAATGACGAAGTGACTGTTAAGTTAAAGTTAAAGTACACTAGAAACTCTTACTTAATCCTGCTTGTTGTTTCATTAAGGCGGATATAACGGAACTTGAAGACTTTTCCAGTTGACGAGTCATCATAAAGACAAGTCGCACTCACCGTGAAGTTTGTTCATGTCGCTCCACTGTGTCTCAACTCGGAAAGTTTCACTGACTTATTTTTGTTTAGGATTTAGAAACTGTAATTAAATAACCTTTCATTATGAAGACTGGATATTAGGAATACATAAAATTTGTGTCAGCAGGTTAACATTCCGTGCATGAATGTAGCCAGGGCCGATTCAATGTAACAAATAATACGTTATTTCTGTAGATTTATTGATGTCGGCTTTGTATAGAATTCTCAGAACTTCAGGCAAAGTGTTAAATTTTGCTCTTTCATGCGTCGCATAGGCATTGCTGGCTGTGTCTGAAGTTTATACTGGCAATGTGTTTACTAAATCCTGAATACGTAATGTGAACTGAAGGCCTCAGTCCTCGTAACTTCTCTCCGGTACCAAAAATACGCGGCGTCACGCTTTGGAGCCAGACTTTTTTGACCGAATTTAAACAAAAATATTTAATGCACCAATGGTCCTCTTTTTCATTGTCTTAGTTCTTAAAAAAGTAAATAGTTTTCGGTGCCATTTGTATGGATTTACGTCACCACACTTATACTGCCTCCGTTACGTTAGTAAAAATTCTGATTTATTTAAAGACTTTAGAATAAGTTAAATTTATATGAAATACTGGGGCAAAGTAACCTACAAAAGAAATAATGAAAATCCCCGAGTTTCACATTTTGCACAAAACTGTCGTCATACTCAGTGTCTGGATTAAACACCGTGACTGTAGAACCGCAGAACTGTAGGTAATGACTGTATAAATATGTAACTGTACCGCATAACTTTAGAACTGTGAAACTGTGCGGCTTGACTGTAGAACTGCGTGACTGTACGGCATTATTGTAGAACTTTTATACTGCACGCAATGGCTATAGAACCGTGTAGCTCACGAAATGACTGTAGAACTGTGTATCTGCATGTAATGATTGTAGAACTGTGTAACTGCGTGTAATTACTGCAGAACTGTGTTAACTGCAGTGTTTGACTGTAGAAAGATGTAAATGCGCATTATGACATAACTGTCAACCTGCAGCGTATGACTGTTTAACTGTATAACTACAGGGTATGACTGTAGAAATACATAACTGAGGGGTGTGACTGTATAATTGTAGAACTGCAATGTGTGACTGTGGAACTGTATAACTACAGGGCATGGCTCTAGGACTGCAGAACTGTGCGGTATGAATGTAGGACGGTGTAACTGTATTGTGTGACTTTTGCAAAGAGTGAACTGGAACCGCTCCGTAAGAAAGTCATGTTCTAAAATTTTTATGGCAGAGCAAAGAGATACCTCAGGCAAGACAGATGACCTCTTGGTCGTACATCGAACACGGAACTTTTCGAAATCACGTACAGTAAATGCCTAAGCGAGCACGACATTCGCTAGCCCTGTATTCATCCACCGTGGCTCTGAAAGCTATGCTGTCTGTATTATTTATCTTCTTTATGTTCGTAGATCAACTGAGTACAAGGACGAAGGAAAGTTTTATTGAAAGTAATAACATATTGCCTTTGAACGCTGCATGTCGCCAGTAGTTGGAGGGGCATCGCTAAATAACCTGCTAAAGAATAATTTAATCGAAATACACACAAACACACAAAGGAAGAACATTCAAAGTTGCGTCAACCTTTCGAAGCCTTTGAAGTTCATACAATATTTAATAATTAACGTCTCATTCAGAGAAAACACACGCAGTACATTCGTGCTATGTCTTTACTACAAGGACCAAACGGTTAGTGCTGTTTCATGAAACAGTCGCTGTTTATTCTGAGAACAGTACGTAACGTAAGTAGACTGTGCGGACAGAATGCATTATGGTTGAGTGCTAAAGGCGGTAAGAGTCTACGAAGCACCGAAACACCACTGTGCGTTAAAAGTGCCACTGTGCTGCACAGTTTCGAAAATTAAATTATTCGTAAAATAAGTAGGTCATTTCAAAAGATCTGCACACTGCGCCTGCGCGGCCGGTAGGATGATGCAATCGCTCTGATTTTCGTGCCAGACTTCAGTAAAGAACTGTGTGTGCGTTTTGGCAGGCTACGTGGTCCCTGTTCTGCATAATGGAGTCTTGAAATGGAAGAAGAAACTAACTGGAGTCAGATCTCGCGCAGTGACCGGCGGTCATATATAAACGCGTGGCCTCATGCGTCAGGTGCAATATCGGAAATTTTGGAAAAGTATGGTTGGGAAGTGCTTCCCCACCCGCTGTACAGTCCTGGCATGAGCCCATCAGCCTTTGACTTGTTCCCAAAATTGTAGAAACCGCTCCGTGGGAAACGCTTCAGAAGCATGAGGTGACCCTAGTAATCAGACGCATCAACAACGAAGGCGTCCTGACAGGAATACAAGGCTTGCCCAAACGTTGAACCGCTGTGATAAAGCACAATGGAGATTACATTGAAGGCCTGTAAGTGTATTTTGTAAAATAAATTCATTTTTAAAGAGAAAACGTACAGTGTGCAGAACTTTTGAAATGACCCACGTACTTTGTGTTAACTCGTTAAAGGTTTGTGGTTAATATACATACCGGTATGTTTAAAACAACAAACTTTGCGTTTCGTCCACAAAATGTGTTAATGTGTTTTCTGTGATTCTCACAATAAATAACAATTATTTACCCATACAACATTAACCGGTTGGTCTTTCTAATAGAAGCACACTGTGTTTTCTGTGAGGTACGAGCTGAATCTTTGTACTACATATTGTAGATTCACTTTGGTGGCCAGATGGTTACCATGCCATACCTCGAGTCCGGCCTGGTTTTATTTGCTTTCATCCATTCGCTAAAGCGGAAGGACTTGTGTTGAGCACAACAAGTTCTGGTGAAGGATGTGGACCAGTGGAGACTCACTTCCTATTTTAGAGGTCCTGGGTTCCAATATGGGCTGGAAGACAAGCTGTTCTTACTTCTTGCGTTGTTTTGCTCAGCCATTCGGCGTCATTGTTGGGATATTCCTCAAAATGAGGCTCAATACCTCCTTCTTCTACATCATCTCCAATTCACCATTCGCTAAATTTTCTATCTTTCGGAACTACAGGTTTTGTATTCTACATTAGTGACAGCACGCAACGTAAATTAATAGGGTGAATTAGTAAAGAAACACCAGGTGGTCTCCATGATAGGCCTTCGTTACTTTGGTTGCATCACAAGAGGGTTCATCTTTTGTCAGGACTTAGGTAAAAGAGATCCATTTCTAAATTTGTCCTCTCACTTCCTTCTTGATCTTCCAAGTTGCCTGTTTACAAGTGATTTGTCTCCACATATCTGTATGTCAATTCCTTCCCCGTCTAAACCACGTGGTAAATTCTTTGTATCACTGTGTAATAAGAATCAACAAAATGCACAAATTTTGCTTTAATTATTTGATTTTATTTAATGATAGTGTCTCGACATGTTTCGAACATCCAAGTGTTCATCCTCAGGAAGACTTGTACGTGCAGTTTGATGGTATTACTTTCGTGCGTTCATATAAGCAGTCGATGGTTTAAACGATGATGTGTAGCTGCTTTTATCGTTTTTAGAAATTGGAAGTCGTTACCTTTGCCTTGATTGATATATGGTTTGGCATTAGTTGTTTTTGCGTACATGTTTTATTACGGCGGTGCTGATAAGTCCTTAGCCCGACCAGGAAGGATACAAGCTCGGACACATGTCCGGGACGCGCGCGATTTCAACAACATCGAGATGCGAGCTGCCATCATGTTTATTATTATTATTTTTTGTCTGCAAGGCGCCGAAGGAAATTCACGCCATTCTGACAGAAACATTAGCTTGTTGCCGTCCTTGTCGAGTTAAGGACTTGTCAGCAACCCTGGGTATACCATATCGCTGCTGCATTAGTTTTGTACAATTTGTCCTTTATTTTCTTGTACTGATATTTTGTTTTGCCTACTGGGTATTAGCAAACTTTACGCTTTTTGAACCGTGCATTGTGATATACATATGTAATAAGAACCAACAAAATACACTTCTGACATTAATTATTTAATTTAATTATAGTGTCTTCGACATGTTTCGAACATCCAAGTGTTCATCCTCAGACTGGATGTTCGAAACATGTCGAAGAGAGAATAACTAAATTAAAACATTAATGTAAAAGAGTGCATGTTGTTTCTTCTCATTACACTTATATATATCACAATGCACGGTTCAAAATAAGTAAAATCTTTATATTACGCACGTTTTAAACTTGATAATACTAGAAGGTAAAGCTAAAGCAGTCCCGTTACAGGCCTGCAGTGGCCCAGAGGATTCCAGGAAGTTAAGGTTCCCAGATTAAATGACAACGGTACAGGATGGTGGTAAGGTTGTCAGTCCTACGCACCGGCCGCCTTTACCCCCAGAAATACTCCTGGTACTCATTTCTGTTAGAGGCTGAGTCGACCCCAGGGCCATAGTGCGATCGGAAGGATTATGTTAATAAAAAATTCCAAAGACACCGTCTGGAATCGAACCAGGGACCTTTCGAGTTGTAGCACAGCACCTTAACCAATGTGCTACAGCGGTCCCCGATAATATTAGAAGAGACTCTTTTAATAATAACAATAATAATAATAATAATATATTTAACTGCCACTGGGCGACAGCCAAGTGGCAGTGGTTATTAAATATGAAATAAGGATCTAAGAGATTTAAGTCGGGAGGGCTACATGAGAAGTATGAAGTAGCAACTTGGAGTGTTGGGAAGCATCTCAGCGTTCGCTTTTAGACAAAGGGAAACCAAGAAATACCTGTGCCTAGGTGGCCTGTCGCAGGACCTTCCGGATACTGACTTCTAACCAGTAGTCCGGCAACTAAAATATGTAAGACAGCAATACAGACATAATAAAACAATACACATCAGCTAACAAAAATACACACAAGATAATAACACAATACACAAAAGACCAACTACAGTTAACAGCAATGAACACAGTAAAAGCAACACTAGGGGAAGAAAGGACTGTACCTAGTTTCTAATATCGTTACTCCACAGGTATTGCACACCAATTTTAACATGGCTTTCACTTCACTTCACCACCCGTAAATACCCTTCACGGTAGGCCCCGATTTACCCCCCTTCACTGCACTACACTTCACTTCACTTCACTACACTTTTTAGATAATTTACAACTTCCTCACATTTCCTTCAGTTCACCACATTAATCACCCTCCTAACCCTCCTAATCCTCTTTCTAAAAGCATTTGGTTTACATGGTAGAGTCCCTAAAATTTCTGCAGGTAACCGGTTCCAGAGTCGGATGGTCCTGTTCACAAAGGAATATTTCCCGATATCCGTCCTTTGCCTCATGTGACTGATTTTCCGTTCATAACCAACCCTGCTCAGATAGCTGTGCCGTTGTAATCTGTCACCTACAGCCTTCCACGCCCGTTCTCCAGATTACGCACGCTTTGAAGAGATCACATAGGGTGATATCTTTCTACGCTGCGACAATGTTTCCCAGTTCGATTCGTTCGTATGATATGCAAATTTAGCCGTTTTCTTTTGCACCCTGTCTAAGGCATGTATTTGTCCCTCCCTGTACGGATTCCAGCATGTAGCCCAGTATTCAAGAATCGAACGTACTATTGTCGTGTAGGCTAAGCGTTTGGTACTATTATTCCCATTTTTGAGTATACGCATTATGAAACTTTGTGCCTTCCAGGCCTTTTTTACCGTGTATTTGATATGATCAGCCCAGTTTAAATCGCTGCGTAAAATTATTCCCAAATATTTGCAACTGCTCGCTTCCGGAATTGATTGATCCCCTAATGTATAATGTAGTGGGTCCTTCACCCGGTCCCTCGTAAAGTGAACTGCCTTACATTAGCTCAGTTAGTATAGTTACTAGGCTACTGACTGGATGATCAGAGGATCACGTTTCTATTCCCGGCGGTCACAGGTACGGTTCTTTCCGCTACCACTTTGAAACCACGTCTGGATTCACCCAATTTCCTACTGAACGGGTACCGTACGCACTTTGGGTGTATAGTGACCGGAACGTTACTTCATTCAATGCCGAAGGTTACAGAAAATTGAAAGTACTGCCCACAAGAACACCAAAATTTATAAGGCTGAAGTGCCAATGATTGTCATATTCGTTTATACTAGACGTATATAAATAAGCTTCTCTTTCTGTAATATTCCAGTCTTAAGAGCCACATTTATAAGTGGGATAAATAACATCAGCGGTGCAAGTTAGAGCAGATACGCCTGTATTCGAGGTAGGATCGGCATTTAGAGAGGCTATAGAACCCTGGAGTACCGTCCGTCCGTCCGTCCGTCGTGATGTTTGATATCTAGCGCACTTTTATACCTACTCACACCAATTTTATCTGTACTGGCGCCTCTCTGCCCGCCGCACTCAGTCACAAAAGCGTTTTATTGATTCACCGCTCCAGAGTCCTGATTGGGTCTCACACTGTTTGTACCATTAGCGCCACTTTAGACTCTCATTCAAAAGACAGCTCTTCCATAACCTTATAACGCTTACAGTTTTATAAAACCGGAGCGATATTGGAACCCCAGAATGATTCGCCGAACTTCGTTGTTGACTTGGTAGTACTCGTGCTTTGTATTCGGCGGTTATGGGATGGGATTTCGAACAATGACAGACTATAATTACTCAGTTCCTTCCACCTAGGTTTGCCTTACTTTTTACGAGGCAAATTCCAGGAGGTTACCTCAAGTTGTGTGCCTGGCTTTCTTTCAGTCTCGTACCAGTTCATTAATCGTCATGGCACTTAATGATACATAATCTTAACTACTGGTGGCACTGTTAAGTAAAACGTAAATAAATGAATAAACCTAGACTTTATTACATTGTTGAGTGACATCTAGCCTTTAGTGTAAGGATTCTTTTATCGAAAATTAAAAATCGGAATTCAAATTGATCGGCGCCCCACGCGGTATCATTGCCTGCTCAGCACCCCAGAAAATCGCTGCAGACTTGTAGCAAAATATTTAAAAAATTCAGCATAAAATCTGCGCACAGTTATAGAAAGCGGTGGCACTGCGGTGAATGCCGGAAGGTTGCGTGTTCGATTCCCCATGGTGTCAAGTTTATTTTTCATTATCCTTCCGGCCGCACTATGGTCCTAGGATCGACTAGTCTTCTAACAGAAATTAGTAGCAGGAATATTTCCTGGTGGGTAAAGGCGACCGGTGCGTAGGGCTGACAACCTTATCACCTTCATGTGTCGACTGTCTGGAAATCTTTGTTTCTCAACCTGCTGGAACCCTCAGGACCTGTAATAAGTCTGGACGGGGATTGCTCTCCCTCTATCTTTCCCACCTCCTTCCAGATTTTCCCGAAGAGACGTAAAGTGTTGAATACAGAAAGGTACAGGGACTTGCATACTTGAAATTAATAATAATAATATCAATTTGATTGATTCCCAGCTGATGGTCAGTGCAAGGCCTGTTCATGTTTGCGACAGGATTTTGAAGGAAAGTTTTCTTTCTCTTTTAGGTCCTCCTTAGGCTATTGTGGTATTCTGTAGTCTTCTACGTAGCAGAAGTTCAATGCTGTATTCAACTTCTAATCACATAATGTTTTATAACAGTGCACTAGCCGTAGTGTATCTACTTCGTGTGGCCTCCGCGATACGGCGTTCTCATTGGAGTACAACTCAGTCGTTCACCGAAAGCAGAGTTCTAACTATAGTACTTCTGTGGGCCGTATGCGTTAACTACATTCTAACTCTAGTACATCTATGGGTCTTATGCCTTAACTACGTTCTAACTATAGTACATCTGTGGGCCGTATGCGTTAACTACGTTCTAACTTTAGTACATCTGTGGGTCTTATGCCTTAACTACGTTCTAACTATAGTACATCTGTGGGCCGTATGCGTTAACTACGTTCTAACTCTAGTACATCTGTGGGTCTTATGCCTTAACTACGTTCTAA
>Ga0123353_10018452_pt1 | contig 10319 bp, 7 predicted proteins | sample TergutLab28metaG_3_FD_92763 | JGI IMG/M metagenome (GOLD analysis project Ga0123353, IMG submission 92763) | Labiotermes labralis P3 segment gut microbial communities from Petit-Saut dam, French Guiana - Lab288 P3 | ecosystem: Host-associated > Arthropoda: Insects > Digestive system > Gut ...
ATGGTTTGACATGTGGCATTTGCATTTCGATTGGAAAGGTTTCGGAGACAAGAGTTTCAAAAGAAGAAAACCGCATTTGGATAAACTCTTTCGACATTTTGAAATTCTTGCAGAAATGACAAAAGAATTCAGACAAGGATTTCATTTATTTGCAAAAATACATGACTATGAAAGTAACGCAGACTCTTTATACCTTCATACTTCAAATCCAAATAGTGAGCTCCCATTACATCGTGGATTTCCTTTAGATTATACGCATTTGTCAACACTTGACACATTGACAAACAAGGACGTACAAATGTACTTGAACAACTTGGTGGGCTATGTAAAACTCTATGGAAAAGGTGTAGATGAATTCGACGAAGATAATTATTGCATACTTTACAAAAGCAATGTGGGACTTCCAGTTATTAACGCCAACACCGGCGTCTAGGACGCTCGGCTAAACTCCAAACCAAACCAGAACGCATCACGAACGAGGACGAAATGATTTCCCCCATTCATCACGATGTTTACGCGAACGAGGATGATGTGCAAGACGGTGATCCGCAGGATGGTTCTGCGCAAGATGACCGTGTGCATTCCGCGCGGGTGCTGCGGCTGGGACTCGACATCGGCTCGACCACGGTCAAGGTGGTCGTCGTGGACGAGCAACGCAAGGACATTGCGGGTCGCAATGCTCCCTGGGTCCTGTGGGCACGTTACACGCGGCATTATTCCGACGTGCTCAAGACCGTGTACGACCTGGCGTCGGAGGCATTGGAGCACTTTCAAAATCGTTCAGCCGACGAGATGGCGGCAGTTACCTTTACGGTTGCCCTGACGGGGTCGGCGGGGATCGGCGTGTCGCAGAAGCTGGAGCTGCCGTTCGTGCAGGAGGTTGTGGCCAATGCGAAGGCGGTCGAGACGTTCATTCCGCAGACGGACGTGGCCATCGAACTGGGCGGCGAAGATGCGAAGATCACGTTTTTCGGGAACAGCATTGACCAGCGAATGAACGAAACCTGTGCCGGCGGGACGGGGGCGTTCATCGATCAGATCGCCGTTTCGCTCAAGACCGACGCGGCGGGCGTCAATCAACTGGCCGGGCGGCACAAGACGATTTACCCGATTGCCGCGCGTTGCGGCGTGTTCACCAAGTCGGACGTGACGATGCTGCTCAACGACGGTGCGACGAAAGAAGACGTGGCCGCGAGCGTTCTTCAAGCGGTGGTCGATCAAACCATCGGCGGCCTGGCCTGCGGGCGGAAGATTCGCGGGAACGTCGCCTTTCTCGGCGGGCCACTTCACTTTTTACCCGAACTGCGGCGACGGTTCTCCGAAACGCTGCGACTCGATCCTGCGCATCAGTTGCAACCGTCGGATGCCCATTTTTACGTCGCAATGGGAGCCGCGTTGCTTTCGGGTGATTATGCACCAGCCGGTACTCCGGTCAAACAATTCAGCAACGACGAATTACGGCAACGCCTGCGGCACGTACATCGACAAGGCGATTTTCGCGAAACCGAGCGATTGCGCCCGTTATTCGCCTCGGTTGACGAATACGACGAATTCGCCGTGCGGCATCAGTCATTGCGAGCTGCCAGGCTTCAGGCTTCAGGCTTCAGACTTCAGGAGGAAGAGGTTTCTGAAATCGGGGAAGAGTCCGAAGTCCTACCTCCCGAAGCCCGAAGCCCGAAGTCCGAAGCCTTGTATCTCGGCATTGACTCCGGTTCGACGACGACGAAGGCCGTGTTGATGGATTCGCAGGACCGCATCGTGCGGTCGTGGTACGGTTCCAACGAAGGCGATCCCGTTCAAACCGTGCGGGGGATTCTTGCCGACATCTACGAAGGCTTCAGGCTTCAGGCTTCAGACTTCAGGAAAGAGCGAGAAATCTCTTCCTCCACACCCGAAGCCCGAAGTCCGAAGTCCGAAGCCACGGCGAGAATCGCCGGTTCCTGCGTAACAGGTTACGGCGAACAGTTGCTACAGGCTGCGTTTGGTATCGACGACGGCGAGGTTGAAACGCTTGCTCATTATCGTGCGGCGGCGCATTTTGTGCCCGAAGTGTCGTTCATTCTCGACATCGGCGGGCAAGATATTAAGTGCATCTACATCAAGAACGGTTTCGTGGACAAAATCGTGCTTAACGAAGCGTGTTCGTCCGGCTGCGGTTCGTTTATCGAGACGTTTGCACAGTCACTGGGATATAACGTGGCAGATTTTGCGCAAGAAGCGTTGTTCGCCAAGCATCCGATTGATCTTGGCACGCGCTGCACGGTGTTCATGAACTCGAAAGTCAAGCAAGCTCAAAAAGAGAACGCATCCGTCGCGGACATCTCGGCGGGATTGGCCTTTTCCGTGGCGAAGAACGCACTTTACAAGGTGCTCAAAATCTCCGACGTCTCGGAACTCGGCGAGCATGTTGTTGTTCAAGGGGGAACATTTAACAACGCGGCGGTATTGCGGGCATTCGAACTGTTGATCGGACGCAACGTACATCGCGTTGACATTTCCGGCATGATGGGAGCGTTCGGCGCGGCGTTGATTGCGAAAGAACGGGCGGCGCAGCGGGCTTCAGGCTTCAGGCTTCAGGCTTCAGGGGAGAGCATGGAAAACCAACCCCGAAGCCCGAAGTCTGAAGTCCGAAGCCTCATCACTCGTGACGAACTGCCGCATTTTACGATGTCAACGTCACAGCGACGTTGCGGTGCCTGCTCGAACAAATGCCTTATTACGGTGCATGATTTTTCCCGTAGGAAGAAATTCATCTCCGGCAACAAGTGTGAAAAGGGAGCAGGAAGATCAGGCACCCCATCGAAGACGAATCTGTTTCAATACCAGTACGAGCGCGTGTTCGATTACACCCCGCGTGACTTGGACAACGCCCCGCTCGGCGAAATCGGCATTCCGCGCGTGCTCAACATGTTCGAGAATTACCCCTACTGGTTTACGATGCTCGACCAACTTGGGTTTCGCGTCGTGCTGTCCAGCCCATCGACCTCGACGCTGTACAACAAGGGACTCGACAGCGTGTCGTCGCAAACGCTGTGCTTCCCGGCCAAACTCGTGCATGGTCACATCGTCGATCTGGTCGAACGCGGCGTGCGGCGGATTTTTTATCCCGCGCTGCCCATCGAACGGGCGGAGTTCAAGGAATCGATTTACAGCTACAACTGCCCGGTCGTCGGTTCGTACCCCGAAGTCGTGCGGTTGAATATGGATGAGCTCAAGGAAGAGGGGCTAGGGGCTAAGGGACTAGGGGCTAGGTGGGAGAGATTAGAAACTCTAGTCCCTAGCCCCTCGACCCTAGCCCCTTCCTCCGCTGTCGATTTTATCGCTCCGTTTCTCCCTTGCGATGATCAGAAGAAACAACTCAAGTTGCTATTGCCGCTGTTCATGAAATATGGCGTGACGCGGAAAATGCTCAAGAAGGTACTCGTTGCTGCGGAAGAGGCACAACTGGAATACAAGGCCGATTTGCGTCGCAAGGGCGAGGAAACCGTGGCGGCATTGACTGCGTCGGGCGACCCGGCCATTGTTTTGGCGGGCAGGCCATATCATCTCGATCCGTTGATTCACCACGGCATCCCCGAACTGATTGCCGCAAGTGGAGCGGTTGTTTTGGCGGGCGACATGGTGGCCCACTTGGGACGCGACTTGTTGTTTCCGCTCCAGGCGGTGGATCAATGGGGCTATCATGCACGATTGTACCGGACGGCAACCTTCGCCACACTGCATCCGCAAGTACAAATGATTCAACTGACCTCGTTCGGCTGCGGTCTCGATGCCGTGACCGCCGAACAGGTGGACGAAATTCTGACCTCTTGCGGCAAGGTGCATACGCTGCTCAAAATCGACGAAGGCACCCAACTCGGTGCCGTCAAAATCCGCGTGCGGTCGCTACTTTCGACGATGGGGAGAAGAAGTTAGAAGTTTAAGAGCCGGGGAATGAAGCGCAGCACAATCCCCGAAGTGGGGCCGCGCAATCCCCTGATTTGACAGCTCTGCGACGAGATTGGCAGGGTTTTCGTCTTAATTTCCGGCGGTAATTCCGTCAAAAAAACCGACTTTTCAGTTTTTCTATCACCAATGGGTTGACAAATCACAAAAAATGTGCAAACTACTTCTTATCGTCGAAAAGCTCTTTTGATTGAATTGACATTGTGTTGACGTTTGGGTTGGACCGGGTGGTTTTTATCCGGTGGGTCATCTGCGGCAACTTTTCTTGTTTTCTCGGCAATAATGGCTTTGACAGGGTGATACCACCTTACTGCTTTGGTATCTGAGAGCTTGTTCTTTTTTGCCGTTAAAAGAATCAAGTTTCCAAATGTATTTTTGTTCCCAACGGCTGAAAGAATTATGATGAAAAAGATTTATGTTGGCAACCTTTCCTACAGAACCTCTGAAAACGAACTCCGGCAGCAATTTGAAAAGTTTGGTGTCGTCAATCAGGTGAGTATTATTACGGATCGTGAAACCGGTCGCTCGAAAGGGTTTGCATTTGTCGAAATGCAAAATGACAATGAAGCCGAAGATGCAATTCAAGGAATGAACGGCGTGGAATTGGGAGACCGTGCATTGGCCGTCAATGAAGCCCGTCCTCAGGAACCGCGCAAGGGCGGTGGCGGTGGTGGCGGAAGATACGGCGGCGGCGGTGGAAGACGATATTAATTCCTACAATGGAGTCAACCCGGTGGCGGTCACGGCGTGACCGCCCTACCTAACCCGTCAAAAAAACGCTCTTGTTCGTCGCGGTAGGATTCGGGTAACGGATCGTTGTGGTCGAGCCCTTTCATGCGAAAGAATGTTTTATTTTCGCTTGGACAGGCTTTGAAAAGTTCGACGCCCTGTGCGAACGGGACGACCGAATCGGTATCGCTGTGGCAGTACAACAGCGGGCCGTCGTATTTTTTGATGCTTTCAAGCGAATTGAGCGCATAACGTATGATCGACCGTGGGGCGAAGGACACGATCTTTTTCGCCATGTCGGGGATCGACGTGAACGTGCTTTCGAGGATCAACCCTTTCGCGCCGGTTTCCACCGTCAGGTCAACGGCCACCGCGCCACCGAGCGACCGCCCGCAATACACGAGTTCATCCGCCTTGAGCGATTCGCGTTGGCAGAGCCAGTCCCGTGCGGCACGACCGTCTTTGAGAATGCCCGGCACGGTCGGAGTGCCTTCGCTTTTGCCGAAGCCGCGATAATCGTAAATCAGCACCGAAACGCCGAATCGCGACCGCATTTCATCCGCCGCATAACCCCAGCCGCTCAAATTGCCCGCATTGCCGTGGCTGAACACCACCCAGGCTTTCGGCTGCTCCACCGGAAGATACCACGCATTAATTTTGACGCCGTCCGAAGTGGTTAGCGTCAGGTCTTCGTATTGGAAACTCGGCTCCTGCCAGGTACGCGCGTTGTACGGTGTCGGATGGAACAACAATGTGTTTACCAGCGGGTCACCTTGGCGTTCGGTCGGAATAAGCCGACACGAAAAAACAAGCACAATCATCAGCAAAACTGCAATATAAACCATCCAACGGCCCCGTTTGCTGAGATTGATAGGTTTCATGGGATTTTCCATATCATCATTAACTCAACCGTTCAATTTCTTTCGGTGACATACCGGTTGTTTTGGCGATCATGGGCACATCGAGTCCTTCTTTCTTTATAGTCTTGCTCTACTAATTTGATTTTAGTTGATTTTGACGAAAAAGCAAGGTGGTTTTCTATCACGAACTTCACGCATGAGTTGTTTGGCCGGAGTACCGGCGCACGCACAACAGTCGTGAACTTCAGTGATCGGTACATTGATTTCAAAATGCAGATAAAACATATTACAATTTACCCTATACTCTCCATATCACCTAATTTTAATATGAGCAAGTGAACTGATGAGAATTTAATTATTTTAATAATATTTTTGGGGGACACTTGCACAGATTTACTCGTTGAATTATAATTGTATTAAGGAAATCTTCAGGGTGTTATTCTCAGAAATGATTGAAATAATGACTGTTGAATCCCCGGGATAGAAAACGACTTTTTTACACTTTCAACAGGGCTTTTCACAGAATGGGTTTTTTATGTGCAAAAAAATGTTAAAATGGGGTGACTGGGGGGGTGATCTCAGGGCTTTTACCCTTGTTGAACTTCTTGTTGTCATTGCAATCATTGGTATTTTGATTGCTCTTCTATTGCCTGCGGTTCAGGCAGCCCGCGAAGCGGCGCGTCGTATGCAATGCAGTAATAACCTGAAACAGCTGGGGCTTGCTTTGCATAATTATGCCGACGCAAGCAAGGGTTTTTTCAATTCCAATCGTGACTTTCGTGCCAAGTTCAGTACGACGGACAATGGCTGGAGCGGTGGTTGGATTCACTTGCTTCCTTTTATTGAACAAACGGCCCGGTACGCGCTGTACGTTGACGCCCCTACAGCATCCTGGCAGGAATCGGAGCGACATTACGGAACCGGCGATGTTCTGCCGGATTCGGTTTACGACGGTGTACTTTCTCCTCTGCTTTGCCCTTCGGACGGTCCAAAATTTTGCTATGATGTTCCCCTTCGCGCGGGTACGACGGGAGCCGCCTCAACGAATTACGTCATGTCCTTCGGCGACTCTCTTTTCGGTGGAAAACCGGGTGATAACGATGCCGGTCGTACTCAACGGCGAGGTCTCTATGCCGGTTCGACGCAAATACCGGGAAACGAACAATGGTACACCCCGTTTTTCCATTCTTTTGCTTCCGTGACCGATGGAACATCCAATACGGTTGCATTTAGTGAAACTTTGATCGCGACTTCAGCCACCGACACGAGGATCGGTGCAGCGATCAGCATTCCTCCCGGGGACACCTTCTCTGCGTGGCCGCTCCATACCGGATTGGCCGGTTGGTGTGCCGGTCAACGAGACCCCACGAGTCCCAAACATTTGCTGGCAGCCGCCACGGGAAACCACCAAAATCGCGGTGTGCTTTTTGGGACGAGTTGGTACGTTCACATCGGCTTCATGACGGTGTTGCCGCCCAACAGCCCGTCTTGCCATGACAGGTTGGTCTCGCCTGGAAGAATCCCCAACGATGGTCGTACTCTTCTCTCGGCCGCCGCTTCCCACACAGGGGGCGTCAACTGTTGTTTTGTTGATGGTTCCGTCCATTTTGTCAGCGACACGGTTAATTCCATCAGCTCCGGCTATATGATGTCAACTGCCCCGATCCTGGGCGGTGAAGGCAGTCCCGCTTCCGGCAGCCCCTATGGCGTTTGGGGAGCGATGGGAACGGTTGCCCGGGGAGAATCAGCCTCGCTTTAGTCATGATTCAAAAAGCAGAGGACTGTTCCATTTCCCATTTTACTTTGGAACCACATTTTTCAAGATAAAAAAGTTGTCTTGGAAAATGTGAGTTTTGAATGATCTTACAAGAGAATGAGTTATAATGCAAAATAATTATTCCAAAACCATTTTGGTTTGTTTCATTGTCCTATTTGTTGCAGGGTGTAAACGAGCCCCCGACCACTTTCCGTCGGTTGTCCCATGCAATGTAACGTTCCAAGGGAAGATCGTTGACGAGTTTATCGTATTTTTGACGCCGGAAACAACGGAAAAACGCGATCCCAAGGCCGTCGATCAATGGGTCTGTTCGGGAAAGACCAATTCTTCCGGGTATGTCCGCATGTCCTGTGTTCAGGGAACCTACATGAAATACGGCGTTCCGGAAGGGAAGTACAAAGTGACGCTCTCCCGAAAATTTGTGGATCCTGACGCGATGGATTTGAAGGATTATCATAATGCCGCGCCTGAGGTAAAAGCCGCCGAAGATAAAAGGTTTATGGAAACTTATGCTGCAACGAAGCCGTTTCCCGACACCTGCGCTTCCCCCGTGACGACACCCCTTGAAATCACTGTGACCAAAGGCATCAAGGATTATGTCATTGAAATTCCTTCCCAATGAGAAGCCGGGATATCAAAATTAAGATCAAGGCAGGGCGGTTCCCCGTGACATCCGGCCGAATCGTGTGGGTGCTTCCCCAATTTTAATTTTTTTCAAAGCATGAGTGCCAGTGCTTGAATGATTCTGTGATGAGAAAGATATTGGTGAAAAAATGATAAAGATGATGTCTTGTAGTTTGCTGTCGTTTGCTTTGCTTTCCTGTTGCAAATTCCTTCCGGCATTTGAACTGGAAAGTGCCGACATTTCGGACGTGTTCACAATCGTTATTGCAGAACAACCGACTCCCGCCGCGAAGCTTTCCGCTTGTGAATTGCAAAATTATCTCGGGAAAATCACAGGAAAATCCATCCCTGTCGCCGCTGACACCCAAGTCATCAAAGGAAAATATGTGAGTGTCGGCGATACGCGGCAATCGCGCGAAGCAGGGTATGCACCGGAGAAACTCTCCCGGTTTGAATATATTGTCGACATACGAGACAATGAAGTATTTCTACTCGGACAAGATGAAATGATTTCATCCGACAAGACGCTGTATAATTACAACAAAATAAATGGGATTGAAGGTGAAAATTTCAATATCTTTCCCGGGCTTTACAATAAAAAAGAAACCACAAGGGCAACCTACGATTTTTTGGAACGTTTGGGGGTCAGGTTCTATGGACCTCGTTTTGACAATGTGGTCTGGAAAGCACAGGACAAAATTGCTTTGCCCAATGGTGTCACCAAAAGGGAACCATTCTTAAAATACACGAACGGATTTGTCTGGACAACGCCGTTAAACACGTATCCTTATGGCTATGTGTCTGAGAGTGAGGCGATTCAGGACGTACGTTTATTCAACTTGCGTTTGCGCGCCGGCGGTATCCCCTGGTACATCAATCACACATACGAACACCTCAAGTATGCCGAACGATTTCCTAAAGAAACGCCAAAGGAAAAATCGCCGTATTTTGAGCGGGTTGCACCGGATTTTTATCCTCCCGGAAGTTCGGAATCCCACCAGTTTTGCTATACTTCGGAAACCCTGGCGGATCAAATTGCCAAAGATGCCGCAGATTTTTTTGATGGTAAACGTTTCCAGGATGAAAAGGAATGGGGACTGATTGTTGGAAACGATTTCTTTCCTGTCGTGCCGCGAGATTGTGGGAATTACTGCAATTGCAAAAAATGCCACGAACTCTTGAAACAAGGAGAAGGTAAGTTTATTGACGGAAAATTTAATGATGGGCGTTCCTCGCTTTATGTTTTCAATTTTGCCAACATGGTTGCCAAACGTCTCAAAAAAACAAATCCTGACAAATACATTGCTGTATTAGCCTATGAAAATTACTATTGGATGCCGGAAAATTTTGAGTTTGAGAGCAATGTTGCGGTTGTGCCTTGTATTCAGGTTTGCGGATTTTGGGATACAAATACGCGTGAAGACGACATGAAATGGTATGGTGTTTATGCCAAATTGGCCAAAGAAGGCAAAATTGGTCCGCTTTTCTGTTGGAATTATTACCACCACCCGGAAGAAATCGGTCTTGTTTCCGGGTTTAACGTTTTCCCGCAATTCAGTATCCACATGATTGATTCCACAATCAAAAAATTTGCCGCAGATGGGGCAATGCAGGGAATTTTTCATTGTGGTTCGACAAGTCAACCGGACATGTATTTCACGTTAAAGCTCTACGATGACCCAGGCCTTGATATGGAACATGAAATGGACGAATATTTTGAATCGTATTTCGGTCATGCGATGGAACCGATGCGAACCTTTTATGATATGATTGAGGATATTTCAACGAGTCCCGACAAGAGAATCAATGTCAAATATATGAACTATCAGAAAACGCTTTTTGGTTTTACTGCAACCCCTGAACGATTGCTTGCTTTACAGGACTTGATCAGTAAAGCCAAACTCCTTGAGCCCAAAGGAATCACTCGAGACCGCATTGACGCTTGGGACCGTGCCTATATGCAGTATATTTGGCAAGCGAGAGCACAATATTTACTCAAACTGTAAACACAAGCCGTTGCGAATTACGCTCGCGGATATCAACGGCACGGTTTCCTGTGGCTTGTGTCGATGGGGAGTCCTATTCTTAGTCTAAAATTCAATCAATCAACTTCGTGATCGGTTGTTCGACGATACCGCAGGCTCCGGCGGATTTGAGTTGCGGGATCAGCGTTCGCACGAGTTTTTCCGTGCAGATCGTCATGACGGCGCACCAGTTTTCGTCGGACAGGTGATTGACGGTCGGTTTTTGCAGTGCCGGAAGGACGGCCAGCACCTGGTCGAGCCGGTTTTTCGGCACGTTCATCATGAGCGAAACCATGCCTTCGGCGTTCATCGTCGCCCGGAGCATCAGCACGATGTCGCTGATCTTTTTCTTCTTCCAGG
>Ga0123353_10018454_pt1 | contig 10319 bp, 5 predicted proteins | sample TergutLab28metaG_3_FD_92763 | JGI IMG/M metagenome (GOLD analysis project Ga0123353, IMG submission 92763) | Labiotermes labralis P3 segment gut microbial communities from Petit-Saut dam, French Guiana - Lab288 P3 | ecosystem: Host-associated > Arthropoda: Insects > Digestive system > Gut ...
CACTGTGCCAGTATACTGTCAGTATAACCAACTGACAGGTCAGGACACTGTGCCAGTATACTGTCAGTATATCCAACTGACAGGTCAGGACACTGTGCCAGTATACTGTCAAGTACTGAGCAGTATGTAACTATGTACCATGTCACGTATAATATATTCTGTGTGTGCAATTAGCTAGAATCAAAAGGGTAAAGTAACACTGTCCTTGAGCTGCATGAATTTGTTTCCTGTCAAAGGGTCACTCTAAGATGTTCAGAGCAAATGAAAAACATTCCAAAAATTAAAAGAAACAATGATACGAGCTTTAAGATAAACAGAACCAAATTAGAGTGACATAAAAGTCTGACTGGTTCAAAAAGAATCCTGTTTAATATGAGTGGGAGTTTTGCAAGATAAAATACTGCTGAAGGGCACAAATGGCTCATATTCGTTACTCGTATACAACAATGGAAATTCATGTGGCATTGTGTACAGTACAATACAATACAGACCTTACAAGCCACATGACACTTAGTTGGCCTACATGTGAACTTCTGCGCCTTCCTAATCATCGATAAACAGAAAGCCGATACGTATGAGGCAATAAACAGCCAGGTGTCGTTGTGCAATGTAATTCATGCATTTGGACAGCCGAGATCAGTCAATTCAAAACTCATGCTCTTATTTAAAGACAACAGTCCCGGTAAGAGGGGAGGAAGGAACGGCAACGGAAGTGCACGTATCGCAATAAGGGAGGTTTCGGCCGGACAGACGTACAGAAACCGCAGCAAATCCGTGTGTCAGCCGAGGCTCTAGCGAAATGTGTATTGCTTTACAATTACAGCTCCGTGAATCGAGCCCAGATGAGGCCTTACTAGTTAATTTTTGTGGGCTTGAGAACTTGTAGGTTATCTATCGCCTGCTTGTGAACACAAGGTCGGACTAGGAGAGAGAGGCCTTTGTTCCGCCGACAAGGAAACGGCGCACAGCGTCACTCGCTCACACGCAGCACCAGCAGGCACATTGTATTTCCATTTTGCCGCATGGCGAAGAAAAATAGCATAAAGAAGGATCATCTCGCCCGCAATGCAAACTTCTCTTCCTGTCTGAAACTTGCTCGCTGCCTCACCTACACCCCGACACCTTTGTCACACTTTTCCTCCTCTAACTACTAGACCTCCCCCTCCTCCCCGTCACTTGTTTAACCCTCAGGAACAGTTGATGCTGGGAAGTCGAACAACATTTGCATATACCCGTCAGCTGTGTGCAGCTTTCCTTCAACTTTTACTCCTCGGAGTATAGAAGGCAGTCAGACAAGTCAAGTAGTGGCATTCCTCTATGCCGCTCATATTTACAGAAAGTGCGAGGCGGCACAGTCATGCTGCCAAAAAGGTACTCAACAGCACCGTCTACTCCTCCCATGCTGCATTTCCCATTCCCCCTTCTCCCTGCTCGGCGTCTCAACAGTGAGCAGTGCCACTGTCGAACTTCTGCTACCTCCAGTTTTCGTTAAGGGTTTTGAAGGCGAACAGAGTGCGAGATCGCGTTAGGAAAAGTAGCAAGCTCATCTGGTGCTGTGCTTGAGGTTTCGAACGATGCATTTCAAATAACTTCTTCTTCCCTTGATTCCTTCCCATTCTTTTCCATCCTCCACCACAACTACCGCCACATCACTTTCCGGAACACATTTTGAGAATATAGAAGACCAGATGAGACATAAATAATTCTTTATTTTGTAGCGCAGAAACAAGAACAATACAGAAGAGTGGTAACGGTAGAAGTAATCAGCTTATGCAGGCTACATGAGCGGTACATAATTACTTCACATTATCAGAAGGTACACACACAAACGGAACCGCGGTGGCACAGTGGTTAATGTGCTGTGCTACAAATCGGAAGGTCGCTGGTTCGATTCCAGATGGTGTCATTGGAATTTTTCATCGACATTACCCTTCCGATCACACTATGGCCCTGGCATCGACTGAGTCTCTAACAGAAATGAGTGCCAGGAGCATTTCCTTGGGGTAAAGGCGACCGGTGCGTAAGGCTGACAACCTTACCACCATCCTGTGCCGTTGTCACGAAATCTGGGGACCTTAACTTCCTCGAACCCTCTGGGTCGCTCCAAGCCTGTAAAGGGACTGCTTTACCTTTCACACACAACACCTCTCATGTCATGCCGATTATTAAAGTCTTGAATTTTTAATACTAAAGGGGCACTTTCCTTCGAAACGTCGGAAATACCAGAGCTCTCGAGACCTCAAATCTCACAACATGAATACCACAGCATAAAATAGCAAAGCCTACGATATCGTCGAAACGTCATAAAAGTACACACGGTGTAACAAATCATTGGTCTCTGAACTAGGTGTTGTCTGCAAAAGCATCTGAGGTTACATGAGGTTAGGTTGAGGCTAACAAGGCCACAGCACTGCAATCAAACGCCAATACAATGTACTGTCGACTGTCCGGGCAGTGGGTGCACGGATAACTGAGACAGACTGATAGTGCAAAACACAGCACAGTGTCAAGACACCACAAACACGTAATTATTACTTTACACACAAAATGCAGCGGACAGCCTCACGGCACGGCGAACTGCAGGGCCTGCCTCAGGTAACTGCTACAGTCATGCGCCGCATAACGACGTTTCGGTTAACGACGGATCGCATATACGACATTGGTCCCATAATATTATAATACTTACCACTGTGTTACAATTGCCTACAGTATTCAGTACAGTAACATACTGTACAGGTTTGTAGCCTAGGGGCAATAGGATATACCATGCAGCCTAGTTGTGCAGTAGGCTTGACTATCTAGGTTTGTGTAAGTACACTCTATGACGTTCGCAAAACGACGAAATCGCCTAACGACACATTTCTTAGAACGTACCTCCGTCGTTAAGCAAGGCATGAGTTAATTAAGTGGTGTGCCTGAATGGCACATTTTGAAGCTACTGGAAGAGGCGACAAATCCTGAAGTATCGAGACAGAATGTCCCTGGAGATACTGAAGAAAATCGAGGATATTCTCAGTCAAAAGACAATTTATGTTAACGGATAAACAACGACATTTCGTGAAACCAGAGTCTCCCGGCGGTGCAAAGCGGGCGGGAAGCGTAAACCTGACCGCTGAACTCCACTGACTCCACCTACTGCCGATATTCGAAATGTATGGCTCTATATCTCCACTCCCCCATATGCCTTAATGGCTTGATGCTTAATTAAGTGCAGTGACAACTAATTAAACTGGACTATTCCCACCTCACTGTGGTTACTTATATATATATACACACACACACGGTTCTTATGTAAGTAACATGGCGCTCACCACACCATTCAGCATACAGTTTGAGTCTGCAAGTCAAGCGGCACATTCGGTTGCGCAGAATCAGTTCCCATCATTGACCCTTCCAAGCCCTGTGGTCACTATATGTACCGTCAGTTTAACATTCAGCAATTCCACGTTCTACCCACACAGTGTAGTTATACGTTTTGTGTGGATCTCAGAACAAACAGTCATTATTTCCCTATACAACATTAACTGACTGGTTTGTATAACTGAGACGGAGTGTGTTTACTGCGCGGTACGGACCGAATATATATATATATATATACATATATACATTTCCGGCTAATCTGAGGCCTTTTTTGAACATCGAGAGCAGTAAATGTTGTTTTTCCCTCCAATGCACAGCCCTTATAACTGTTCGTCTTCTGCCCTCCCAGAGAGGGTTCAGCGATTTCACAGCGCTGCTTGTTCAGACGGCTAAACGTCATGTTCACAGCAGCCCTACAGTCACTACCAAAATGTCCTGTAATTTCGCAGACCTGTTTTCATGTGTGTCTTGACTAGTGCAAGGGTAAGCCTACCCTGTGCTGTTACCATACAGCACAGGGTGTAATGTTTTATGGTCGTTACATTGCAGGGAAGACGATGCAGACGTGCAAAGATTTGGCAGCTCGGCTGACACATGCAAGTTGCATTCCTGTTTATTGACGGGGATTTTGGAAGGACAGCAAAGGAGAGCAGATATGAGTCGGACGACACAACCACTACATTGCCACCGTGTGAGAACATCTTCACTGGGTGTAGTTACAGAATGTGCCAAGTGTCATATTTCTGAGGACAGTTGTGAACATGGCGGTGCAACTCGGCTCAGTACAACGTGACACCGCAACAATTCCTACCGCACGCCAGTGACTCTGCTTCACAAAACTGCCCCTCTAAATTCATTCGAATGTCTGCCTGTAACGGTAGCCGACAAATAAACTGACGATTACAGCCGCTCCTTAACACATTCTATCACGTGACGATGCCGCAAACGCCGAACCATTACTGCACCAACAACACGCCAGCAGAATTAATTCTACATCACGCGGTGTCTCACAACTAAATATAGTGCGAAGCCTTTGTGATTTCTGTTTGATCCTCAACAGCAGCTGCCTGACGATGGCCAAGTACGACCGAAACACGGTGCAGATAAAACAAATCGGCGTTATTTACAATAATCTGCGTGCTGCGATGGTCCTGGAGTAAACGGTAACCGTGCAGTGCACAGTTACCGACGTGGCAGGTTCAGAATGCATGATACCCTGCAGGTACAGAACTACAGACAGCAGAGACCACCCTACAGATATAAAGTTCATTTGATGTAACTCCATACGGAATGCTATCGTACGATGACGCAGCACGATACAACGCGACACGCCGCAGTATCTCTGACAATATTTATCGCATATTGCTCTATTTCCGCACCACAACACCTTGCCATTTCTTCACGTGTTTCAACCAAGCCAAGTACCTGATGCGGTCCGCCATTCGCAAACCGCCACATCGTATAATTACGACGGCGGGGGAGGGGGGGGGGTTGTGTGTTGTATTACATGCCGAGAATCGTGGAACGGACCCAGAAACCTTTGTAATAATGGCGATGAGAGAAGAGCCATCTAAAACGGAGAAAATTATTATAGGATATAATTAGCACTAGCTGCTTACGTAACCTGCCTTCGCTTATGTCACATTGACTGCCTAATCACACTGCCGATTTGATTATGAATAACAGGGATAGAAACCCCATCGAAAAATGGGCCGCTCACATGTGAGGGTTGTAGACTTGTGGACGAACAGAACTCAAATTTTCATACCCTATAATCCCATAGTACAGTGGTTAAGGTGCTGTGATACAAATCGGAAGGTCGCTGGTTCGATTCCAGATGGTGTCATTGGCAGTTTTCATTGACATAATCCTTCCGAGCGCACTATGGCTCTGGGGTCGACTCAGTACCTAACGGAAAGTACCAGGAGTAATTCCTGAGGGTAAAAGTGGCCGGTGCGTAAGGCTGACAACCTTACCACCATCACGTAATCTGGGAACCTTAACTTCCTGGAACCCTCTGGGCACTTCGGGACTGTATGGGACTGATTTACCTTTTTTTATAATCCCGTAGTAACTACGGTAGACCAATGTCGAGGTTATGAATGCGTGGAAGTGCACCTTCACCCCATACGCCTTCATGGCCTGCACAGGGATAACTTTGTATCTGACGTCATGCAAGCAGCTCCTTGCACTTAATGCCGACTCTCTGCCTGCAAAGTTCTGATTCATTTGCCTGCTAAGTGACAAACTGCAGCCTCAAGCAGTGCGCCCTTCTGGCACTGCTCGACCCATTGCGATCCCTCGACAAGTCTAACGGCACGGCGTCATATCCAATTACGTTCGCGTCTTCAGCAGCGTCCCTGAAAGAACCTCAGATCTCGCCCTGCTCTATTGTTATCGCTGGACACCTACTTCAGTACAGCTGCCCTAATGTTTATTACAGCACCGTTGTGCTGCTGGAACTGAATGTTGTGCCCACTTCCCTGGTCAGACGAGAGGTGACTGTGGTGGTGACTGACTGGCATGATGACGCCGCTGAGTAGCATGGCAGATCTGTACCGAGTTTCAAGTAAACCTGCTGTGTCCATTATCAATACAGATTAAATTCTTCTAACCCGTATTTGTTATGAAGATGTGAAAACTAGTCTGGCCGGAAGCAGGTAGCAAATTTCAGTAATACGAACTGTCTAAAAATTTGTCTGTAGAGACAAAAATTGCATGAAACAACAGGCTAAAGACAGACAAAAATAACTTTGAAACGAGAAGAAGACAAAAGCCTTCGCGAAATATACTTGGCGAGGAAGAAACGCTGTAAATGTGAGATTAGGCAGTGAAGGAAGCTCTGACAGCATGTAAGTCATCTTGGGGTCAGGTTCTACACAAACACTGGGCTGAATTCGTGTTTTAAATTATATATAACAGCACGCAACCTTATAACTGGCTGCTGCCTTCTTACACTGCAGCATTTAGCAGACAGCCTACTGTCTGTCCACATCACCAGTTACTGTAAGGAGCAGCCTGCAGCAACGTACGGCTACAGTCGGTCTCAGACACAGCGTCTGTGTGTGCGTCGCAAAATAAAATGTGACGCTTGTATCGTGCTCCGAGCACGGCAGGTCTGTCGCACGGACAGCCTGCATCCGCCGACACATTCCGTGGGACTTCCGTATTCCGTGAAGCAATAAAAGGGACACTGCATTACACAGCTGACATCTCAAATAAAGATGACGCAATTCTGCGGGGCAGGCCACACCCTTTAGTTCTTGCTGCTACCACAGAGTTGCTGTGAATTTGTATCCGAAGTTCCAAAAGGCGCTGGTCTCAGTTTACAGACGTTTACCGTTCACTGTGCAATTCTCTGACCAATCTCTCTGCCACCGACTGTACAGTTGGTAAACCGCTGACCGAAAGAAGTAGGGCCCAGCTGTACAACTCTTTATGTTTAGTTTCTTCTGATGAATTCGGTTCGCAATGATTTTCGCGCTGAAATTCCAATAGCTCTTATGCAATTGATCTAATATCAAGACGCACAGTTTTAAACGGATTGTGCGGATCTTCAGCTGAACACAGCCGTACGTACTTACTGGTGTTACCTGTCTACCTGCATGGCAGTAGAAGGCTCCAAGCTTAAACCAACCGTAACAACGCATTACTCTTTCACTCAGTGCCACTCACTACCGTAGCTACTTCATTACCAACATGAAATAAACTCCTCCAAGTGGGTTAAAGAGCGCACCCTCATTCCCTGCAACCCAAGACGCAAACGATGCAGTATGTACCAACGTACGGTTTTCTCTTTACATCCACCACCTCAAGCAGCATACATATATACTTTTAATTCCATTACGACTAACCCCGTTTTCCTTCTCTTAATTCCTTAGCTAAACCTCCCTTTCCTCCTTTGGAACATGTACGAAGTACTCAGCTTCAGAAGAGGCTGTTTTATCCACAGTCGTGATCTCTTCTTTGGAAAGGGAGAAAGGGTGGCTGGTGGTTTCAGAGACAGTAGCTAGCTAGCCTCGAGATTACACGTGAATTATGGCACAAAGATATCTAATTGTACCGGGGGTGTCTCTCCTTACCTCCCCACAGCGACACTACTACAACCACCCTCTTTTCCTGGTGGCTTCTCTTCCTCTCCACCCTACTACTTACTTTTCGTTCGCCAAAAGCTAAGTTCAGTGCCTGCTACCAGCCCGCCTGTTTCTGCACCATTTCTCAGCCATCTTATTATACACACATTGGTTGGCTAGTCTTATATAACATAATATACGCTGTGTAACTAACTACTGTGTATACACACATTTTGGATGTGCGGCAGGGTGCAGACGAACGAGTCCTCTCCCCGAAGCATTCCATTTCGCTTGCCGCCCTCAAAACACCAAGAGAACTAAGAAATAGTTACATTACCAAGTAGGGGATGAATGGCTCAAACGAGTGTGCAGATGAATAATGTAGTTACACTAAAGAAAGGGTGAAAATGGAATAAGGAGGGCTTCTATATGAACATTACTCGAAAACCGTCTATTTTTAGATAGATTTGTAACAAATCAGACAGTAAAAATGTCCTCGAAATTGTGAGGAAACATAAAATATGAATGACAGACTGACGTCCTCACCACTTCCAGGGTTACATCCAACAATAAACTGCCAGTGGACTGGGTGAGGCTTTCGGTCTTACGGGATGTGTCGCTGTGTCACGGGGTGAGCGGTCCCGACGTTTCGGAGCGATGTGAACAGAAACAACAGCTCCTTCTATCGGTACGTTTACAACTGGGGAGAGCAAATAAATACACGATACAATATTCGGGCCTGCAACTTGCGAGTATCAGAAGACTTACTGATGTTTCCACTGCAGCAGCTGTCAGTCTATACAGCACCTTGAAGTATAATCAGTTTACTTCGATATTTCACACTGTGGCAGCAGCGATAATGATTGTCAGCGTGCGTGCGTGCGTGCACAGAGTGGTCAGTTCAAGGCTCCATGTGTAAAAGATGTAATGATGCAACCGGTTACTGCAGTCAGTAGGTTGTGCAAGCAGCACGCACAACAAAACTCAAGTACAACCTCAACCTCTGCCTTATCGGTCAAGTCAGATCGGTCAGTTTCCCCTCCCATCAACCCGATCGGTCAGTTTCCCCTCCCATGAACCCGATCGGTCAATTTCCCCTCCCATCAACCCGATCGGTCAGTTCCCCTCCCATGAACCCGATCGGTCAGTTTCCCTCCCATGAACCCGATCGGTTAGTTTCCCCTCCCATGAACCCGATCGGTCAGTTTCCCCTCCCATGAACCCGATCGGTCAGTTCCCCTCCCATGAACCCGATCGGTGAGTTTCCCCTCCCATCAACCAGATCCCTCTCACATCCATTTCCTTACTATATCACAAACAAACTGCAAGAAGACAAGCTAACAGTTTCTTAGCGAGTCAAGAAATCCCTATCTTTTCACGGAACCCTAATTTCCATTAACGTGTTTACAAGAGCTAGAATCTGTCCTTACGCGCCAGATTAATTCAATCCACAACTTTTCGTACCATTTTAGATCTGTTAACAATAATTCTCCCACTTACCCCTAAGTCTTCCTTTGGGTTTCCCCATAAAAACTCTGTAGACATTTCTCTTCTCGCCATACGCGCCACAAGCTCTGCCCAGCTCATCCTCCCTTACTCTATCGTCCTAACACTATGAACTGCGGTGCACACACCACTAAACTCTTCCGTATGCAGTTTTATCAGTTTCCTGGTACTTCCTCAACAGCCAACTCTCGAGCATTCCGATATTCCTCACTTCATACGACGGACCAGGTTTCACACCCACACAAAGCAACGAGCAAAGTTTTAGTCTTGCATATTTCAGTATTTACATTCTTAGACATCAAACGGCAAGTCTAAAAAATATGGACGGAATGGTGGCAAGATTGCCTGAATTTGATCTGTTCTTAACGTTTCCAAGCACAAGACGTTGATTTGTTTGTTTCGTTCTCAGATATCGGAGTTCCACCACACTTTAAAATCTCACTAAGCTATTTGTCAGCTGTCACTTTGTTCCTTCACAACTACCGCCAAGCCCACCTCATAGCAAGCGTCTAAAGAACCTATTGTGCTGTCATCGGCAGCACTTTGTCTTCGTATACGTTCTGGGGGTTTCCAGACTGTATTTGTATTGCGGGTGACATCGTAGAGTCTGGTAAGTGCTAACCAACATTTCGGAGATAACTTCTTCCTTCCCGTACCAGAATATACAGCGTCACAATCCAAAACAGTACCATATAAAATTACTTATTCTTCTACCTGATGGACTCAACTTGCAGTCTTTCCTAAGTTGTGGCTCTAACGGCCAAAAAACAATTTTTAAACAAAGCCGGGGCTTTTCAAGAAGCAGGAATGATGGTCTACATAACGTGTATGTTACGGTACGGTACGGTACGGTACGGTACGTAAAGGGGCTATAATAATGTAGCACCGCTCTTTATCGCCACTCCGCTGTAAGCAGGGAGACTGTGGTGTTCGTTTCCGACCCGGAATAACTAAGTGGCGAGAGACGAGATAATAACAGAAAATATAGTGCAGGGGGAGAGGGAGAGCTGCAAAGGAATCTAGGTTGTGCCTAGAAAGGAATCATAAAGGTGGTAGCTACACACGTTCCTTCCAATACAGGCTCAGTGACATGAAGTATATTTAGGACTGCCAGAGGGTTCTAAGCACAATGGCACTGTGACTTCACACACACACGCACGCAAGCACACAACACACACCGCCCACACACAACCACACACACACACACGCAAACACACACCCACCCACACACATACACCACACCCCCCACACACACGCACACACCGCACCCACACACACACACACACACACACACACGCACACACAGACACCACACCCCCACACACACACACGCACACACACCCATACACACACACCACCCCACCACACACACACCAACCC
>Ga0123353_10018455_pt1 | contig 10319 bp, 9 predicted proteins | sample TergutLab28metaG_3_FD_92763 | JGI IMG/M metagenome (GOLD analysis project Ga0123353, IMG submission 92763) | Labiotermes labralis P3 segment gut microbial communities from Petit-Saut dam, French Guiana - Lab288 P3 | ecosystem: Host-associated > Arthropoda: Insects > Digestive system > Gut ...
AACACAAAAATCTGATACCCAACCTGTAACAAAAGAAGCGCCATCCGCAGAAGAATCATCTGAACCTGTAGTGGTGAAAAAACAAATAATACAACATCAAACAGTCGTAGTTCGCGACACAGTAATTATTTACGAATGAAAAAGAAATCTCTTTTCCCTATTATCGCTTTGTTTGTATGTTTAGTATCAGCATCAGGTCAAAAAGCGGTTCGTGATACCATTTTTATATACGAAAATGTTATAGTATTCGATACTATTGTGATACGCGATACAGTTAGAATTAAGGATTTTATCGAAACTCCCGTCATTCGTCCAAAAGGTATTGATAAAGAAAAAATATTTTCTCCTCTTACTGCCACCTTTTCTGAAAAATATATCTTATCTTCAGAAAGTACTAACGAAGTTAAAAGTTCAAAGTTCAAAGTTCAAAGACAAAAAGATGTTAGTACTAAAAAAATGAATAAGAATAATAATAAAGAAAAAAAGAAGAGTATGAAAAAGAACATGAAAAACAGTACAAATAATAGTACGAATAACAGTTCGAATAGCAGTACAAAAAACAGTACGAATAAAATGGCAAGTTTTTTAAGCGCCGCAATATTAACAACACAAAGCATAAGCGGTATTTTAGCGCAGGACACGACTTCTATAGAAAAGGAACCATTACCAAATTTTCCTATGCAGGTAAGTTTTGTGTATCCTATATCCACAATGGGCGCTCAAACAGTTGATTATCGTTACGGGCTTTCATTAAATGTACTTACAGGCAAGGTAGGCGCTGTAAGTGGCGTTGAATTTGGAGGAATTTATAATCATGTAATTAACGATGTGTATGGAATACAATTTGGGGGAATTGGCAATAGAGCAGGCGATGTAGAAGGAATACAGTATGCCGGATGGTTCAACATTGGTAATTACATTAATGGAATACAATTTGGAGGGATAGCTAATGTATCTAACGGTATCAAAGGAGTACAATTTGGTGGAATTACGAATATCAACGCTTCGAAAGTGAACGGAATACAATTTGGCGGAATTGCCAATATTGCAGAAAACGTTACAGGCGCACAGTTTGCCGGAATTGTCAACTTGGCTGAAAAAGTTGAAGGAGCACAATTTGCCGGTATCGGGAATATATCTAATGAAGTTACAGGAATATGTTTTGGAGGAATATTCAATCGTACCGAAAAATTGCAGGGAGTTCTGTTTGCAGGAATAGTGAACGTGGTAGATACTGTTGAATCAGGCATTCCATTTGGCTTTATCAATATTGTGAAAAAAGGTGGTTATAAAGAGTTTTCTGTGAATTTTGCCGATTATATGAATGTAGGACTAAGTTTTAAAATGGGAATACGAAAGTTTTATACCATTTTTTCCACAGGGGCTAATTTTTTAGAGGATAAAATGTGGATGGTCGGCTACGGCGTAGGTAACAGAACCACAATCAGCCCGCGTTTTGACGTACAACCTGAAATTATGGGATATCAATACTTTCCATGGGATTTTAAAAATGTATATCATTTATCTTCTTCCCATCTGAAAGTTGGAATAATATACAAATTTAATGATAGATTGGGCGTTTCTGTAGCTCCGAGCCTATACTTATTAAATGGAGATAAGCGAAGAACTGAGCGTGTAAGTTCTATTTCTCCAATTGCTGAGTGGGATAGGAAATATTCCTTTCATGAGAGTAATATTGATGTTGATAAGAATATTCGTTATTCTTTTGGGGCGGGAATTTGCGTAGGATTGTTGTTTAATTGATAAATTTTTAATAAAAATTTGATTGTTTTAAAAAAATAATTATTTTTGCACTTTTATTTTATTATTGATTTATTTTATAAATAACTTATTTTCTATTAATTAAAACTTTGTATATTATGAGAAAACTATCATTAGGAGTAGGACTCCTTGCATTAACATTTATGTTAAACAGTTGTAAAAAAGATGTAGAAACATCTGAAATGGTAATGGATATGTCTAAAACAGCAACACTTGTTGTTTATGCTTATGCCGAATTAGACCAAACAAAAATTGGTCTTGAAAAAGCGCCTGACGGCACGCAAATTATGTTAAGAATTAATTATAACAATTTTAACGCTGCTGCTACAGGCTATTGGACGGAAATATATACAATTCAGGGCGGAAAATTTGAGGCAACAATTCCCACAATCAACAAGGGAGTTACAGTTGAAATCTTCCCGTTTGAATTTATTTATGACCAAGTACAACCTTATAATTCGTTAAATAAGGTGATTACAAAACTTTTTAGTTATTCAGGTACTCCTCGGACAGAAGGCGGCATTAAAACCGGTGAAACGAGGACTCATGAACTAACTTATGGAAGCAGTTTATATGATGATTATGCCGAAACTGTAAAAAGAAGTTTTAAATTAGTTGCTGACTTGGATGCTACTGTTAGCACTTTTGATGCAGTACCTAACAACACCAAAGTAATATTTTACTCAAATTCCTGGTCAAAAGAAACAATAATAACTAATAATCAAGGAAATGTGGATAATATTGATTTGCCAAGTAATCAAACAGTTACTATCAGATTTGAAACTGCCAAAAAAGTTTATATAGACAATACATATACAACTACCGAAAACAGGAATTATTTGTATGAAAAGGCCATAGGTCCCTTTACAACTGATTCACCTGTGAGAACGGAAGTTAATTGCGGAAGCGGAGTATTATGGCAGTAAAAAATTTTCAAAATAAATTAAATATGGAGATAATGAAAAGAATTAGTATATTATTAGCGTTCTGCGTTTTATTAACAGTATCGCTAAAAGCCCAGTACGACGAAATGTCAACGGGTGAAGTTGAAAAAACAAAACAATATTTTCCCGAACAGGGAGATTTTGGAATTGGTATAGATGGTACACCGATATTTAATTATCTTGGAAATGCATTTAATGGTACCATTGACAATAAATTGAATTTAGGTGATAATACTTTGTATTTCAGATATTTTATAACTGATAATTCTGCTATACGACTTAATTTTTCTCTTTATCAGGACTTTTATAAAGATAAATTTTATGTTAGAGATGACGCTGCATGGTTAATTGATGAAAATACTGAAAAACAGTTGGAAGATATGAGAATTAATAATTCTCATAACTTTAAAGTTAAAGTCGGGTATCAGTACTTCAAAGATTTCAGAAGAGTGAGAGGATTCTTTGGCGCTGATTTAGGATACGGAAGAGATAAAAGCAAAACAGAATACGCTTATGGTAATGTTATGAACGAGGTTAACAAAACGCCTTCTACAGCATTTAGTGGTCCGAATCCAAATTCAAGATACCTTGAATATAACAATGGCGCTGTTAATTCGATTTTTGCAGGATTATTTACTGGCGCTGAGTATTATTTTGCACCAAAAATGTGTATTGGCGGTGAATTTGGAGTATCTTACGGCGCTAATTTTTATGGGCAAACTTTTTACGTTTACGAAACAATGATTGTAGATGAAAAAGTTGAGTACAATAAAGCTGTATTTCCAAAATCAAAAGATTTTTCTACAGGTTCAATATTTCCCTATACTTATGGAAATATTTATTTTATGATTCATTTTTAATACAAATCATTTTCAATACTATAGATGCTGCTTTCTCAGAAGGCAGCATTTTTTCTGGCATCAATTTCGAAAAATATTGTTTTGCCTCTTTTGTTTGAGATTGAGCCGCTTCAGTATTTTCCATTATTTCTAACGCTTTTGCGGCAATTAAGTCGTCCCGACAATTGTCTAAAACAAATTCAGGAATCACCTGTTTATCTGCTAAAATATTGATTAAATTGGCGTATTTTGTAGTTGTTAACCACTTGGCAATTAGATTTGTAATAGCGCTAAACTTATATGCTATTAAATGTGGTGTTCCGGATGCAGTCAATTCAAGTGTTACAGTGCCTGATGCCGCAATGGCAAATGCGCTGATTTTAAACGCATTATAACGCTCTTGCTGTCCCGTAATTACACAATGCGGTATCTCAATGTTGGAAAACAAACTTCTTACCTCATTTTCAATGGCTTCTATAGTAGGTATAATCAAAAATAAATCCGGAAAATGTTTTTTCAATCGTTCAACAGTCTTTTTAAAAACAGGAAACATTTTTTTTATTTCGCTGCGACGACTGCCGGGCAATACGCATAATATACAGGCTTGACGAGGTATATTATATTGATTTTTAAATGATTCCAAATTGTAAATTACATCAATATTTTCAATAACCGGATGCCCTACAAAATCGCACTGCAAACCGTACTTTTCAAAATATGCAGGTTCAAAAGGTAGAAGAGTCATCATCCTGTCCATTAATTTAGCAGCTTTTGGCGCTCTGCTCTTTTTCCACGCCCAAACCTGAGGCGCTACATAATGCACGGTCGGAAAAGAACTTTTTTTCTTTTTCAGTTTTTTAAGAATACTGCTTACAAAACCCCAGCTATCAACAGTTACAATTACGTCAGGCTGCTGTTTTTCAATATCTTCCATAACCTGTTTCATACGTTTCAGGATGAGTGGGAGTTTTGGAACAACTTCCCAAATACCCATTACTGAAATATCGGCAATATTAAACAAACTCTTAAAGTCGAGATCCGTCATAGTTTCCCCACCCATACCGACAAATCTGACTTCCGGATTCATTTTCCGCATAGCCCTCATCATCCGGCTTGCAAGTATATCTCCGGAAGGCTCACCGACAATAATATAAACCAATTTTTCCATCATTAAACTATTACTTTTCCTTTTTACCCTGACAGGGTCTTTGACCTCTTTATCTTTTTTACCCTGACAGGGTCTTTGACCTCTGTTTTATCATTTTACCCTGACAGGGTCTTTGACCTCTGTCAGGGGGACTAATTACTAATTACTAACTACTAATTACTAACTACTAATCACTAACCACTAATCCTCACCCCAATAATAAAAATCCCCTCTTTATCAGCCATTTTAATTACCGCTTCGCGTTCTATCAGTAAAATGCCGCCTGCTTCAACTGCCATACCTTTAATTCCGTATTTTTTCAACTGTTCAATGGTTTGCAATCCCATAGCAGGTAAATCAACCCGCATATCCTGACCCGGTTTTAAAACTTTGACCATAATGGGCGCTTTTCCTTCCTTTCGCAGCATTGAAGCGCGGGAAAGCATCATATCTGTTCCCTCGATGGCTTCCACAGCGAGCACCATTCCTTCCTGCACAACTACCGCCTGACCTACGTCAACTGCGCCCAAAGCCTTTGCCACAGTAATCCCCCGTTTAATATCATCCAAATCATCCGCCGTAGGTTTGACACTGCCATATATCCCTTCTGAAAACATCATATCAGGGACAACTTCTTCAATGCCAACAACTTTAAAGCCTCGCGATTCTATTTCATCCATCACGGCACGAAAAAGTTTATCATCACTCATTCTCTTTACGGCTAATTTTGTTACGATTTTTACCCCTTCCCAGTCAGGAATCATCTCTTTAAATGAAGGACGCTTAATTCCTCCGGCAAGCACTATTTCATATACATTATTGTTTTTAAATGCTTTAAGCATTTTGCCTGCTTCGCCAATTTTGGCATAAATATGAGGCGCATCCTTCAATTCTTCTTCTTTAGCAAAGGGTTCAATACCTATCACAAATATTTCCCGTCCTATAGCATTGCAGTGATTTATAATTTCTACAGGCATCATTCCACCGCCTGCAATCATTCCTAATTTTTTATTTTCAGACATATATTATTCATTTATAATTTTTTTTTAATTACGCCACAAAGATAAACCTTTTTACTATATCAACAAAAAAAACAGCAGGGTGAAAAATAAGTTTCATTCAACAAAATTACTATTTTATACTTTCTGCTCTAATTTGCGAAAAGAAGATAGATAGGTTGAAGTCTATTGAGGATAGTTTTTACAACAAAAGGGAAATTAAGGTTTTCGTCTATATTCATTTTTCGTAAAAAGGCGTTCCACATGATTTGTCGAGTTGGGTTTTGATGGAAATTATCGATGAAAAGTTCGTGGTCTTTTGTGAAATTGGTTTTTCTGTTTTTGAATGTTTGAAAAATGGCTTCTTTTAACCTTTCATCACCTATTTGATTGTTTTTCAATAATATATACACATCGTAGAAGTCTTTCATACGGCTATTGAAAACACCTAACTTAATCATTGCTTGAAATTTTTCGGCGATGACGGTTTCTATTGAGTAGGCATTTATTTCAGGTTTTTCTAAATCGTTGAGTAAAACGGGATATGTTAACTTTACGGGCGCGGGTGTGATAACATCGCTGAAGCCAATGTCAATTTGTAAACGCTGTTTTATGGTGTCAAGGCGTACATCAATCAAGACGCGGATACCTGTATATTTTGCATCTTCGGCAATATCGGTTGTTAAAATGCTGCCGGTATCAAAAATTACGCAATCGTCATCGTATTTGACGCCGCAAATTTCCTGAAAAATTTGTTTTATTTTTTGCTTGTCGTTTGGTATTTGCTTTGCGAGCATATCAATATCCATGGTTGGACGGCAATTAATTCCTTCAAAAACGTATAGCAATACTCCGCCTTTTAGGAAAAAATTTTTTGAATACTCAGAATTTGTAAGCCGGTAGAGCAAACGTTCTTGAAAATAACAAGTTGTAATGTTTTGATACTTAGCATTCAAACTGTCTGCGATTTTTTTTAGCGCAGTTTTTATAGATGTTGGGCTTCCTTTCTTCATAGCATTGGCATTATAATGTTTTGCATTATGTTTTCAATTTTCATTTGACGGGCGTATTTTGCGAGTTTATCAAAGTTCCGATGTTCTGATCTTACATAATTTTTGACTACTTCGAGGGTAATATCCATTCCTACTTTGTTGCGAAACCTTACAGCGTCGCAAACAGATTTTTCTATGTCGTATATTTTGATAGCGTTGTGTTGGATAATTCCCATGTTGAAAAAAAAATCAGACCATCGGTAAATTTTTATAGGCGGGTAATCAGGGATTGATATTTTTTCATCACGTTTGATAGCTATATGATATTCGACAGGGTTTTGTGTTGTCAAATTGTGATGCTGCCAAGCAGAAAACAAGCAAAAAACGCCAGAAGGTATTATTTCTGCGACTTCGCGGTTTTGCTCTATTATGCCGTATTTAGGCATACAATAAAAGCCATTTTTGAGTTTGACAACTTCGTTGCTGTGTATTAATTTTTTAAGTTGATACCAATGGTTTCTATGTGTAAATTGTTTTGTTCTCAAGAAACCGTTATTATTATGAATTATCTCTTTAATATCCACGCTCATACGATTTATTTTGCATGTTTTTTCCACAGTTGACAATAAGTGTGGAAATTTGCTGCAAAGATAGTGTTATTTTTGAAAAATAACAAAAGCAGATACTATTTTAGTATATCGGCTTTCTATATCATTTCAAAATTTTAGTTTATATTTGCGCCAAATTTTAATTAAAGTAATTGCTATGGATTTAACAGTAAATACAGTAAGAAGGATTGGAGTAAGACCTAATTCATTTACTACAAAACAAATTACTAAAGAAGAAAATATAATGTTTGATGGTAGTAATGAAGATGTTGCCGATTTAACATTGGCAATTGGACGCAGAAACAGCACAGACAGAGAATTAGTAAGCGTAGATGAATTGATAAAATATTTACGTAGATTTAACTGATACAGTTGAAATTATCTCAATATCTCACCGCAAAGACTCATACAAAAAACAGAATTTACCTTGGTTACGGTAAAACACCCACCCTCTCTAACTCCTCAACCCTTACGGTTGGTGGCATTTCATTGTATTCTACTAATTTATCTTAGGCTTTGGAATACCTAATTGTTTGCAAATATCAAAAGCGGTAATTTCTACAATATCAGAATGACGTGGGACTGACGTCTTTTTTTTTGTTTGAAAATTGCTATAAATCTAATGACTACTACCTTCCCTATGCAATTTGCAATTGTTTTCTTCTAAATGTTTTAATAGCAGATTTCGCTTCATTTCCTATTATTAATTTTCTTACAATAGTGTTTTTCTTGTTAAGTTGCTTGCGAAATTCATCACGCTTGCACTCCAAGACTAACTTAATGGCATCTTCCATCATAAACATTAACTCTTCTAAATCTTTACCTTGGGATATTGCTTCCGGAAGTTGTTCACATTGTCCACAAAGCCAACCGCTTTTTTCATCTTTTTTAATACGAATAGTGTATTCCATAAAATAATCCTATTTAATATGTCTATTTTTGGTTGTATTTGAACCACAAAAGTATGATATTTTATTGACTTTGTAAAAATATAGCAATTTTTATATGATATTTTTTCAATAAACTCTTTTTGAAATTATCATTCAATTAATCAATTATTCAAAATTCATAACTCACAAAACCCCCAACCAATCTAACTCCTCAACTGTTACGGTTGGGGGAATTTCGTTGTTGAGGATTATTATTTAATGTTTGCGCAGACCAGGGAAATCGTTATTAAACCCTGTTTCATAAGTCCAAATGGTGTTAAAATCCCAACCAACAAAAGATGAACTTTCCTTCATTTGCTCAACTGAAAGAGATGAACCTTTTGTATTTATAATTGCATTACCTTTAATTTCTTGAGTTGATAAATAATAACAATTACTTATAATAACGCTTCCATCCGAACCAACAAACCTACCTGCGTTGGAATTATCAAAAACAGCATGAGTGGTTAATGCAGAAACATTTCCTGTAATATAACATTTTTCAATTTTCATTGATTTTTCATATTTTCCTACTATTCCTCCTGCAAAAGATTTATCATCATTTGATGAAGTTGGCGCAATAGAAGATATAACACCTTGTACATAGCAATTCTCTATATTAACTGAACCAGAACTACTTCCAAGAATACCGCCTGCATTGGAAAAACTATTATCAGATTTAGCATTCACATTTCCAGTAAAATAACATTTGATTATTGTTAATAATCCATTACTATTACCAACTAAACCCCCTCCATTACGAACTGCAGAAATTTTACTCGTGCTAAAACAATTATTAATTCTACACTCAGTTGAAGCCCCTATTAAACCACCTGCATCTGAACCTGAAATATCATTTGAAGAGTTACTATTAACTAAGGTAGTTTTTCCTCTACTTTCACCAATTATTCCACCTGCATAAGCAAACCGTTTTCCGATTATGTCGTTTTCATAAAAGGCTGCTATTTTGCCTTTTGCGTAGCTATTCTCAATTGTTGTAGTGCCGTTACATTTACCTATTAAACCTCCTGCATAAGCATAGCCACTTCCCTCCCTATCATCTCGTTTATAAGCAACAATATCTCCAGTTGAGTGACAGTTTTTAATTGTTAGTGTAGCGCTACTCCCACCTATTATACCTCCTGCATGTCCACTATAAACATACACAAGACCTCTTGGTTTTTTGGGAGAGCCAGTAATTATACCAGTAGCATAACAGTTTTCAATTAATGTACCTTCACCTTCACAGAATCCAATGATTCCTCCAGCATAACCACTATTAGAAGTACTTATATCACCTGTAGCATAGCTATTTATTATCGTAGTTTTATTATTCAACTTACCTACCATACCTCCGGCATAATGAGAACCCATAATTTTGCCCTTTACTTGACAATTTTCTATTGTTAATTTATTGTTTGAAAATCCAATCAATCCTCCTGCATATCCACACCATGTCCCGCTTGAACTTATATCAGATAAAACAATAGAATTTTTAATAATTGCATCGCCTCTACAATCACCTATAAATGCGCCTGAGGGTATTTCATTTCCACCTGAATCATATGAAGTAGCAGAAATATTTCCTGCAACACTGCAGTTTTCAATTGTAATTAAACCAAAACTACGTCCAATAAGTCCACCTACTGCTCCTTTATATCCTCCATCAGATTTTATTGATATATTTATTTTGAGATTTTTTATTTTAACATCTTTATCAATTACTCTAAAAAACCCCACTGAATTATATCCTTTATTAATAACCAAATTGTTAATAGCATATCCTTGTCCATCAAATGTACTACCACAAAAATTATTAATTGGTTTCCACTCACCTGATAAGTTTATATCATTAGTTAAAACGAAATACTTACCCTCTCCCAATTCACCACCAATTGCGGCAAGTTGTTCAGGTGTTGAAATTCTTATTGCATCTGACGGAACTTGGGCTTGTGAAACTGATGAAAATAATAGACATAAAAACAGTAAAAATCTTATATTTTGGTTTTTCGCCATCCTCCCGCGTTTTAAAAAGGTATCCAATTCCATTACCCCGCAATTATTTGCGACTGCTGCTTCT
>Ga0123353_10018456_pt1 | contig 10319 bp, 6 predicted proteins | sample TergutLab28metaG_3_FD_92763 | JGI IMG/M metagenome (GOLD analysis project Ga0123353, IMG submission 92763) | Labiotermes labralis P3 segment gut microbial communities from Petit-Saut dam, French Guiana - Lab288 P3 | ecosystem: Host-associated > Arthropoda: Insects > Digestive system > Gut ...
GATCAGCTCGTCGCATAGACTTCTACCTGACAACACAACACTCGCAACAAACAAATATCCATGCCCCCCCTCCCCCGACGGGATTCGAACACGCAATCCCAACAAGCGAGGGGCCTTAGACTCACGCCTTAGAATGCGCGACCACAGGAGTCGGCCTTAGTGAGAAGTTGTTTTGTCGATAAAGTGTTTAACACATTCATATGTTTTTTGAACAGACACTTTATATTCGTTTGCACAGTCACGACAGCGCGTACTAGGTTCTTCATGTCCGTCTGTCTGTCCGTCAATTCGCATGTAACAGCGCGGCTCCCACTGGACGGATTTGCGTGAAATTTTAGTTTGGTAACTTTTATGAAAATCTTTTGAAGAACTCCAAATTTCTTTTAAAATCGAACAAAAATATCGCACAGTGTACATACATGAAGATCTTCGTGTCTTGTTGTTGCCGGCAACATAAATACGCCATACAATAATTTTGTGTAACACTCGATATTTTTTTAATTGTTGACAGCGACAAATAGCAGAGTACGTTCAGTACTTATGGTTAAATTCGCACTACAGCAATGGTTACACAAAGCCCTAAGGTGTTACTTCATACATACATCGCCTATCGGTTTCACATAAACAGCTGTGATAAGACTGTAGATCACATAAATGTATCACATTCTTCCGGGTGCTCATGTTACATATGTAACACATTTAGCACTGAGTAACACATTAACACATTCCCCCTTAATGAAGAAACTAGAATTACCATAACCGATGAAGCCCTCCCCCCCCTCCCCGTATGAGTTAAGAAGGTCACGAAAATATGCACTTGGAATTCTTGAAAGAAAGGCTTATACCTAAAAAAGATCAGCTAGCACTTAGGATTCTGGAAATAAACTTCTGACATCTTGTCATTCATTGCATTGGTTGTCTAACGGCATGTCTATAGCCTCTTCCAAGGTGAGTTCTCCAAAGACTGTAGGATGTATTTTTTTCTTAAGGTCACCCCGTAGCTGCTTACGTCTTTTCCTCTTCTTATCTTGCCTTATATCTTTCTTTCAATAACTTGTTCTAGAAGACAGTTACTACGCAAGATGTAACAACTCCACTGAGCTTTTCTTCATTTTGTTTTCTCTACGATGCTCCTTTCTTCCTTCACTCTATGCACACTTCTTCATTTTTCTCACCATCTGTCCAAATGATCCTTTCCATCCTTCTACAGCACCACATTTAAAAATTCCAAGACATTTATGATCTATTTCCCGAAGTGCAGAAGTTTCAGCTCCATACAAATTAGAAACGTTTACCCTTTATTCCTTAAATTAAAGTCCAATTAGCTAGTGAAAAAAAAACTTTATCTTGTGGAATGTCGTTTTTGCCATGACACTCCTGGAAATAATTTCAGGCGTACATCTTGCATCATTTGTTATTATTGTACCCAGATAATTTAAATATTTCACATTCCGCAGCCGTTTTGAGGAGCGTTTGCAAAATCGACTATTAGCTTCGTCATGTCTGTGTGTCCATACATCTGTCTATCCGTCCGCGTGGGACAACTCAGCTCCCACTGGACGGATTTTCATAAAATTAAAATTTGTGTATGTTTAGAAAATCTGTCGAGAAAATTCAGGCTTCACTAAAATCTTACAAAAATAACGGGCACTTTACATGAAGACCAATATACGTGTTGAACAATATCTCGATCAATTTTTTTATAAAGAGAAATGTTTAAGCCAAAATTTGTAGAGAAAATCAAAACACACAATTTGTGTTTGATAATTTTTTTTTCTAAGATCGTGCCGTTTATGAAATAATGTGGAAGTATAGTGTTCAGCCGGACAGGCCACAGATGACAATACGGCGCATGTGCATTGCTTACTGGATACCTCAAGCTACAAACACACCTCGGAATATGTAACACTTACTTCTTTTCCACTGAAATAATGGTTACACGAACGCATCTCAATGTTACGTTATACTTACATTTCCTGTCTTGTGTTTATTCTGTCATTAAGGAAGCATTCCTAATACTTTAAGTATTGTCATATTACCGACCATCATCTGTAGCAAGTTAAATTGAATATAAATGTAACGTATAGCTTCACATTCTGTATCAAGGTACTATTTTTTTTTTATTGCGGTAGTCTGCTGATCTTACATAAGGGAAGTCACGTTGATAGTATTCGAGTACTATATTTTCTGTAACTTTTTGTTGTACTTCCTCCTCTCCGTACATTAATTCCAGTATCTCAGTTTCTTCCACCTTTCCATTTACACCTTGTTTCTTAACGCTCATGCTGGCTCAAAACAGTCTATTACTCACATAGCAAAATTTTAATCAATCTGATAAACCCTCTTCTTCATTATATAATTACTTGTGTGCGTGGGACTGTGTGTTTGTTTATGTGTGTGTGTGTGTGTTGGGGGGGGGGGGGTGGATTTCCAAGCCCAACACGCTGCCAGCCTGAGACACTTAGTGAAAGGATGTTTCACCTACTTAAGAAGCTAGTGCACAGAACAGACGCCGGTATTCGCAAAGATTTTATCAAAACTGCTCAAATCACCAGCACCAGGTCTGTAAAAGCACTTTATAGAAATAAAACCCACTAAACTCTGTTTGTGCTGCTTGTGTATTACTACAAAAATTTTCGTTCATAGGCTGTATTTCAACATACTTACGAAAAAGTTAATTCATACGGATTTCTGACCACGTGGCCCAGGACCGAACAACATGGATGTCTCTCTATTTATTTCCTTTATTGACACCAACCAATTTCCTTACCTTGTTCGTCTTGCCGTTCGAGGATCTATAATTAAACACGTGACGCGCACGCACTGTCGTGCATATTTTCAGTTTTGTGAATACTGTCGTGCATATTGTAACTGGTGAAACACACATGTTCCTTGTATAAGACCTGTAGCCTTTTTCCAGTCTGTCCTATCTGTAGACTGATTACAATCCCACGTTTGCATCTTTCATAGTCTACAATGAACCTGTTGTCAGCTCTCGTTTCTATTTCTACTAATCCTGTAAAAGTTTCATTAATGTGTTACAAATAACTGAGAAACACAGTTAATCAAACTGTATACTTTAATGAGCGACAAACAAAGAATTAAAGCTGTAAATTATTTGTTTATTTATTTACGTTTAATGCATGCGTAACTTACGTTCATTGTTTACGTAAATATTACGTCACTTTTGTCAGTAACGAGGAATTTGTTCGAGCACTCGTAGCAAGTCATTTCGTTTAGTCATCAGCCACTTACGACCTTGAACGGACAATCAGCGCATGGATAATCGAGAATAAAATGCACTGCTTTAAATGTTACTCTTAACTTCAGCCACTTCCCTGATTCTACTCACGTCAAGGCTGTAAGAGGTGAAATGTGCTCCCTTATTTTGCTCCGCTTTTTTGTATTATTATTCTTCATAGGTCTTGACCGGTTACTGGATAAAATAGGCTTATTATTACTATCTAGTATTACTATTAATTCTTTGCTACAAATGCTGTTTAACACGATTCCTAATGCTGTATCAAAATCCTTTTGCTTCTCGTGATTATTCAGTAAGAATACATTCTAACTAACAAACTAACTGCAAGGAGCAGATTCCTTACAGAGAAACTAACAGATCCTCAGCCAGTCAAGAAATACTCGTATTTATAGATCCCGAAAGTTCACTCCCGCATTCACAAAAGCCCGTCAGCTCATCCTCTGAGCAAGATCGATCCAGTCCTTGCTCCACCCACATCCAACTTTTTAAAAATCCACTTTATTGTTACCTTCCCATCCATGCACAAGTGTTCCTACTGCTTCTTTCTCCCCGACCTCCTTACAAAACCCTGTACGCACCTCTCCTCTCTTCCATACGTGCAACATACCTCACCCTTATCAATCTTCTTGATTAGATCACCTGAATAATATTTGGTGAGGAGTACGAAATATAAGGTCACTCATCAAGTGGCCTTCTCCAGTCCCTTGTTACCTCGTTTCCCTTAAACTCAAATACCTTACTCTGCATCTCGTTCTCAAGTACCCTCAGCCTACGTTTCTCCCTCAGTGTGACAGACCAAGTTTCACACTCATACAAACAACCATCAAATTTTTGTTCTGTATGTCTTTATATTTTTTATTTTTGGCTGACAAACTTGAAGACAAAAGATACTACATTCAATGACAGCAAGCATCCCGTGACTTCAATCTGCTCTTAACTTCTTCAAGAATGGGATTTTGATTTGTTAGGGTAGGTCCCAGATATTTTAACTTTTGTACCTGTTCAAAGGATTTCTTATTTATCAGTTCAATCTAATTACGAAACTTCGGATGACAGTACAAGTAGGCTTTATTCACATTATGGTAAGTAGACTCACTGTCAACGCACTATCAGCTCACGGTCAGCTCACAGTCAACTCACGATCACGGGAAACATTGGTTGCCTATACAGTGCACACGTTCATAGCGACTGTCATGCTCACGTTACAGGACGCTCATGTAAAAACAGGAGAATATTCTAGCGAGAAATAACGCGACTTGCAGATCTTCAGTGGTTCGGTTTTGGAATATGTTTAAAGCAAAAAAACCCGCTTTCGGGTGTAAAAAGTTCTGTCAGTAAGAATACCGTAACCAAGTCCCTGACAGTGAGCTTACCTTAAGTTTTATGTTCATCAGGATGGTTGTATAAATTACTTGTAACCAGACCAGAAGTGGCAGATCCCCTCTGAATATGAACACAATGTCCACAAATCAAAACTACGGATATCATCACAATATTTACAATTATAGAGGCCCATTCTTTTAGGTGATCATGCTGCACCTTCACCATTATTATCACTATTTTCAATTCTAATTTTATTCTGGGTTTGGATAGCTGATACTCTGGTATTAGGCGCGTATATGATATGGCACTAATACAGTACGCATATGGAGTTCTAACAAGCAACAAAAGTGAATAAGATACTCAAATTTAATACTGGTACTAATCAAAAATACTTTGAAAATTTTGAAATGTAGTTCTGGGAAAGAATGGAGGAGATCCGTGGGACCGATCGTGTGAAAAATAACGAAGTATTACATAGCATCATGGAGGACATAGACATAATAAATGAAATGAAAAACAGAAGCGAAAATGGATAAGTCACATCTCAAATATCTAAGACTCGTTATTTAAGACAAGATAAAGGGAACGGGGAGATGAAGAAAAAGATGTAATCAGCAAATATAAAACCTTAAGGAAACGAGAAGATACTGAAAGCTGAAGGAGGAAGAACTACATCGCACTTCCTCAATTACTCGTTCTGGAAGGGCTATGAACCTGTCCTAAGACAGATTACATGAGGAAACTGCTCGCTTGAACTTCGTCTTAATATGGACACAAATTTATATAAATATCTGTCACTTTTTGGACGTATTCAACGCCTGACATGTATATATCTCGATCAGTCTGGTTCCATACATACTTACAATGTCTTGAACAGTCGTCCAGTACTTAACCTCGTTGTCTTTTCAACAAAAACCATCAGGCCATACGCAGAAATAATTAATTCACAAGGTATTCAATCTTCTGGAATGTTACACAGCGTAGATTGGGAGTTAGCGAAGTTTCGGAATAACCTCTCCAATCTTCAAGTGTCGAGCGTTGACCCCAGTAGATGGTACAGCTGTACATCTGTAACTAGCTACTAATCCATGCTATATCTCATTTACATCGCGGCGGAAGACTGAAGTCATTCATTCATAGTTCTCATAATTTCGATCGCGACGTTGCCTTGTGTATGCATGTTTGAAATCGATCTTTACAACCACTGATTGAAGCCATCAGTTTTGTGCTGTTTGTAAGTACCTCCTATGATCATCGGTCTGTGAACTTGGAAAAAATATTGAAAATTTCACTGTCAGTGCCTTCATTCGAACGCCACACAGAACTTTTAAATAAGCCACCATCGCAATCTCGCAATTTTTTGCAATGTTCATTTCATGTTAATTGAAGTATGCAAATTTAAAGGCAGTAGGCCATTTAGCGACTAGTTATTTGTAAAGAGTGGGCTGGGTAGCGTAGTCGGTAAAGCAACTGGCTACGGTCTGGTCTGTCCGGGGATCAAATCCCTGTGGGGGCGAGATTTTCTGCACCTGTCCAGACGGGCCCTGGGACCCGCCCAGCCTCCTATACAATGGGTACCGGGTCTTTCCTGGGGGTAAAGAGCGGCTGGGATTTGACGCTGATCCCTCACTCCCTTCTAGTGCCGTGGTCAAGAAAGAGTATGGCTATACCTCTACTCCCCCTACGGGCCGTACGGCCTGTACAGAGCCTCAGCGCCTGTACAAGGGTGCACTTTACCTTACCTTAAGTTATTTGTAAAGAAAGACACAAATACAACTCCCCAAAAAGAAAATTCTTGGTATTTTCAGCCAAAAGACCATCTGTACTGTCAGAATGTACGAACAGACGTCAGGGGTGTGACACAAAACAATTTGAAAGGGACTTGTAGGTCATACTGTTAGATAAACACGTAACTAGTTACAAAACGAAGAAGGGTTGGTCAACTGTTAGCCGGAAATGTGAGAGTGACGACATGGAATGCGATGTAAGCTGGGAATGTGGCAGTGATGATATGGTATGTGATGGTTCAAACTATTACCGAAAATGTGTCTGTGATGGCATGGTAGGGGATGGCTCAAACTGTTACCCAGACAAGTGACTATGACGTGTTGGTAGGTGAAGGTTCAAACTGTTACCTGGACATGTGACTGTCATAAGATGGTAGGTGATGGATCAAATTGTTACCTGGACACGTGACTGTGATGACATGGTATGTGATGATTCAAATCGTTAGCAGAAATGTGACAGTGATGATACTGTGTGTGATGGTTCAAACTTTTAGCCGGACACGTGACTGCGATGACACGCGAATAAATAGTAAATCCGGCCTTTGGACTGTTGAGTGATGTTTGAAAAGGCGTGATTAATAAACAGTGCACCGGACAGGTAAGTGACTATTTGACACACGCATGTTCAGGTTCACGACTTGCTGAACAAATGACTGTTGAGGAAAAGAAGCAGGATTAGCCAAGTGGACATTTGGACGCCATGGAATTGTTCAGTGGACAAGTGACTTGGTGACTAAACAGGGAGTAGGCAGTGAAGCTGTTCGTTAGACAGGCACTTTTTGACCAAGTTTCTTGTGGTAGTAAAACTTTCGCTTATGAATTGAAGAGTGACTAGTCGAGCTGTGCAGCGTACTGGTGACAGGTGATGGATCGGAGAGTGTCTACGAAAGTCGTTCACTGGACCAGCGAATATTGTTGATCGGCGAGTGGTCAATAGATCGACTGAACTGGTAGGTGGTCATAGATTGGAAAGCGATTTCTCGAAATAGCAAATGAAATGCGATTAAAAGTTCATTTACGAAAACTTTCATGTATAATCTTCGCATGTAACACTACTTACGTAACGCTACTTATGTAACGCTGATGCACTTCTTAACCAGCATAACCCATAAAAATATTTTCGGAACACGTTTTATCGAATTTGGTTGCTATGAACTGGAAACAGACCGACCCCTGTGACACTGCCGTCCAAGGCCTAGCTTTGAAGCCGCTTGATTGCAAGTTCGAATCCCGCTGACGCTATGGATGTTTGTCTCTTGTGTTTGTTGTGTAGGTAGCGGCTTCTGCAAAGAGCTGAACACTCGTTGAGAGGAGTCCTAACGCGTGCGCGCGAGTGCGCGTTTGTTTAATTCAGAGTGATCTAGAAACATCCACAGTGAGTTCCGAATTGGGTTGTTGCACCACACACACACACACACACACACACACACACACACACACAAAAAGAACTGGGAATATTTATGTACAGTAGATACTGTAGGCTACTAAACTTGGTCGAAGGCCTATATGCAATCAGCAGTGCTTCCAACTCGAAGTATGCCATGACATTTTACATTGAAGTCTATCGCCGTTTATTGGTGTCATCTTCTAATTTCATTAGTAAATAACGGCAATAACACATAAGTACAAAAGAAACAAGGATTACTCTAGTGTTGCTTGTAAGGTAATGGTACTGAACTGACAGGTAGGCCTACTATGGAAGAAGGTGGGATAGCGATTCATAAAGCTGCGCAGATGGAAGAAGTGACTTATTATTATTATTATTATTATTGCAGTACTATCCCACCATTCTGACGGACAGAATGGGGAACCCCACAGTAATTTTCTCACATCATGGTTCAATTTTGAAATATGTAATGATATACAAAGTGGTTATCTGTTCATCAGCAGCAAATGGCGGTTACGAGGAACGGAATTTCTCGGGTAAGGAAAAACATTCTTGAGTTATTCTGAGATGTGATGCTGTAGTCTGCTAGTTAGGCACCAAAGTTTACAGGTCTAACTTGAAGATGGGAACAAAATATTCCTTAGAAACGTAGTACCTCTCTACGTAGTACCTATCTACGTAGTACCTCTCTACGTAGTACCTCTCTACGTAGTACCTATCTACGTAGTACCTCTCTACGTAGTACCTCTCTACGTAGTACCTCTCTACGTAGTACCTCTCTACGTAGTACCTCTCTACGAAACTACACCAAACACATTCCTCACGACGGGGTTTTCGTATTGTGTCCGACAGGGGTCAATCGTGTTCTTAAGGTTAATCATTGCTATTGAATGATCATTCTAAGGTAAAGCAGAAGTTGTTTCATGTCACGTGCTGCAACAAATCGCGAGTGTTTTGTAAATAACCTACAGCCATACACTGCAATGTATGTGCTCTAATTTTCCCACACAAACATCGCTTGTTTCCTCTTAATGGTTCAGTAAGTTTGCTTCATTCAAATGAATGTGTATGACAAGAAATCACATCTGGCTTAGCGCTAAGCAAGCAGTGTACACTTGGTGTTGCATTATGAAATCTTGTCTCCCTCCACTGTGCCTGATTCGACACCTTGTCACTAACGATCAGCCAGTGCCTTCATCTTCCGACTTCATGTAATAATTCTAAAAATCTGTCATGTACCTATGGGAATATCACTCAAAATCATTTTTAGATATTCTTTTGAGTATTCTCTTCAAAACAATCCAAAGGATAATTGAACACCGGTGATCATATTTCGCAAAAGTCATATATTTAAAATATTTCCGAAAATATGAATCTTATTATTAAAACTAAGCTTACTTATTAAAAATTAACCATAAAATAAATTCTGTACTGAAGAAATAAGACAACGACAAAAAGCAGAGAGTCATAATGACCACAATACACAAAGGGGTTTTGAGTCACAAAATATCGTAATCAACACGCGTCAACTTGTCAGTGTTGTCAGCTGGTGTAAGAAAGTACGAGTTGTTATTTAACTGCCACTTTTTTTATAAAAGCACGCCATGTCACTTAACTGTTAGATAGCGTACAAAAGCATGTTCTGTTATTTTGTAAGTTAGTGTTCAAAAGCATGTCTTCTTACTTAATTTTCAGAGTGTAAATGATTTCCTGTTATTTAATTTTCAGTATACAACAGAAAGCGTGTTATGTAACTCTCAGCGTGAAAAATAAAGTCATCTTATTTAAGTGTCATTACACAAAAACATGTTCTGTTATTGAACTCTCAGTAAACAAAAGTATGTCCTGTAATTTAAGTCCCAGTGTACAAAAACTTTTCCTGTAATTTAAGTCTCAGTATGCAAAAGCACGTCCAGTAATTTAAGTCTCAGTATACAAATGCACGTCCAGTAATTTACGTCTCAGTATACAAAAGCACGTCCAGTAATTTAAGTCTCAGTATACAAAAGCACGTCCAGTAATTTAAGTCTCAGTATACAAAAGCACGTCCAGTAATTTAAGTCTCAGCATACAAAACACATCCAGTAATTTAAGTCTCAGTATACAAAACACGTCCAGGAATTTAAGTCACAGTATACAAAACACGTCCAGTAATTTAAGTCTCAGTATACAAAACACGTCCAGTAATTTAAGTCTCAGTATACAAAACACGTTGAGTAATTTAAATCTCAGTATACAAAACCACGCCGAGAAAATAAAGTCTCAGTATACAAAACACGTCGAGTAATTTAAGTCTCAGTATACAAAACACGTCGAGTAATTTAAGTCTCAGTATACAAAAGCACGTCCAGTAATTTAAGTCTCAGTATACAAAAGCACGTCCAGTAATTTAAGTCTCAGTATACAAAACAGGTCCAGTAATTTAAGTCTCAGTATACAAAACACGTCCAGTAATTTAAGTCTCAGTATACAAAAGCACGTCCAGTAATTTAAGTCTCAGTATACAAAAGCACGTCCAGTAATTTAAGTCTCAGTATACAAAAGCACGTCGAGTAATTTA
>Ga0123353_10018457_pt1 | contig 10318 bp, 6 predicted proteins | sample TergutLab28metaG_3_FD_92763 | JGI IMG/M metagenome (GOLD analysis project Ga0123353, IMG submission 92763) | Labiotermes labralis P3 segment gut microbial communities from Petit-Saut dam, French Guiana - Lab288 P3 | ecosystem: Host-associated > Arthropoda: Insects > Digestive system > Gut ...
TTCAGGCAATGGCACCCGCTTCATTTCAGATCTCGAAAACGGCAAACAGACCATGCAAATCGGCAAAGTGCTTGACACGCTTCAGGTCCTTGGCCTTGATGTGCATGTCTCTGCGCGAGGAGATGCGGAATGAAGCTAAACGTGTTCCGCGGCGAAGTGAAAATAGGCTCGCTCGACATTTTGGCAGGCGAACCTTTCTACGGCTTCACATATGGCAGCGAGTATCTTGCCTCGCCATCGGCACTGCCGATTTCACTATCGCTTCCATTAACTGAGTCACGTTACCGCGGCATAGAGACCCAGCCATATTTCGAAGGGCTGCTGCCCGAAGGCGACGCGCGCGACGCAATCGCACGGCGGCTCGGCATATCGCGCAGGAGTTCGGCCAAGCTGCTGCGAGCGCTGGGACGCGATTGCGCAGGAGATATTTCGATCCTTGACGAAACCAAAAGCCCACAGCCCGGTTCGAATCATAGCCAGACTGAATATCAGGATATGTATCTCCCCTTTGAAGGCGGCATACAAAGAATCTCAGAAAACCCGCATGAGGAAATACCGCGTTTACAGGAAAACACGCGCCTGTCCCTTGCTGGAGGGCAGGGGAAAATCGCCCTCTATCACGATGACATGAAGCATATTTCCCAGGGGTGGCATATCCCTTTAAATGGATCGCCTTCTACTCATATTATCAAGCCCGGCCTACTGGAGGCCCGCTACCCACATTTGACGCTAAACGAGTTCCTGTGCCTTCGCGCGGCATCGGAATGCGGAATACGCGCAGTAGACGTCGAACTGCTGTTTCCCGAAAAGCCGGTTATTATCGTCTGGAGGTACGACCGCATGATAAGCGACAGGACTGTCGGCGGCTTGATGGCAGTGCGCCGCGTCCATCAGGAGGATTGCTGTCAAGCTTACGGAACGATATCGAACCTAAAATACGAACATGACGGGGGCCCGGGGTTCGAGCAAGTCCGAGGGTTGTTGGTGAAGCATGCCCGGCTGCCTTTCGAGGATATCGAGGCGCTCGTGAAGTGGGGGGTGTACAACTACCTTATTGGAAACTGCGACGCTCATTCAAAGAACCTTTCGCTTCTGCACAACATGGACGGCACTGTCTCGCTTGCCCCTGTATATGATTTGATCAGCACGTCAATATATGACGGTAGTTTTGGCTCAAAACTCAGCAGGAACATGGGTATGAGGATTGGGCTCCACCAGAATATCGACAAAGTCAATGCAGAGGATTTCAACGTCTTTGCCCGGGATGTCCACGTGCGCCTACAGCAAGTAGTAAATCTGGGACAAGAAATTATTCTTAAAATACCGTCGGCCTTCAATTCTGCTGTCCTCGCAGCAGAGCGCGCGGGTTTTTCCGCCGCACTTGACGTAGCGGGACGCATTATGCACGGTTGCGAGCAAAGAGCCCGGACACTGGCGCCGTGTCTTCACGAGACTGAGTCCATGGGAAATCAATGAGAGAAACCGCTCTGCCGTTGTAGATTGGGCATATACCATGTAGGACAAGTGGGCTGCAATATTGCATGGATGGTTTTATAGATATTGAGCAGTAAAGATCAATGATGAAAGCGTGGTATATGGGGATGAAGAGCTGGGATAATGTAACAGGGACATTTTCGGATAAGCAAAGGCATTATAAAAACATGTATTTGGAAATATGTGAGGTCTATGATGAGATACTGGAAGTGAGTCTCTTTTCCTCGATAGATGATCCATATGAAATATATTTTTCGTATGGAAGATTCTATGGTATCATATATGTTGAAAAAGATAGTGCGGTCGGAAAATACGAAACAGTGAAGAATGAACTCAAATTGGAATACTGTCAACGCAAAGAGCCGACATCGACATTTATTGATGAGTTTGCTGAGAAGTATAGAGTCTGTTTACCAAGCGATATTTTCTTTGATTTCCAGTTGTTTTAGTCGCACGGGGAATTTAAGCAGTAAAATGTTGAATAATGGATTAAATATATTGAATTTATGACACTATCCTGTTACAATGCTATAGGTTTTCCAGTCCATTAATGCGCCGAACGGCCCACGCACTTCGGCGCGTTGCTTCTCGCTTGCCTGCAAACGAAACTACTTACAGGAATGGTGGCGCTCGAAATGTTTGTCAATAGCGATAATTATCTACTCCAGCTCACGCTCCTGGCATTTTCCCTGTTTTCTGCGGTGGCTGCAGCAGGCATCGCCGCGTATTACCAGAAAGGAGGAAAACCAAGCATACCTTTGAGCGGCTTCGTTGGCTTCGCGCTGTCAATAGTACTCTTAATTCTAGTCTCATTTATAAAGGCATCCAGGGCCATAGTGGATATTAACTTGTTTGATTACGTTTTGTCTTTCTTCAGCGCGAACAGATTTGCGCTCCTCTGGCTATCGTTGAGCATGGGCATAGCGGCCCTTCTCGGCGTCCTGAGGGGCATATTCATCGGGAACAAGAGAGCAGCGATAACCGTAGGCGTCATTGCATCGTTCCTGACAGTGTCTTCCGGGTTATTCTGGTTTTTTATCCCAAACGAGCCGGAACACGTTGTCCCGGGAAGGATACTCGCAAACAGCTTCAACAGCATACCTGTCGAATTTGTATTGGAGGAGGACCGCGCATATTTTGACGAAGCCCAGTACAACAGGCCGATTCCCTTGCCTCTCGAAAGCGACGGCGATGCCCAAGGCGAAACCGGCAGTGCCGATACGGCCGTCAACCCGTTCATTTTGCCGGAGCAAGCCGCGACGCCGACACCGACGCCGGCGCCGACGCCGCCCCCCGACGGGCCGAGCGTGCCGGAAACATTCGCCGAGTACGTTTCCGCCTATAACGAGGCAAAAAACATTGGATACCTGAAAGAAGCATATACTCTGTATGGCCAGGGGGCTTTCAACGCCAATAGCGACAAGCTCCTTGTCGCAGATATGTGGTTCGGGCTGGGATACGAAAGCGTCGAAGGCGTAGACAAACATGACGCCTTCATAAAGGCGGCGGAACTCTACGGCGAGTTGCAGGAATGGTATAATGCCGGCGCGTCGTACTACAACGCCAAAGACTACGACAGCGCTGTCGCGAACTACCGTAAAGCCTACCGTGACGCCAACGATTTCGTTGGATTTAGGCTAAGGGCAGTCGATATGGTCGCAGACACTCTCATATTGCAGCTTGGTGAAGGCGCGCAAGCGGCTATTGACGAGTATTTTGCCGCCATCGAACACTTCGCCGACTCCGATTCGAAAGTCGGGCTCTATAAAAAAGCGGCGGATCTGATACTCAAAAGCGCCGACGTCACCGACAAGCTTACCGCCATTGTCGATCTGTGCGACGCTGCGCTGCGCATAAAGGAGCTAGGCGGGCAGAATAAGCGGGACCTGTTTTTCTTGCTAGCTGACACATACTATAGCCATGAAATGAGCGAAGATGTGTTTGCTACACTTGATTCCGCGCTGGAGCAAAATGAAATACAAAGCGACGCGGGCTTTACCGCTGATGTCTATGAGAAGATGGCGGGCTTCCATTCGGATTATGGCGACAAAGCGGAAGCGATCGACTCGTTGACAGCAGCGAACGATTTGCTTGGGATTTCAGACAGGTCCGCGAACATATACATTAGGATTGCCCAACTGTACGAAAACGATTACGACAACGCAAGAAATGCATATTTGCAGGCTTTTTCAATGGAAGGCATTCCTTACGGCACAAAATGCTCGGCAGCGGAAGGAGTGCAAGCCCTTGCAAAGGAGGTCTACTTTTCGGATGTTTCCAGATCGATCAAGTACGAATTTGTCATCGAGGTATTCACAGCAACTTTTAGCTTTGCCCAGACTGAGATAGCGCTGCTATATTTTCAATCAGTGCTGAGTGACAATAGATATATGGGCACAGAAAGCGACTGGCTGAGCCATTATGAGGGCAAGGCTGAGACCGAATCAAGCAAGCAATACGCTTATCACCCAAAAATGATACTGTATTGTGCGGCCGTCCACATTAGGCGTGGTGAGGACAAAGAGGCAAAAGAACTGATTACAAAACTTAATCTGATCCACAAAAAGCAGCAGAGCAACTTCGATAATCACGATCTTGTGAATTACGCAAAATTGTTGGCTAGGTATGCATTGTACAACGAAGCGATCACGATCCTTGGTGACTTAAGTCCGGATGGAAGCGACACATATCAGTTGACGGCGCACAGAGCTATCATTGAGGCGGCTTCCGTGTATTTTGCAAAGACGCTTTCCGGAAAGCCGGTCTCGAAAAAAGAATTCCAGAAGCACTATGAGAGCTTGTCCCTGTCTCTGGTCTATTTTCAGGGGCGCCGCGAAACCAATGCAATCCACTCGATTGAGTATCTGTCTATACTGCTTGGCAACCAAACAGGAAGCGACGTAGACTACACCGGCCTTTTTGAATACATACCGGAGGATCAGTCCATTAACAAATACTTGCGCGCTTTCATTCTATACAGAGTCAAGGATGATTTACTGGCCGCGTTGGAAGTCTGCGAAGAGGTCCTTCTCGATGGTACGAAATATTATGATGGATTCTCCAGTTATGATATCCTTTTGCTGCATGGGGAAATCGCGTACAAGTACGCGAGCCGCCTGGAGGGAAAAGAGCGGGAAGACTACCTGGACCGCGCAATCGAAGATTATTCTACTGTATTGCAGGAAATCAGCTACTTGTACGACGAGGCATTTAGAGGCTTGCAGGACGCGCTAGAAGCAAGAGGCATACAGCCTGTTATCTCTCCAGGCCGGGAGGATATGATATAGGATTCTCCTAGATTCCGCGACGGCAAGACGAACCCGGCAATGATTGGACGGATTCCATTGGCACGGCGGTTTTGGCGACTCCAGAGGAGACTCTTAGTTTTCTTATACTTACCCTCTCAAAATGAAACACGTAGCATTATCAAAATATAGCAATTGTATTATAGGCACTTATTCTCAGATGCCTCAGATGCCCTCTGCTGTCACATACTATAACCAATTCAAGCAAATTTCATAAAAAGTTTAATAAATATCCGATTTCGTTAAAAAAGTTCTAAAAAACGCTTGCATATGTTTAAAAAAAGTTGTAGAATCTGAGTAACTTTTTATTACTTCTGCTAATAAGTCTTTCACTATATTTTTCGCAATATTGTTCTGAGCATTACATAATGATGAAAGAAGTTATGGAATTGCTGATATCATTGTTTATGTATCGTAAAATATCCCTGATACGACTCGACAGTTGTTGCGAGCTGACCTATTCCGTTGTTGTTATCGCACCGGTAACAGGAAATTCGTTCAGCCATGACAGACAGGTCAGGGCGTTTTTTTGCCCTTTTTGAGTAGAGAAAAAGGAGAACAGATATGGGAAAAGCCTTGCATACGCGCCCTGAGAGTATTTTTTTGTCGATGGAAGGAAGCGCTCGTTATTCAAATATGCATCCTAGCATCAATAACTGCACAATACAGATTGTATGCAAGGCAAAGGATAAAGCTACGTATGGCAAACTCAAAAAAGTGCTTGACTATTTCGGCTTTATCACAAATCTCTACGTATATGACTATAATGGCAGGGGAGAGCTTTCTGCTCCTAGTCTAAAGAAGAATAACTTTATTTTCACATCCGACAGTGACGAGTACAACAAGATAGTTGGCATAATTGAAAGTAATAGCGGAGCTTCAAAACCCGTATGCCCATGGTTCCCAGACGAGTTTGAACTTGATTACTCTTTCTGTGAAGAGTTTTTTAGTTATATGGGCAAGTGGTTCAGGGATGAGCGATTCTTGGCTTTAGTCCAGTTAAGGTTGGAAATGCTGAGCGACAATGAACCCGACTACGAGTATTACCTCAACTTAGCATACTCCTTGGCATACGACAGCCCATGCTGGGACTATTTCTGCTTCAAGTTGAAGTTGGACGCTATTGAGGAGTATAAATGGGGGAAGGACGCATACAGAATGCTTGCCGAAGGGCTTGAGGATTATCTGGCTGTGAGAGGTGCCGTTTCGCCCAAGGCTTGGTACTTGCTAGCGCAAGTGTTGGATTATGATTTGAATGATTACAAACATGCCGCTGAAGTGTATAGGGTTCTGTTAGGCTATGTTAAGGACAATTCAAGCTTCTATTACTCTTATGCTTCAGTCCTTATGAAGATGGAGCGCCCTGAGCTGGTATCGGAAATCGTGTTTAGTCTTAACAAAGCCCTTCAGTACGACCCGGCATCACATAAGGCGCTTTATAAGCTGTCACTCCTAAACAGGTATTTAGGGAATTTAGATGACGAGCGTAGCTACCTTAAGAATATTGTGGGTGTACTTAAGGATTGTTGTAATAATGGCTATTTAGTTGACAATGAGAAAGAGTACTATGATTACGCAATGAGTCGTCTTACGCACGCACGAGGTTGTTACGCCTGAATGATTTGAGAGGGCTTTCTTTGCTTGTTTTCGGGTTCACAGAGCGAATAACGGTCGCAAAAGCAAGGGGCGCAAACTTATTAAGCAACATCTGCCGGTACAAAGCTATAGACGCGTTGAAACGACTCCGACTACGTGGTTCTATGTTGGAGTCTATTTTTTGTGAAGAGGTGTTCAGACATGGCAAACATGAAGGTCGTGCTCAAGGGAAACGAAACCAACAGGCTCCACTCCGAGGGATTGGTAAACGAAGGCGAGGTGCCTCTCTTTTTCGACAGCTACCTATCGGCGTTTAAAGCCTGTACAGAAATTATCAACAGCTTTGAGAAGGTCAAACTCGACAGTGAAACCGGTAATAACTACAATAATATATTAGCATTTATCGGATCCAGGGGTGTTGGGAAGACAAGCTTGATGCGCAATTTTGCTAATATGTTGGGGACTGGATCGATTAGGAGCGAGTGGCTCACTGATGCAAAAATCAAAGGCGATATAAGCAAAGTCAAACCATATATGGAGATAAACAGCAAAGTGTATTTTAAAAAGCTGGACATAATTGACCCGACTATTTTGCATGAGAACGAAAAGCTCCTTGAGTATATTGTTGGAATGATGTTCAAGAAATTCAAAACGGAACTGGAGGTTATTCAGGGAAGAGAAAGTGAGAAGAGCTTTTCTGACTTGGCAAAAACGGTCCAATACCAGAGCATTGTAAAAGCATTTCAAGATACATATGAATGTTTCATTAAGGTAAGGCGAGCGCAAGCCGGTGAGATAGATGAATACACTCGGGGGAGCATGAAAGCCCTGGAAACCATAGCCGCAAGCGCCGAACTCAGGGATAAATTTAACGAATTAGTAGGACGCTATATTGAGTTCTTCGCGTATATTGATTGTCAAGCTATTAATAATAGGAAGACGTGCCTGGTCATACAATTGGACGATATGGATCTACAGACTCACACCGTTTATGAGCGCAGTGAAGAGATTAAGAAGTTCATGATGGTGCCTAATGTCCTTATACTCATTAATTTTGATTTAGACCGGTATAAGCAGGTCTTGCTAAACCATTTCTTGCGTTTTAACACAAAGCTGGAAATATACGCAAAATCCGCAGAGTACGAGGAGTTGCGCAGAAGGGTGCGCAATCAGATTTTCGTGGTCGCCCAGTATATGGATAAGCTGTTCCCGATGGATCACAGGGTAGTGCTGCCTTCGCCACAAACATTTCCTGTTGATTGGGAATATGTATACACTGATGAGGCGAAAGGCATCCCCGCACTGAGAGCTGAGAACCTGGAACAATTCACCTTGTGGCCATTATTTGAATTCACGCGGATGAGATATCCCTTTAGTGGAAAAGCCAACATTTACATTCCAAAAAACCTGCGCGAGATACACAATTACATCAAGACATTGTACATGGAAACGAATGGCGCAAGATATATGTCTGACAAAAAGGGAACAGACTATAAAAGCGGAACCTATAGGCACATTTATGACTGGTTTGCTTCTGACATCATCTATCGTTGGGGAAATGAAAACCTTACACGGACACAGTCCCTGTTCTTGGCGGACTTTTGGAGTGCACCAGACAATCACAAGCTGCTAATGGCTATGGAGTTCTACCAGAGCAAGGAACACACGCTCAACTCGCATCCTGAGGTTGGCGACTCGGATAGAAACATGGATAAGAATACAGAAAGGAACCTGGTTGAGTTCAATAAAGACACTATCGCGATTAGGCGCAATTTCGACAATTATTTTAAGATGTCAGGGAAGAAACAGCCTACGATTGGTGATATTTTCTATATTGCCCAATACTACGAGGAACGCGATTTGGTGAGGGAGGGCCGGTGGGAGTATTTTAGCTTCGCCTTGCTGTCACTTATTTCACTGAGGCTGAAATGGCTTGAGTACCGAGGCGAAAATGACGACGGGAAGACGGGAAAAAATGGAGGAAAAGATGAAAAAGAAAACATCATTCCGTCGAAGCATGGCTATTTCGGCTATAGCTCGCTCCGCCTATTAAATGTGTTTGACTTCTACCGAGACTTTGCTTATCCGAAGTATAGTCTAGCTCACGCAAAAATAGGTGGAACATATGTAAGCCAGCCGATTGGCAGGGTTGAGTATCGCCAGGGTGGAATAGACAATTTTGATATCAGCTGGATAGTCAACAAAGTTGCACGGTACATTCTGGCACCTGAAGGGGATAGAGAAATCCTGCAACAGACTGTAGTGGATTACAAGCATTTCGAGTTGCTGTTCATGTTTATGGATATTGAAGGATACGAGATAAAATCCGCGAAAGCTGAAAAAACGTACATAGGTGGAGATAAGGACTCTATATTTCCTGAAGTAGAGATTACAGAGTCCCTTAAGCTACCAACTAAAGAAGTTGCCAATGAATATCCTGAAGAGAACGACGAGTATTATATACGCGGCTTCAAGAGACTTACTTTTGACGTTCTGAATCCATGCTACCGCATAGAAAAATACAAAGAGACTTTCGAGAACCTTGCTCACAAAGTTGTCAATGCAATATACGAAAAATCCAAAGAAATAATATGTGAAGAACCACAAACGTTCAAGAAAGCAAAAGCAGAGATAATATTGGAAAAACTGAGCTTCCATTCGATGAAAGCCGAAGTTAGGACCAATACGAACACAAAAGTAATGAAAGGATGGCTCGAAGCCTTTGGACTTCCTCCAGTCCCCCTAAACGATCTCGTACTAATGTACGACATGATTGATACCCTTGAACGGAAGAGCTTCAGCAGAACGGATTTCTCAATTGAAGCTGACAAATTCGACAAAGCGGTCAGAACAATACCAGAAATCTATAAAAACATAGAAGAATATCTAGATGTACAAGACCAAAAGCTTTTTGCTTATGAAACAAAAAACGAACCCATTTTCCCCAGCTTACCTGGCAACAAAAAGCGTAGGCGTGTTTACGAGGCATTTGAACAGTGCGATATCATAAAAGCAATAAAATTTGAGAAGCAAGACGCAAGCAGCAAATACAGCTATCTGGATTACTTGGGCGCTGTACTTGCCTGGCTTTTCAAAAACCGGATTCCAGGTAACCTTCGCATGAAGTCAGAAGGGATTGGAAGGTCGGATGAATTATTCAATAAGGCTGTTCCAATCACGCCTATCGAGGATCACAAATAGGGTCGACACGAGGTTTGCAGTAGCGAGACACGGGACTCGTCCGTGCATAGCTGATGGGGGGGGAATCCATTGCTTAATATGAAGAGCGTTCGGAGTGCTTTAGAACTGATCCTGATGGAAACAGCGACGGACAATACTATAAAAAGCATCCTAGACTACCCAACGCGCAAACCCGAAGAACGCAAGCTCGTCTCGCTGGACTATACTCAGGATGACTTTCTGAAGTATGGTCGTCGCCAATTTGACTACTACAATACTGAACAGATAAAAGCCATGTACGACGAGCTAAAGGTGGACATATATTCTTACTTGAGTGATGTGCCACAGGAACCCAACGAATTTGCAAGTATTAAGGACCTTAACTCATTTGAGTTGGTGGCAATGTGCGCCGAGGAATTGCTTGTGGAAGCAGAAAAATATGGCGTCGAGTGCGAATTCAGGCATATTCTTTTCTGGCGAAGCTTGACGCACAAGATGAGTGAAGACGTGTTTACCACAGCATTCTTAGCAAAGCGCGATTCCGACCTTAATTCCTGTCTTTATTACCGCAAATACTTCTCGTGGCCGGGGGTGATACGCACAAACAATATAAGGCTAAAGAATCTGCTTGAAAGAGGCCTCGCGGAGAACCACTTTCACCTAAAGGCATCTTGTCCGGTGTTTGACTGGCAATGGATATATATGATGAACCATATTTTCTCTATGCCAGATTTTTTTAGGAA
>Ga0123353_10018460_pt1 | contig 10317 bp, 7 predicted proteins | sample TergutLab28metaG_3_FD_92763 | JGI IMG/M metagenome (GOLD analysis project Ga0123353, IMG submission 92763) | Labiotermes labralis P3 segment gut microbial communities from Petit-Saut dam, French Guiana - Lab288 P3 | ecosystem: Host-associated > Arthropoda: Insects > Digestive system > Gut ...
ATTGGGTATCATATACGGCCGGGGTATCATTTCTTCTCGCGCACGGATTGGCTGGAGTATATGAAGTTCTTTAAAGGGCAAATATAAAATTATGGATTTAACTAATGTAGCTTATTCCGATGAATATCAAAACATGTGTAGTGAAATGATTTCTGTTATGATCCTTAAAGAGGATGAACAAGATATAGTTATGTCCGAAGGCGAGTATAGCCGCACAATAACGACTTATACGGCTATGTATGAAGGATTTAACTACACTATTATGCTTAACAAAGTTTATAATTTTGATAACATTTTAGTACATGAGTATATCAATTTTTATCATCATCCTTTCTTCTGTACTCCGGTTACACACAGCAACGACCGGAAATATCTTGTGTACAAAGAGGATTTATACGGGTACAGCGTACTGGATATAGAATCTAAAGAAACTTTCAAATATATTCCTGTCGCTTCATTGTATATCTCCACCGATTCCTTGAAATTCGAAGAAACATATATAGCAACTGATATTCATTATAATCCTGTCAATGACATGTTTGCGGCAGGAGGTTGCTTTTGGGCTGGACGTTATACAACATACCTGCTTGAAGTAAAAGACCCGATGAAGCAGTTTACCCGTTATTTAGATTGTAGAACAATTGTGCCTCATCAAGCAAAATATACCGATGTAGATTTCCACGAATGGGATGGCAATGATATTCTACTGAAATGTGATAATGAAATAATAAAAATCCCGCAAGCGAAATATATGAGATTTTTAAAGGAGTTGTTATGATAATCCGCCAGGAAACTCCATCCGACTACGCCGAAGTCTACCGACTCGTGAAAATATCGTTCGCGACGAACGCTGACGACGACGGAACGGTGCCGGATTATTTAAACGACCTACGCGAGAAAGAAACGTTCATTCCCGAATTATCATTGGTTGCAGAGATTGCCGGTAAACTTGTCGGGCAGATTGTCCTGTATAAAACAACATTCGGCAAATATACCGAATTGCTTCTCTCACCTATTAGCGTACACCCTGACTACTTCCGGCGCGGAATTGCTCGAGCAATGGTGGACGAAGCTCTGCGCATAGCTAAAGGTATGGGATTCCGCGCGGTATTCCTGTGCGGCAATCCCGAAATCTATGGGCGTTTGGGATTCGTTCCGACATATAAATACAACATCTTCCACAAAAACGACGAATCCAAAACCGCCGAATGGAGCATGGTTCGCGAACTCTACGACGGCGCGCTGGATGGAATTACGGGAATAATTGATACTGTTTAGAAAATTTCTGCTGCGGCATTGAAACCAACAAATCATTTTTAAGCGAGGTTATTAACATTTGAAAACCAATTGGAACAGGCTTGACAACGCCGCTATGCTTTTCCCGTCCGCGAAATGGGGTACGGAAACGCTCATGTTCAGGTTTACGTGCGTTCTGCACGAAAAAATCGATCATGAAACACTTCAAAGGGCGCTTAATGACACGATACAAAGTTTCGATATATTTCGCTGCGTGTTAAAGCGCGGTTTATTTTGGTATTATCTTGAACATTCGGAAATTAAACCCGTCGTCCGCGAAGAATATCACAAACTTTGCGCCGCGATTTACGATAAACGCATTAAAACACTGCTTTTCGAAGTGACTTATTTTGAAACGCGCATTAATCTCGAAGTATCGCACATTTTATCCGACGGAACCGGCGCGACAAATTTTCTTACTACTTTGGTTTCGTATTATTTAAGCTTCCGCAACGGATTGGAAATGCCGCCGGTTGGTTTCGACGCGTCGTATAATCAAATGCAAGAAGATAGTTTTTCGAAATACTATAACGGCAAAGACAAATTAAAAAAAGTCCGCAGACGGCGTGTGTGCAGGTTGCGGGGCAACCGTTATTCGGGCGATATGCTCCGGGTTATAACGGGTCATTTGAGCGTTTCGGCTCTGCTCGAAATCACGCACGAAAAAAAATCTTCACTCACCGCTTATCTAAGCGCGTGCCTGTTGAATTCGATAGCGGAGGACATTACCGTCCGGCAGCAAAAGAATCCGGTCTCGCTGTGTATTCCCGTCAATTTGCGTAATTATTTCCCTTCGCAATCCGCGCGCAATTTTTTCAGCACATTTTCAGTCGTGTACGATTATTCGTCGGAACCTACGGATTTTGATACGGTGCTCGCCAAAGTAAACGGAGTTTTCAAAGAAAAACTGACACGGGAATACCTGACTGGCACGTTAAATTCATACACCGCAGCGGCGCATAATCCGTTTGCGAAGATAGCTCCGCTGTTTTTTAAAGATATTGTGTTGAAAATCGCTTATTGGCGCAATAAAACCCGCAATACCGCTACGTTTTCGAATGTCGGAATAATAAAAATACCTGATATTTTTAACGGTTACATCGAATCTTTTGACGTCTGTACATCTACGAAATTTTTGCAGGCGAACGCGATTTCATACCTCGACAATTTTTCCGTGAGCTTTACAACCCCGTTCATCAACAGCGATATCGAACGCAGATTTTTCCGGATGTTGTCGGATCTTGGGCTTGAAATTACCATCACTTCCAATACGGAGGGACTTGAAATATAAATGAAACTGCAAAATCATAAATACTGCGACAAATGCAAAATCAATATTAACGGCGTTATGGAATACTGCCCGCTGTGCCAACACAAGCTTGACGGTGAAAACGGCGTGCGCCAATATCCGGTTATCACTACCGTTTACAGGCAATATGAATTTTACTTTAAATCGCTGGCTCTCGCGACGACCAGCGGCGGCGTTATTTCGTGCGCGATTAATCTTATGCTGCCGGAAAGCGGTTTTTGGTCGTTTTTTGTCCTGCTCGGTATAGCTTGTTTTTGGATTATGCTGTGGAACGTAATAAACCGGCGTTTCAATATCCCCAAATACATTTCGACGCAGGTGTTTATAATTTCGTTTATCAGCGTGATTTGGGATTTCGCCACCGTGTGGCACGGCTGGTCGGTCGATTATGTGATACCGATAACTTGCACGACGGCGATGTTCGCTCTCGCCGTAACGGGAAAGGTTATGAAATTGCCGGTTGAGAGTTTCATTTCAAGTATGCTTGCGGACGCACTTTTCGGCGTCGTGCCGATAATCTTTTACTTCAGCGGAATCTTACATATAATTATCCCGTCGGTCATTTGCGTATCGGTGAGCGTGATCGCGTTCGCCGCGATTGTGATTTTTAATGGTAGGAGTATTATCGTTGAGGTGCAGAAGAGGTTTCATATATGAAAAGAATATTTGTTTTTCTAATTATCATTTTAATGTTATTCATCGTTGGTTGCAAGGAATCCGAACCCGAACCGCCGATTATAGATACACATGAAACCGAGCTAATAAGAGAAGAATCCGTTGAAGTTACCGGACCGGAAACTGAAGTGATACCGGAAGAAATCGTAATCACATCGGATATCAAAGTGAACGTACTCGTGGAACCGTCACTGATGTTCGATCAAGTATACGACTTCAACGGCGGAATTGCGAAAGTTGTTTTGGATGACAAATACGGTTTTGTGAATAAATTCGGTGAATTTGTTTTGCCGGTTGAATACGATATGTTCGGCGATTTTCACGACGGAATGGCATGGGCGTTGAAAGGCGATAAATACGGTTTCATCGATACGACCGGTAATTTGGTTATACCGTTGACTTACCATTACAACGGCGGCGGATACGAACGCTACGATACTATCGTTGACTTTTCCGAAGGATTAGCTGCGGTTTCAATTGACGGCAAATGCGGATTCATCGATAAAACGGGGGAACTTGTCATTCCTGCGATATACGACGGCGAGTTTTACAAAGGCGAATGGTCGAGTTATTACCCGAAATTCAGGGACGGTTTCGCACGTGTGCGTATACTTGACCATGTAAATTATGAATCCGGATATATGCATTCATATTATAAATACGGCTATATAAACAAATCCGGCGAAGTCACCGTGCCGTTTGAATATGATTCTTTAGGCAATTATTTCGGATATTCCATAAATGGAATCACACAAGCGGTCAAAGATGGAAAAAGCGGATTAGTGGATGTGGCGGGCAATGTCGTCGTTCCGTTCGTATATGAGTTTATTTTATATTTTAACGGAGATCTGGCTTATGTGTATGATCATAATATTTTTCCTTATAATAATGGTTTTTATGTAAACACGGACGGCGTTGAAGTCACTGCACATGAGTTTTCAGGCAACCAATGGTCATCATATATCTATGAACCTGCTCACGGAGGATTGACTATCGCGTGCAGGAACGAAAAATTCGGCTGTATCGACCGCGACGGCAACATCGTGATACCGTTCGAATATGATTTTATAGAATATCGTTCCGCCGGATATTTCTATTGTTATAACCATTGGCTCAGCGAAGTTAAAGGCGGATGTTTTGACAAAAACGGGAATCGTGTAGAATATGTTGATGAGGTACCGTATTACGAAGGAGTTTACGTCACGATTGGTGATTATGATATACCGGAGTTCAGGCACAAATACGGTTTCACCGATGACGACGGTAATATCGCCGTGCCGTATATATACGATTACGCGCTGAATTTTCACGGGAGCCTCGCTTGGGTGCAAAAAGACGGGTTATGGGGGATATTAGAAATAGTTCAATAACAAAATCGTAAGCGCGCCGGTTGATTTTAATTCATCCGGCGCGCCCTTATTGCCCCCATACCCTAATTAACCTCATTAAACAAATCTATAGTTTTCTCCATCGCCGCAATCGTAGCGGCTTCCGCGCTCGTAACCCTTGACACTATATCCGGCGAAGCTGTAGATATAATACTCGAATAGATTCCCGCCGCCGAACCCCAATTGAAAACGTGACCCAAATCGAATACGCGCGAAGTGTAGATTATGTCGAGCATAGCGACCGATTCTTCATCACGCGAATACTTCGTTTTGACGGAAGTGTCGATATAAGCCGGAAAAGAGGTTATGCTCGCCTCAAACGTGATAGCTTCAAGCAGGATTCCCGTGCGTGTCAAATCTCTGTTCGTCATCGGAACGGCTACGCAGTTACTGTTGCCGTAGCTCATATTCTGATAGAATTTATCCTGCGCCTCGTTATATTTCGGGTTCGGAATGATACCGAAATCGGCTTCCTGCCCGCGCAGCAGGAACACGCGGTTCATGCCCGTGACATAAAACAACGCCTGACCCTTCTCCATAAGCGAGCCGAAAAGGTCGATATAAACGTCGACGTAAGTATTTTTTACATTTATACCCGCGAAAAGCGATATGGATTTATCTCCGATGAGATTAAATACCTTCTCGAACGCGCCGTAAACGCGTTCGTTTGCCATCGAGAATACCGGAAGGTCGTCCGCGTCTTTCGTGAAAATCAAAGTTCCCGCGCCCGCCATCAAAGCGTTCGCGTTCCACGTTTCGCCGACGATACCCCATGAATCGTCGTCCGCCATAACGCCGTCGCCGTCAACGTCGTAAGAAACCGCGACCGCCATCTCGCGCATTTTATCAAGCGTCCACTTGTTATTCGCAACGATTTCGTAAGGCGATTCGAGGTCGAAATCCGTTATCATATCCTTCGTGAACAAAACGACCCAAGTCCCGCTTTTGTCCATGAGCGTCATATCGTTCGTCGCCATGAAAAGCCGTTTTTCGATTGACAGCTGAGTGCAAGCGTTTTGATCCCACCACGGTTTGTCAAGCTTCAGATACGGAATGGTTTTTAAATCGACCATATACCCTTGACTCGCGAGCGTACCCGCCGTGCTTATCGAATCGTTGTAAACGTCGAAGTAATCCTCGTTCGCAAGGATCGTTGTCCGCGCTTTTGCTTCATAACTGGCTTCCTCGACCATAACGATTTTAACGTCGTAAGTTTCTTCTATGTACTGGTTGCGGAGCAGCACGGCGTCGTTTATAACGTCGCCGGCGGATTCCTCGAAAGAAACGGTGTCGATAATCTTCCAATGCGCGTTCTCGTAAGAGAGTCCGCGGGACAGGAACCTGAATTCGTAACCGCCAAACGTTTCCTTCGGCAGATCCGGGCGTTGCAGTCCGGTTTCGACTGGTTCAGACTCAACACTGCCCGCTGCGGTCGTGCCCGAAACATTTTTATCGTTTCCGCTATCGGAGCAGGTTGTTATTAAAATTATAGCAAATAAAAGTAAAAGTATGATGATTCTGTTACATTTCATATTGACAATCCCCCTATTATAAATTATAGCATTGTGCCCTTATATTGTCAATGAATATTTTTACACATTTTTTACGTAAAATTTTATTAAAATTAGCCAAAAAAATACCGCCGGTATATTTTTTTATTCCGGCAGTATATTATTTATACTCAAAATGCTAATTAATCTCCGGCTTCTTCTTCGCCGGCTTCTTCTTCTATGACTTCTTCCTCGCCTGTTGCTTCCGTTTCCTCTTCTTTTGCCTTCTTTTCACATGACAAAAATGATAAACTTAATGTAACGCACATTACTAACATAAGTAAAATAGCTATAAACTTTTTCATTGTTTTTACCTCCTGTTTAATTATTAAGTATACTATTTTACATTATACACAATAAATATGAATTTTTAATCATTTTAATATGAATATTTCTGATAAAATTTATGAATTTGCCAATATTTTACAGTTAAAATTCATATAATTATAAAAATTTTCAAATAATATATTTACTTTTGCGTATTTAAATGGTATAATTTTATTTATAATGTAATTAAGACACAGGAGGACTACATAAAAATGTCAAGAAAAATGAAAACAATGGATGGGAATACCGCCGCCGCGCACGTTTCGTACGCATTCACCGAAGTTGCGGGAATATACCCGATAACTCCCTCCTCTCCGATGGCCGAACTGACAGACCAGTGGGCCGCCGAAGGGCAAAAAAATATCTTCGGGCAATCAGTCAGAGTAATCGAAATGCAAAGCGAAGCGGGCGCGGCAGGAACGGTTCACGGTTCGCTCGCGGCAGGTGCGCTTACGACGACGTATACCGCGTCGCAAGGGTTATTACTCATGATTCCCAACATGTACAAAATCGCAGGAGAACTGCTTCCCAGCGTAATTCACGTCTCGGCTCGCGCATTAGCCGCGCACGCGCTTTCGATATTCGGCGACCACTCCGACGTTATGGCTTGCCGTCAAACCGGTTACGCTATGCTCTGCGCGGGTAACGTACAGGAAGTCATGGACTTGGGCGCTGTCGCTCACTTATCCGCAATCAAGGGGCGCGTACCTTTCCTGCACTTCTTTGACGGTTTCCGCACGTCTCACGAAGTACAGAAAATTGAATCATGGGATTACGCCGACCTCGCCGAAATGGTCGATATGGATGCCGTTGACAGATTCCGCGCCAACGCGCTGAATCCGGATCATCCGGTGCTTCGCGGTACAGCTCAGAACCCCGACATCTTCTTCCAAGCGAAAGAAGCAAGCAATAATTATTACACTGCCGTTCCGGGTATCGTTGAGGAATATTTCAATAAAATCAACGCGAAAATCGGCACGGATTACAAACTTTTCAACTATTACGGTGCGCCTGACGCTGAGAGAGTTATCATCGCGATGGGCAGCGTATGCGATACCATCGAAGAAACAATCGATTATCTCAACGCGCGCGGAGAAAAAGTCGGACTCGTGAAAGTTCGTTTATACAGACCGTTCATCAGATGCGCGTTCCTTGACGCGATTCCCGATACAGTTAAGAAAATCGCCGTCCTCGACCGTTGTAAAGAACCCGGCGCACTCGGCGAACCGTTATGGCTCGACGTATTAACCGCAATTTCCGGCTCAAAATTCGAAACAGTTCCCTGTGCCGGAGGACGTTACGGTCTCGGTTCGAAAGACACAACTCCTGCGCAAATCATCGCCGTGTACGAAAGCCTTAAAAATGGGTCAATCAAAGGCGGATTTACTATCGGTATTAACGATGACGTTACGCAACATTCTCTTCCCATTCTGGAAAATCCCGACACCACGCCCGCCGGAACGATTTCTTGTAAATTCTGGGGTATCGGCGGCGACGGAACAGTCGGCGCGAACAAGGATTCCATCAAGATCATCGGTGACCATACGGATAAAAAAGTTCAGGCATATTTCGCTTACGACTCGAAAAAATCCGGCGGCGTGACGATTTCGCATTTGCGTTTCGGCGACAAACCGATCCGCTCGACGTACTACGTTTCCAAAGCGGATTTCGTGGCGTGTCACAACATCGCCTACATCAATAAATACGATCTGACCGCTGACCTTAAAGAAGGCGGCGCGTTCCTGCTCAACACCGGTTGGACGTTCGACGAACTCAACGCGCGGCTCCCCGCGAAGATAAAGAACGACCTCGCGAAGAAGAAGTGTAAGTTCTACACCATCGACGGCGTTGCGATCGCCCGCGAACTCGGCTTGCGGCAATTCTTCTCAATGGTGCTGCAGTCGTCGTTCTTCAAACTCGCGAACATCATTCCGATCGACGACGCGGTCAAATATATGAAGGACGCGGTAGTGAAAACTTTCGGCAGGAAAGGCGAAGACATCGTCAAGATGAATCAGGACGCTATCGACCGCGGCATTGAAAGCCTCGTCGAAATCAAAATCCCCGCCGATTGGGCCGACGCGAAAGACGTTAGCGCAACCGATTGCCAATGCGATAAAAATTTAAGCAAACTCGACAAATTCGTTAAAAATATCCTCACCCCCGTCAACGCACAGAAAGGCGATTCGCTGCCGGTTTCGACGTTCCTCGAAGACGCCGACGGCACGTTCCCGCAGGGTTCCGCCGCATATGAAAAACGCGGTATTGCCGTTGACACGCCCGAATGGATTCCGGAAAACTGCATACAATGTAACTTCTGTTCGTACGTTTGTCCGCACTCCGTAATCCGTCCGGTTGCAATCAAAGACGGTGACGACGCGCCTGCTGATATGAAGCTCACCGCGATGACCGGTATGCCGGGATATAAGTTCGGTATGGCGTTGAGTGTACTCGACTGCACGGGTTGCGCTTCGTGCGCGAGCATTTGCCCGGGCAAAAAAGGCGAAAAAGCCCTCAAGATGAAACCGCTCGGTACGCAAATTGCGCAACAGGAAATATTCAACGACACTGCGTATAAATATGTTGACGATAAAGAAGTTCTATCGAAATTTAAGACCTCGACGGTCAAAGGCAGTCAGTTCTTACAGCCGCTGCTTGAATTTTCGGGCGCGTGTCCGGGTTGCGGCGAAACTCCGTATGCTAAATTGATTACGCAATTGTTCGGCGACAGGATGTACATCGCGAACGCGACGGGATGTTCGTCAATTTGGGGCGGTTCCGCTCCCGCAACGCCGTACACGACGAATAAATTCGGCAGAGGTCCGGCTTGGGCTAACTCATTGTTCGAGGACAACGCAGAATACGGATTCGGAATGGCTTCGGCAGTTCGCCACAGGCGCGAAAAACTCGCGAGCATCATCAACAAATTCGCCGGCTGCGGATACGATGTTATCGACGGTCCGGCAAGCAATTGGCTCGCGGCGATGAATGACGGCGAAGCGTCCAAAGCGGCTTCCATCGAACTTGAAAACGCACTCATCAAAGCTAACGAAGAATGCGGAACCTGCGGCTGTGAGTTCGATCCACTCTACAAGCAAGCGTTGGCGATGAAAGACTTGTTCATCAAGAAATCCGTTTGGATTTTCGGCGGCGACGGCTGGGCTTACGACATTGGGTTCGGCGGACTCGACCACGTTATCGCTTCGGGCGAAGACGTGAATATCATGGTTTTCGACACCGAAGTTTACTCCAACACCGGCGGTCAGGCGTCCAAAGCAACGCCGACGGGTTCGATTGCACAGTTCGCGTATTCGGGTAAAAACAACAAAAAGAAAGACCTCGCGAGTATCGCGATGTCTTACGGATATGTTTACGTCGCTCAAATCGCGATGGGCGCGGATTACACCCAGACCCTCAAAGCGATCACGGAGGCTGAGAATTACAAAGGTCCGTCGCTCGTTATAGGTTACGCGCCGTGTATCAACCATGGTATCAAGGGCGGTCTTACAAACGCTATGGCGGTAACGAAGAGTGCGGTTGCGGCGGGATATTGGTTCAACTTCAGGTTCAATCCCGAAGCGGAGAAGCGGTTCACGTTAGACTCAAAAGCACCGTCTGAATCGTACAATGACTTCATCATGAACGAAACGCGTTACAATTCGTTGTTGCGTTCGTTCCCGGACAGAGCGAAGCGGTTGTTCGAGGACGCGCAGGCACAGGCGAAAGTTAAGTACGAACAATTAGCGAAGTTAGAAGAATCGCAGACGTTTTA